>Ga0075423_10003551_pt1 | contig 14368 bp, 10 predicted proteins | sample SoiMethybrSBSTD2_FD_80114 | JGI IMG/M metagenome (GOLD analysis project Ga0075423, IMG submission 80114) | Bulk soil microbial communities from a Populus tree surrounding site in Tennessee, USA - Soil MetaG P. TD hybrid SBSTD2 | ecosystem: Environmental > Terrestrial > Soil > Tree plantation...
CGCACCGCCGATACGCAGGCTTCCGAGGATCGGTACGACGCGCTCAAGAAATATGCTCGCGACCTCACCGACGCGGCCCGCGAGGGCAAGCTCGACCCGGTCATCGGACGCGACGAAGAAATCCGCCGCACCATCCAGGTGCTGGCACGCCGGACGAAGAACAATCCCGTGCTGATCGGGGAGCCGGGGGTCGGCAAGACGGCGATCGTCGAAGGCCTCGCTTTGCGCATTGCCAACGGCGATGTCCCCGACGGGATCAAGGACAAGCGCCTGCTGGGCCTGGACCTCGGAGCGATGATCGCGGGCGCGAAATATCGCGGCGAGTTCGAGGAACGCCTAAAAGGCGTGCTCGACGAAGTTCGCCAGGCCGCGGGCGACATCATCCTGTTCATCGACGAAATGCACACCTTGGTTGGCGCCGGAAAGGCCGAGGGTGCGATGGACGCCGGCAATTTGCTGAAACCGGCGCTCGCGCGCGGTGAGCTGCACTGCATCGGCGCGACGACGCTCGACGAATATCGCAAATATATCGAGAAGGACGCGGCGCTCGAACGGCGCTTCCAGCCGGTTTTCGTGGGCGAGCCCACGGTGCCCGATACGATCTCGATCCTGCGCGGCCTCAAGGAGAAATACGAACTTCACCATGGGGTCCGGATCACCGATGCGGCGATCGTCGCGGCCGCGACCCTGGGCAATCGCTACATCACCGACCGCTTCCTTCCCGACAAGGCGATCGACCTGATGGACGAGGCTGCGAGCCGGATCCGGATGGAAGTCGAATCCAAGCCCGAAGAGATCGAGAATCTCGATCGCCGGATCATCCAGCTGAAGATCGAGCGCGAGGCTCTGAAAAAGGAGCAGGACAAGGCGTCGAAGGACCGGCTCGGCAAGCTCGAGGAGGAGCTCGCGAACCTGGAGCAGCAATCGGCCGAGCTGACCCAGCGCTGGCAGGCGGAGAAAGAGAAGATTTCGGCCGAAGCGAAGATCAAGGAGCAGCTCGATGCGGCTCGGCTCGAGCTTGAGCAGGCGCAGCGCGCCGGCGATCTCGACAAGGCGGGCGAGCTGCAATACGGCCGAATCCCGGAGTTCGAGAAGCAACTCGCCGAGGCCCAGGCCGCGGCCAAGGGCGCGATGCTGCGCGAGGAAGTCACGGACCAGGACATTGCCGCGGTGGTCAGCCGCTGGACCGGGATTCCGGTCGAGCGGATGTTGGAGGGCGAGCGCGAGAAATTGCTGCAGATGGAGGCCACGATCGGCGCCCGGGTGATCGGCCAGGAAGATGCGGTCAAGGCGGTGTCCGCCGCTGTCCGCCGGGCGCGAGCCGGCCTTCAGGACCCGAACCGGCCATTGGGCTCCTTCCTGTTCCTCGGCCCGACGGGAGTCGGCAAGACCGAGCTCACCAAGGCGCTCGCCGAATTCCTGTTCGACGATCCGCACGCGATGGTCCGGATCGACATGAGCGAGTTCATGGAGAAGCATGCGGTCGCGCGGCTGATCGGCGCTCCTCCGGGCTATGTCGGCTATGAAGAAGGCGGAGTGCTCACCGAAGCGGTTCGGCGGCGGCCTTACCAGGTCGTGCTGTTCGACGAGGTCGAGAAGGCGCACGGCGACGTGTTCAACGTGCTTCTCCAGGTTTTGGACGATGGCCGCCTGACCGACGGGCAAGGCCGCACCGTCGACTTCACCAACACGATCATCATCCTGACCTCGAACCTCGGGTCGCAATATCTCGCCTCGCTCGGCGAGGATGAGCCGGTCGAGAAGGTCGAGAGCCAGGTGATGGAGGTCGTGCGCGGCCATTTCCGGCCCGAATTCCTCAACCGCCTGGACGAGATCATCCTGTTCCATCGCCTCAGCGCAGGCCACATGGGGCCAATCGTCGATATCCAGGTCGAGCGGCTGCGGAAGCTGCTCGAGGACCGCAAGATCAGGCTGGAACTGACCGATGCCGCGCGCGCCTGGCTCGGCCGCGTCGGCTACGATCCGGTCTACGGCGCTCGCCCGCTGAAGCGCGCCGTGCAGAAATATCTGCAGGACCCGCTGGCCGACAAAATCCTTGCCGGTGAGATCGGCGACGGATCATTGGTGCGGGTCGACGAAGGCGACGGCCAGCTGGTGCTGACCCCGGTCGGCGAGGAGCGCGAGGCGGCCTAATCGGCGCGCGCTCGGTTGCCGCGCTGAGGCTGATTTTTTGACATCGGGCCAGCCATCCGATGGCTACACGGCGGCCGTGTAGCCATTACGTGCGCTTTGGTCCTAGTCGGCGCGCATCGGTTCCGATGCGGTGACCGCGTAGATCTTGCAGATCATCGCCCGCTCGGCCTCGCTCAGATAAGGATTCCACGTATCGAGGATCAGCACCGCGCGGTTCTGATCCGTCGGATTGTACGCCTCGTGCTCGATCGTATCGTCGAACACGAATGCCTGGCCCTCGACCCAGGGCCGGGTCTCGCCGCCGACGCGGAAGGTGCAGCCTTCGGGCACGATCAGCGGTAAATGGACGATCGCGCGCACATTGGTGACCCCGGTGTGCGGCGGGATGTGCTTCCCCGCTTTGAGAATTGAAAAGAAGACGGCCGGAGCGCGGCCGGGAATTCGGCACAGCGGCAGGGTTTCGACCAGGGCCGCGGTTCTTGGCGCGCGGGCGCAGGCTTTCTCGATCCGCTCGCCATCGCGCCAGAGGTGCAGCGCTCCCCAATCGAGCGACCGGTCGAGCGGCGACCATTTGTTCTCAGGGACGCCTAGTGGCTGTTCGACATAGGGCGCCAGGCCGGGATCGCGGCCGGCGAGGATCGCCTCAAGCTCGGCGCGAATGTCGGCGGTCGCCGCTTCCAAGCTTTCGAGCCAGGGAAAGTGCTCACGATCGAAATATTCGTCGGCCGGGAGGAACGGGTAATGCAGGCCGTGACACTCGTTCGTGAACACCGTCCGGCGGCCAAGCATCACGTCGACTGCCGCGGTCGCCCGGCGGCGGTCGCGATCGGATGCCGCCGTGAGCTCTCCCGCAAGTGCCGAATTGAGGACGCTGGAGAGGTGTCCCCTTTGCCGCTCCACATAAGCCCGCGCCTGGGCGAGCAAGTTGATGAACTCCGGCGTCGGTTGATCGATGGCGGACGCGAGAGTCAGCACGGCGCTCCAGCGCTGGGTTGCGGGCCCCTCCTCGCCGAGGCGCTCGTGGAGCTGCGCGAGGCGGATCAGCGCCATCAGGTTGCGCTGGTCGATGCTGAGCGCCTGCTCGAGTGCGGAGCGCTCGGCCGCGTCGTCCTCCAGAAGCCGCCGCGCTGTGGCGAGATTGATCAGCAATTCGGCGGCGGTCGGATCGGCCTCGCAGGCCCGCTCGAAATGTTCGGACGCCGTCCGCGCGTCGCCCGAACGCAGCGCGTCCAGTCCGAGCCGGTTCGCCAGCGCGGCGTCGTTCGGTATCCCTGCCCCCATGATGCCTTATGGTGACGGCGCGGATCGTCACGTCAACCTCGACGCGATGCGGTCCATCCGTTTAGGTGCGTGATGTGACAGACTGGCAGGACCTGCTTCGAGAAGCGTCGCGCCTGAGGACCCTGGGCCGGGTCGACGAGGCGATCGACGCCTATGAGCGCCTCCTCAAGGCCAACCCGGACCTGCCCGACAGCTGGTACAATCTCGGCTGGCTCCAACGCAAAGCGCGACGCTTCGAGGCGGCGCTGGACTCATACGGCCGTGCTCTCGATCTCGGTATCGGCGACCCAGAGGAAGTGCACCTCAATCGCGCGGTAATCTTGTCGGACCACCTTCACCGGCCAGAGGATGCGGAGCGCGAGCTCGGCGACGCGCTCGGCAAGAACCCCAAATACGTCCCCGCGCTGCTCAACCTCGGCAACCTTCGAGAGGACCTGGGCGATCGCGATGCAGCGCGTGACGCTTACCAACGCGCGCTCGCGGTCGAAGCCCGGAACAGCCTCGCGTTGGCGCGGCTTGCGGGTGTTTCGCACGCCAGCGAGCTGGACCAGGCGCTCGCGCAGCAGCTGCGGATCGCCATCGCCGGCGCCGAGGGCGCGGCCGAACAGGCCGATCTCGGCTTCGCGCTCGCGGGGCTGCTCGATTCTGCAGGCGCATATGAAGATGCGTTCGACGCCGCGGCCCTGGCGAATGAAGCGAGCCGAACGGCAAGCGGCGCGCGCTACGATCCCGCCGAACATGAGCGCTTTGTCGAGCGCCTCATCGAAACCTTCTCGACCCCCGCAACCGGCATCAAGGATTCCCCGTCCCTATTCATCTGCGGCATGTTCCGGTCGGGCTCGACGCTCGTGGAGCAGATTCTCGGAGCGCACCGCGAGGTGACGGCCGGGGGCGAGATCGACCTCATTCCGGCGCTCGTGTCGGGAATCGACGGCTATCCCGAGACGGTCACCACGGCCGACCCGGCAACCCTGGGCCAGTGGCGCGAATCTTATGTTCGCGGGCTACCGCTGCATCCCGGCCGGTTGCTGACCGACAAGCGCCCCGACAATTTCCTCCACATCGGCCTCATCAAGACGCTCTTCCCCGGCGCGAAAATCATTCACACCCGCCGCAACCATCTCGACAATTTGTTGTCGCTCTATTTCCTGCATCTGGACCCCGGCATGGCCTATGCGATGGACTTGGCGGACGCGGCGCATTGGTACGGACAGTATGAGCGGCTGATGGCGCATTGGAAGGCGCTCTATCCAAACGATATTTTTGATGTGGACTATGACGAGCTGGTGCGGGAACCGACGCCGGCCATCGAACGCCTGCTCGATTTTCTGGACTTAGAATGGGAAAGCGCGTTGCTCGACTTTCACCGCGCCGCCACGCCGGTGAAGACGGCGAGCGTGTGGCAGGTGCGCCAGCCGCTTCACCCCCGGTCATCCGGACGATGGAGGAACTATCGAACGCAATTGGAGCCGATCGCAGCCCTGTTCAGCCGCTGACGGGCGTTCCGGTCATCTGCTGCTGGTATTTTTCGATCGCGTCACGGCTTTCGGCTTTGAGCCGTTGCCATTCCTCGGCCGTGTGACAGACGCGCTTGCGGTCGACGCGCGAGCCGGTTTCATTCTGGACCTCGCAGATGAGCTTGGGCTTGGCCGGATTCGCATTTTGGGGCGCCGACGCGGCGTTTTGCGAAAATGCCGGGGACGCAACGACGAGAGCTGCGGCTGCCAGCGAAACGAGCTTCAACATCACTTCACCTCAAAACCAGGGAACCGCCTAAACATATCTTTTCCCGACCTCGAACGCGAGCGAGAATCGAAAGCCCGCAACCGCTGCTGATCACCCGCCGCAAGCCTGCCCTTCCTGGCAGCCCACCGACGTGCCCTGGTGCTGGATTGTCTCGAGTCCCTCGCGATGCTCGCGCCGCAACTGCTGCCACTCGAGCACCGTCTTGCAGACCTTGTGATCGTCGAGCCGGGTGCCCGTGGTCGATTGAACCTCACACACCACTTTGTTGAGGTCCTGTCCCTTGGGTGCAGGATTGTCGGTTTCGAGGCTAGTGACCTGCGCAAGCGCGCTCGAACTCATCAAGAATGCGGCAAAAGCCGCAGCAAAGATCTTTCTCATCTGCACCTCCGCAAGACAAGTGTGTGCCGACATAGTCCCGTTGCGGTTCAATTGCGAGCAGGCAGGTCAGGGCCGCGCGCGACGTCGAACGCCACGGTCATCCGTTCGCCCTCTCCAAAGCTCCTCGTTCCATGCCACATCCATGACGGGAACAGGGCCAGACGGCCGGGCTTCGGTTCGATCATCCTATGCGGCGGAAGGTTGACCCCGAGCTGGGCCTGAGGTTCGCCGAGCGTGAGCCAGCCAGCCTGGTCGCGGCCAAGATCGGGCGGCAGGACGATGTAGAGAGCGGAGCTGAGCCAGCCCATCGGGTGCACGTGGTTGGCGTGGCGTCCGCCGGCAAGGAGGCGAACCGACCAGGCGCCGGTGAACTGGATCGTCCCGGGCCGAGTGCGGAGCAACGGATGCTTGGGATCCATCGGCGGCAGCTGCGCTGCATGCTCGGCCACGGTCTGCCTGATCGCTTCGCGCAACTGGACGATCTCGGGCTCGATCCGTTGGAAAAGGTTACCGTCCGTCTGGGTCCCCCCGCGCACCGACTGCGAAAAGAATTCGCTCTTCGAAACGTGCAGCCCGCGCAGGACCTCGGCGAGCCGATCGAGCGGCGGTAACCGGTCGGAAATATCGTAGACTCCGACGAGCCGCTCGTCGCCCTCAAGCCATTGCGACCGCGGATCGCCGGTCATCCGCCACGCCGTCGCCGCATAATACCAGAACAAGTCCTGATCGGCCGTGTCCAGCCAGCGGTCCATGAGCTTGCTTGCATCGTCCGGGCGACCGGACCGAAGCAGATGGCGCACGTGCCACATCTCGACATTGGCGAAATCGAGTTCAGCGAGTTCGGCGAACAGAGGCTCCGCTCTCTCGATATCGCCGCTCTCGGATAGAGCCGCCGCCTCATGCGACTTGAATAGCAGATGGTCCCCGAACAGGGCCCTGCCCTGCCGGATTCGATCGAACGCATCGGCAAAATGCTCGGCTTCGACCAGTGCGACCAATTGTTCTCGGCGAAGTTCGAGGCTGTTGGGGTGCAGCGAAAGCGCTTCGTCGATGCTTCGGGTAAAGCCTTCCCGTTCACCCTCGGCCCAGCGCATCTGCGCAAGCAGAACGTGGCCGTCGGTCCATAAGGGCGAACGGCGCAGCGCCTGTTCCAGCCCCGCGACCGCCTCGGCCGACCGGCTTTGGGCCGCCAGAGCGGCGACGAGACCCTTGACGATATCCGGATTGTTGGGCGCTACCTTCATCGCATGGGCGAATGCGTCAACGCAGGGGACGCCGGCTTCGAATAAGGTCCGGGCGTGGCCGTGGACGATGATCGGCTCGTTGGGCGCCAGCTGAACTGCTCGCTGGAGAGCCGGAATTGCGAGTTCCCGGCGATCCTCCTCGCGGTGAATGAGGCCCTTGATGTGCCATAGGCGCGGATCGCGAGGCGCAACCTTCAGTGCCCGCTCGACGTCGTCGAGCGGCAGGGGGCTGCCGGGCGTGTTGAGCGCATCGATCGCGCGATCGAGGATCCTTGACGGGTCGACCGTCGCGCTAGCCGTTGTCATGCGCTTCCACGAAATTCGCGTTGGTCGCCCCGATGATCGCCGCGACAGCCGTGCGTTCCGCTGCCCCGAGTGCCGGCGGCCAGAGGTCCAGGATCAGTACGACCCGAAGCTCGTCGCTGTCGTTCCACGCTTCGTGCTCGATCGTGTCGTCGAACACGAACGCCTCGCCCACGCGCCATTCGCGCGTCGTTTCGCCGACGCGGAATCCGCAGTTCGGCGGTACGATCAAAGGCAGATGACAGACGAGGCGCGTGTTCGCGACGCCCTTGTGCGGAGGGATGCGGGTCCGCGGCGCGAGCAACGAAAACATCGCAACCGGCGAGGCACCCGGAACCTGCGGTTGGTCCATCTTCGAGATCGCGTCCATCGTCTGCGGACAATGCCGAGCGTTGACCTCCACCGGCCATCCGCTCTTCAGCAAGTGGATCGCGGTCCAATTGCGATTATTGTTGAGTTCCTTCCACTGCCGCAGCGGCACGCGCTCGGGATATTGGACATAGGGAACCATCTCGGCGGCTTCGGCCGCGATCAATGCGTCGAACTCGGCGCGAATCGCCCCGGTCGCCTCCTCGAGCGCGGAAAGCCCAGGGAACAGCTCACGATCGTGGAACTCCATCTCCGGCATGCCCGGATAGTGGAAATCCGACGGTCCCTGGTGGAAGTGGCGCGTATTTCGCGAACGATTGGAGATGAATCGTTCGGCGCGCGACAGCTCGGCAGGGGTCAGGTTGGGCGGAAGGGTCTTCGCCAGATACTGCTCGAGCGTCTTGCGATATTCGTCTCTGCGCTTGCGCGCGTGGGCAACGGCCGGTTTCAATGGCTCCGGGACGTTATCGTCGGATGGCAGCTGGGCGAGCGCCCGCCCATATGCTTCGCCGGCCTCCGGGTCGCCAAGCGCGTCGAGTATTACCGCTTGAGACAGAAGCGCGGAAAAGTCGAGCGGAGAAATCGCCAGCGCGCGGTGGATCGCCGCGAGCGCCCCATCGAGTTCGCCCGACGCCTTTCGCATCGCGGACAGCTTCATCCACAACTCGACTGAAGAGCCGTCGCTTTCGACGGCCTGCTCAAGAAGCAACCGAGCGGCTGCGAATTGGCCGCTGGCAGCCGCACGATCGGCCTGTTGTTCCAGTGTCTGGACCTGGGTCATTCCTGGCATCATGCCGAGCGAGGACCGAATTGCAAAGCTGTCAAACCGCCCTGGACCCGGTCAACGACCGGGAAAACGGTCCCGTATCCATTGTGAAAATACCCATTTTTCGCCTGAGGTAGTCGGCAAACCGGCATGAACCGTATCCTGGTCGGGAGCGCCGTCCTTGGTGACATTCGCAAAGAACAGAGCATCGCCCTGTTCCGCTCGAAAGTTCAGGCCGATCCGCGGAAAGCTGGTCTCGCCGCCCTGATAGCCGTCATTCAGATAGATGAGGAACGTCGCGATCCGCTGGCCGAACGCCGCCAGCGAATCGCGGTAGGCGGGGTTGGCCGGGTCGAGGAAATCGTGGTGAGGCTTGAACCTCTGTCCGATCGCGTAGTGGAGGATCTGCGACGGCTCGAACAACGGAACGGGCAGCTTGGTCGCCGCCGATATCCTTTGGCGGATCACCTCGGTGAAGACGTTCATCTCACTGAGGCGCAACATGAGGAAGCTGTTGTCCCGAGTAGGGTCGAGCGTTTGCCCGCCGGTTTCTTTGTCAAACACGGTCGCAGGCCCAAGCTGCGGCAGCGCCAGCGAGATTAGCCACCGGCATTCGGCACGGGTCGCGAACGCGGGGATCAAGCGGATTCGCGGCGAATCGGACAGGCTTTGCTTCTCACCAGCCTGCATCCGTTCTTCGATCGGAACCCGGGCCCGAACGGACGACCAGAAATCCCGACCCGCCTCCGGCGGCACGACCGGGTCCGCGCCGTTGTCAGCAAGGAGGAGGAGCTGTTCCTGAGCGGAACGCGATCCCTGCCCCGCCGCCAGTTCGAGAAAGTCGAGCGAGCGATTCCAGTCGGGAGGACGGGCCGATCCAAGAGCATCGAGCAGGGCGCAGCGCTCGCTCGCTTCGGCATGCCCTTTCGACGAGGCGGCTTCGAGCAACCCCGCCGCCTGTTGCACGTCTTCCAGCGACGGCCGCTCCCCCAGGAGAAGCTGCATCGCGCTTGCGAACTGCTCGCTCATCGCCGGCACTCTCTAAACAAGGCCGCGCAAAAGAAAACGGCGGACCTCGCAAGGAGGCCCGCCGCAATCTTTGCCCTTAACGATCGGCTTAGAAGTCGACCGTGACGCCGGCGAAGACGTACCGACCCAGAGCGTCATAGACCTGCGGGAAGGTGTTGCCGTTGCCGAACGGAGCGTTCGACACTTCGCCGCCGACGATCGGAGGCTCCCTGTCGAAGATATTGTTGGCGCCGAGGCGGAACTGGTACTTGTCCGCGATACGCGCCGTAAGCGACAGATCGAAGTAGCTCTGCGCCGGGATCTTGGCGTTGGCGTCCGCCGAAACGCCGCAACCGATGTCGCAGTCGCTGCTCAGCGCATCGTTCTTCACCGACGAGAAGTAGAGCCACCGGCCCGAAATCCCGAGCCCGTTCGGAAGCGTGAAACCAACACGCAGCGTGTGGCGATATTTCGGGTTCGGAGCGCCCGTCAGGAAGCTTCCGCAGGTATTTCCGTAGAAGCCCGCGCAGTCGAACTTGCCGTCGAGGCCGGCCACCGTCGAATCAACTCCGGTATCGATGATCAGGTCCTTGAGGAACGTTCCGACATAGTTGACGTTGAGCGTCCCCATTCCCCCGATACGGTGCGAATAGCTGCCATTGACGTCGACACCCTTCGTCCTGAGACCGCCGATGTTGGTGTTGGTGGTCTCAATGAACCCGGTCTGCGACAACCATAGTGAACCATTGCCCGCCGTACGGTGGATCTTCGAGCAGAAGAACGCGTCGCCCGTCAGCAAGCACTGAGTCATGATCGTCTGGAAACCCAGCGTACTGATCAGGTTCGTCACCTTGATGTCGAAATAATCGACCGAGACGTTGAGGCCCGGGATAAAGCGCGGCTTGAGCAGCAGGCCGACGGTGTAGGTGTCAGCGGTTTCAGGGCTGAGGGCCGTGTTGCCGCCGAACAAGGCGTTGTACTGGTTAGCCGGGTTTGCTGCGATGCCGCCGTACGTCCCGAACCCGGATCCAACCCCGGTATTGGCGCATTGCAGGGCGGTCGCCGTCGGAACCGCACCCGCGCACGGATCGACCGTTCCGCCGAGACCCACGAACTGGGACGTGAACAACTCGACCACGTTGGGAGCACGGACGGCACGGTTGTAGCCGGCACGGAGCAAGATGTCCGGGATCGGCGCCAAACGGCCTTCGAGCTTGTACGTGTCGGTGCTGAAGTGGTTGTTCGCAACCTTATAGTCCGAATAGCGGTAGCCACCGGTGATCGTGAACTCGTCGATGAACGAGTGGCTGACGATCGGCACCTGGAGCTCGGCGAAGAGCTCGCGGACGTCGAACTTGCCCGAAACCGGAAGGGTCGGGGCGCCCTGGCCCGCGCCGTCGCCCAGCTGGAACTGCAGGTCCGGCTGGGTTTCGAGCGCTTCCTTACGATATTCGGCGCCGACGTTCAGGCCGACACCGCGATCGGACCACGGGGTCTGGATGCCATACTCGCCGCCTTCGATCGTGACGTTGGCGTCGGCAACGGTTTCGTTGACGTGGCCCCGAAGGAGCAGCGGAGTCTGCAGGTAGGCCAGAGCCTCCGGAGTGACGCCGCCGGCCGTGAAGATGTTCCACGGCACGCAATTGGCGTCCAGCGCGCCACCGCCAGGGCCCGTGCCCGGCAAGGCCGCCCGGCAAACCGGGGTGCCCGCCGCGACGCCGGCGACACCGCCGACTGCCGGATTGGCGATGACGTCGAGCGCGCGATTTATGCGCACCACCGAGAGGTCGTTCAGATAGATCTGCGACAGTCGGGTGGTACCGAACTGGTAGTAAGCGTCGTAAGACACACCCTTCAGGATGTCGCCCTTGATACCGCCGACCACCCGGTATGCGGTGTGCTCAAGATGGTCCGCGCGGCCACCGCCTTCAACGTTACGGCGACCGGTATAAGAGATCGCGCGGGTCACGCCCTGCGCGTCGACGAACGTGTTGTTGGGCACGCAGATCGTGTTGAACTGCTGGGTCGACAGAAGCGGGTTGTCGCAGTTGATCGTCGTCGTGTTGAAGAAGTCGCCCGACGGAGCGATCTGCGAGTTGGACGTATCGTCCATGAACATCGCTTCGAGGTAGGGACGCGCACCCGGCGCGATTTCATATTCGGCGAACGTACCGAACGTGTAGCGCTCGTCCGGCCGCTGGTAGAAGTTGTACGGGCCGAAGTTGAACGGGATCGAGCCCGGCACGAACTGGTTACCATTGGCGCCGCCGACGTGGAACGTACCCACGTTGGTAAAGAAGGTACCGAATGCCGAGGTCGCCGAACCGCCGCAGTTGAAGTCGCTGCCAAGGGTGCCGCTTCCAGCGCCGCCCTGGGCCGCGGTACGCGCCGCGAGCGAGCAGAACGAATAATCGCGGCTCGCCTGCAGGACGGCGTCCTGCTTGCGGTAGGTGGCATAAGCCATGATGTGGCCGCGGTTGTCGTCGAAGTTCGCGCCGAACGCGGCGGCGATGTCCTGGGCACCGCCATTGACGCTCCAGCCGTGCGGCGGACGGAAGTTGCGGTTGGCCGCAAAGTTGCCGCCGATGATCGAGTTGGACGCGTTGTTGTAGTGCATGAACGTCGAGGCCTGGGCGTCGATGCGCAGACCGGTGAAGTTCGTGTCCATGATGAAGTTGACGACGCCGGCGACCGCGTCCGCGCCGTACACCGACGAAGCACCGCCGGTCAGCACGTCAACGCGCTTCACGATGACCGCCGGGATGAAGTTGATATCCGCAATCGAACCCGTCCGCGGATCGCCCGGCTGGAGGCGCCGGCCGTTGACCAGCACCAGGGTGCGGGCCGAACCGAGGCCGCGCAGGTTGACCGAAGCCGTACCCGTCGAACCGTTCGAGATAGCCGAACCCTGCGCGGCGAATGCCTGCGGCAGCGAGTTGATGAGGTCCTCGGTGCGGGTCGTACCCGACAGCTTGACTTCCTGGCTCGACAGCACGGTGACCGGGCTTGCCGAAGTCAGGTTCGGCTGCGGAATGCGCGTGCCGGTAATGACGATGTCCTGGCTCGCCGGCGGAGCGGCAGTGGTTGCCGGGGCCGCCGTGGTGTCCGGCTGGGTTCCCGCAGCCGTGTCCGGCGTGGTGGTCTGCGCAAAGGCAGGCGAAGCGGCCATGCTGGCACCGACAAGCAGAGTCGTCGTGAGCAGGCGCTGACGGAAATCGAGCTTCATAAAATTCTTCCCCTTCACTAGCCGCACCTGGGGTACGACTGCCGTGGAACGGCAAACGCAACTTTGCCGAACTGCACCTTGTGATAGGTGAAGCTGCGAGACACTGGCAACGGCTACGGTCCGGTCAAACGCGAGTTGTCCAAGCGCTGTATCAATTTTGCAACAGCGCCTTCTTGTGCTTTTGACCCCCAATGGAATAGGCTCGCGCCACACCAGCTGGGACCCGTGAAAATGCGCAATTCTCTCTTGATTTCAGTAGCTTTGGCGATTTTCGCGACGAGCTCGGCAAGTGCGAAGTCGCCGCCCAGCACCGGCACTCCGGCATCGATGCAGCGACTGCTGAACTGCCGCTCGATTCAGGACAGTGCGCAGCGGCTCGCCTGCTTCGACCGCGAAACCGCAGCGGTCGACCAGGCGATTAACAAGCGGGAGATGGTCCTGATTGACAAGCAGCGGGTGACGCAGACCAAGCGCGCGCTGTTCGGCTTCTCGATTCCCGATTTCGGCGGCCTGTTCGGCGGCGGCGACGACGACGTGAAGGAGATTTCTAGCACCGTCGTCAGCGCCTCCCAGAATGGATATATGGGATGGACGATCAAGCTGGCCGACGGGTCAACCTGGGCTCAGACCGACGACGCGCAGCTCGGCCTTGATCCGCGGAAGGGCGACAAGGTTGTGGTCCACCGCGGCACTTTGGGCGCCTTCTTCTTGCGCGTCGGTGGACAGCCGGGGTTCAAGGTCAAGCGGATCGGCTAGCACCCCGCCGTTCGGCCTTTAGGCTGGCCTCGGCATCGACATACGGTTCCTGGCGCTCGACGCTCCAGTATCTCAGCTCATGGATCGGGATTCGCGCGGCCGTGACCGCGCAGACCACATGGTCGCCCTCCGTCAGCAGCCGAAAGGTCCCCGCCAGGTAATGGACTCGCGCAGCCCGTCCGCTTCCACTCATCAGCATCGTTTCACTCCTCCGGCGGATCGAACAGGCCGGGTTGCGGAGCGACATAGGAACGCCGCGGCTTTCGCTCAACCGGCGGATCAGGCGAAGCGCCATCGACCGCGGCATCCACTTCACCGTCGCCGAAGCGCAGCTTGAGCTCGCGCGCGGCGCGCGCTGCGGACGCACTCATCAAGGTCGTCCCGGATCGGTCCGTGACCCGCGCGAAGCCGCGCTGAAGCGGCCGCTCCGGGTGGGCCAGCTCGGCCATCTTCCAGGCGGCGGCCAGCTGCTCGCCGAGCCGCTCGATGCGCTGATCGACCAGCTCGCGCCGGAGCCGTCCTGATATCAGGTTCATGTCCGCGCGCGCCGCGCCCGCGCGGGCCGCCAGGGAGCGCGGCAGGCGTTCTGATAGCTCGTCGACCCGTTGGTTCATCGGAAGGAAGATCGACCGAGGTTCGGGCCAGCGGCTGATCGTCAGCTCGAAACGCTCGCGGCTTCGTTCGGTGCGGCGCGCCAGGCAGTGCTGCGCGCGATGCGACAACTCGCCCAGCTGGGCGAGCAGCTCGGAGCGCACGGGAACCGCGAGCTCCGCGGCAGCAGTCGGGGTGGGAGCGCGGAGGTCGGCAGCGTGATCGATCAGGGTCGTGTCCGTTTCGTGGCCGACCGCCGAAATTAGCGGAATCGGGGATTCGGCCGCCGCCCGGACGACTTCCTCCTCATTGAACGCCCACAAATCCTCGATTGAGCCGCCGCCTCGGGCGACGATCAGCAGGTCGGGCCGGGGATCGAACAGTGGAAAGCCGCGGATCGCCTCCACGATCTTCGCCGCAGCGCCTTCACCCTGGACCGGGACCGGCCAGAGGATCACGTGGGTTGGGCATCGATCCTCGAGCCGGTGCAGGATATCGCGAATGACCGCGCCGGTGGGCGAGCTGACGACCCCGATCACGCGCGGC
>Ga0075423_10003552_pt1 | contig 14365 bp, 14 predicted proteins | sample SoiMethybrSBSTD2_FD_80114 | JGI IMG/M metagenome (GOLD analysis project Ga0075423, IMG submission 80114) | Bulk soil microbial communities from a Populus tree surrounding site in Tennessee, USA - Soil MetaG P. TD hybrid SBSTD2 | ecosystem: Environmental > Terrestrial > Soil > Tree plantation...
CCATCCAAGGCTGCCCCTTTGCCCCTGCGGCTCCGGGGCCCGAAACTCGGGCAACGCCGCTGCGCCCCAAGAAAGGCACGACCCAGCGGCTAGACTGCCGGCGACGATAGGTCGAGCTCGCGACTTCGGTCGCGCGCCGTAGTGCCGACCCGAAGCCAGCGCGGACGCTAGGAACCATGAGGGTTGCCACGAAATGACCCCAAAGACTCAGAGCGAAGACACCGCATCGACGAGTTCTGTCGTGGTGACAATGGCATTGGCGTAGTTCGGCAGATTGATGTCGAGGGCCGCGTGCATCATCTCATCGCTGTAATCCGCCGTTGCGTCTTTGACGACCGTGACGTCGTAGCCCAGCTCCGCGGCATAGCGAACGGTTGCTTCGATGCAGGTGTGCGCTATCAGGCCGATGACGATCAGCTGATGGATGCCGTGCTTTTTAAGCTGCAGATCCAAATCAGTGTTGGCGAAGCCGCTGGAGCACCAATGCTCCTGGACGACAATTTCACCTGGCTTGGGCGCGAACTCGGAACGAAACTCGCCACCCCACGTACCATACTCGAAGGTCTTTCGCAGCCACGCCGCTTTCTGAATGGGCGCGAGGTAGGTCCAGGTCTCGTAGTCGCCCGGACGGTATCGACGATGCATGGCGTAGAAAACCCTTAAGTTTGCCTGCCGCGCAGCATTCAGGACCTGCAGCATATGCGCAACGCAGTCATTCGCTTCCGCGACGGCGCGAATGCGATCCCAAATCTTACCGCCCTCGGAGATGAAGTCGTTATAAGGGTCGATCACGAGAAGTGCGGTGATCTGCTTTTGGTAGGTCAAGCTTGCCATGCTCCCTCCTACACCGCTGTTTCACTTAGGCTGCCCGCTGCCGTGAGCTTCGATGGGAGGACCGAAAAATACCGCACATCATGAACAACCATCCCAGGCACGGGCGGGCAAAGCTTTCACTTCACCAGCGTGAGCAGGGGCTTGCCTGTCTCGACGACATAGGTCGCAAGTTCCGCCCCATTGGTGCTGCCGATGTTCTTCGCCGTATGCGGCGTTCCCGCCGGGACGAACAGGACGTCGCCGGCCTTGACCGTCACTTTCTTGCCGCCGATCTCGTACTCGAGCGTGCCTTCGATAACGTAGATGATCTCCTCGCCCGGATGTGTGTGCATCGGGGCGACGTAGCCGGGATCAAAGTCGACGCGTACCTGCACGACCTCGCGTCCGGGAGCGCTGAGATCGTGCCGCTGCAAGTCGGTGCGTTTCGTTCCCGGCTGCTGAGCCCGTGCCGCCTGCAAAGCAAGACCGTTTCCGGCGATCAGCGCCGCGGCCAGCACAATTGCGGTCGTTCTCATCTGGAGGACCTTTCCATTGCAAGCGACACCCATGAACTCCGAGGGGCTCTTCACCGCCCCGTCCGCCCCTAGCAGCAGCAGTTAACGGAGCGATTTAAATGCCGCCCGAAGCTCGGAGGCGAAGAGCTCCGGCTGCTCCCAGGCTGCAAAGTGGCCGCCTTTATCGACCTCGTGGAAGTAGATCAAGTTGCGATAGGCGCGTCGGGCCCACGTCTCAGGCGGCCGATAGATGTCCTCCGGAAAGACCGTGATAGCCACCGGCAGCAAGATCTCACCGGTCTTCTGCGCAGCCGCAACAATTACACTGCCGCGGGTGCCGTTTTCCCAGTAGAGCCGCGCCGACGAGGCCGCCGTGTTCGTGAGCCAGTAAAGCGTGATGTTGTCCAGCACGTCGTCCTTGGTCGGCGATTGTCCGGGATCGGCACCGTATGCCCACTGCGCAAAACCGGGGTGTACAAGGATCCACGCGGCGAGGCCGGCAGGCGAGTCCGTCGCGCCGTAGCCAACGGTCTGCGGCCGAGCTGTCAGCATCGTGAAGTAGGCCGAGTTTCCCTTCTTCGCGGAGGCCATGAGCCCTTCGAACACCGCGCGTTCCTTGTCGGAGAGTTCGGTGGGCGCGGGCCCGCCGCCGAGCGCGGCCGTCACCTCGGGCGGCAGCGTGGCGGGCAAATTGATGTGGATGCCGAGGAGGCCGCTCGCCCTTTGGCGGGCCATCGCGCTGGAGATGGGCGTGCCCCAGTCGCCGCCCTGGGCGGCATATCGGGCGTACCCGAGACGCTTCATGAGCTCCGCCCATGCCTGGGCGATGCGGTCTGGATCCCAGCCCGGGTTGGCCGGCTTGCCGGAGAAGCCGTAGCCCGGGATCGAGGGGATGACGACGTCGAATGCGTCCTCAGGCGTACCTCCATATGCCGTGGGATTCGTGAGGGGATCGATGATCTTGAGTTGCTCGATGATAGATCCCGGCCAACCATGCGTGATGATTACGGCAAGCGCGTTCGGGTGACGCGAACGGACATGAATGAAGTGAATATCCACCGCATCAATCGTCGTCACGAATTGCGGCAAGGCATTTAGCTTCGTTTCCACCTTGCGCCAGTCGTAGCCGCTTCCCCAGTAGCGAACGAGCTCCTGCAGCTTGACCAATGGCGCGCCCTGCGACTGATCGGCAACGGTTTCCTTGTCGGGCCAACGCGTTGCGGCGATGCGCCGGCGCAGATCGGCGAGATCGTCCTCGGGAACATTGACATGGAAGGGACGGATCGCGTCGGATCTGCTTGCAGCTGGCTCGCTTGCGCTTCCCGCTGCGGCCCGATGCGATGGAAACAGGCCGATGCTAATGGTGGCGAGCGAGCCTGTCAGGACGCTGCGCCGGGTCCGAGACGATGCGCTCGTCGACATGGATTAGTCTTCCTGGTGCGAGCCGACCCGGCGGGGCTGGCAAGTCGTTGGCCAGCTTCCAAGCCAGAACACGATCGCAGGGGTGCGCAAGACGAAGCGCACCTGCAATTGCCTCGCCCAAACGTTGGTATGAGCGGGGAGACGGCGTTATCGGGTGGAACCCGGAAACCTCGGCCGTGCTTTTCCGCTCGAGGCTCGGCACACCTCACCTGCAGCGGATCAGCAAGGCTCGCCGGCAGGGCTGCCTAGCCAGCCGCGGATGTCGTGCGAGGTATATTTGAAAGGCAGTTGGCCCCGCGTTGGTCGCACGCCGTTGAGCCTTCTAATAGTTACTTCACACCCGCGAAGCGACGCCATGCGCGTGGCAAATGACTGATGGCATCGGGCCACTTATGGCGCCAACCGCGCAAACTCTCGGCGGTGATATAGAGCAGCGGAATGATGAAGATGCCAAACACGGATGCGGCAATCATGCCGCCGAAGACCGGGGTCCCTACCGCCTGACGCGTCAGGGCGCCGGCGCCTTGCGCAATGACCAGCGGTAACAATCCGAGGATGAACGCAAAACTCGTCATCAGGACTGGACGGAACCGCAAGTCCGCCGCTTCAATGGCGGACGCCTCCACCTCTTTGCCAAGCTGGCGCTGCTCGACGGCAAAGGCAATAATCAGAATGCCGTTCTTAGCTGCAAGTGCGATGAGTACGACCAATCCGATCTGCGCGTAGACGTCGAAGCTCAGCCCGCTAAGCGTTAGGGCAACCAGCGCGCCAAGGACGGCGACGCTGACCGAAAGCAGGGCGGGAACCGGGATATTCCAACTCTCATAAAGAGCCACGAGAAAGAGATAGGCGAACAGGACGGCCAACCCGAGTACGATCCCCGTACGTCCGCTTGCCGCCTTCTCCTGCAACGCCGTTCCGGTCCATTCGAAGCTGTAGCCGCTCGGCAAGGTGGTCGCAGAGATGCGCTCCATCGCGGCAAGCGCCTGGCCGGAGCTGAAGCCCGGCTTCGGCGCGCCATTGACGATTGCGGCCCGGAAGGAATTGTAGCGCACGACCGCTTGTGGCCCTTGTACAAGGCGTGCCTCGGCCACCGCCCGGATCGGAATCATGCCTCCCTGGCCGTTGCGCACATAGACTTTATAAATATCGTCGATGGTATTGCGAAATGGCGTCTCGGCTTGGATGTTGACTTGCCACGTGCGCCCGAACACGTTGAAGTCATTCACGTAGAAACTACCGAGTGTCGCCTGCAAGGCATTGAAGACGTCTGTGATCTTGACGCCCAGAACCTGGACCTTGTCACGGTCGATCTCGAGATAGATCTGCGGCGTGTCTGCCGCATAGGTACTATACACGCCAGCAAGCTCCGGTTGCGCATTGGCTGCGACGATAAGAGCGCGAAGCGTTCCGGCAATGTCGGTTGCCGACTGCCCCTGCAGGGCCTCGAGCACATATTGAAAGCCACCGGTGCTGCCGAGGCCAAGGATGGGAGGGAGATTGAAGGGAAATGCGATTGCCCCCTTGATGGCGGCCATTTGCGGGCGCAGCTTGGCAATGATCGCGCCCGCGCTTTCCTCCCGCTTGGTGCGCTCCTCATAGGGTTTGAGGCGGATGACAAAGAATGCCTGGTTCGAAGCTGCGATGTAATCGATGAAGTTCAGCCCCACCACCGAGAGTACACCTGCCACACCCGGGATGGGTCGCACGATATCCTCTACTTGCTTGACCACCTCTTCGGTGCGGTTAATCGAAGCGCCCTCGGGAAGCCGCAAGGTTGCAAAGATGGCACCTTGATCCTCTTCCGGTAGGAAGCTTTGCGGAGTTCGCCCAAACAGCCACGCCGCAATGGCGAGTGTGGCGAGCACGACCAGCAGGCCAACAATGGCGATTTGCGAGAGCCGGCGCACTACTCCCACGTAACCACCTCGAGCACGGTCAATGGCACGCAAAACATAGCGCATCGGGCCACTACTCTTTTGCCCATGTCGCAGCAGCACGGCACAAAGCGCCGGGCTCAGTGTCAGGGCGTTGAGGGCCGAGATCAGCATCGAAACCGATACTGCCACCGCGAACTGACGGAACAGCTGACCGCTGATGCCAGGGATGAACGCAACGGGTACAAACACCGACAGCAATACGAGCGTGATGGCGATGATCGGACCGGTTATTTCGGACATGGCCTTCTTGCAGGCGTCGGCTACTGAGAGGTCCGGATTTTCCTCCATCACACGCTCGACATTCTCGACGACGACGATGGCGTCGTCGACGACAATACCGATAGCGAGCACGAGTGCGAGCAGTGAGACCGTATTGGCGGTATAGCCAATGACCAGCATCACGGCAAAGGTGCCGATGATCGAGACGGGCACGGCCACCAAAGGTATCAATGTCGTACGCACCTTGCCGAGAAAAAGGAAAACAACCAAGGCCACCAGCAGGATCGCCACCACAAGCGTGTGAATGACCTCATTGATCGTCGCCGTAACAAACACGGTGGCGTCGAAGAACACGGTGTAGGCGAGGTCTTCGGGAAAGCGCGTTCCCAGATCACCCAATGTCTGGCGGACATGGCGCGCAACATCTACGGCGTTGGACCCCGGCGTTTGATAGATGCCGATGGCAGCGGCCGGCGCACCGTTGAATCGGCTGTAGCGGTCCTGAGATCTGGCGCTCGTTTCGACCCGCGCTACATCCTTGACGCGAACAACGGAACCATCCGGGTTGGTGCGCAGGACAATGGCGGCGAACTCGTCCGGCCGTGATAGACGTCCTTTGGTCTTGATATTGATTTGTACCTGCTGGTCGGGCGTTACCGGCGCCGCTCCTACCCTGCCGAGCGCAGCTTGAATGTTCTGATTTTGCACGGCGGAAATGACGTCGTTCGGCGTCAGGTTGAGCTGCGTCAGCCGGTCGGGATCAAGCCAAATGCGCAATGAATAGTCGAGCGGGCCGAACAGGGTCGCCTGACCGACGCCCTTAATTCTCGCCAATGCGTCAATAATGTTGATGGTGGCATAGTTGCTGAGAAAGATCGCATCGTAAGTTTTGTTTGGCGAATAGAGACTTATCACTTGCAGCAACGCCGCGGATTTTTTGCGGATGGTCAGGCCCGAGCGGGTAACCTCCGGTGGCAATTGCGGTGTCGCGAGGCTGGCTCGGTTCTGAACATTGACCGTGTTGATGTCGGCGTCGGTTCCTAGTGCGAACGTCACGTTCAATGTATAGCTGCCATCGCCACCGCTTGCTGATTGGTAGTAGAGGGCATTGTCTATGCCATTGATTTGCTGCTCGAGCGGTTGGGCTACCGTCGTTTCCACGACTTCCGCGTCTGCGCCTGGATAACTCGCGGTCAGCGTGACCTGCGGCGGTATAATGTCGGGAAATTGTGCGATCGGAATCACCGTGATGGCGATCGCGCCGGCTAGAGTAATGACGATGGCAATAACCAAGGCCAGCCTTGGCCTATCAATGAAGATGCCCGAGAGCATGTTTAGCGCCCGGGCACAATTGTGCTGGCAACTACTTGGCCAGGTCGCACCTTCTGAATTCCTTCAACGATAAGCAACTCTCCCTCTTTTAGCCCGGCGGTGACGACGATATCCCGGCCCTGTTCAATTCCGGTCGTAATTCGCCGCTGCTCGACTTTGCTGGCCTGGTCCACGACGAGTACGTAGCTGCCGGCCTGATCCAGCTGCACCGCGGCCTGCGGAACGACCAGCACCGACTTGGGGCTGCCGCGTTCCACCGTTACGCCCAAAATTCCGCTGGGTATCAGGATATTGTCGGGATTTTCAACTTGCGCCCGTACGGCCACCGTATCGGTGTTGGGATCCACCTGCACGTCGATGAAGTTGCTCGTGCCGACGTGTGCATAAGGCTCACCATTCGGCAACTTGAAGCGCACCGTCACGTGCGGGTTCTTATCGTTGGATTGGGCCACGCGGCGTCTGTATTCGAGGACGTCGCGCTCGCTCACCTGGAAGATGACGTAAATAGGGTCTTGCCGGACGATGGTTGCAAGCTTACCGGAGGCAGGCTCCACCAGATTGCCTTCGGTGAAACTGGCAAGCCCAATTCGACCGTCGATCGGGGCGCGGATTTCCGTGTAACCCAGGTTGATTGCCGCCTGATTGAGCAGCGCCTCGGCCTCCATGATACTGGCCTGGGCCCCCGCTTCGTCGGCGACGCGCTGATCGAGCGTAGCTTGGGAAACGTTTTGGTTGCGCACAAGCTCGCGGGCGCGTTCCAACTGTAATTTGGCGTTGGCTTCCGTCGCCTTGGCCTTAGCGAGGTTTGCGCGCTGCTGTTCGACGGCGGCCTTGTAGGTCGCCTGCTCTATGCGATAGAGCAGGTCGCCTTTCTTGACGTTTTGGCCCTCGACGAATGTGCGTTCCTCGATAAAGCCTGGCACGCGCGCCACAATGTCGACTTTGTCGATCGCGGTTACGCGACCTATGAACTCGCCAGTCTCGGTAACCAGCCGGCTGCTCACTTTTGCCACGGAGACAGCGGGCGGTGGTGGAGAGCCTTGTGCCGTCACCGCCGTGCCCGCGAGGACGATGCTCAGCAGGCAAATGCTGGCCTTGAGAGGGAGAGAGCATAAATCGGCCATCAAGCGTCCGTGGCAACGTTCTCTTCGGCAGAGTGGTGGCGAAATCGCCGGTGCGGCGGCGAGCACCACATGCCCACCAATGCATGGGGCGACCTGGAAGCCTGGCAACTGGGCGCACATGGGGCGCCCGTCCGGGGGGGTTGGTTTCTGTCCTCGGCTAAAGGCTCGCGTGCAAGCGTGATCAGGGTGCCAGGTAGCCTGCCCGGAGCACGCCAATTTGGCGTTGTGCTGCGTTGCTTTGCCAGCGTGAAACGTCGAGGCGGCGCGGCTTGTGTCAACAAGGGTCATACAACTGCTCTCGACGTCGACAAAATTGGACAGCAGCGGAAAACTGGCACGCTCTTTTGGGAGCGGGCATCGGGGCAAACCCGGCTCAATCAGGGGAATAACCCCGTCTAGCTACGGTCTCCCGCCTCGATCGCGGGTATCGGATCAATCAACCGGTGCACGCATGATCCGGCACCCCAAGGAGGGGTCTTCCGCGTCGGCACGGCCGTCGATATCCGTGCCGTGTTGCGCCATGGCCTCCCAGCGGCTCGCTCAAAAGCGGGAATGGCCCTGCGCAACCCTCAAGCACCGGCGATGTCGAGGATCGCCGCGACGAAAGCGTTCGGATCTTCCTGAGGCAGGTTGTGCCCGATGCCGCCCTCGAGCTGCCGGTGCAGATAGCGGCCCGTGAACATCTTGGCGTAGGCAGCGGGCTCTAGATGTGGTGCACCATTGGCATCGCCTTCGAGCGTAATGGTCGGAACACTGATCGTCGGCGCGGTGACCAGCCGTTGCTCCACTTCATCATACTTCGCCTCGCCTTTGGCCAAGCCAAGACGCCAGCGGTAATTGTGTACGACGATGTCGACATGGTCCGGATTGTCGAGGGCGGCCGCGCTGCGAGCGAAGGTCGCCTCGTCGAAGCTCCACTTGGGAGATGCGGTGTGCCAGATCAGTTTGGAGAACTCGCGTCGATATTTCTCGTAACCGGCCCGGCCGCGTTCGGTGGCGAAATAGAATTGGTACCACCAATCAAGCTCATCCTTGGGTGGCAACGGCATCTTGCCGGCTTCTTGGTTGCTGATCAAATAGCCGCTGACGGCGACCAGCGCTTTGACGCGCTCTGGCCAGAGGGCTGCGACAATGTCGCCCGAGCGCGCGCCCCAGTCGAAGCCCGCAAGGACTGCCTTGTCGACTTTCAGTGCATTCATAAAGTCGATCACATCCGTGGCCAGCGCGGCGGGCTGGCCATTGCGGAAGGTTTCGTGCGAGAGAAAGCGCGTCGCGCCGTAACCCCGCAGATAGGGAACGAGCACCCGGTAGCCGGCCGATGCCAGCAAAGGCGTCACATCGACGAAGCTGTGAATGTCGTAGGGCCAGCCATGTAAAAGGATAACCGGCGGGCCCTCGGCCGGACCGGATTCGGCATAGGCAACGTTCAGCGGGCCAGCGTCGATCTGTTTCAATGGCCCGACTGCGACGTTCGTTCCCGGCTTGATGTGCGGCAGGCTTGCCTTGGCGGGCTGTGCGGTCGCCGCCGGCAGCATTCCGAACTGGGCGGCGGCGGTGGCCGCGGCCGCGGCGCTGAGAAGGCGGCGGCGGCGGTCGTCTATTTTCTCCGAGGTCATGGTCATGGCGCGTCTCCACGGTGGAGTACCGGCAGGTTGCTCGCCTTGGCGTCGATCGGCCCAACGTTCTCACCCCCACGCCGCAACCGCTCGAGGACAAATTGAGCGAGCCGGATACCCATGCCGTCAGGACGATAAGAACCACAAACAACGAGAAGGCGATTGCTCACCGAGGCAGCTCCTTGCCAGCTTGCTCCGCCACTATGTAGGCGGCATACCAGTCCGGCCAATTTGTATCCCGCACACCGGTCCGCTGCTCATGCTCGCCGTGCGCAGCCTCCGCACGCCGCAGCGCGCTTGCGAGTTCACTTCCTGAAGTGAATGTGGTTGCGACGGCGTCAACGCGTCCGGGCAATCGGACCGTGATTTCCTGCAGCAGCCAGCTATTGCCGTCCGGGTCGCTGAACGAGGCAAACGAGACGTAGCTGCGCCGCGCGGGGTCCCGCCCGCTGAGAGGCGGTTGGCCCGGACCGGCCCGGTGGAACACATCGCTGACCTCGGCACCGCGGCCAACGAGCTCAACCCGCGCTGCCTCGATGTCGGTGACGATGAGATAGAGCCCCTGCGCCGCGCCGGGTATGGCTGACGTGAGACCCTTGCCGAAGTGGATTGAGCACGGTGAGCCGGGAGGCGTGAACTGTACGACTCGAAATGAGTCCCCGACGACGAAATCGGCGTCGAGCCTCCAGCCCAGGTTGCTATAGAATCGCTTGGCGCGATCGACGTTCGAAACAGGGATGACGACGACCTCAAGCTTCATGGTGCTGGCTTCCGGGCTCCTGTTGCTAGTCATGGCTCGCTCGCTTGGTTTTCAAAGATTGTCGGGATGCGACAGGTGACGTGCACGTTTGCACCCAACGGGTGGCTGAACTATCGCAGTGACGTGAAGCTCGCCCGCATCTCGCGCACGAAGAGCTCCGGTTGCTCCCAGGCCGCGAAGTGGCTGCCTTTATCGAGCTTGTTATAGTGGATGAGCTTGGGATAGGCACGTTCTGCCCAACTGCGCGGAGCCGCGTAGATTTCGTCGGGGAAGACGCTGACGGCGACCGGGACTTGATGCCACCAGCAGCTGCTGAGGTGACAAGGAAGCGGCGCCGGCTGGATAATGTGGGCGTTGCGGGCAATCACGCGCCTCGGTGTCTGTCATCCGCACGATCGGTCGAAGCATGCCGCCCGTTGCGGCTTTGCCGACATCGGGAAAAACCCCCAAGGCGAGTGGCTGACACTCCCAATTCATCGGGGCAGCCTCGGTGGCAAAAATCGATGCTCAGCGGCGCCGAATTGGGTCACTCAATGGTATGGCGATCAAAGGTGTCGACCCGTCCCATAAGAGCATCGAGAAAGAGGAAACCCCCGCGGCTGCGCCAAGGAGGATCGGTTCTGCCCATTCGCGGTCGTACCCCGCGCATTGAAGCGTCCCGGGACCCAACATTCAGGCCCGGAATTGTTTCGAAAGGCCCTCGCGCTTTTCGCCGATTGTTGCGGGCAATTGGTGCGAGGCCCTCCCTATCGCGGGCCAACCAAGCCGTTCGCCCTAACCTCAAGTGTGTCTTTATCTTAACCGCGAGCCGTGCCGGCGGCTTCGCCGGCACGATCAAGCTTGGGAAGCGCACCAAGTCGGTGCAGCGCCGAAGCCCTTCCGGGTGGCCAACCGGATCACTCGGAATGCGGTGGGTTTACTGGCGCTGCAGCGCTTCGGCCATCGTCCTCGAAGATCGTCCAGTTTGGCCAAAACAGGGGCCAACCGCGTTTAAGGCGCGGTCGTCTCTAAATTCTTGCGATGGCACGTCAGCCGCGTCGCGCCGCCTTGATTGCGGCAACGTCGATCTTCTTCATGCCCATCATGGCTTCGAACGCGCGCCTTGCTTCATCGCCACCCACCGCCAGCGCCTCGGTCAGCACGCGGGGCGTGATTTGCCATGAGATGCCCCACTTGTCCTTGCACCAGCCGCACTCGCTCTCCTGGCCGCCATTGCCGACGATGGCGTTCCAATAGCGGTCGGTCTCTTGCTGATCGTCGGTCGCGATCTGGAACGAGAAGGCTTCGTTGTGCTTGAACATGGGGCCGCCGTTGAGGCCGATACAGGGGATGCCTGCGACGGTGAATGCCACCGTGATCACATCGCCCTTCTTGCCGGATGGGTAGTCACTGGGTGCACGGTGGATGGCACCCACGGCGCTGTCGGGAAAGGTTTCGGCATAGAAACGGGCAGCAGCCTCGGCGTCCTTATTATACCATAGGCAAATCGTGTTCTTCGCCATCGCTTGTCCTTTCGCTCTGTCGTTTCCTTCGAACCTTACCGTTCGATCAATGACCCAGACCCAGATGCCCGGCGCGCGCGCGCGCGAGCGCCCCGTGCCGGCGAGCAGCTTCATGCCAAGTGCACCGAGCGCACAAGCATGAACTGGTTGCGAAGCAATTTCCGGCTCAGATAAAGTTTGGGCGGCCTGCGCCGCGGAGAAGCCGAGGCCACGATCGAGTACCAGGTGGTCTCGTTAGCGGACAAGATGGCCAGGATTGGGGCCATCATCCACAGCGGCAGATCGGCAGGCTGGCCCGGGTCTCTCACTGTCGTCGGTGGTTGATAAGAGCATACATCATGACGCTGATGTATTTGTCACCGACCCGCCAGTAATCCTGCAACGGGCCGCCTTCGCAGCGAAATCCGAGGCCTTCGACCAATCGCGTTGAGGCCACGTTGTCAGGATGGATTAAAGCTTCGATACGATGCACGTCGAGCTTGTCGAGACAGTACCTGATCACTGCTCGGACGATCTCTGCCGCAAAACCTTTCCCTTGGTGCTTCGGCGCAACGATGTAACCCAGCTCGAGGCGTCTGTTGCGAGCATCTCGGTGGTGATAGTTGACCATGCCAATGCATTGGTCGCTGGATTTCTTGCAAACTGCCCAGGCTAGGTGGTCATAGGGGCTCGAGGTCTTGCTGAGCCATCTGAGCGCCCTTTCGGTTTCCGCTACTGTCTTGCAGGCCGGAGAATTCCAGAACCGCATCGCTTCCTGGTCACCGAGACAGGTGTGCAGATCGGCTGCATCGCGCGCTTTGAATTGTCTAAGACGCAGCCGCCGCGTGACGAGCGTGGGAAATATCTCAACGGTCTTCGCCATGGTGCTCGATCCGGGATGGAAGACAGTTGGCTTAAGATGCGTCAGGGTGCGCGAGCAAGCAACAACCATGTGCGCACCCATCTCGGACTTGCGTCACGCTCCGCGTCCGCCGATGCGCTAGGGCTTCGAGAGGATGAACTCGCGAATCTTCCCGAGTGCTTTTTCGGGCTCATCGGACACCACCCCATGGCCGCAGTCGGCGAAACGCTCAAATCGCACGAGATCCGGTGGCAGTGACGCGGCGATCTGTTCGCTAAAAATCGGCGGTGCGATCGGGTCGCGATCGCCCGCCATGACGAGCACAGGCACTTTTATTCTGCTCAGGACGGCGCGGAAGTCCATGCGGCCATGCTCATTGCGTGGCCCGTTGAACCAAATGGCAACGTCATTCTTGATCATTGCGCGCTTCATCCAATTTGGATCGGCGGCGGGGCGAGCGCGATAGAGTGGAACGCAAACCTCTATGTATTTGGCTCGCAACTCCGGCGTCGGATCGCGCCAGTAGCTCTCGGCGATGTGCCGAGCCGCCTTACCGCCAATGCGCTCAAAGGCTGCAAAAACTTCAGCAAAGTCCACATGTGCAGCGGTGCTTACAAGAATGAGCTTTGCAGGGTGATCGGGGTAGCGCGTCGCGTATGCCTGCGCCACAAAGCCGCCGAAAGACATGCCAAAGACTATTGGTCTTTCGATGCCGAGGACCTCGCATAGTCCCTTCACATCATCGGCCCACTGCGCGAGGGTCCAGCTTCTTGGGTCAGCGCCGCCACTGCGCCCATTATCGCGATGATCAAAATAGATAATCTGAGCGACATCGGCCAACGCGGAAAATGTGGGTTTGAAGGCCGTGTGGTCAAAGCCGGGGCCGCCGTGCAGGAGGACCAAGGTGGGCTTGGTCCGCATCACGGGACCGTCCGGCACGAGCCCTGCGCCCTCGACGTCGAAGAAGAGGCGTTCGCCATTCACACAAGCAAACATGCGTCACCCATGCAACTTACCGTGGCGTTCGCGCTCGATTGCGACTACATCGCCGAGACCAAAAAAGGCGTGAGTTTACCAATCCGAGAGCGGTGCTGTCGTCGCCTAGCGTGCAGAGTGACATGCGGGCCAGTTCCCGGCGATGTCAATCAGCCAGGAGCGCAATGCCGTCGCGAATTGCACAATCGCCTTCGAGACGGCCACCACAGGGGCTGCCCCTCAAGCATCCCGACCGAGGTCGGCCGTGTCAACTGCGACGGCCGCGACCCTGCCCGCCGACATGTTTTGCTGTTTTGGCTGTGCTGCGGATAGCCGGCCGAGCCGAGCCTCGCAAAGGGTCGCCGGGTCAAAGGTCACTTTGCCGCCAGAGGACGCGCAGCAAACGTGTGGCCCCACGCAGCTTTTCTACGAAGCAAGCCGAGAGCGGCAACGGGCCCTCCGGGGCAAACGCACTGGCCCTCGGATCCCCGCGCGAAATCATGACGACTTCCACCACACGGGCACGAGCATCGCGACGCGCTGGCGATAGTGCCTGTACTCGTCGCCAAAAAGGTCGATCAGATCACGTTCCTCCAGCGCAATGCCGACAAAAATGTAGGTCGTCGTAACGATGGCGAAGAGCAAATGGCCCGCGGTCATAACCGGCGCTGCCCAAAAGGCGATGATGAAGCCGAGGTAGATCGGGTGTCGCACGAGCTTATATAGGATTGGCGTTTTGAAACGCGGCTGCGACCCCGCTTTCCCGGCAAGGTTGAAGATGACCTGTTGCAGGCCGAATAGCTCGAAATGATTGATCAGGAACGTGCTCAGAAGCACGAGAAACCAGCCGAAGCATGCGAGGCCCAGTATGGCCATGGCCGTCGCGGGGTTACTGACCTGCCAAACAATGGAGGGCATCGCTCGCCACTGCCAGAACAGGAGGATGAGCGCGAGGCTGGCAAGCAGCACGTAGGTGCTGCGCTCGATGGCGGATGGGACAAATTGTGTCCACCATCGCTTGAAGGGTTTTCTCGCCATCACGCTGTGCTGCACGGCAAACAATGACAACAACAGAATATTGACGGTGAAGGCTTCGCCGATCGGCGTGACCAATCCCGTGTCGACCGTTTTCGGCACCACCAGACCGGTCACAAAACCGATGGCATAAAGAAAGGTGCCGAGAAACACGAGATAGGCGACCGACCCGTAGAGCAACGCGAGAATGCGCGCCATGATTACCTCCCTTGATGTTGTCGATGGCTGGGATCGGGCCGTTCACTTGCGGCAGACCCAGAGCGGTGCAGCG
>Ga0075423_10003553_pt1 | contig 14365 bp, 12 predicted proteins | sample SoiMethybrSBSTD2_FD_80114 | JGI IMG/M metagenome (GOLD analysis project Ga0075423, IMG submission 80114) | Bulk soil microbial communities from a Populus tree surrounding site in Tennessee, USA - Soil MetaG P. TD hybrid SBSTD2 | ecosystem: Environmental > Terrestrial > Soil > Tree plantation...
ACCAAGATCAAGATCCACGGTCGCGATGCCTTCGAGGGCATGGCCCGGGCGGGCCAGCTTGCCTCACGCGCGCTGGACATGCTGGTGCCGCACGTCAAGCCGGGCGCTACCACCGAGCGGCTCGACGACCTCGTGGTCGAGTTTGCCTCCGCCCATGGCGCCATTCCGGCGCCGCTCAACTACCGCGGCTTCCCCAAGGCGATCTGCACCTCCGTCAACCACGTCGTCTGCCACGGCATTCCCAATGCCAAGCCGCTCAAGGAGGGCGACATCGTCAACATCGACGTCACACTGATCCTCGACGGCTGGCACGGCGATTCGAGCCGCATGTACGCCGTGGGCGCCATCCCGCGCCGCGCCGAGCGGCTGATCGAGGTCACCTACGAGGCCATGATGCGCGGCATCGCGGTGATCCGGCCGGGCGCTACGACAGGCGACATCGGCGCCGCAATCCAGACCTATGTCGAAGGGCAGCACATGAGCGTGGTGCGCGATTTCTGCGGCCATGGGCTCGGGCGCCTTTTCCATGACGAGCCCAACATCGTGCACGTCGGCCGGCCGGGCGAAGGCGTGGTGCTGCGCCCGGGCATGTTCTTCACGGTCGAGCCGATGATCAATCTCGGCCGGCCGCATGTGAAGGTTCTCTCCGACGGATGGACCGCCGTGACCCGCGACCGCTCGCTCTCGGCACAGTTCGAGCACACGGTGGCGGTGACCAACAACGGCGTCGAGATTTTCACGCTCTCGCCGCGCGGCTTGGACCGGCCGCACTTTGCGTCGGAAGCGCGGGGCTGATCGGCTCACAACTTGTCATTGCAATTTGCCCAGCCGTAGTGGCCGCTGCGCCAACCGTGTGACAGCGCCGGCAGAGCATGCTGCAGCTCTCCGGGAGTGCTAATCTCGGTCCGTCAATTCATGCACCGCGTCCGTGACCCATCGGGCTTGCGGTAGCGGGCGAACCGCACAGGTGCACCATGAGCAAGCGACGACGATTGTTCGCAATCATGAGCATGTCGCTGCTCCTGGCCACGACCGCGACCATGGCCCAGCCACCTGCCGCATTCTATTCTGGCAAGACGATCACCATCCTGATCGGGGCCGGCGAAGGCGGCGCCTATTCCATCTATGGGCAGCTTGCCGCGGAGTATTTGCGCAAGCTCGTGCCCGGGAATCCGACGGTGATCGTACAGAGCATGCCGGGCGCTGGCGGCATCAAGGCCGCGGATTATCTTGCCAACGTCGCGCCGAAGGATGGGACCGCGCTCGCCATGCTGCTCGATCTTGCGATCGTCACTCAGGTCCTGGAGCCGCGCACGGTTCGCTACGACTTGTCGAAGTTTTCCGTAATCGGCTCCTTCATCACCGACAATCCGGTGGTCATGGTCCGCGCCGATACCGGCGTGCGGAGCTTCGCGGAGCTCAAGAACAAGTCCCTTGTTGTGGGCGCATCGGGCAAAGGCTCGCAGACCTATGCCCACCCTGCCCTTCTAAAGGAGGTGCTCGGGGCAAACCTGCGGATTGTGACCGGCTATCGCGGCTCGGCCGACATCAGCCTCGCGCTCGAGCGCGGCGAGGTCCAGGCACAATCCGCGACCTGGGTCAGCTGGCAGGCGCGTCATGCCGACTGGATCAGGCGCAAGGAGATCATTCCGATCGTACAGGTGGGTCTTAAGAAGGAGCCCGACCTTCCCGACGTGCCGCTGATGCTTGAGCTCGCGACCAACGTGAGCGACCGGCAGGTGCTTGAGCTGATGTCGTCGGGATCGCAAATCGGGCGGGCGCTGTTCGCACCGCCCGGCGTGCCAGCCGACCGGGTCGCGGCTTTGCGCACGGCTTTCGACACCATGGTCAAGGACCGCGACTTTCTGGAAGCGGTCGCCAAGCGCAAGCTCGTCGTGGGGCCAACGCCCGGGGCCGAAGTGCAGGCCATCGTTCACAGCGTCGTGTCCTATTCGCCAGCTGTCATCGAGCGGGCGAGAGCCGTAAGTGGCGTGAAGGACTGAGGATCGCTTCGCTTAACGGAACAGCCAAGGCATCGCGGCACGATGCCGCGCCTCGAATGCGGCAAGCTCAGTGCCGTATCGCTGTGTCAGAGCGATGTCGTCGAGCCCCTCGAGCAGACAGCGCTTCTGCAAAGGATCGATCTCGAAAGAGTGCGCGGCGCCATCAGGCCCTGTAACTGTCTGCTGCACCAGGTCCACTCTGACATGCGCGCCAACCTGCGCGTGAAGCTGTCGACGCATCGCCGCCACGGCTTCCGCCGGAAGGCGGACAGGCAACAGGCCGTTCTTGAGGCAATTGCTTGCAAAGATATCGCCGAAGCTTGGCGCGATCACCGAGCGAAAACCGAAGGCATGGAGCGCGTAAACGGCGCTCTCGCGCGATGACCCGCAGCCGAAATTGCGCTCCGCTACAATGATGCAGGCTTTGCGATAGGGCTCTCGGTTGAGCACGAACTCGGCAATCTCTTTGCCCTGGGCATCGAAGCGCCGATCGTGAAACAGGATGCGTTCATAACCCGGGCCCCGCGGCACCTTGTTGAAGCGGGTGGGACAAAGCTGGTTGGTGTCGACGTTCACCTCGTCGATCGGCACCGCAATCACATCGAGCACGCCGAATGGCTCCATGGTCAACCTCCACGCACGAGCGTGCGGACATCCGTCAGCCTGCCGGTCAGCGCCGCAGCGGCAGCCATGGCCGGGCTCATCAGATGCGTGCGGCCGTTCGGTCCCTGGCGGCCGCGGAAATTTCGGTTCGAGGTCGACGCGCAACGCTCGCCTGGCTTCAGCGCATCGCCGTTGAGCGCGGTGCAAAGCGAGCAGCCGGCGTCGCGCCACTCGAACCCCGCCGCCGTGAAGATGCGATCGAGGCCCTCCGCCTCGGCCTGGCGCTTGACCGGTGTCGAGCCCGGAACCACGCTCGCCGGCACGCAAGCGCGCCCGAGCCGGGCGACATCGGCAGCTGCACGCAGGTCCTCGATGCGTGCATTCGTGCACGAGCCGATGAACACGCGGTCGATCGCAATCTCGGTGAGTCGCGTCCCGGGCGCGATGCCCATATAGGCGAGTGTCGATTCGAACTCGGACCGCTTCTCCGCGCTCGCTGCCCCAAGCTCGGGAACGGAGCCAGTAATCGGCAGCGCATGCTCTGGATTCGTGCCCCAGGTCACCATCGGCGCGATGCCGCGGGCATCGATGTCGATCGAACGATCGAAATGGGCATCAGGATCGGAAGGAAGGTTTTGCCAATCCGTCAGCGCCGCATCCCAATCGCTGCCCTTCGGAGCGAACGGGCGCCCGGCCATATAGGCAAAGGTCGTGTCATCCGGCGCCACCATGCCGGCGCGCGCACCCGCCTCGATCGACATGTTGCACACCGTCATGCGCTGCTCCATCGACATCGCGCGGATGGTCGACCCGGCATATTCGATGACGTGACCCGCTGCCCCGCCAATGCCAATCCGGCCGATGATCGCCAGGATCACGTCCTTGGCGGCAACGCCGAACCCGAGCGGGCCATCAATACGAATGCTCATCGTCCTGGGCTTTCGTTGCCACAAGGTCTGCGTTGCAAGCGTATGCAGGACTTCCGAAGCACCGATGCCAAAGGACAGGTTGCCGAACGCGCCATGGGTCGAGGTGTGCGAATCGCCTCCGACGATCACCATGCCGGGCTGAGTGATCCCCTGCTCGGGACCGACGATATGCAGAATGCCCTGGCGCTGATCGTGCATTCCGAACAAATTGATGCCGTGCTCGGCCGTATTCGCTTCGAGAAGCTCGACCATGCCGCGAATCTTCTCGTCTGCGATCCCCCCGACTCCGCTCGCGCGGTTCAACGTGGGCACGTAGTGATCGGAGCAGGCCACGATCTGCTGCGGACGCGCGACCGCAAGCCCCCGCTCCTTCAGCATCTGGAAGGCGTGGCGCGACCCTTCGTGGATGAGGCAGCGGTCGATGTAGATGAGCGTGGCATCGCCTTCCGCGGTCGCGACCACGTGGCGATCCCAGATCTTGCTGAACAGCGTACGGGGAGCAGGCATCCGGCGATTGAGAGCGATCGCGCTTCCGAAAGCAAGACCCTAGAGCATGATCCCGACAAAGCCTGTCCCGGGATGGAAACCGGTTCTCGGAAAAGATTATGCTCAACAAAAAGGTTTGACTTTGATCCGATTCAGCCTGATCGGATCAAAGTCCAATCGTGCGTTTGCGGGTTATTGCCCTAGTCTTATCGCGGCCGATAGACGGTTCCTTCCAGCCACGCGATCATGCGATGCATGATCTGCTTGTTGTTCTTCTCCAGCATCATCGTATGGCCATTGCCGTAGATGCCGGCCTCCGGCAGCACATCGACCGTCACGCGACCGCCGATCGCCGCCATCTCCTTTTGAAACTTGCGCGAGGCGTCGACCCGATCTTGGGCGTGGTCGCCGATCACGATCAGGATTGGAATTGCCGCAAGCTTCTGCCGGCCTGCCGGCGGGATTTCATCGAAGGCTGTGACCGACGTTTCGATCGCCAGAATGGCCTTCACCCGATCAGGCCGCTCAGCGGCCGTGAGATAGCCGAGCAGGCCGGACGATGACCACGTTTGCATGATTACCGGCTCGGGCACCTTGTCGATCAGCGCCGTGAACGCCGCAACGGACTTCAGCGTCTCCTGCGGATCGCGATAGGTGCTGACCGTCTGCGGAAAGTATTTGTCGGCGGCCTCGATCGGAAACTGCGTGTTGGGATAGGGCTCGCCGTATTTCGGGCCCCAGCGGAAGGTGACCCAGGAGGACTCAGCGGCGTAGCGATTGATCGCCGGCAGCTGTGACGTGGGCGCCAGGCCGAGCTTCACTGCGTTGATCTTGCAGATGTCGGTGCCCGAGCGGCCGGTGTTGGGCCGGTCAACACCATAGACAGCGAAACCCTCGCGCAAAAACAGCGTCAGCCAGCCTTCGCGGCCGTCAGGAGTCGTGTCATAGACACGTGCAGTGTGTCCGCCGCCCGAATTGAACAGGATCGGATGCGGGCGTCGCATCTCGGCCGGGTATTGATAGGTGGCATAGACATTGTCGACCATGACATGGCCGGCCGGCCAGCGCGTGCTCTTCGGATCGCCTCCGTCATTGGTGGCGCAATTGATCATCCGCCCGCCTGCCTCCATGCTGCCCTGCTTGGCAATGCGCAGGACTGGCTCATCGGCGTGAGCTGCCAGATTGGCGATCACTGGGGCAATGGCGCCCAAGGCAACCATGACGACGGCTGCTGTGGATTTTCTCATCGCGAACCTCCGATTAGTTTCATGCGTAGCGTGACGCCCCTGAGGTAATTGGACATCGATCCCTCTTTATGACGAAAGGCCGCACGTGTTGCAAATTGCAGCATTATCGGCATCCTGCCTGCCTCCTGCGGGAGCGCGCAGGATGCGGTGCGGGGCGGCAACGATCATGTCGGGCAAGAGTGACGACCAGGGCGCGACCGCGGCCGAGAAGGCGCCGCACTACCACGGCCACCGCGCGCGGCTGCGCCAGCGCTTTCTCGAGGCCGGCAGCGAGGCGGTGAGCGACTACGAGCTGCTGGAGCTGATCCTGTTTCGCGCCATTCCGCAGCGTGACGTGAAGCCGCTCGCGAAGGAGCTGATCGCGACGTTCGGCTCCTTCGCCGAGGTGATCGCAGCGCCCCGCCCTCGCCTTGCCGAGATCAAGGGCCTCGGCGACGCCGCCATCACCGAGTTTAAGGTCGTGCAGGCGGCAGCGAACCGGCTCGCGCGCGGCGCAGTGAGCAAGCGGCCTGTGCTGTCATCGTGGTCGAGCGTGCTCGACTATTGCCGCACCGCGCAAGGCTTCGCCGAGAAGGAGCAGTTCCGTATCCTGTTTCTCGACAAGCGCAACGCCGTCATCGCCGACGAGGTGCAGGGGTCAGGAACCGTCGACCATACGCCGGTCTATCCGCGCGAGGTGATCAAGCGCGCGCTCGAGCTCTCGGCGACCGCCATCATCCTGGTGCATAACCATCCATCAGGCGACCCGACGCCGTCGCGCGCGGATATCGACATGACGAAGGCGATCGTCGAAATCGCCAGGCCACTCGGAATTTCGGTGCACGATCACATCATTGTCGGCAAGCACGGACATGCGAGCCTGAAGGGGCTGAAGCTGATGTAGCAAATCAGCTCTTGGGCAGCTCGGTGGCTCAGGGATCCGATACACGTCTGATTCGACAAAAGCGCTTTAAGTGCCCGCTATCACAGACTGTATTGCGGCCGAGCGGTACCACGCGTCGGCTAAGGAACGACTTGACCACGCACGGCAGTGCAGAAAACATGGTCAATGGGAGTAGAAAATGGATTGTTCGAAGTGCAAGGCCAGAATGGAAGATGGCTTCATCCCCGATTCCGATTTGGGGCCGGAGTTCTGGGTTCCCGGCCCGCGTCCGTCCTTCTGGAAGAGGTTTCTGGGCTACAAGAACAGCATTCCTATCACGACGTATCGCTGCACGAGATGCGGAGCGTTGCAATCGTACGCGGTGAAGTCCTAGGAGCGGTTCCGTCCTGGAGTGGAGCCGGCATGGAATTACGGAGACCGCGCATACGGGCATCCTTCCGCACTGCGAAAACTAACTCTACCGGACAATTCGGGTGTGATTTCCTACCGTGGACCGGACATGGCAATAGACTCTGCAAAGCGCGCCAACGCTGGCTTGATCGACCTTCATCATCACGTTGTGCCGCCATTCTATCTGAGCGAATACGGCGATCGGATTGCGTCTTCCCGTGGCGGACTTATCAGCCCCGCCTGGCTGGAATGGACGCCTGAGAAGGCGCTGCAGGCAATGGACAGGTACGGCATTGAGCTTGCCGTCATCTCGCTTTCCACACCGGGCATCTGGTTCGGCGATCCGCAGCGCGCGCGTGACGCCGCCCGCCGCTGCAATGAATATAGTGCTGATCTAGCCAGGCGATATCCAGGCCGCTTCGGCCGATTTGCGACCATTCCGCTCCCCGACGTCGAGGGAAGCCTGCGCGAAATCGAATATGCCTGCGATGTTCTGGGCGCCGACGGCCTGGGGGTTCTCACCAGCTATGACAATCAGTGGCTGGGGCACCCGGCTTACGCGGACGTATTCGACGAGATCAACCGGCGCGGTGCGGTCGTCTTTGCTCATCCAACCACGCCAACTTGTTGTCGGAATTTGTTGCCGGACGTTGCGCCACTCGTGGCCGAGGTCCCGCAAGACACGGCACGCACCATCATCAATCTCCTGGTCACCGGCACATTTCGCCGCAATCCAAATATCCAATTCGTGTTCGCGCACGCCGGAGGCACCTTGCCGATGGTGGCTGGCCGCATCGCTCACTACGGCCCTCCAGAGCTCGTGACCAACGCACCTCACGGCGTGGAGCACGAGTTGCGTCGTCTCCACTACGACATCGCGGGAACAGCCTTTGCGCCGGCCATTGCTGCACTCAGAAATCTCGTCCCCGTTTCGCAAATTCTGCTCGGCAGCGACTACCCGTATGTTCCGATCGGCGACACTGTGGACGGGATGCGCTCGCTCGGCTTTAGTCCGGAGGAGCTCGATGCGATCGGCCGCGGCAATGCTTTGCGGTTGCTCCCGACGCTTTGCTGCGCCTGATTGGTGGCAAAAAGTCGTTAGTATTTGGTTTCATGCAAGGACCTGAGGAGCTGCCATGCGTGTCGTCGATCATGAGGGTCAATCACCTGAAGAATGGCGCGCGGGCGTGAATACCCGCATGCGGGTTTCGGCTGTGAATGGCGCGGCGCAACTCTGCATTTTCGAGCAATGGTGCGAGCCCGGTTACGGAGCGCCCACGCATTTACATGCAGTCGAAGAGGTGTTGACCGTCCTGGAAGGGCAAGCGGAAATCTGGGTCGAGGGCGATCGCAACACAGTATCAACTGGCCAGTCCGTGATCGTTCCGGCTGGGCGGCACCACGGGTTCCGCAATACAGGCACAGCAACGCTGCATGTCCAGTCAATCCTCGCTGCACCCATCTTTGAAGCGTCGTATCAAAATCAAAATGAAATTTCGCGTCGTTGGGTGCCGTCGCCATAACCCTTTCCAGCTTGAAATTGCGAAGCCGATTGGCATCGGCGGCGCACGATCACATCATCGTCGGCAAGCACAAATTGGGTTGTCCTTTCACAAAAGATTGTAGGACAATCGGAAAACGCTTCGAGCGAATAACGGAGGCGCATCTCCGCTGACGGCAAAGCTCCGCGTGATGCAAAGAAAAGGGAGGAGTCCTATGCTTCGTCAACTGGCATTCGCATCATTCATTCTGCTCACACCATCGCTGGCCACAGCGCAGACTGAAAAGTTCCAAATCGAAGAGGCGACGATCGAGGATATTCAAGCCGCGATCCTGCGCCGCGAATTGACATCGACAGGCGTGCTTCGGCTCTACCTGGACCGTATCAAGGCGTACAACGGCACCTGCGTCAATCAGCCGGATGGCGTCCTCGGGCAGGCGCCGATCACACCCATCAAGAATGCGCATCAGCTCAATGCCTTGATGACCTTGAATTTGCGGCCCGCCGCACGAGAGAAATTGGGATTTGATTCCCGGAAGGCCCGCAGCATGACCGATGCGGTGGATGCCGATCCGTCAATGCCCGATGCACTGGAAGTGGCCGCACAGCAGGACGCCTACTTCGCCTCGACCGGCAAACTTATCGGCCCGCTGCATGGCGTCGTGCTCTCGATTAAGGACCAGTACGACACCTTCGATATGCGCACGACCGCCGGCATGGATATCGCCTATGCGAACGATCGCCCGCCGCACGACGCAACATTCGTCAAGCGCCTGCGCGATGCGGGTGCGATCATCGTGGCCAAGGCCAACCTCGGAGAAATGGGAACGCCGAACTCGCGTAGCTCCTTCGGCGGGCCTTTCTGTAACCCTTACGACACCGAACGCAGCCCCGGCACCTCCAGCGGCGGCTCCGGATCATCGGTGGCCGCCAACCTGGTGACCTGCTCCATCGGCGAGGAGACTGGCGGATCCATCCATCACCCCGCCAAGAACAACAACATCGTGGGACTGGCGCCGACGCAGGAGCTGGTCAGCCGTGACGGAATGGTTGGTGCGGGACTGAACACGCGGGTGGGACCGCTATGCCGCACCGTCAAGGATGCCGCCCGCCTGCTCGAGGTCATCGCCGGTTACGATCCAAAGGATGAGCTGACCGCTTTCAGCATTGGCCGGATTCCCGTGGAGCCCTATCAAAGCTTCGCGAGCGAGCGGACATTGAACGGAATAAGGATTGGCGTCATTCGCGAGCACATGGACAAGAACGCATTCAACGAGGCCGACGCCGAAACCATCGATATCACCGAGCGTGCGATCGGCGACCTGCGCCAGCTGGGCGCCACGATCGTAGACCCCGGACCGGGCGGAGCGTTGTTTCAGAGCTGCGTCGGCAAGTACATTCCGCTCTATCGCAACCGGGTGTTCACCGAACAGCATCCAAATCTCTTCCCGCTGGATGCTAACGGCAAACCAGCAACGGACCAGATCTCTCAACTCGTGGACATGTTTTATGATCCATCGCTGGTCCCGGCCGGGTCCTCAATCCGGACCGTCGGACGGGCCTCCAATGATGGCGTGACCAGATACATGCTCACCCGCTACCTGCGCGAGCGCGGCGACGCGAATATCAAGTCCATCAGGGATTTGATCGACAAATCGAAATACTACCGGGATATCCGTCCGGACGCAGGCTTTGTGGACCGCAAGGCTGCGCTCGAGGAGATGAACAAGAGCCAGACGCTCGATATGGCAAGCCTCTTTCAAGAGCGGTTTGTCACCCAGCAGATCGTTTCGCAATGCATGGCGCTGGCCGACATCGACGCCCTGGTGTCGCCGGCGGGAAACATTCCGGCCTATGTCCTGGGTGCACCCATGGAGCCGCCGTTAGCCGGCAGGACGAATTCTGTCTGGGGCCTCCTGGGACAACACGGCATTCCGACACTGTCCGTGCCGGCGGGCTTCACCACTCACGTGTTTGATCGGGTCCGCGATGCGGCGGCTCCAGGTGGCACGCGATTGGCTGGGCCCATTCCGGCAAAGCTCCCAGTCGGAATCATGTTCTTCGGAAGACCTTTCTCCGAGCCGACGCTGCTTCGGATCGCTTCGGCTTACGAGGCCGCAACCAGACATCGCGTTGCACCTCCCGACTTCGGACCGGTTTCAGAACGGTAGGCAAAATAACAACTCCCTCTCCCCGAGACCGGGGAGAGGGAGAAAATGCGATCCACTCGGAGCTGTCGATCGTCTCTTACGTGCCGCGGCCCCAGACGCCGCAATAGCGCCGGCCGATGAACTCCAGACCCGTCTGGTAACCCGGCCAGTCCTTGAAGTTCGAGAGCTTCAGCTCCTTCTCGGCGCCCCAGCACTTGCCGGAAATGCCGAGCGGCTTCATTTCCGCGGAGGCTTCCTCGAGGAGGCGAAGCTGGTCGCGCGCGTCCTGCTTGGTGCCGAGCCGTCCGTTGGGCGCGCCGGGATGGCCGGGGATCAGCCGGTCCCAGTCCATCGCGATGACCTTCTTGATGAAGTCCTCGGCTTCGAGCGGATACATGTCGATGAAGCCGCGGCCGGGAATCGACCCGACCGGAATCGTGTCGACGATGAACACGATCTTCTCACGCGGCAGCCGCATCACGATGTTCGAGTCGGAGTGATTGAGGCCGAGATAGGTGAGCTCCAGCGTGGTGCCGCCGAGCTCGATGGTCTTGGTCGTGTCGAATGTCTCGTCGACCGGCGTCACCAGCGGGTTCTGCAACTGGTCGAGCCGCTCCTTGGCGCGTTTGTGCGCGACTACGCGAGCGCCGGCGTCCTTGAAGGGCTTGCCGCCGGAAATGTGGTCGAAGTGATGGTGGCTGTAGACCAGGTAGCGGATCGGCTGGTTGGTGACCTTCTTGATCTCGTTGACGTAGTCTTGCACGCCCTCTGGCCGCGCGTAGCCGATCGGATCCGTGGCGATGACGCCGTCCCGCGTGACGATGAACATCGACTGTGCGCCGCCGTTGCGGAAGATGTAAACGCCGTCGGTGCCGTCGACCTTGGTGGTCGCGAACGGCGGTTGCGGCGGCTGTTGCGTGAGCGCCGGCGTTGCCAGCACCGCTGCGGTCAGCGCAGCGGCGCCCGCCAGCAGGGCGAATTGAGATTTTGACATTGTCGCTCCCTCTCATTGCTATCGTTGCTTAAAAGCCGCGGTTGCCCGGCGGCATGTGATTATAGCAACCCGGAAGTGGAAATCATCGCGCAGGAGGACGCAGTCCCGGGCGCTCTCAGCCCAAGCCCAGGACCATGCGGAAGAAGTCACTGTTGTAGCGGGTCCACTGGAACATCAGCCAGCGTCAGAGATCCCGTCACGTTGTCCTTGGTTGCGGGATCGGGCCCTCGCCCCTGCGCAAAGGCGGCATCTTCTACGCGGCGCCCATGCAGCAGCCCCGGCAGGCCATAGTTGCCTTCGTGGCAGCGTGGCTCGGTATAAAATCGATTCTCTTCGTTGCTCTGCAAAGAGAATTCCTGCCTGACGGTCCAAGGACGCGTCCACACTGTCGGATCTTCGATCGTAACCTCGTAGGCGAGCGTCCTGGGACCAGTGCGGGTCCAGCGCTCAAGGAGGTGCAGGTTCTCGCGCGAGCCAAAGACCTCGGTCTTCGGGCTGAAGTTGGTGACGTCGATCACGAGCGTGTCGCCCTCCCATCGGCCACGGGAGTCGCCGAACCACTGACGAATGCTGGCCGGCAAATGCGGGCGCCCATCCATGATGATGTTGCGTTGCCATCCCTGCCCCTGACCGACGTCGTAGAACATCGTGATGCCGCCCGGGCTCTGCACGATCCGTCGGAAACTGCCGGTCGCGCCGCCAAATTCAGGCAGTCCAGCGGTCAGGCAGCGCTCGGCCAACGCGCTGTCCTCCGGACCATCGTTGCGATTCATACGGGCGGTGTTGTAGCGAGGCGGAGCCTCCGCCCGCCGCGGCGACGGTGTTGGATCGTATGTGCCGCCGGCGCAGCCCGGCAATTTGTTCTTGCAGGTGTCGGTCGATCGCACCAGCGCCAGACGATACTCCCGTTCGGCAGCGAACCTCTTCTGCGCCTCCGATGTCAAAGGCGGAAAGCGGCCGTTGGGCGGATCGACAATCTTCGAGGTGCGTGCCCCGGTGCGCTTGGTGGAAAAGAATGTTGCGGCATTGTAGGCGCCATTGATCTCACGTTCGTTGGCGAACCGGGTGAGGATTGCCGCTCGCTCTTTGTCCAGGTCAGCGCGTTGTTGCTCGGTGAAGAACTCCTGGTTCGCATATCTGGGCGAGCGCTGGAACGGTGTATCAAATTCGTCAGTCCAGATCCCCTGCAGATCGGGCTCCCCCCACGGGGCTTTCAGTGATGAGCTGGAAGGAGACTGAGCAGAGATGTGTGTGACAGTCGCTGAAATGACAGCGCTGGCACTGGCGGCGGCAATGGCGAGATTTACGATCGAGCTTGAGAAGCGCTTGCCCATGACGATCTCCCTTATGCCTTGCAGTGTGTGACTCGATCAACGTTCTCCTAGTGCAAACTGCTCTCGTGGGCTTGGCTCAATGGGCGCGGCCCAGTGCGGACGCTGACTCGACTATATCGTGGTTTGGCTCGCAAGAAAGAGATGATTTGCGTGGCGCGCCCGCGCAACTATCACTCCTGCCCACCGGTCATGGATGTCATCGGAGCACCACAAAAAACATTGATTAGCGTGCTTGCGGTTGATCTGAGCTGCCGGTTCACCAAGTAAATGATGAGAATTGCGGATAGACCAATGCAGAAAGACGGAGCGACAGCTCATGATCACCGACGCCCTCACGAACCCAACGGTCAAAGCCGCTATCGAGGCGCTGCAAAAGGGAGACCGGAAAAGCTGGTCGGCACTCTTCGAGCCCGATGCCAAGCTCTACGACGACGGCAGCCCTCGTCCGCTGCAAAAGTTTACCGACGACGCTATGGGGCATGAGCGCTTCACCTCAATTGAGCGTGTCGAAAATCACGGGCTCGATGTCATCGGCGCATTTCATTCGGACACGTGGGGTGATTTCCGCACTTACTTCAGGTTTCGACTGTCGCCGGCAGGCAAGATCGAACGCCTTGACATTGGGCAGGCCGGATAGCGCAGAAACGATGCCGGGGGTCTCGGTGGATGACCGCATCATCAGGAAGCACAGGCAGCGCGCGCGTTAAAGGCCTAACGTTGATCGAGCGCGGACGATGCAATTCCTGAAAGCAAATCTAGCCGCCCGGCATTGCCACGAGCCTCTCGTCGAGACGCTGACAATTCGTGCAAACAAACAAGGCTCGTTCAAAGCTCCAGAGCGCTTGGACGAACATGCGCTTGACGGGACGCCTTGCCTGAAACAGCATTTGAATGCCGCAGGTCGGACATTGTGGAGCCGTAGTCCAAAGACTTTGCTCCGGCGGCAAGTCATCGCGCCGTTTGTTCCGCCAGAGCTCTTTGACCATCTGATTGAGGCGCTCTTGGAACTCATAGCTCCGCGCTAATGTGAGCCAGGACTGTTCTCGCTCAGTATAGAACTGTCGATCGGCGGGGCTGACACAGCGAGCGGCGCGCTCTCTGCATTCGGCCGCACGAAAATAGCAATGCGTAATCTGCTTGCTTAAGCTGTACAGCATGGGGATGCCCCCGGGGCGCCGAGCCCTCGGTCGTTTTATACCGGACTTTTGATGCTTCACGTAAGCCAAAGTTGAGCCATGCCGGCAGAAAGATCGGCACAGCTCTGCCCGCTCCCCCTTCACAGGTTCTTTTTTGAAACCAACACGCTATACGTCAGCGCCTCGTCCGGCCTTCAACGGCTCTACGAGAGCAGCGCGGCGATTGAGTCGGGTCCCTGACTTAGGCCCGCCGGGTTAGTGACTTGGCAGGCTCGCTGGGATCATGATCCAACCCTTCGCCCTGAGCAATTCGGCGCAGTAAAGTTTTTGAGCTTGCAATCAGATCAAGGGAGCTTTGGTACAAATTGGGTCTGCGCGCACGTTGCGCTATGACTGCATTGGCAGCGATCTGAGCCAAAGCCTTCGTTGCGGCCAACTCGTTGTTCGAAGGCGAGCGAACCGCTTCAAAATGCGTCGACAGCATTCCGACGAACGCACCGCTCGCCGAAATGAGCGGTATGGATTGCACGGCGCGAACGCCTTCACCGAGCACTATCGACCGACTGGCGGGTGAAAAAGCTTTGTCGTTCTCCACGTCATAGACGATGATCACGTCTCTTGCACGCAAGGCGCGGCCACAGGCCGAACTGTCGTCAGCTCCCACTTGGGCGAAGAACCTGAGGAAGTCGCCTGAGAACCCGCGCTGGGC
>Ga0075423_10003555_pt1 | contig 14362 bp, 12 predicted proteins | sample SoiMethybrSBSTD2_FD_80114 | JGI IMG/M metagenome (GOLD analysis project Ga0075423, IMG submission 80114) | Bulk soil microbial communities from a Populus tree surrounding site in Tennessee, USA - Soil MetaG P. TD hybrid SBSTD2 | ecosystem: Environmental > Terrestrial > Soil > Tree plantation...
AAGAAACATCGCATCTCCCACTGCGACCGATCAATGAGGGCCACCGGCAACACACGATTGGCCCAAAAGAACACCGCAGTGGCCACCCGCAATCCAGCCACCGTGGCCACCTTGAGGGCTTCTACCACCCGATAGCGTGTCACACCTGAACGCTCAGCATGATATTTCCTCAACTTGTTGGTCCATAAAACCAGGCCGCTGGCAATCATGGCAGCGGCGGCCAATCCCATGAGGAAATAGAGCCAGCGCAGGGCCGTGCCTCCGAATTGGGCGAAGTGCAAATCGGATAGCAGCGAGAGGATGAAATCTCCGCCGTACAGGAATTGGACCTCCTTCGGCATATAAATCGACCCAAAAATCATTAGGCCGGTAAAGGTGATCATCAGATGAAACAGGAGCGCCAGGATACCGGTGAGGTTGTGAGCATCGAACCAGGCGCATTGAGGGAGAGACCAGGGTCGGAACACAAATACATCCTTGGGACTCCAGCGATGAAGACCCAAACCGCTGACTAACGTGACGAGCATGACCGTCCCAGCGGTACCCACGATCCATGCTCCTGGGACACCTAAGAGCAATCCATGGTCCGATTCTTTTGCAATTTGACCATCAGGAGTGATGGGCGGTCGGTATGAACATCTGTTTCCCAGTGATCATACTGGGTGGCGAACTCCAGGACAGGCGGCCAGGTTTCGTCACCATCACGCGCATCCGATGAAACCTCGAGTAACTCCGGTTGCATCCAATAGGTGATTTCATTGTCAAAGATGGTCAGCGTCCCGGTAAGAAAGACGGTGAATAAGAGCCAACCGAAGAGTAGACCGCTCCACGAATGTATCCAATTCATCAATTGTGTGAGTTGTCCTTCATGAACGGCACTTGCCGTGCCAATTAAGAACACCGTCCTGCCGATCTCCGGCCCTCATAGACGGGCAGTACTGCGTCGCCTCTTAGAGTGAGTCAAAGACCGGTCCATCGGGTGGATTGCGAATATCCAGCATGCACTCGGTCGAACACAACTCACCGGGCGATAGCCGTTCATGAAAGGGAGTCCATTCTTTCAAAATCAACAAGGCTCCCCCGGATTCCTTTCAGCCCCAGGCCTATATTTCAATCAGCCGAGCCGTTCCAGTATAGTTCCATCTATACTTACGCCGGAAACAGGAAAGGATGAAGATGGGGTGGATTCGTTGGTATTCAATCGTCTTTTTGATGAGCTATGGGCTGGGATGCCTGGGGTTCCTCGGGCATACCGCAGAGGCAGCCGATACAGGCACCTGGAAGAGCTACACGAATAGCCGGTACGGTTTCTCAGCGAAGTATCCCTCGGACTGGCGTCCCGGCAACCCTATGCCGGATGGGGCCGGGATTACGCTCTCTCTCCCTATTGAGGGTGGTCAGGTGACCCTTTCCGGTTTCATGAACGTCATCGGAGGAAGCAGTCCGGATGGCCGCCAAACCCTCGATGAATTCGTCATGGCCCACCGGCGCATTATCACTGGACTGTACGAGAAGAAGCACATCAAAGTAATGTGGGAGAGGGATTACCCCACGACACTCGGAGGATTCGATGCCAAGCAACTCACCTTCACGTATCGCGGTGACACGAATACCGAGATGATGGAAATCCACATTATGTCGCTGGGGAGGAACGAGGGCAGGGGAATCCGGATAAAAATCCCGGCTTCCAGTAACGGAACGGTGATGCCGTTTGTGACCAAACTCCTGGAGTCCTATCAACCGGGGCGTGATCAGAATGCGGTGAGCCCATTTGTGCCAACGCCCGACGACCAGCCGCCGACTCCACTTCGATAGGTTCGACACAGTAGACAAGTGGGACTCAAACGCAGGATGCTCAAAAAGGCCGTCAGCAAGGCCGCAGCAAGCGAAGAGGCGAGGCGTACGCTTCGGTACGTTGAGCCTCTAAGCGAAGCGAGAACGCCGCTGACGGGCTTTTTCAGCATCCTGCTAAGCGCCGCCCTCTCTGAGGGCTGCTAAGTGTTTCACGGCTTCCCTGGCTGCCGCACGGGCTTTGATCGCCGGATTCAAGCTTACCCCTGGATCCACTCTGTCCCCCAATTCCGCGACCCGTTTGCACTGCTTGATCGCTTCCTGCAAATGAGGCAGAGCCTCCTTGCCGTGAGAGTCGGCCGGAGGGAGGGCTTTGAGAATCGCTTCGGCATGCTGGGCGACTTCACTACAGTGATGGACGATGGCTTTGGTATCTCCCATTCCTCCATGCGCCACCATGTCCTCCGCGTCCTTCATCATAGCCGTGCCTTGCGCCTGTATGTCTTTCACCGTCGCGCCGATCACACTCTGTACGGGAAGTAGTAATCCGAGTAAGAGTGCACAAGTCATACGTATGAGAGTGATCACAATGTTCAGCCCTTTCTCTGGTGAGACCGGTGACTTCATATGGAGCGGCAGGAGAGATCGTGAAAGGTCTTTACGGTCGATGCGGGAACTTATCGCACCAAGCCGATCGCGGTACAGGAAGGCCGCAGCTCCGCATCTGTCCTTCTTGTCACGCGCCCTTGGAACGAGATGAGATTGCCGTTGAGAATCTGTTCAGCCTCCGGCTAATAGCGGCCGGTGGGCTTCAGCGGAACCGATGTCAGTTGCCGATACAAATCGTGAAACTGCTCGGTCGTCAACGACGTATCGAGCAGATGCGTGAGGTCTTCGCTCTGAATGGGATACTCGACGGTGTCATCAAAATTTGATGAGGCGATTGTCACGAACCGGGGGGGAAACAGATGCTCGGGGAGGAGAATCGAGACCGCACGATTATATTTCAGCGCCAGCCTGATGGCTTCACGAGCCTTGTCGGCCGGGACCTGGGATCCCAATCCGATATTCGTCGGCGGGTTTCCTCTTCGCGCAAATTGCACGTGCACATTGACGAGTCCGGCCTCGACAAATTCCTGCTTGAGCGATTCCAGTTCGTTTTTGTATTGGGCCGCGACCACGACCTCGACACGGCTGATCGATGGGATATCCGAAGATTCTGCGCCACTCTCTGTCACAGCGAAGAGCAGGCATGCTGCGGCGGCAAGACGCCACCCCATCCTCAGGGTCCTAGCGTGCATGGAAGGTGAATCCTGGTGAAGCCGTGCCGCCCGCCTCTACGGTAATCTGCTGCTCCTGTGTCCCGAGGATCGGATGCCAAGCCTTCACCCGATAGATCCCGGCCGGAAGGTCTTTAATCGTGAACGTGCCATCCAGTCCGGTCAATGCATAATAGGGATTATCGACCGCGATGCCATGGCCCTGCATAAAGGGATGCATGCCGCATTGCATCGTAATCTCCTTCCGCACACCGGTAAATTTGACCACGTCGGTCGTTCCTGTCTTCGTCAATGCCGGGCGATGCAGCATAATGAACACATGTTCATTGTCCCGCTCGTAGACCTGAAGATCATGGGACACCGGATCCAGGTTCGTCACGGAGATCGGATGATGATCCCGAACCACCGATACGAACGGCACGAACTGGCAGATATTGGTTTCGAGTTTGGTCTCTTCCAGGACGAAGGGTTTGCCTGACCGGACTCCCTCAATCAGGACCACGACATCCTGGAGTCTGCCTGCCTGGCCAACCACGACCTCGCGCAGGAGACGATAGCCCATGCCATCTGAGAGTGCCCCGCAGAAGGTACGGTCCGGCGCCCGACGCAACTCGAAGCTCTTCGCGGGCGGAACCTCACCCGTAAACGTGACTGTCCCTGCCACTGTGCCGCCATTCGGTACCGGCGCCACTTCGTAGGCGGCACCCGGTCCGACCCATAGGAGTGAAACCGCCAAGCCGACTACAAGATGAAGAGGACCTGTTCTTTTCTCGATCATTGGTGCTGAACCTCCCTGCGAATGTCACACAAAGCAGAGTGGGGGAGCCATCGCTGCTCCCCCACTCAAGCCGCTATATCTGAGTCATGGACCGACCCTCAAATGTTTACCGAGGCTCCTCGTCCAGACCAACGGAGGTGCGTATCACAGGACTGTCCGATATGTCCTCTGCTGTACGGGTGTCAGCACCCTGAGGCATGAGCGGCAGGAGCTGCTTATCGCCGACCGGGAGGACCTTGAAGAGGCCCCACTGGCCTGCATGCATGTAGGCCGGACGCTGGTTTTTCCAGAGATAATCTCCAACCATGCGGTTTGGTCCACCTGCTCCACCGTTCAGATAGGCGTTGATGACTTCGGAACCCCCGAACTCCATGGTGCTGACCTGATCCGCACCGACCATGTAGGGCTCGTGCGGCCACTCATGACCGTCCAGGGTAAAGAGTTGAACCTGTTCACTGAATACACCCAGCACATGGACAGCCACAGGATCGCCCACATGGGCTGCCAGCACTGGCGTCGCTGGAAGGTCTCCGGTCTTTGTACAGCTGAACACCGTGGCCGCTTCACAGCCCTTGTCAAGCCGATAGGCTGTCGGTTCGGCCCGATAGTTCACAGCACTGATACCGGCATTTTGCTGGAGGTAGGGCATAAAGCTGACGCCCAGGATATTGTCTTCATCCTGGAACATGAGCGAGAACGACCGGTAGTTTTTCCGATTCTCGTTCCCCGGGAGCGCCCGATTCACGATGACATCGGCGCGCCAGCTGCTTCGCATCGTCAAGTCTGCGCCAGAGACCGGATCCCGATAGGTCGAGCCCTTCGGACCGATGATGATCGACCCAAATAGGCCGTTCCGTGGATTCTCCACCACGTTGCCCCAATCCTGGATCATGGCAGCCAACTCGCCGTACTGGGGATGCGCATAGTATGTGTACGTGCGGCTCTGGCCCGGCGCCACCGTTTGGTCTCCCGGATTGTTGCCGACATTGGCGCCGAAAGAATCCTTCGGATCGAAGGCCATCATGTCCACGTGGAAACCAGCCCGTTCCTTGGCCATTTGGTTCTTGAGATTGATCTTGACGCAATCGCCCACGTTGACGTGGAGCGTCAGTGGACTGGGCTTGAGCTCGCCGGCTTTCACCCGGGTGAGATCGCCTTCCAGGACATACATCTTACCTGCGGTGTTCTCCAACACCATCTTGCGTTCCATGTCCACTTCCATCACGCCCGGGGCCCCGTCGTTGTAACGAAGTGCCTGATCAACGGCCAGGACGTTGAAGGATTTTACCGGCGCGTCTGTGGGACAGACCGACGCAGCTGACTTTTCGATCTGTTCGCGGCTGGGCAAGGGCTTCAAGGTGGGCTGCAACTCATCGTGGACCCGGATGATGCCCCAACTCCCTTCGGCGAAGTGCGAGGCCCGGCCGCTGTGGTAGAGGTAGTCTCCCGCCATCTTTTGCGGACCACCTGCCGCTGGAATAGCCGGATCGTAACGTTCACCGATTGCCAAGTGTATCGTGCTGCGCGGCATCGCCGTGACCCCATACCGTTCCATCGGGAACCAGTGTCCCGTGACGTGCCAGGTATGGACTTCGTTCGCAGAGCCCACCAACGCCCGGACCATGATCGGATCTCCGAGGTAGGCCCGCAGCAACGGCGTCCCCGGATCTCCATGGATACCGGAAACGAACACTTTGGATATATCGGGATCGTTGACCAACCGCACACTCCATGGCTCAACCCGCATACTGTAGCCACTCCCGGTCGTGGCTTCGCCGCCGTTCAAGAACGACAGCGGGGATTTATTGATGCGCTCCGGAAACTTGTGCGAGGGAGGACCATCCACGCTCACCGGATCTAACTTGGCTTGTGGATTATCCGTGGTAATCAGCTCCGCCGAACGGGCGTTGCTGTCCATGATGTGCATCATGACTTCACGGAAGCTCCCGCGGATGTGCGCCGACACCGGCTCCAACGTATGGATGTCGGCGATAGGGCCGCTCCTGATCTCTTTGCCGGTCACCGGATCATGATAAGTGGAACGGGGCGGCTCGGTGATGAAGGCTGAGAACAACCCGTGTCCCCAGGTATCGGTACCGAATACATGGTCGTGCCAGTAGACCGTCCCGAAGTCGGCATCCACATACCAGCGCTCACGGATGAACTCCACACTGGCGATGTCACCCTTCTTATGGCTGTGTTTTAACGGCCTATCAAAGGTCACTGTTTTGCCATTAAAGCTCTTGATGCGCGCGACCTCGAAAAACTTTGGATCGTCCATCCCGATGCCCAGTTCGATGTTCACATGAAATTTCGAGGGATCTGCCAGGGTAATGCTGCTCGCACCCGCTTTGACATCGGCTGTCAGCACGGTGTTGCCAGGCAGCGGCATACCCTTGGTCGGTTGAGGATCCTTCAGCATCGTAAAGGCCCGCAGGGACATGTCGTAGGAGAATCCGATCGTGGGGCCATCCGATGCACTCGTGTCGAACTGGAAGAAGTGCGGATGGAGGTTGACCTTGTTGGCCCATCCTGTCCGCTCATCGTCAGGAATCTCGTTCTTGTAAATCACATCTATGCAGTCGTACACGTTCCCGCGGATCACCAACGGCACCTGTTTAGCAGGAGTCTTCCGAACCTCCTCTTCCTCCTCATGGAGGACGAAAATCATGCCGTTCGGGTCCACGATAGCAGGCGTCTTGGCTGTCGCCGTTTTCAACGTGATCGGTAACGTGATCGCATTAATATTGAAGTACTTTCGTGGCGAGTCCGACGGACAGAGGCTCCAGGGTCCCTGTTCGCCAGGCTTTGCCGGCTCGGTGCTTCTGCTTCCATCTTCCCGGACATGGAAGGGTTCCAGCCAGGGGGCTCCGCCATGGTTCGGTGCAAATGGCGGACGCTTGCCCAGATGCGGGCGCAACCAGGGGAACGCCAGCTTGCCGGTCTGTGGATCGAAGGTGACCGGCGGCCGCTTCAACGGCGTGGGGGACTCGTAATCCGCCCACTTGTGCGGCGTCTCCGGCTCGTTCAGTGCCAGGGTTCCCTCCCACTTCCAGTTCACCACCGTCGCGTCATGGGCTGCTGCTTGCTTGGTCTGATCCTCCGTCTTGCCGGGCAGACCTTGCGGGGGCAACATATATTCCACCCAATCCTTAATCGAGACCTTTACCGGGTTGGCCTTCCAATCGGTCTTATCCTTTGTGATCTCCCACTTCTTTCCGCCGTACCAATCCACCGTCGTGCCGACAAGTTTGTCGGAGGACACGGCCGGCTTGATCTTGCCCTTCCGGTCCGGCAATTCAACCAGCGGCTTCATCACGTCTGTCTGAGAACCAGGTGTCTGGAGCGTGTTGTAGACACGCCAGAAGCCCCACATGCCGGTCACATAGTGCTGAGGAATGTGGCAGTGGAAGACGAATTCTCCGGCGAGAGCCTGGAGACCGCCGGAGCCACCCTCGATGACTTCATCGAAGATCTCGGAAGGCCCGATAGATTGGACGTCCAGCCGGTCCGACACATCGCGGATAGCCGGGAACTTGACCGGCCCGTTCTTGCTTAGGGTTGGATCGAGTTGACTGGTGCCGGGCTGTCTGGCCCAACGGATCGATCCTCCATGCAGATGGTGCGAATGCACGATTTCGGAGCCACCGATCATCACGAATTTGGCAGGATCGCCCAGATAGGATCGCGGAACCGTCGTGGCCGGGTCGCCGAACGTGTAGGACCCATAGCCCTGGGACTCGTCGGAGAATCCGATCAAATGCGCCTGCTGCTCAAGCCTGGTCCCATGCGGCTCACTTCGATAGTTGAGCAAACGCGCAGCCGGTCGGTAGGTATCGGTATGGGGGTCCCGCTGAGGCAGCATGTCGCCGGTGCGGCTCAACAAACGGAAGGTTTCGTCGCCGGCCTCATGATAGAAAATGACGAACTCACGGAAGTCCGATCCCTTCGCCAGGTCTATCATGGCTTCCCAACCGCTGGTCATCTCTTCGCCGGTGAACGGGCTCAGGTGGCGGGCGCCGCGGGGTTCCACGACGAGCGACCCGAGCATTCCGAGCGAATATTGCTCGCGCGTCGTATGGCTGTGGAATGCATGACCGCCTACCTGCAGATCCGGTTGAATGTACCACTCAAACTCCCCGACCTGTCCCGTTGCCACAAGGGCTTCAGGGTTGTTGCTGTTGGCCGGCTTGCCCGTGCTGCGCACGAGCATTTGGGAGCCATTGATAATCATGTTGGTCGGCTCGTCGGCAATCTGGTTGCGCAGTGTGACCCGCAAGCAATCGCCCTGGTTCGCCCGAATGACGAGCGGCTGAATGAGATCTCCCTGGAGACCGTTGGACACCGCACCGGCCGAGAAGGTGACGTCATCGCTTTCACGCGCCGTTTTATTCTTTTCTTCCTCGGCCCGGATGCCCGGCACATTCTCTGTGAGGGCATACATGTATCCGGGATAAAAATCTCCGAAGCGGTTCACGGTAATTTCGACGTTGATCGCAGAAACATCGAATGTGCGAACCGGTGCGTTGGCCGGACAGCGGGACCCCTGACCCACCTTCACCTTGTCCTGGTCCTCCGCCACCAGCAAGACGCCTTGCTGCATGGCGTGCGAGCCGGCTCCCTGGAATGGGCCTTTGCTTTGCACTTGCCGCTCAATCTGCTCGATCGCCCGCGCCATCTTGTCCTGCAACACTGGACCTGCAGGTCGATGGATCACGGTTGCTGCCGCCTCCGTTTCAGGATTCATGACGGCTGTGTGTTGATGAGGAGGTGTCGCTTCTGCCGACGCCTGGGTCACACCCAACACGGCGGCGAGCAAAGCGGCCCCTGCCTGACTTGCAAACCTTCTGATAATCATCCTCGTCTCCTCCTAAATAAGATCCGGTGAATACATTCTATCCGCAGCAGCTCTGTACTCTCAACGCCCGCGCCGTGATGCGCGTCCGCGTCCTGTCTCCCAAAATGGTCTGATGAAGGCTCCGCCCTTCGTCGTTGCGAATTCAAGAGGCCGGTTCATTCATCGCGCAGCTTTCACCAGGCAGGTCTTCACATCTCAATCACTGAAACGTTCCGATACTAACATAGGAAGACTTGCTCGATCAAATACGGTTTGGCCGAAAAAAATGAGAAAAGATCTTCCGCAGCCTGTGAGACTTTTCAGCCTCTGCGGAGTGCCGCGTGGTCAAAAATCGAGAAAGAGTTGGCTGGATAGTCGAGAAGCGCTAGCATACGGACCATGGTGAAACGTTACGTCATGACCGGTCTTGTCCTCGCCTTGGCGGCCGCCTGTCCGGCGCTTTCATGGGCGGACTTTCTCGCGAAAGTTGTCACGGTCCATGAAGGGGATCGCTTGACGATCCGTCACGATGGACGAAATGAAACGATCTATATCAAAGATATCGACTGTCCCGAGCTCAAGCAGGCATACGGGAAACAGGCCAAGCAAGCGATCGCAGCCTATGTAGGGAGCCGCGACGTGGTGGTCCGGGCTCTGAAGCGGGGCCGGAACGGCCTGGGCACGGCAGAAATTCTGCTTGAGGACGGACGCAATGTGGGGCACGAGCTGCTTAAAGAAGGGCTGGCCTGGGCACGACCTGAGAGAGGCCAGGACCAGAGCCTTGAGGACATGGAGCAGCTGGCCAAAGCCGAACACAAGGGCCTGTGGTCGGATCCCAATCCCGTAGCGCCGTGGAAGTGGAAGCCGACGTCGAAGGTCATCCACCGCTAGTCCCGACCGTTCTTACCTTCTTACCTTCCTCTCCACTTCAATATCTTCTGCCTCTGCGGTGACGACCAAGCGCAACGGACCACCTGGAATCGCTGTGTGAAATGGGTAACAGGTCACCAAGACCAGAGCCGGGTGTTCCCGGTCAAGCGGGATCCTGCCGGATTTGCTGTCGACGATCCGGTGATCGCTGACTCGATAAGAACGGATGAGGCCGTTCGACGATTGCAGAACGATTCGCTCACTAGTCTGAACATGTTCCAGAAACGCGAAGTGGGTATCACGATGGCCGGTAAGGATCACCGTTCCTTCACGAGCATCGGACCATGACTCCACGTGCGCTGGTCCAAACGCCAAGGTTCTGCCATAGGCGCCTTCCAAGACGATCTGATCGATGCCCAGACGGGGCACAATCAATCGAGCGATCGGCCAGGTATCGGCCCAGGGCCACGGTTTCACGTCTTGTTGTCCGGCCAACGTGCCGGCCCAAGCCCGTTGTAACAGGACTTGGGCCAGTTGGGCCTTCATATAGATCCAGGCTCCGCTACAAGCTTGCGCTAGACCGACCAAGACCAAGGAATACGCCAGAATGGTCACGACCCTGGTCTTGATCTGTCGCCCCTTCACGCAGCCGCTCTTTGCACTCGCCAGAGGATCGCGGCTGTTACGATAAGCAACAGTCCGAGCAGCAATTGGACCGACCCACTCGTTCCGGTCTTTGGAAGTCCAGCCAGCGAGGCGCTCTCCTGGTCTTCCTCTGATTTCGTGCTTTGTGTCTGTCCTGGCTCGGACTTTCCGGTTGGTCTGGCCGGGGTGACGTCCACGGCGACCAAACTGGTGTACTTACTGACAAGATGGTGAGCCAAGGCGACGTCGAGCACTCCCTTGCGCACGGTCTCTTCAGCTGTGCCTGTGAAAGCCTCGTCCATCAGGGCGGAGATCTTTTGTCTTGCCCAATAGACGGAGAGCCCACCACGAGCCGTGGCTTGTTTCATCGACAGGGACAGCGACCATGGCTGAGTGCCGATCTGTCCTAGGAGCATGGCTTGGTCCGGGAGGGACGACGCTTTCACGGCCAGGATAATCGGTTCCCCTTCATAGAGATCGGCAATATGGGCGGGATAGTGTTCCAGGCCGGTCCATCCGGTCCGATCGAGCTGAATACCGTTCAGCACCGGATACTCCAGCTTTTTGAACAAACCATCCAACCTGTCTTTGATCTCATTCACATTTCCTATATAGGTGAAGGTGCCACGACCGAACTCTGCGGTTTTGCGCATCAGGTAACTGTTAGGGGTGGCGCCGATCCCGACTGTGAACACTCGCCTGGTTCCCAGGCGATGGGTGAGTAGCTCGAAGAGTTCATCTTCGTTGCCGATTTGGCCATCTGTAATCAGGATAATTTGCTGGAGTCTAGAGGAGTCCTGCTGACTCTTGAGGGCTTGTCTGAGTGCCGGGAGCATTTCCGTCCCTCCATCAGCGGACAGGCCATCCACATATCGAAGGGCTTTTCTCATCGCCGCTGTCCTGACTGGCTGTGGAGTGGAGAAGAGGGAGCGGACCGTATTGTTGAATTGGATCACGTTGAAACGATCTTGGGTCGTCAGCCGTGTGAGGGCCGCTGCGAGAGAAGATTTTGCCTGCTCGATCGAGGGGCCGGCCATCGATCCGGACGTATCGATGACGAAGGTGAGATCGCGAGGCATACGCGGCGCGGTGTCATTGGAATGCGTAGGAGGCACTAACATTAGCATCGCATAGGTCTCGCCGTTTCGTTGCTCGGTCAAGACTGTGGCAGTCGGTTCTGTGCTCGGGGCCGGAACCCAGGTGAGCTGGAAGTCACGGTCGGCCGGCACGGCATCTTTTCGGAGACTGATTTGGTAGCCTCCGTCAGGATCGGGGATGGCGATGACAGGGTGGAAAAGCGACGCCACCTTGGCCACGGGAAATCCAGGGGTGAGGGTCAAGGAGAGACTGACAGAATTGCCGGATCCATTAATGGACCCTTGGCTGTGATGTTGCCCCGGTGGAGTAATCCGCGAGGCATCCGGCACCCGGTCTGTATCCAACATCGTGCCTGTCCCGTTCGGTTCTTGGTCTTCTACGATCACCGGTGTGCCGGGTATGTAGCGCTGTCCGACGGCCATGGGAAAGCGGAGTTGGAACTGGCCCTGGTCATAGCGGACGGTTTCCTGGTACTCGATCTCAACCGTGATGTGTTCTCCGGGACCAATGTTGGCGACCGAGGTGGTAAAGATGTTCGGACGCTCCTGTTCCACCAGGCTTGCCCGTTTCCCTGCCTGCTTGGCCTGTTCAAAGACTTTTTTGGCTTCGCCCCGTTCCTTGATCTGGCCTTCGATGATCCGTTCACCAACCTTCATACGCAAGTGATCCACTGCGGCAGTTTCCGGGAGCGGGAACACATAGATCCCTTCGAGCCAGTCGCCTTTCTTCTCGCTGGGATTCGTGAATTCTTGACGGACTGTGGTACGGGCGATGATGCCGATCACGGCAATCTGCACGTCTGTTTTCATGACGGGTGCCGGGGTAAATCGGCCAGGCTGGTTGGTTCGAAAAAGCAGGGTGCCTTCCGTGACTTCGTTGATGCTCATCGTGGGAACGATGCCGGTGCTGAGCGATTCAGCCGGCTGTGCGAACAGCCTGGCTGTGGGAAGAATCAGGAGAGGAAAGGCGGTAATCAGCACAGAGAGGAGCAGGCGAACGACCGACGAGCGCAGATGAGTGTACAACATGGTGAACCTCGGTGATGCGAAGGGTGAAAGGGTGAATGACTGTGTCGGCAACCGGATTCTGGAGGAACTGGATGGTCCCTCCAGAATCAGATTCGGTGCCGGTTAGCTGCCGGAAGCCGGGTCTGTCGTCAGTGGCGACGGATCGGTTGCCGAGGGATCGGCAAGGGAAGGAAGGAATTCTCCTGCGAGTGAACCGTGACCGTCCGTGTTGGCGTTCTGGTCATTGGCAGATTGCATTGGCTCCGTCGTGTTCGGTTCCGTGGCGACGGTGGGAAGTATCATATGGTCCTTGCCGATTTTGCGGATTTCGAGGTGCACCCGTCGATTCATGTTGCTGCAGACGTCGCTGTTGTCGAGACAGAGCGCGCCGTCCTTGCCGAGGCTCACGACCTTGATCTGATGTTCCGCGACACCGGCGTTCATCAATTCGGCTTTCACCGTCTCGGCCCGCTTCATGCCCAGTTTCATGTTGTAGCCGGCCGATCCCTGCCGGTCGGTATAGCCCTGCACGAGAATCCCGAGGTCGGGATCATTCTTCGCCAAGTCGGCCTGTGTGGCGAGGATCGCCTTGGCGTCGTCTGTGAGTCCCTTGCGGCCAACCTCGAAATAGAGATCCATATGGATGCTGTCGGACTTGTAGCTGGCGGCGGGGATGGACTGGCTGTGCACGATCGGCTCGACAGGAGGGATCGTGCTGGTCTTGAGCACGTTTGCGACCTGCGCGTTGGTCAGGGGCTCAGACTGGGTATTCGAGGCATAGGGCCGGTCCTGGCCGGAGTAGTACCAGAAGCCGCCGGTGACGATGGCAACGGCCATGACCAGCCCGCCGATGAGGTAGACCTCTTTCGTGTCCTTGCTCGGCCCTACAATGGCAGGGGAAATGTTTCCTGACGACACTGGCGATGATGGATTTGGCATGATCGTGATCCTCCTTGTGATCAAGTGAAAAATTCAAAACTCAACATTCAAAATTTGACTGCGGCCTCGGCCCCACACCCCCTTTCCGGCCGTTGGTCTCTAGCGCCGATGGCTAGATGTTTGAGCAACCGGGGTGCCGATGAAGGAGGGCGAGGGATTTGAAATAACTGTGAGGAAAATTCAGGGGTTCAGGGAATGGGCGAGAAGTGCGCGTGATGCGGGGAGAGGTGAACCGGCATGGGATGCGGGGATGGCCCCGCAAGAAGGGAGAGGGCAGCCTGGTCGTCCTCTTGCTCGCGGAACGCGCACGATAAGAATGTGCTCGTTCGACGCGCGCAATAGAGGATCGACCAGGCCGCCCCCAAAAGAGATAGATAAGAAAGACTGGAAGAACAGGGGAGGGTGGCCTGATGATCTTCTGTGCTCGCGCAACGCGCGGCCTCTGAAAGCCCTCGCCCGGGCTAATGGCACGTCTCGGCGTGCCAGTGGGTGGGCGGGTGAGAAAGTTGCGCGCAGTAGAAGATCAATCAGCCCCCATCCCTGAGAGATAACGAGCGAGCTTGGAAGGGGCAATTATGTCGTTCGACGCGCGCAGTAGGGGATCAACCAGGCTGTCCCCTAAGAGGTAGGCAAGCGAGCTTGGAAGGAGGATTAGACTTAGAGGGGATGTGAGCCCTTCAAGGAGGTCGTGTTATGCGGATCCTCGTAAGACCCTGCAATAAAAAGTTTCATGGGCGCAACTTATTGAACTGACAACGACTATGGCGTATTGTTCATGACAATCTACTGGCGCGGTATACGGATAGAAATTTGCCGATCCCGCCCTTATGCGGATCCTCCTAAACATTCTTAGGCCCACACATAGCCACCACAACAACTGCCAGAAGAACACCCCTGCCACCAAAGAGGAGACCCTATGCCAACTGGAAAGAAGGTGGATTTCGCCGCCGCCACTGCCCGCGCCCGTCACATCCGCGAACTCTACAAGCAGTTAGGGGGCGGGAAAATAGGGACATTCTCCATTTCGGGTGCGGGTGAGCGTTGGGCCAGGCTCAACATTACGTCGGTCGATGGCAGATGATAATGACAATGTATAATGTCCCTGTTCTGTCGCCCC
>Ga0075423_10003556_pt1 | contig 14361 bp, 9 predicted proteins | sample SoiMethybrSBSTD2_FD_80114 | JGI IMG/M metagenome (GOLD analysis project Ga0075423, IMG submission 80114) | Bulk soil microbial communities from a Populus tree surrounding site in Tennessee, USA - Soil MetaG P. TD hybrid SBSTD2 | ecosystem: Environmental > Terrestrial > Soil > Tree plantation...
ACAGCGCGCTCCGGAACATGGCGCCGCGGCGCGCGTCGTAGGCGAGCGTGGCCAGCGTTGGAATGGTCGGACGCACGCCCGCGAACCGCCCGAAGTTCGACTCCAGCCCCCAGACCGAAATCAGCAGCCGCGGGTCGACGCCGTACGCGCGGCTGATGCGCGTGACGAGCGGCAGATGCCGCTTGTACATGGCGCGCGCCGTTCTCACGGTGGGTGCCGTCAGCCGGCGCTTCAGGTACCCGTCGAGCGTGAACGTGAACTCCGCCTGGCTGCGATCGCGCTCGAGGATCTGCGCGACCGGCTCGAGTCCGGTGAGGGCCGCGTCGAGAATCTCGGGGCGGATGCCGCGCGACTCGGCTTCCGCGCGCAGTTCGGTCAGCCACACGCCGAACTCGGGCAGGGGCAGCGGCGGGACCGGCGGAATCGTGGCAGGCGGCTGCGCGGCGCCGGTTCGCGTCACCAGGAGCAGCGCCAGCACGACGACCCGCACACGCATAGCGTTGATTGTAGCGACTCCGCTTCCCGCTTTCAGGGGCGACCGGCTATTCGCGAGGCTGACGTCTCGAACAGGAGATCAGGAGTTCAGGAGTTCAGGAGTTCAGGAGTTCAGGAGTTCAGGAGTTCAGGAGTTCAGGAGTTCAGGAGTTCAGGAGTTCAGGAGGACCGTGCCTGCGGGGAGCGGACCCAGACCGCAATCGCGGCAGACGCGAGAATGCCGGTCACCAGCGTGCCGAGAAAACCGCCCATCGCCTGGGACATCGGCGTCGCCGTGGGGTCGGTCGCCCGGACCACATCGAGCGCGTCGGGAAACACGGCCATCGTGAACACCAGCGAGGCGGCGACCACGATCACGCCGGCGATGATCGCCATCATGGTTCCCGCGACAATCTGGCCGCCGTAGGGACGTCCCTCTCCAGCCGTCTGCCGCAGACCCCAGACGAGGCCGGCGACCTCGATCAGGACGACCAGGAAGAACATCGGCCGCATCGACGGATCCTTGTACCAGCCGGCGAATCCGAAGACGAACATCCAGATCGCGCACAGGATCCCGATGACCAGGCCGGTCTTCAGAATCGGGTTCACCGGGATCCTCGCGACGATCGAGTGGCCGGACCGCCGAAGGTCCCGGCCGACGCCCGCAGCATCTTCAGGAACACATCGGTGTTCTCGAAGACGCCGGTGAACTGCCATTCGCCGGGTCCGCTCGCCGACAGGGGAACGTCCGAGGCCGTATGACCGGTGATGACGTGCGGCTCCGGCGCGGTGTCCGCGGGACAGCCGTCCGCCGCCGGGCATGGCGTCGCGCCGTTCTCGATCGCGCCGGCGATCGGGAACCCGGGGATCGGCTTGCCCGACACCGTGCGGTTGTCCGCGGCCGGCGCGGGGCCGTCGTGATCGGGGTTGGCGACGCTGACGCCGTCCTTCAGGACGGCCGCCTCCAGCAGCAGGCGGTTGGAGAGCCAGTTCTCGTAGCGGTCCGGAGCCGCGGCCCATCCGAGCAGCAGCTTTCGCGACGGATCCGGATCGGTAGGAAACCCGCGCTCGTCGCGCGTGTAGTTGGGGAACAGCTCGAGCTGCTGATCGGCCTTGAAGCGGAAGACCGCCGCATAGTCGCGGACCGCGCGGCCGATCGCCTCGGGGGCATAGCGCTCGTTGCCGACGCCGATCAATCCCAGGCCGCCGGTCTCGTGATCCGCGGTGACGATGACCAGGGTGTCGTTCGCCGGATCCGCGTCGCCGTTGGTGCGCGCCGCGAAGTCGAGCGCCACCTGCACCGCGCGATCGAACTCGATGACGTCCCAGATCATCCGCTCGGCATCCGCCGCGTGCGCGCGCTTGTCGATCGACGCCCCCTCGATCATCAGGTAGAAGCCGGCCGGCGAGTGGGCCGACAGCGCGTTGAGCGCGAGCCGCGCCATGTCTTCGAGCATCGGGACGTCGCGCGCGGCGGCGTTGGCCGGACGCGCCAGCTCGTCGCTGTAGCGATCCTTGCCGACCTTGTCGAACGCCACGGGCAGATGGGCCGAATGAAACAGGCCGAGGATCTTCCGCGGCGGCGCCCCGGCGAGTGCGCCCTTGACGCCTGCCCCGTCGGTGACGAGGGCGTATCCCGCCTGCACGAACTCCTCGCGCAGCCGGCGGGGATCCAGGCGCTCGCCGCCTGCGGTGATCGGCATGAAGTACCGCGCGCCGCCGCCCATCAGCACCGTGACGCCGTTGGTCTCGCGTTCGTCGAAGAACTGCGCCGCGATGCCGGCGCCGGCGTTGCGATCCGAGGTATGCGCGGCGTTGGCGCCCGGCGTCGAATCGGTGACGTCGGCGGTGGTGACGATTCCGACGTTGAAGCCGGCTCCCCTGGTCCGCCGCAACAGCTCGCCGATGTATTCGATCCGCGGATTGTCGAACGGATCCGGCGTGTTGTCGGGGAACACCCCTTCCTGGTTGTTGTTGTTCTTCTGCCCGGTCGAGTACGCCGCCATCCCCGGCGACGAATCGGTGATGGCGGAATTCAACGAGGCGGTCATCACCATGCCCGTCACCGGCATCGTGTCCATCGCCAGCCGGCCGGCAGCCTTGCCGTTGACCAGCCCGCGAGACACGATTCGCGCCGCGGTACGGTGCGCGGCGCCCATGCCATCGCCCAGGAGCAGGATGACATTGCGCGCACGCGCCGTGCGCGCGGTGCCTCCGGCCCACGCTTCCACGATCAGCCGTGATCGCGCGGACGCGCCGTCGGCCGTGCGCGCTTCGATCACCAGCTCGCCGGCAGCCGCGGCGCTGTAGTGCCGAAGCATGAAGTTGGTGGTGTTGCGCAAGGCCGGGGCGACTCGATCGACGGCCTGGACGTCGGGCCCTGACGCGCCCGTGCCGCCTGCCCCGCGCTCGCCGTTCACCCCGGGGTCGAGCAGGTTCTTCGCGGTGATGTCCTGTCCGTTGATCGTCACCACGAGCCCGCGCGGGGGATCAGGAGTAGAGGATGACGCCTCGACCCTGATGTCGAACCGCTGGCCGGCGGCGAAGACCGCGCCATCGGGAGGCATGATGCGAAGCCGCGTCGCGGCCCCGGCACTCCCCGCGCCGATCGCACCGACGGCCACGGCCATGATCAGACGCGCAAACCCTGTCATGAGCGAATGATAGTGCCGCCCCACCGCTTTCGTAATCGGCGCTCGGTTTTGAAACGGCGCCGGCGCTGACCCTTCGGTTTTCCTGAACCGCCGAGAGCAGCTCATGCGGTACGGCGCTTGCGCCAGCGCACGCGTACCGGACCATCTCGATGCTGCCGTTCCTCGACCATCCCCTCGTGCTGGCCGCCGCCGTAGCGCTGATCCCGGGCGCGATCAGCTGGGTCTCCTGCCGGGGCCTGCTCCGGCGGCTGGACGACGCGACGTTGCCGGAGCGGCTCCAGATCCATCAGCGCCGGAACACTGTGGCGATGTTCCTGGCGCTCGTCGCGCTGGCCTGGCTCGGGCCGGGGGCAACGCTCTGGACGGTGCCGCTGCTCGTCGCCGGTCTGCTCCTGGCGGGCTACACGCTGCGGCGCGCGCTGTACGACGAAACCTGGAGCCGGCCCGCCTACGTCGGGTTCTTTTTCCGGATGTACGCCGGCATCTTCGGTTTCTGGCTGGCGCTGGCGTTCGTGCCCGCGCTCGTCTCGCGCGCCGGAACGCTCGACTGGCTGGCTGCCGCCGCGGCTGCTGCGGTCCTGCTCGCGTGGGACCGGTACTACGCCGCCGTCGTGCGCGCCTGTCTGCGCGTCAGGCCTCTGCGGGACGGGGCGATCCTGTCGCGCTGCCTGGCCCTCGCGGACGCCTGCGGCCTGCCGCGCCCCGAGTACGTACATGTCGATCTCGGCGGCGGCGCGGTCGCCAACGCGCTGGCGCTGCCATCGCTCAGGGGCAACGCGGTGGTCTTCACCAACACGCTGCTCGAGCGCCTGACCGAGGACGAGGTCGCGGCGATCTGCGCCCACGAGCTCGCGCACTTCGAATACTTCACCCGCGACCGTCTGACGCGAATCCGCGCGATCAACGCCCTGCTGATCGCCGTCGCGGTTCTCGTCGCCCCGCTGACCCGGCTGTCCGGGGAGACCGACTCCTCTCTGCCCTGGCTGGCCTGGTTCGCGGTCCTGATGATGTCGCTCGTGCTCCGGGCGAAGGACAAGCAGCGTCAGGAAACGATCTGCGATCAGCGCGCCGTGGCGCTCACCGGCGATCCCGAGCCCCTCGTGTCGGCGCTGACGAAGATCTATGCGTTCGCCCGGATGCCGCGCCGCCTCGAGAATCGCCGGGAGCAGGCGAGCACGCACCCGAGCCTCGCGCGCCGCATCCGGGACATCCGCCGGGCCGCGGGCGTGGTGCCCGCGCCGCTCGACGCGCCGGTCACCGTCAACAGCCGCGATGGATCGACGACCGTCACCTTCGACCGTGATGCGGTGCGGTGGGTCGAGCAGGCCGGCATCACCCAGGTCCTGAGCTACACGCACCTCGTCGAGCTGCGGCTCGAGGCCGGCGGCCCGCGCGGGACGCGCCTGCGCGCGACGGCGGCGGGCGCGAAGCGCTGGGAGATGACGCTTGCCGACCCGGACGTGTCGCGCGTGCAGGAGGTCCTCGATCGAGTCGATGGTCAGCTCGGCGACGTCCCCGCCGCGCGCGGGATTCCTGCCGGCGTCGGACGGCTGTTCGTGCTGTTCACGTCGATGCTGGCGCTCACGCTCGGCCATCTCGCGGTCGCGATTCTTGCGATCTTCGCCTGGCTCGCGCCCGCCACGCCGTTGATCGTCGCGGCCGGTGTCGGGACGCTCGCGGCCGCGGCCCTGGTCCTGCGTGAGGGTCCTGGCTCCGCGATGCTCGGCCTCGCGATGATCGTCGCGGCAGCCGGGGTGGTGCTGCTCTGGATCGGCCGTGCCGCGCGTCACGACACCACGCGCGATCCGCGCTGGTACATCGCCAGCCTCGCCGCGCTCGCGCTGGCCTCATGCGCCTCGCTGGGCATCAACGGCTTCGACCCGATTTACCTCCACCAGGCGGCACGATCCACGCCATCTGCGATCGTGTTGTCGCTGGCCCTCGCATCCGCGCTGGCCTGCGGCCCGGCCAGACGGACGAAGCTCGCGGGGCTGGCCGCGGCGATCGTCGCGATGGCGGCCAGCGCGATCGGCTCGGGGACGTTCCTCGATCGCTTCGGGCGCGATCCATTCCTGGTGAAGAGCCGCGAGTTGCACTGGACGGTCGTGGGCAGCGCGCAGATCGAATCGATCGCCATCGCCGGACCCAGCTCCCGCATTTATCTCTCGCCTGGCGCCCGCCGTGTCGCGGTGCTCCAGCAGCCGCGCTCGACCGAGGAGCCGTCGACCTACCTGGTCGGCACGCTCGGCGAATCGCTCAGCACCCTGTCCGCCGGCGAGGTGCAGTTCCTCGACGACCATCACCTGCTCACCGTCGACGAGACCGAGGACGGCACCACGCTCCGGCAGGTGTCGCTGGATGCGCCGCACCAGGAGGTGTGGCGGCAACAGATCCCGCATGTCCGGCGGCCATCGCTCTCCCTGTCGCGCGCCACCGCCCGCTGGCGGCTCACCGGCTTCGACGACGAAGACGGCATCATCCGTGTGGAGGGCGTCGTCGGTAAAAACGATCGTCAGGAGCGCCGCTGGCCGGCGCGCTACACGCGAGACGCGCTGATCGACGCGGTCGCGGCCGATGGATCCGATCCCCTGGTGGTCGAGAGCTGGTACAACCGCGGAATGTTCGAGCACCTGCCCGCCGGCGTGTGGATGCTGGGTGTGGTGCTCAACGCCGGCACGCTGCAGTCCCGGTACTGGTCGATCGGCGACACCGGCGTGAAGGAGCTGGGGGTTTCGCACCTCGGCGCGAATTGCGCGGCTGGTCTGATCGACGGCGCGCTCGTGTGCACGGTGTTCGACGGCACGCGCACCCGGATCCTCCGGCTGACCGCCGAAACCGGAGCAGTCACCGGTCTCGGCTGGATGCCCGGCCGCTTCATCGGCGACGGCGCGATCGTCAACGGATGGCTCACCGGCTGGTCGTCGTCGACCGCGGTCGCGATCGATCTGGCCCGGGGAGAGGTGCTGCGGCTGCCGCCGAGCGAAGGCTACGCCAGCCACCTGAGCGTGGCGGGCGGACGGCTGGCGGCGGTGGTCTGCGATCGCGGCCCGTGCCGGCTGCGAATCTACGAGATTGGCGAGGCCGACGAACGGCTGGCGGCCCTCACTTCTTCAGCGTCGCCCCCACCAGCTCCGCAAGCGCGCCCAGCGTCGTCTGCGCCGCATTCAGCCCGAGCCGGAAGTCGGCGTCGCTGAACGTCGCGAACACGTCGGTCGGCTGGTGCCAGTGCGGATCCCAGCCGCCGCCGATCTGCGCGCCGCGCTCGTTCTCGCGCAGGCTGATCGACGGCATGAGATCCATGAACGGCGAGGAGTCGGTGTTGGTCATGTGCGGACCGACCGACGCCGGGTAGTCGGTGGCGTACTTCTCGTTTGCCGCTTTGACGATCCACGCCAGCTTCTGCGACTCGGCGGTCGTCTTCGACGACGACTGGAACTCGATGTTCACATCGGCCTCGCGGCGCTGCTCGGGGCTGACCTTGCCATCGGGCCCGGGCATCCCGTGGTCGAACATCATCATGTCGTGTTGAATCATGCCGAGCCATTTCGGCTCCGGATACTTCCTTGAGCCGGCCGGGTCTTCTTTGCCCTGCAATGCCTGACGCTGCGCGACGTAGGCGCGCGCCCCGTTCAACCCGGTCTCCTCGTTGTTCCAGAGCGCAAAGCGGATCGACCGATCGGTCTGCACGTCCGGACTGCTGAAGACCCTCGCCAGCTCCATCACCACCGCGGTCCCCGATCCGTCGTCGTTGGCGGCCTCGCCCCAGCCGTGACCGTCCATGTGCGCGCCGATGATGTACATCTCGCCTGGCGTCGTCGCGCCGACCTTGGTGCAGTAGACCTCTTCGCGCGGGCCATCCGCCGCGGGCTGCGTGTTGAGCGCCCGCAGCTTCTCGTCGGGCTGCGCGTTGGGATCGTTGTTGACGCCGGTGCGTCCCGACCTCCCGAAGATCGTGCTCCCGCCCTGCCCCGGCCGCTTGTTGCCGGTCGCCGCCCCGCGGCCGCGGCCGCGTCCGGCGCCACGGGGCGGCGTGACGTACTCGTACGTGATGCGCCCGGTCGGACAGCCATAGCTCTGGAGCTGCGCCTCGATCCAGTCGACCGCGGCGCGGTTCCGGTCCGTGCCCTGACGCCGATCGCCGAACTGGGTCAGTCCCTTGATGGTCGCCTTGTAGCGCTCGAGATCCAGTCGCTCGACAAGCGCTTGAGCGATCTCGTTGGGCACCGGCCGGGCGATCTGCCGCTCCCCCGGCTCAGCGGGTGGCGCCGCCGGCTGGGCCGGCTGCTGCGCGACGAGCGCTCCGCGACCGAGAGCAACTGAGACAACGACCACGGCGACAGTCACACACAGAACTCGCGACATGGCGCAAACGTACCACGTGCTACGTGCTACGTGCTACGTGCTACGTGCTACGTGCTGCGTGCCCGATGCTTCTGGAACGTTCTGTGCTCTGCCCGTAGGCATGCCTATCACAGACTTCAGAGAACTCCGGTGTTGGCAGCTTGCGGACAGCATGCGTGCCGAGGTGAATGCGATATGTGCCAAGGCAGCCGTCGCGCACGATTTCAGATTCTGCAATGGGTTCCGAGACGCCGCCGGTTCGGTCTGCCGCAACCTGGGCGAAGGGTTCACCCGGTACAGGTCTGGTGACATCGTCCAGTTCTTCACCTATGCGCTCGCGTCGATCGCCGAAGTGAAGGACTACTTCGTGGAGTCTTGTGCCCGTGGCGCGATTACTGAGCGCGACCTGGCGCGTCTGATCGACCAGTGCGAGCACACGCGCGCAATGTCGCTGCGCTTCATGAAGCCTCACGAAGCAAGGCTGCGGCGGAAGCGCTCGCACAAAAAGAGCACGTAGCACGTAGCACGCAGCACGTAGCACGTGTCAGATCCCCCTGAACGCCGCGATCGCGACGAGTGTCGGCAGCAGCGCGCCGATGGCGAGGTAGAGCGGCGCGACCGCGCCGTCGAAGAACCGGGCGAGCAGCGCCTGGCCTGCGGGATTGGGAGCGTTGGCGATCACCGTCAGGCCGCCGCCGGTGACCGCGCCCTCGACAACGGCGGCCTTCAGGCGGTCGTCGAGATTGGGGACCAGGGTCGCGAGGTAGGTGATGAGCGCGTTGTCGTTGAAGGCGGTGAGGATGGTGGCGCCGAAATACAGCCCGGTCTCGGAGAGGCTCGAGAGTACCGGCGCGATCCACCAGGCCTGCAGTCCGCCGTGGATCACGAGCCCGCCGAGGAAGAAGCCGACCAGCAGCGGCGCCCGCAGGTCGATGCGCGATTGATACGCCGCCGTGGCGCGGGCGAAGCCCAGGAAGAACAGGAAGCCTCCGAGAAACAGCGCCGGGTAGTGAGCGTTCACCACGGTCCACGTCACGAACAGCACGTGCACGAGGGTGAGCCAGAGGGGGATCGGCGACAGCGGAGTCACTGGCGCGCCGTCGATATCCTCTTCTCCCCTGTCAGTATCCGGGTGGGGCGGCTGCGCCGCCATCGCCCGGAATTCCCGCCGGAAGATCGCGAAGTAGCACAGGTTCGAGACGACGATGGCGGCCGCGGCACGACAGCCGAAGTGGCCGAGCATGTACGGCGTGTCCCAGTCCCAGTGGCGCGCCACCATGAGCACCGGCGGCGCGGCGAAGTGCGTCAGCGTGCCGCCGATGGAGACGTTCACGAACAGCAGCCCGAGCGTCGCGTACTTGAGAGGCGTTCCGGGATTGAGATCGAAGAATTGCCGCGCCAGCAGCAGCGCGGCGATCGTCATGGCGGCCGGCTCGGTGATGAACGATCCGAGCAGCGGGCCCAGCGTCAGAATCGAGAGCCACCAGGCAGCGGGCGTGTTGCCGCCCAGTGCCGCCACGCGGCCGACGACTCGCTCGGCGAGAGCGATGATGGGCCGGGTCGCGGCGAGCGCCATGATGACCACGACGAAGAGTGGCTCGGTGTAGTCGACCGTGTCGTTGACGTAGTGCGTGGCGGTCCCCCATCCGAACCGCAGGGCGATGGCGACGACCAGCACCACCGCCCACAGCCCGAAGACGACTTCGACCTCACCGAGGAAATGCAGGAGTTCGGCCGCCAGACTCGGCGGCGCCTCCTCCCCGCGCGCCGCGGCTCGCGCTTCGTGGCGATGCTGCAACGCGTGCGCGAATCGGGTGAAGCGGGCGGCCGCGAAGGTGTGAAGGATGGCCAGCGCGAAGATGACGGCGGCAACGAGATTGAAGGGCTCGATCTCGATTCGCGCCGCCAGGGCCGCGAGCAAACCGTCCGGACTGGGAGGATAGGCGCTGGGGGGAAGCGGAAAGACCTGCGTCATGCCGCTTTGACGGCAGCGGCCGCGAGAGGCTCATCGGAGAGGGCGTGCGCGCCGAGGAGCACGACGCCGATCCAGATGCCATCCGCGACCAGCAGGTGCGCGAGCTGCAGCCAGACCGGCGCCAGCAGGATCACGTTCAGGAGCCCGAGCCCGGCTTGCGCGATCACGAGTGCGGTCAGCGCGCGAGCGAGCCGGCCGGCGGTGGGGCCGGCCTGCCGGGCCAGGCGCGCCGCGCACGCCATCACCACGACGCCCGCGCCGATCGCGAGAACCGGATGCAGCACGCGCAGCCGGATCAGGAGGTGCGAGGTCGCCGAGAGATCGGCCCACAGCGCGTCGCTCAGCCGGGTCGATGGAAAGAGCGTGTCGCCGAGCGCGGCGACCGCGCCGCTGGCGCCCGCGACCAGCAGCGACACGAACGCGGCCGCCGCGATCGCCGCCTGGCGTCCGCGCCCGGCGGCGAACCGCATGCCGGACGACAGCCACCACGCGGTCAGCGTCAGCGCCGCGAGCAGCAGGAACGTGTTCAGCAGGTGAACGGCGACGAACATCGCCCGGGCCATGGTGGCGTTGTCGGCCACGAGCTCGAAGAGCACGAGCCCGGCGCCGACCGCGGCCTCGGTCAGAATCAGGACGACCGACAGCACCGCCCCGAGCCGCGCCGGATGTCCCGCGGCGCAGGCTCGGAAGACCCAGATGGCGAGCACGACGATCGCGACGAGCGACAACCCGCTCGTCAGCCGGTGCGAGAACTCGATGACGGTCGCGATCGCCGGCGCCCGCGGCACCACTTCGCCATTGCAGAGCGGCCAGTGGTTGCCGCAGCCCGCCCCGGACCCGGTGGCCCGGACGTAGGCGCCCCAGGCGATGACCGCCACGGTAGAAGCGAGCACGAACCACGCGAAGCGGGCCAGACGGGTCATGGGTCGAATGATACCTGCTCGGGGCTCGGGGCTCGGGGCTCGGGGCTCGGGGCTCGACAAACCGGAACTTTCAGAGGCAACGGTGCCAAACCCAAGCGGCTAGTTGCCTCTTATTTAGTGCCGGCTTCGCCGAGCCCCGAGGCCCGAGCCCCGAACCGCGGAGACTACATTGGCACCATGTAGTCGCAATACAGCGCGGTTTCGCTGGCCGCCTCGAAGAAGCGCTTGCGGACCGGCGCCTTCACGGCGGCCTGGGCGGGCAGACCTGCATCGAGCCGGATGACGCGGCCTTTGGTGCGGTCGGTCAGCGCCGTCAGCAGCCCCGGATAGGGCATCGCCCAGCCCTTGACGTTGGTGGCGAAGTCTTCGTTGACCGGGATCATCGCCACGAGCTCGTCGCTGGTCATCATTTCGAGGCCGCGCTGCTTGAGCGTCGCGTTGTGGCTGCCGTGATGACCCACTTTGTACAGCACGGTTCGCCCCAGCAGGTCCGCGGCGCTCACGGTGATGCTGGCACCGGCGCTCGATGTGGCGCTCCATGTCCCTTCGTGCCCCGACAGCCAGTTGCCTACCTGCGCGTCGGCGGCCATCAGGATCACCCGCCGCGCGGCGCCGACCTCAATCGCCAGAGCCAGGCTGGAGTTGTTCGTCAGGCTGTCGAGCTGCAGCGCCAGCGCCTCTGCTTCGGCGAGCCAGTTGTTGTCAATCCGGCGCCACGCCAGCCCGTCGTCGTCCTTGAATCCGTAGCGGGTGCCGAAGAACGCCAGGTCCGGCGCTTTGGCGATTTGATCGGGACGTCGTGGGATGCGCCACGCCGCCGCCTTCGCGGCGTCGATGTGCCAACGGCTCTCGAACGGCTGCGTCAGCCCCTCGACGTCGGTGGCCGTCACCGCGCGGTCCCCGGGCGCCGGCGGCAACGCGGCGAACCCGGGGACCGCGAACAGCGAGAAGGCTTCGTAGGTTTCCGGCGCCGTCTTCGAATCGTTCATCCGACGGAAGAACGTCTCCTTGATTGGAGGACCCAGCGCATACACCCGGACACCCGGCAGAAGCTCGATCGCCGCGCCGTGTGGTTCCAGATACTGCACCGTGGCCCCGAGATCCTCCCGCAGCCAGCGCTTGACCTCCCCCAGCTGCTCCGAGTAATCCGCTGCCAGCGGATTCCCGCCGAATTGCAGCACCTGCTCCAACCCCAGCGCTCGCGCCCGGAGCGCCGGGTCCTTCCTGGCCTGCTGCAGCGCCAGCTGCAGTCCCTGTTTGAGCTTGTTTTCGATCGCGCGCAACCAGGCGGCGCGAGGCTCGCCGGGCTTGTCGATCCACGGCAGCCACACCTGTTTGATCGACATGCTCGCAAAGATGTCCCTGGCGTGCTTGAAGCCGCTCAGGTGGTCGTAGTGCTCGTGTGTGCCGACCAGCACGTCGATCGTGCCCTTCGTGGCCGATTTGATGTCGGTCGCGATGTCCCGCATGCGCTGCTTTTCATTTGGCGATTGGAAGAACACGCCGCAGTCGATCAGCATGTGAAACGGCGACGCGCCGGGCCGCGGAAAGGTCAGCAGGAAACAGTCGCCCAACCCGCCGCGGTACATCCGGGCCCGCACCGACGCGCCGGCCACGGCGCCCGTCTTGGGAGCGGACGCGGTCGATTTCTTTACAGACGTTTTGGCAGCCATCGGCGAGTCCTCACACCGGACGATGCAGGAATGCAAAGGGTTCGGCGTGGGCTTCGCGCAGCGGATCCTTGAAGTAGGTGGCGCGCAGCGAGGCGCCGGCGCTGCTCTGGAGGAACGCCCGCTGCCGGATCAAGCGGTTCTCGCTGGTGATGCGCTTGCGAATCGCGTACTGCAGATCCAGCGAGTCGAGATCGAGAATCACGGTGCAGCCGCCGCGGAACCAGAAGCTGTTCTCTTCGCTGACCGGCAGAGCCGGGTCGATCGGAAGCTTGCGCCGTTGGGTGATCGTCAGAATCACTTGATGGATCGAATCGCCGGACGGGCCGGCGCGCCGTGCCGGCCGCGCCGAATCCACCGCGAACACGCCGATGCCGCTCTCTTTGGTCCGCATGCCGGCCGGAATTCGCTCGGGGCGGAGCGCCAATCCGCTGGTCTCTTCGAAGACGTCCATGAGATGCGGGGGTTGCCGGGCGATCACGCCGTGCAGCTTCTCGCAGATCTCACGCTCCCTCCTCCACACGGTGCGGCGATCGCGCCTGACACCGATGGTTTGCTGGACGTATTCCCTCAGGTGCTGGCCGATGCGTTCGAAGTGGTCGCGGGACGCATCCTGCGCGCTCACCTGGCGCCAGCGCAGGCTGTCGACGCTCAGGGATCGAACGTCGCGCGGATAAATGCCGCGCCGGCGGAACGCTTCGATGAACGACAGCCGGTAGTAGCGGTCATCGTCCGGCACCACGTCGAGGTCGGCGGTAATGAGCGCTCGCAGGTACTCCCCGAACGTCAGATCGACCGGCGGGCAGTAATCCAGGGCCCGAATGCACATCGTCAACACGTGCTGCGCCGACTTGGCCGCTTCACCGGCGAGCCGCTCGACGAGATCCGGATGGATGGCGCCGGCCGGAAGCACGCCGGTGCCGCCGGTGGCCAGGCGAAACAGGTCGGCGACGCGAGCTTTGTAGATTGACAGGAACGCGTCGAAGACAGCGGCCACCAGAATGGCGCCGCGATCGTGCGGCTCGAACACCGTGTCGTAGTCGGTGGGATCGGGGATCTTCGGACGCCATTCACCGTTGGCGTCGGGGCCGCCCAGCGCCGACCGCAGCGCACCGCGGCGGCCGGTCGCGCGCCCGAACTCCTGCGCCAGTTCGCCCAACAGGCTCTGACTCTCCAGATCGCCGCGCTTCCGGGCGATCTGATGTTTCACCACCTCCGGGAAGCTGAAATGTTGGAACAACGCCACGATGTCGGCGATGGCTTCATGAAAGGCCAGCACATCGGGATGGGTGGCTTCGATGAACCGTCGATGCATGCCGTCGATCAACGCATGAGTCGTCTCGTGCGCCACGATGTCGTGCGAGAGGCAGGAGAAGACGGTTCCACCGGGAAGCTGGGCCGCGCGATCGGCGGGCTCCGCTGGAAAGTACCCGAACAGCAGCGCCCGCTTCACCGGGCTGTAAAACGCGTTGGCCTGCCGCAGCGCGTGTGGATAGATCCGGAGCTTCTCGACGAAACGATCCTCGTCGCTCACGTCGGTCCGCGACGACCAGTACACGCGCCGGCCCAGCGCGCGTTCGAAATTGGCGATCGTCGTCATCGACACGGCGTAGACCATCTGCTGGTGAAACTGCGGATTGCCCTCGGAGGGGGGCAGGCCGTCCTGCGCGAGCAAGTACGGATCGTTCAAATCCACCGGCGGATAGAAGCAGCCCGTCGCCGGATCGTGATCGATCACTTCCAGGTATTCGCCAACGGGCCCCGGCGTCAGGTCCTCCTCCCACCGCACCCGCAACACCACCTCATTGATCAGCGCCGTGTCGATGGCCGTGGACGCGCCGGGATCGAGCGCGTAGGCGCTGAGCCGGCGGTGCGGCGGCTTGCGGCTGCGCCGCATGTCGTCGGTGTCGGCCACCGCCGCGCCGGCCGCTGTCACCGGCACAACCTGCTTGCGAGTCTTTCTCACGGTCGGCTTGCGGCGAACCGGGCTGCGCCGCACTCTGCTGGACTTCCGCGCCATCGCCACCCCTGTTGAGGTGATTCTATTCCGGCCGGCCAGATTGGGATGAGCTGCTTGCCCCGCCGAAGCGGGAAGCGCGAAGGCCGGGGTGTTCCTGGATCGCAACAACGTTTCGTAACCGCAACATTTCTTGCCGCGCTGAGCTTGAACGAAGTCAAACCCGCTGCGACAATCGACGCACACGTCAAACACCCGCGATCTCACTCCTGGTCGCGGCATCTCCGATTACACCGGCTCATCCGCCGGCGGTTGTAGACGAGTCACTCGGTCTCGAGCTGAACAGCACCTATGCGTGTCCTGAAGT
>Ga0075423_10003559_pt1 | contig 14352 bp, 11 predicted proteins | sample SoiMethybrSBSTD2_FD_80114 | JGI IMG/M metagenome (GOLD analysis project Ga0075423, IMG submission 80114) | Bulk soil microbial communities from a Populus tree surrounding site in Tennessee, USA - Soil MetaG P. TD hybrid SBSTD2 | ecosystem: Environmental > Terrestrial > Soil > Tree plantation...
AAGGTCGAGGACATGCTCGAGGCGAACCGCATCATCCTCGACACGTTCACGCGGCGAGGGGTGGACGGCCTGGACAGCGAGTCCCGCGTCGAAGGAAAGGTCGCGATCGAGCCGGGCGCGCGAATCTTCGCCAGCACGATCCGGGGACCCGCGATCATCGGGGCGGGCGCGGAGATCCGCAGCGCCTTCGTCGGGCCGTACACGTCCATCGGTCCGGGTTGCCGCGTCGAGCGGTGCGAGATCGAGAACTCGATCGTGCTGGAGGGCTCTTCGCTCGAGCGCATTCCCGGCCGCATCGCGGACTCGCTGATCGGAACGAACGTGCGCATCCATCCGGGAGCCGACCGGCCCCGGGTTCACCGCTTTCTCGTCAGCGACAATTCCGAGATCGGAATCGTGTGAAGGTTCTCGTCACCGGGGGCTGCGGCTTCATCGGGTCGAACTTCATCCGGCACCTCTTCGAATCCCGGGGCCCGGCCGTCTCCGTCGTCAACCTGGACAAGCTGACTTACGCGGCGAACCCGGCGAACCTGGCCGACGTCGAGGGTCGGTCCGGCTACCGCTTCCTCAAGGGGGACATCGCGGACCCGGACGCGGTCCGAGCCGCGATGGAGGGGTGCGAGGCGGTCGTGAACTTCGCCGCCGAGACGCACGTCGATCGGTCGCTCCTCGGCGACGCATCGTTCATCGAGACGGACGTCCGGGGCGTTTTCGTCCTCCTCGAGGAGGCGCGCCGGCGTGGCGACCTCTCGAAGTTCATCCAGATCTCGACGGACGAGGTGTACGGCTCGATCTCGAGCGGCTCCTTCGACGAGGAGTCGGCGTTGAATCCGCGCAATCCGTATGCCGCGTCCAAGGCGGGCGGCGACCGTCTCGCGTACTCGTACTGGGCTTCCTACCGGCTTCCGGTAGTGATCACGCGCGCGTCGAACAACTACGGGCCGTACCAGTATCCGGAGAAGCTCATTCCGCTCTTCGTCACGAACGCAATCGACGGAGAGCCCCTGCCGCTCTACGGGGACGGGCGCAACGTGCGCGACTGGCTCTACGTGAAGGACCACGCGGCCGCGATCGACTTCCTGCTCGACGCGGGCGAGCCGGGCGAGACCTACAACATCGCCGGAGGCAACGAGGCGGAGAACATCGCCATCACCAAGAGGGTGCTCGCGCTCCTGGACAAGCCGGAGAGTCTCATCCGGTTCGTGGACGACCGGCCGGGCCACGACCGGCGTTATTCGCTCGACGCCGGCAAGCTCGCGCGGCTCGGGTTCGAGAGCGCGACGCGGTTCGAGGAGGGACTCGCAGAGACCGTGCGGTGGTACCGGGATCGGGAGGACTGGTGGCGGCCGATCAAGGAGAGGGATTCGGCCTATCGCGAGTACTACCGGAGCCAGTACGGCGAGCGGCTCGCGACCTCCTCCGCGACGGCAAAACCGCCCGGCTAGGAGCGCCTCCGCCTCGGCCATGCGCGACCGCCCTCCGGCTCACGGCTCACGGCTCACGGCTCACGATCTCCTTCCGGACGCCGCCGTCGCTCCCGTCGAGACGCAGGCGGGCCTTCTCGCGTCCCCGAGGCCGATCCCGGGAGAGAGGCCGCGCGTCCTCGTCACCGGCGCGTCCGGAATGCTCGGCTCGGACCTCACACCCGCCCTCGCGGGGGCGGGCTACGACGTCTATCCGCGCCCGCGAGCCGATCTCGACGTGACCGACGAGGGAGACGTCGCGCGCGCCTTTCGCGACGTCGACCCCCAGATCGTCGTCAACTGCGCGGCCTTCACGAAGGTCGACGCCTGCGAGACCGACCCGGCCGCCTGGTCCGTCAACGTGAACGGCGTCGGCATCCTGGCGCGCGAGTCCCGCCGGCGCGGCATCCGGCTCGTCCAGGTCTCGACGGACTTCGTTTTCGACGGCGGGAAACGGGAGCCTTATACGGAACTCGACGAGACCGCGCCACTCTCGATGTACGGCCGCTCCAAGCGCGCCGGCGAGGAAATGGCGCTGGACGTGCCGTCGGCCCTCGTCGTGCGGGCATCCTGGCTCTTCGGTCGCGGCGGCTGGAACTTCATCGAGGCGATCCTCAAGCAGGCGGAGGAGGGCAGGCGGGAGCTCTCCGTCGTCGACGACCAGCGCGGCAAGCCCACGGCGACGACGGACCTTTCCGACGCGATCGTCGCGCTGCTCGCGCTCGGTGCGACCGGCATCTACCACTTCGCCAACCAGGGAGAGGTGAGCTGGTACGACTTCGCTCTCGAAATCCTCCGGTTCGCGAGCCGGGAGGACGTGACCGTCCGTCCGACGTCTTCCGCGGCCCTGTCCCGTCCCGCCGCGCGGCCGGCCTACTCCGTGCTCGATACGTCGAAATACGAGGGGCTGACCGGTCGCGCCATCCGGGACTTTCGCGAGCCGCTCGTCGAGTACGTTGCGCACCGCGCGAGGCCGGAGGCGTGAGCGCCATCCGCGGCTTGTCGCCTCGGCTGCGCCGAGGCTCGGTGTGTCGCGCTCCGCGGCCGTTCGCAGGCTCACGGCCGCAGAAGGCGCTCGGTGCCTCGTCGCTTCGCTCCTCGGAATGACAAAAAGCGAGTGGAAACGCAAGGCCATCCACGCCGGTACCGGCCTTCTCGCGCTCTCTCTCCGGTGGCTCGACCGGAAGGCGGCGGCCGCTCTCGCGCTCGCCGCGCTGCTGTTCAACGTCTTCGTGATACCGCGCGTCGGACGCTCGATCTATCGCGACGCATCGCGGCGGCGAGACGCAGGCATCGTTTCGTACGCCGCGATGGTCCTCGTCCTCATCCTCGTCCTCCGCGACCACTACCTGCCGGTCGCCGCCGCCGTCTGGGCGATGATGGCCTTCGGCGATCCGGCCGCCGCGATCGGGGGAGAGCTCGTCGGCGGCCCGACGCTGCCGTGGAACCGCGGCAAGCACTGGATCGGCCTCGCCGCGAACTGGGCGGCGGGCGCGACCGCTTCGATCCTCGTCTTCCGCTTCGTTTCCGCGCGGCCGCTCGAGCCGCTCGCGGCCGTGCTCCTCGTTGCGGGCGCGGCGGTCTACGCGTTTCTCGAGTCCGTCCGCGCGGGCGTGGACGACAATCTCGTCGCGGCTCTGCCCGCGGCCCTCGTGATGATTCAGCTCGGCCGCTGGCCGGAAGCTCCGCTCCTGCCGTTTCACGCCGGCGGGTCGACGCATCTCGTCACCGCGCTCGCGGTCAACGTCGTCGCGGGGCTCGTCACCTGGCGGGCCGGGCTCGTCTCCCGCTCCGGCGCTCTCGCGGGCACGGTGGTCGGATTCCTCGTCGCCGCATACGGAGGCTTCCCCGCCTACGCTCTCCTGTGGACCTTCTTTCTCGGCGGCACGATCGCGACGAAGTGGGGTTACGGCGTCAAACGCGACGCCGGCGTCGCGCAGGCGGATCGCGGACGCCGCGGGGTGGCCCACGTCGTCGCGAACTGCATCGTCCCGGTCGCGCTTCTCGTTCTCGGAACGCCCGCGGCGGCGTTCGCGGGAGCTCTCGCCGCGGCGCTCGCCGACACGCTCGCCACCGAAGTGGGAAGCCTCTTCGGGCGCGACCCCCGGTCGCCGCTCACATTCGACCCGCTCCCCCGCGGGACTCCCGGCGCGATCTCGCTCTCCGGGACCGGGGCCGCGCTGGCCGGCGCCTGTGTGATCGCGCTCTTCGGCTGGATCTTCGGATGGCTGTCGCGCGACGCGGTGCTCGCGGTCATCGCCGGAGGCTTTCTCGGCGCGATCGCCGAAAGCGTCCTGGCCGACGTGAGACGACGCTCCGGGGGGCGCCTCGACCACGAGTTCGCGAACGCGTTCAACACCTTCGCAGGAGCCCTCATCGCTCTCGGGCTCGCGACGTGAATCCGTGAAGCGCTGGATCCGCCTCTCGCGGCCGTTCACGCTGTTGCCGCCGCTCCTCGGGATCCTCTCGGGCGCGGTGTGCGCGTTCGGGTCGGCGCACAACCCGGACCCCGCCCGGCGGATCACCTGGTCGCTCGTTCTGACCGTGGCGATCGGATCCGTCTGCGCCTCGGCGATGAACGCGGCGTCGAACATCGTCAACCAGATCGCGGACCTGGAGATCGACCGGCGCAACAAACCTGACCGCCCCCTCGTGCGCGGAGAGGTCTCGATCGCGAGCGCATGGGCGGTCGCCGTTGCGCTCTACGTTCTCGCGATCCTCCCGACGTGGCTCGTCGTTCCCTATCCGTACCACTCTTTCGCCGCGCGGATGGCCGCGCCGATCCACCTGCACGCGGCTTTCTTCATCTACTGTGTCGGCGCGCTCGCGACGTTCGTGTATTCGTTCCCGGCGCTCGGCCGCTCCAAGCGTCACTGGTTCTGGGCCAACTTCACGATCGCGGTCACGCGAGGGGGCCTCCTGAAGGTCGCCGGGTGGTCGTTCATCGCTTCGGTCGCCCTCTGGGAGCCTTGGACGATCGGAAGCGTCTTCGCGCTCTTCCTCCTCGGCGCGACCTCGACGAAGGACTTTTCGGACATGGTCGGAGACCGGGAGCACGGCGTGGTGACGCTTCCGATCCGATTCGGGGTCGGCCGCGCGGCCCGGATGATGGCGCCCTTCTTCGTGGTGCCCTGGCTCGCCGTGCCGCTCTTCGCCTGGCTGCCCGATCCCGATAATCCGGCCGAGACCCTCCTGACCGGCGACCGGACGCTTCTGACCGTTCTCGGAATCGCTCTCGCGGCGTGGGGAATCTACGCGGCGCGGCTCCTTCTCCGGAATCCCGACGAGCTCGCCTCGACCGAGAACCATCCGGCGTGGACGCACATGTACCTGCTCCTCATGGCGGCGCAGGTCGGGTTTGCCCTCGCATACGTCCTGTAGGAAAACCGCGGGGACAGGCCGTGCGGGCCTGCACCCGGATCCTGAGAAACGGTCAGGTCTCCACTTGCCACTTCGCTTCGCGAACATGGCAAGGGCACTCGAACTCTCGAACGCTTTCCGTGTCAGTGAATAGCTGACCCCGCTACAATTAGGCGTGGATTCGAAGAGCATCGCCGAGACTCTCCGGCCCGCGCCGCCCGACGGGCTTCGCGTGCGCTGGCACGCTCTGGCCCTGACGTTCGACGAGGCAACGTTGAACCGGCTCGTATCGCGGCTCGTCGAGAGCATCCCGGACCTCCAGGACGTGAAGATCCACGTCGGCCCCGGAGAGCTCGCCGCGACGCTCGTCGTCCATCGATTCGGTGTTGCCCTCTCGGCCAAGGCCACCCTCTCGCAGCTCCGCCTGAAGGACGGCTTCCTGGCGTTCGTGCTCGACAAGGTGCAGGCCCTGTCGTTCATCCCGATTCCCGATCAGCTCCTTTCGTATCTCGTCCAGAAGGCGCCGCGCGGGCTGCTGACGTATTACGCCGACGACCGCATCATGGTCGTAAACCTCGCGCGCTGGATGCCCCCCGGGATCGACCTTTCTCTCGAGCGGACCGTATTCGAGGAGGGCGCGCTCACCCTCGAGTTCGGGGACGGCTCGTACGACCTCGAGCAGGTGCTGGGCGAGGCTCCACCCGATTAGACTCTCGCCCGCGTGACTCTTTCGACGGGCACCCGGCTGGGAGCAGGTCTTCAGCCCGATGCTCGCGGAACGAGTGACGGGCATCGACGGGCTGCGGCGTCCGAAGTAGCGCCCGGTTGAGACGCGTCGGCACCGTGCTCGTGGTCGCGGGCGCGATACTCTCCGTCCTCTTTCTTCTCCTCGTCTGGTCCACCGTCCCGCGCCGCAGCGGCACCCTGAGGGTCCGCGGCCTCGCGGCGCCGATCACGATCGAAACGGACGCGCACGGTGTCCCCACGATCCGCGCGGCGAGCGAGGCGGACGCTCTCTTCGGTCTCGGATACGTCCACGCGCGCGACCGGCTCTGGCAGATCGAGTACCAACGGCGCATCGGGTCGGGCCGGCTGGCCGAGATCATCGGACCCCGGCTCGTCGAGACGGACCGCTTTCTCCGCACGATCGGCTTTCGGCGCGCCGCGGAGTCCGCGTGGCGGAGCCTTCCCTCGGAAGAGCGGCGACTGCTCGAGGCGTATACGCGCGGATTGAATGCGTACCTCGCGTCCTCGTCCGCCCGGCCGATCGAGTTCCGAATCCTGCGTTGTCCGGTGACCTCCTTCGAGCCGGTCGACGGCCTCACGTGGGCGAAGCTGATGGCCTGGGACCTCGCCGGCAACGCGCGGGGGGAGATCCGCCGGGCGAGGCTGGTCGAGGTGGTGGGGGAGAAGCGCGCGCAGGAGCTCCTTCCGCCGCCCTCCGAGACGCCCACCATCCTCCGCGACGACGAGTGGAGTGGGGGACAGACCAACTTTTCGGCATCTCGGCGAAGCCGGAAAACCCTCCCGCTACGAAACCGTGGTCTGTCCCCGGATTTCCTCGCGCGAATGGACGACCTCTTCGCGCGCACGGGCGCACGTGATCCCGACTCGGTGCTGGGGAGCAACTCCTGGGTGCTCGCCGGCTCCCGCACGACCGGCGGCAAACCGATTCTCGCCAACGATCCCCACCTCGGCCTGCGGACGCCGTCGGTCTGGTACCTCGCGCGCCTGACCGCGCCCGGGTATTCGGTCTCGGGCGCGACGCTTCCCGGAGTCGCCGGCGTCGTCATCGGGACGAACTCCCGGATTGCCTGGGCGCTCACGAGCCTCGAACCGGACGTCCAGGACCTGTACGTGGAGGACGTCGACCCCGCGGACCCGTCGCGCTACCGGTGGCGCGGCGGCTGGCGGCGATTCGAGACGCGGCGCGAGACGATTCGCGTGCGCGGGAGCGGCGACGTGTCGATCGAGGTGCGACGCTCCGTCCACGGACCGATCGTCACCGACGTCCTCGACGGGGCCGACTCCCTGGGGCGCGCCGTGGCGCTCCGATGGGCGGCGCTCGACGACGGCGACTCGACCGCGCAGGCGATCGAGGGCTTCAACCGCGCCTCCGGCTGGAGCGAATTTCTGGAGGCCGCGCGCCACTTCCAGGCCCCGCCGCAGAACCTCCTCTACGCCGACGCCGACGGCCACATCGGTTACACCGCTTCCGGAGCGATCCCGATCCGTCCGCGCGCCGACGGCCTTCTTCCGGTCTCGGGCAGGGGCGACGACGATTGGAGCGGTTACGTTCCATTCGAGGAGCTGCCCCGCGTGCTCGACCCGCCGAAAGGCTACCTGGTGGCGGCGAACAACCGGCCGGTTTCGCCGCGCTATCCCCGCGTCATCGCGGGCGACTGGCCGGAACCGTATCGCGCGCGGCGGATCCGCGACCGGATCCTCGCGAAGGACAGACTCGGCGACGCGGACGTTCGATCGATCCAGCTCGACCGCGTCTCCCTCCAGGCAACGGAGCTCCTGCCGCTCCTCCTGCCGACCGTTCCGGCCGACGCCGCGTCGCGCGACGCGCTCGCCCGGCTCGCGACGTGGAATCGCGAGTTCGCTCCGGGCTCGGTCCCCGCCGCGATCTACGCCGCCTGGTACACCATGCTCGCGAAAATGCCGGAAGACGAGCTCGCCGGAGCGCCGCTCGGCACGGTCCGGTCGCGATTCCTGATCAACGCTCTCTCCTTCGACCGGGCTTGGTGCGACGACGTGCGCACGCCCCGGCGCGAGACCTGCGCCGAGTTCCGGACCCGCACCTTAGGGGAGGCCGTTTCGCTTCTGCGCCGCCGCCTGGGGGAGGATCCGCGCGGGTGGCGGTGGGAGGAGCTTCATCGGGCACGCTTCCCGCACGGGATCTTCGACACGGTGAAGGGGCTGCGCGCGCTCTTCAGCCTCGAGACCGGGCAGGGGGGTGACGCCTCCACGGTGAACGTCGGCGCCTATCGCCTGGACGGCACCTTCCGGATGACCGACGGACCGAGCTACCGGCAGATCGTCGACTTCTCCGATCCGGGCGGGAGCCGCTTCGTTCACACGACGGGCCAGTCGGGCAACGTCTTCGACCCCCGTTACCGCGACTTCCTTCCGCTCTGGAAAGCGGGCGTCGACTTCCGGATCGGCGAGACTCCCGGGAAGCGGCTCCGGCTCGTTCCGAAGTAGCTCGGCCGCGGCGAGCCGAGCGTCGGTTTCGTAACGGTCCCCGCCGCCGTTCCGGCCGCGGCGCGCGATCGCGAAATCCGGGATCCACGCGAGCCGGGTCAGGCAACGGGCCCGCGTGAGGTCGCCGACGAGCTTGTCGCGCTCCGCGTCGATCCGCGGGTCGATGTGGTGCATGACTTCGCCCGTGAACCGGGAGACGCCGACGTTGCGGTCGAAGCTCGCGGCGCCCAGCCACAGGACGCGTCCGAGCCGGTCGGGGTCTCCCTGGCGCCAGAGGCGGACGTGATGGCGGCAGCGCGGGCTCCTGCCGACCATCTGCTCGAAGGCGAGATCCTGGGGCCGCCGCTGCGCGACGAAGTGGGTGCTCATCGGAGCCGACGAGTACGGCCGGTTGAAGAGAACGCTACGCGCGTCGGCGAGCCCGCTCTTGAACGTGATGCGGTCGGCCGGCGTCCATCCGGCGGCGCGCATCGCGACGACGACGTCGCGGCGGGTCCCGAGAAGCGCCACGTTGATCGGGTCCGCCGGAATTCCCTCGGCGGTGTAGGTCAGCCGCGGAAGAGCGAGGTCCTCGGGCAGCCTCGCGTGACGGCGCCAGACCGCCGGCAGCACGCCGTAGGCGATTCCCGCGTACGCCGGCAGGAGGAGAATCAGGACCGCGGCCGCCCTCGCCGCTCGGCGGACCACAGTTACTTCGACTTCTTCTTGGAGGCGGCCGGCGTCTTGACCTCCACGGACGTCGCCGTCATCCGATACTCGATCAGAACTTTCTCCCCCACCTTGGGGTCTCCGCCCTTCACCGTGGTCGACGGGTCGCGGGCGATCTCCCAGCGGTCTTTCCCCTTCTGGACCGCGATCAAGTCGCTCCGGACTTCGAGGACGGGTCCGGTTACCTGGTAGGTCTTCACGGCGGCGAAAGCCGCGCCGGTCAGGAGAAGCCCGCAGAGAGTGAGTGCGCCGGTGGCCGAAGCTCGAGTCTTCATGTCTTGCCCTCCTCTTGAGAGCGTCGTTCTATACGCGTGAACGCCGAATGAACGGCTCGATTTCCGGCCAGAAGGGGCGCTGGGCCTCGACGACCTCCCGGAGCACGCGCTCGCAGACCGCGTTCGGCGGGCCGGGATCGATCGGCGGGGGAGCATCGCCCAGAAGCACGGAGGTGCACGCCGCCGCCGCGGCGGAGATGGCCTCCAGGTCATATCCGCCCTCGAGCGCGAGCACGACCCGTCCGCCGGCGAGCGAGCACACGCGCTGCGTCAGGGCGGCGTATCCCGCCGCCGAGAGCCGCATTCCGCCGAGCGGGTCGCCGGCAGCCGCGTCGAAACCGCACGAGACGAGAACGAGCTCCGGTGCGAACTCGCGCGCAATGGGGAGGAGGACGCGATCGAAAGCCGCGAGGTACTCCGCGTCTCCCATCCCCGCGGGCCACGCGACGTTGACCGTCCGGCCGCGTCCGTTCCCGCGGCCGACCTCGCGGATCGCTCCCGTTCCCGGATAGAAGGGGTACTGGTGCGTCGAAAAGTAGAGGAGGTCCGCGTCCTCTTCGAAGCTGTGCTGGGTGCCGTTGCCGTGGTGCAGGTCCCAGTCGACCACCGCGACCCGGGAGATCCCTCCGGCTCGGCGCGCACTCATCGCCGCGATCGCCACGTTGTTGAAGAGGCAGAAGCCCATCGCGCGATCGGCTTCGGCGTGATGGCCCGGTGGCCGCAGGAGGGCGAACCCGTTCGCGAGCGCACCCGAGAGGACCTGACCGACGAGATCGACGAGGCCTCCCGCGGCCAGCCGCGCCGCCGTGGCGGAGTGACGCGACGTGTACGTGTCCGGGTCGAGCTGCGCGAAGTCGCGTGCCGCGGTCGCCTCGACGCGGTCGACGTGTCCGGGCGTGTGGACGGCGAGGAGCTCTTCCCGGGTCGCCTCGCGAGCGCCGACGCGCCGGCACCGGCCGACGAGCCCGTCTCCCGTCAATCGCGACCAGATCGCGGACAGCCGGCTCGGATCCTCGGGATGGTCGTAGGGCGCCCGGTGGAAAAGAAACGCTTCGTCGTAGACGAGGCCGGTCGTCAAGGGTGAGCCGCAGCGCTCTTGAAGAAATAGAGGGCCACGAGGAAGAGCAGCCCGTAGAGAATGACGGCGATCACCGCGATCCCGGGTCCCCGCCGCCGCGGCCGCGCGAACGGATCGGGCGGGTCGACCGGCCGAAGGGCGGGCCGTTCGGGCTCACGCATCGAGGGTGCCCGCGAGCTGCGTCGGGTCGGAAGTCGGCCGGAGGCACGCGAAGTTGCGACAGACCCAGGCCTGCGCCGCGCCGCTCGAGCCCCGGGAGGCGACGAGCGGGGAGACGTCGGCGAGGCTCTCGGCGGCGTCGGCGTGCGCGACGATCCGGTTGAGGGTCCGGGCGTGGAACACCGCGGCGCGAAGTTCTTCGAAATCTTCGCGGCCGGGCTCGCCCGAGAGGACGACCTCGCGGGGCTCGTCCTGACGATAGTCGAGGGCACAGAGGAGCCTCGGAAACGCGGCCGGCGCCCGATCGAGATATCCCGCGAACGCGGAAAAGATCTGTTCGGCCCGCTCGCGGTAGGTCGATTCTCCGGTGAACGTCGCGAGGCGAAGCAGGTTCATCGCGGCGACCGAGTTGGAGGATGGCGTCGCGCCGTCGAAGAGCTCGCGCGGCCGGACGATCAGGTGATCGTGACCGACCGCGGCGAGGAAATAGCCGCCGCGCGGATCCGCGAATCGGTCCTCCATCTCGTTCGCGAGCTCGACCGCGGCCCGGAAGTAGCGCGGCTCGAACGTCGCCTCATAGAGGTCGATCAGCGCTTCGACGAGAAAAGCGTAGTCGGAAGCGAAACCGGGAATTCCGGCGGCGCCGTCTTTCTCGCGATGGAGCAGCCCGCCCGGCGTGCGACACCTCGAGAGGATCCGGTCGGCGGACCGGCGGGCGGCCTGCTCGTAGCGCGGCTCGCCGAGGATCCGGGCCGCGAGCGCGAACGCCGAGATGGCGAGCGCGCTCCAGTCGGTCAGGAGCTTGGTGTCCGTAGCCGGCGCCTCGCGCCGGGAGCGCGCCTCGAACATCCGGCCGCGCGACTCCCGGAGAATCTCTTCGATCCGTGCTTCGCTCTCTCCAAACTGCCGGGCGAGCTCCGGCACGCTCCGGACGATCGAGAGGACCGTCTGGCCTTCCTCGAAGTTGCCCGTTCCGGTGATCCCGAAGCGGGCCGCGACGATCGGAGCGGCCTCGTCGCCGACCGCGGCGGAAAGCGTCTCCGGATCCCAGACGTAGAAGGCTCCCTCGCCGCCCGGCGAGTCCGCGTCCTGCGCGGCGAAAAACCCGCCGGCCGGCAGTAAGCCGGCGTCGGCGCCGGCCGGCGTCATCTCCGCCAGCAGGTAGTCGAGCGTCTCGCGGGCGACGCGCGCGAAGTCGGCGTTTGCGAAAGTGCGGGAAGCGAGGAGATACGCCCGGGCGAGGAGGGCGTTGTCGTAGAGCATTTTCTCGAAGTGCGGAACGAGCCACCGCGCGTCGGTCGAGTAGCGATGGAAACCGCCGCCGACTTGATCGTAGAGGCCGCCCTCCGCCATTTTCGTCAGCGTCGTCTCGACCATCTCGCGAATCTTCGGCTCGCCGGTGCGGAGGAACGCGCGGATCAGGAACTCGAGCCGCATCGCCGGAGGGAACTTCGGCGCGCCGCCGAAGCCGCCGTTACGCGGGTCGAACTCGGCGGAGAGGGCGCGGGCCGCCTTGTCGAGCGGGGCGGCGTCGACCGCCGGCCCTCCGGCCGGCGCGCGGGCGGCGAGATCCAGGTGGTCGACGAGGCGGCCGGCGGAAGCCTCGAGCTCCGCCCGCCGGGTCTTCCACGCGGCCGCGATCGCCGCGAGAAGGGCAGGGAAGCCGGGGCGTCCGTAGCGGTCGTCGGGGGGGTAGTACGTGCCGCCGTGAAAGGGCCTTCCCTCCGGGGTCAGAAAGAGAGAAAGGGGCCAGCCGCCGCCTCCGGTCATCGTCTGCACCGCGGTCATGTAGACGTCGTCGACGTCCGGACGCTCCTCGCGGTCGACCTTGACGGGAACGAAGTCGCGGTTCAGGAGGTCCGCGATCCGCTCGTTCTCGAACGACTCGTGCTCCATCACGTGGCACCAGTGACAGGTCGAGTACCCGATCGAGAGGAAGATCGGCTTGTCCTCCGCCTTCGCGCGGTCGAACGCCTCCGGCCCCCACGGATACCAGTCGACCGGGTTGTCCGCGTGCTGGAGGAGGTAGGGAGACTTCTCGAGCGCGAGTCGATTCGGCACGGAGGACAACCTACCGCAAAGCGGCGGGATTCCTCAGTCCCGGGTCGTGACGGTTCTAGAGCGACTTCAGGTACTCGATCAGGTCCCTCTTGTCCTGCTCGGAGAGATTCAACCGTAGGTGACCGTCATAGTGATCGACGACCGCACGGTAGTCCGCGAACCGACCGTCGTGGTAGAAGCCGCCTTTTGCCCGCACAAAGAGCCCTCCCAGCGGCGTGGTCCGATAAAATTTCTTGTCCGGCGAGCGGCTCGCCTGGAAGTTGTCGATCCCGATTTCCTCGCCGGTGTGCATCGACCACCCTGGTTCCGTGAAGAGCGGAGGCACATGACAGGTGGCGCAGCGTGCCCGACCCTCGAAAATGAGCTTTCCCTTCACGGCCGCTGCCGGATCGAACGAGTCTGGTTTGGGTTTCGGCGCGGGAATCGAAAGCTGGTAGTAGTGAAGCGCCGCCAGCTTCGACGTGACGAGATCGGGAGTGCTCCGCAGGTTGCCGAGGCTCATTTTCGAGCCGACGGGATACTGCTCCGGGTTGTTCTGAATGCGGGGGTCGAAGAACGTGCCTTTCCCGTGCATCTGCGTGTTGGCGACGTACGCGTTCCAGTACGTGACCGATCCCCAACCGTTGTAGGTGTGGAGATTGACGCCCGCCAACCCGTAAGCCGCCGGGATCAGGGTCGCTGCCGACTTGCCATCGGGCCGGAAGCCCTTTCCGTCCTGGTCGAGCTCCGCGTCGTACTTTCCGGGACCCCACGCGAGGAGGACCTTCTTGACCGTCGCCGCGTCGACCCCGAGCATCTGCGTGAACGGCGTCAGATCCGGTGACATCGCCACGATCGCTCCGACGTCGAGATCGCGATTCGGCCAGCCGTCCAACCTTCGTCCGATGCCTTTCGCGAACGAGTCGTCGACGGTCGAATGACAGAAGGCGCAGCGGATTCCGATCGCGGTCACTTTCTTGCTGTCCTTCTCGACAATCGCTTTGACGCCGACCACGGAGTCTGCTTTGAGGAGCTCGAGTGTGGTCTTCGGATCGTCCAGGCTGACGCTGCCCTTCTTCAGGACTTCGACGAGGATTGCCGGGAGCTTGCCGATATCGACCTTGAGGCCCGCCTTGAGCGCCTGGGTCGGAGTCAGACCCGGTCCAACGCCGCCCTGCTTTTCGCCGAGGATCGCCTCGTGCAGCCTCGTTTTCGCCCAGAACTCTTCGCTGCCGAACGTGTCGTAACGGAAGATTTCCCGGCCTTCCTTCAACATCCGCTCCGAGTTGTCCTCGATGTCGTCGCGCTGGGCCTGGGGCTCGGTTTTCTCCGCCTTGACCGCCGGATTCGTCTGGACGCTCCGCGGTCCGGGGAGGCAGGCAAAAACAACTATGAGGACTGGAATGAGAGGGAGAACCCAGCTTCGACGCGTCACGGCATACCTCCTCGTCAGGCGAGACCGTCTGCCGACTTCATGCCAGAAATCAAGCGTGTCGTCGCCGTGCGGCGGCGACAGTTCTCTCCTGCCTAACAGAGTCGCCGGATCCCTCGAGGTGACAAGTTATTCGCGGAATTCCGGGAAGAGTGACCCCGGCATCCCGGAACGACTCCGTACCGAGAAGGGTGAACTTCTTGCATCGAGGTGAACTCTCCGGCAGTTGAGGACCATGTCGCGCAGAAAGACTCCCTCAGTCAAGGTTGGCAGGCCCCTGACCGACAGGCAGCTCGTCCGTCGGGTGCTCGGCGGCGAGACTGCGCTCTTCGAGATCCTGTTCCATCGTCATAGCCAGCGCGTTTACCGCGCGGCGCGCGCGATCATGAGAGACGACGACGAGGCGGCCGACGTCGTACAGGAGAGTTTTCTACACGCGTACGAGCATCTGAGTCAGTTCGCGGGTCGTGCGAAATTCTCGACGTGGCTTACCAAGATCGCCGTGTACGAAGCGCGGGCTCGTCTCCGCCGGACTCGAGCGCGCGACGTCAAGGCCCGGGATGCCGGTGTCCGGAGAGAGGCTCGCGGCGAAGCAGTCGCCCCGGCCGAGCAGGAGAGTCGAGTGCT
>Ga0075423_10003562_pt1 | contig 14348 bp, 18 predicted proteins | sample SoiMethybrSBSTD2_FD_80114 | JGI IMG/M metagenome (GOLD analysis project Ga0075423, IMG submission 80114) | Bulk soil microbial communities from a Populus tree surrounding site in Tennessee, USA - Soil MetaG P. TD hybrid SBSTD2 | ecosystem: Environmental > Terrestrial > Soil > Tree plantation...
AACGACACGTGGGGACACTTGAACGGCGACGCGGTGCTCGCGGAGCTGGCGCAGATCCTGGCGGGCAGCGCTCGCGAGTCGGACGTCTGCGCGCGCTACGGCGGCGAGGAGTTCGCGCTCATCCTCCACGAGACGACAGAGTCCGGCGCCAAGGTCCTCGCCGAGCGCATCCGCGCCAAGGTCGCGGCGGCGACGTTCCAGGGCGGGTTGAAGCTCACGATCAGCGTCGGCGTCGCCGCGACCGACGACGCCGCGCTTTTCACGCAGCTGATGGACCGCGCCGACCAGGCGCTCTACGCCGCGAAGCAGGGCGGCCGCAACCTGGTGCGGGTGGCGGACATGACGGCACCGGCGCCGAAGCCTCACACGGCGAGCAAGCCCGAGCCCGAAGCGGTCTAAGCTCGGCCTTCGTGGCCGCGACGCATTTCTGCATCAATTGCGGGTCGCCTCTTGCCATACGGGTCATCGATGGCCGCGAGCTCGAGGCCTGTCCCAACGACGACTTCGTGCTGTGGCGCGACCCGAAAGTGGTCGCTGCCTCGGTCGTCGAGAGTGAAGAGGGAATCGTCGTCGGACGTCGAGCGATCGAGCCGGGCTACGGGCTGTGGTGCCTGCCCGGCGGTTTCGTCGACCATGACGAGGACCCGGCGGCCGCGGCGGTGCGTGAGTGCCGCGAGGAGATCGGCGCCGAGGTCGAGCTGACGGGCCTCCTCGGTGTCTTTCACATTCCCAAGGCGGCGGCGCTGAGCATCATCGGCATCGCCTACCAGGCGCGCCTGGCGGAAGGAGCGACGATCAAAGCCGGCGTCGAGATGCTCGAGGTCCGCGCGTTCCGGGTCGGGGAGCTACCGGAGCTCGCCTTCCCGAGTCACCGCGCGATCGTCGAGACCTACCTCAAGCGCCGGGGGCTGGAGGTGCTTCCGCCGCAGAGCGTCGGCGGATCGGCTCCGCTTGCATGGCAGCCATCACCAGCACCAGCGCCATCGCCGCGACCGCGCAGGCGGTGAACCCGGCCGCATAGCCGTACGCCTGGACGATGGGGCCGAACACGAGCGGTCCGATCGACAGACCGCCGAACAGGATGGTGCCGTACATGCCCATGGTCACGCCGCGGGTCGAGCTGGTCGACAGGTCGGCGAAGACGACGCCCATCGCGACAAAGGCGAGCGCGATGAACGGCGTGCCGATGATGAGCGCGATCGCGGGCAAGGCGAACCCGTACAGGTGGCCGATGACTGCGCACGTGGCGCACCAGCCCGTGGCGCCGACCAGCACGATCGGCCAGCGCCTGCGTGCGCGGTCGACCAGCCGCCCCGCCGGGATTCTCGAGAGCGCGTTCACGACGGCCTGCAGCGCCAGCAGGTAGCCGACCTGCGAGCTGGGGAGGCCCAGCTGCTCCTTGCCGAAGATCGGCGCAAACGCGTTGAACGTGCCCCATGTCAGGGTCATCCCGAGGAGCGCGATCGCGACCGGCCCGAACGCGGGCTGGCGGAACAGCGCGCGGAGTGGCTCGCGAATCGATAGCCCGCGGCCGGAACGCTGGGTGGTGTTGCTCGCGACGATGGCTGCCGGGACTGCGAAAACCAGGAGCGCGGTCGTGAGCGCGATGTCCAGCCGCACGTCGATCCACGTCAGAGCCAGCCCGGCGATCGAGGGGCCGAGAAAGAAACCTGACTGCATGGCAAAGGTAAGCCAGCCCATGGCCTGGCCCATCCGGGCTCGCGGAACCGATTCGGTGACAGCGCTGAAAATCGCCGGCTGCTGGATGCCTGCCGCGAGCCCACCGATCACCTGCCAGAGGAACAGCGGCGCCACGGCCGGCGTCAGCGCCGTAGCGATCTGCGAGCCGGCGGTGAGGACGAGGGAGATGGCGAACAGGTTGCGTACCCCGAAGCGATCGACGAGCACGCCGGACGGCAGCGAAAGGAAAGCACCGAGGATCGTACCCACCGAGAACAGCGCGCCGACCTCGAAACGGCTCGCTCCGAGGTCATGCGCGTAGAGGGGCACGGTCAAGCCACGCGCGCCGATGGCGGCGAAGACGGCGCATGCCGCCACGTACATCGCGAGCGCACGGCGCGACTGAGGGATGGCTTGCGTCACGCCACCTAACATACCGGCGACATGGTCCGCGAGCGGGTAGGCGATTGGAGGCAAGCCTGGCGGTTCGCGCTGGCGGGTCTGGTCGCCGGCGTGCTCGTCATCGCCCTAGCTTCAACCCCGGTCACGCGCGGAACATTCGATGGTGCGCAAGATCGCCTGTTCCCGGCGCCGGCGCCTGATCCGCAGATCACGCTTGTCGCCATCGACCAGGCGTCGGTTCGCAACATAGGCGCCTATCCGCTGCAGTCCAACGACATCCACGCGGACGTCATCAATTACCTGATGAGCCAGAAGCCTCGCGTGATCCTGTTCGACGTGCCGCTCAACCTCCAGACAGCACCCGATGCCGAGACCGGGCTCAACTCCAACAAGAAGCTCATGGATGCCTTGAAGGCGGCGGGCAGCAAGCTGGTCGCGGTTTGCACCTCGGAGCTTCTGGTCACCACGGACTTCCAGAAAGGAGAGCTCATCGGCGAGCGATCGTTCGGTGTCCCGGATGCAGCCAACGCGACGCGCGGTGTCGCGCTGCATCCAACGGAGACATGCCCCGAGAACGAGACCCAGGAGCCGGCCTTTCTGATCGCGTTGAGGATCGCCACCGGAATCCAGGACCCGCTCGATGTCAAAGGCGACGTCGCGACGTTTGGCCCGCACCGCATTCCGCTGGTGAACGGCCAGATGCTCATCGATTTCACCCGTGGCCTGGGGCCGACCTGCACCTACGGCCAGATCCTGCAGGGCGGATGCCCGCACCCGGAGCTGATCACGGATCACATCGTCGTCGTCGGCGCCAAGGTCATCGACGGCGGCGACGTGTTCTCACAACCCGTCTCGTTCCCGCATGACCGCAGCTTCTGTCCCACCACACGTCAGCGGTGCATGCTCGACAACCAGAACTACGGCTATCGCATCCAGGCGGACGCGATGAGCACCATCCTCGAGGACCGCTACATCAGGCTGCAGCCCGACAACTCGATCCGCTTGACGATCCTGCTGCTCGGCCTGCTCGTCGGCCTGCTCGTCTACCTGCTGCCGTTCCGCCTGGGCATGGCCGTCGTTGGCGGCCTGATCGTCCTCTATTACGCGGCGATCTACGCACTGGGCCAGCTCGGGTATCTCTCCGACCCGATCTACGCGCCGATCGCGATCGTGCTCAGCGCCATTGCATCGCTCGGCGCGCGTTATCTGCTGGAGGAACGTGAGCGTCGCAAGGTCGAGCGCATCTTCGGCCACTACATCGATCCGCGCGTCGCGCGTCAGCTCGCAGCGACGCGCTCGGTGGACGAGCTGATATCGAAGGGCGAGCGTCGCGACCTGACCGTGCTGTTCATGGACATCCGCGGCTTCACCTCGATGTCCGAGACCATGCGTGCCGACGACGTGCTCGCCGTGATCCAGGAGTACCTCGACGGGATGAGCGCGCTCATCCTCAAGTGGGACGGTTTGATCGACAAGTACGTGGGCGATGAGATCATGGCGATCTGGAATGCGCCGCTCGCGCAGCAGAACCATGCATTGCTGGCGGTCCGCTGCGCGTACGACCTCGTCAGCCACGCGGCAGAGGTGCAGGACAGGCTCGCCGCCAAGGGACTTCCGCCGGTGGGGTGGGGGATCGGCATCAACACCGGGCCGGCCGTCGTCGGCAACATGGGAAGCAAGGACCGTCTGCAGTACACCGCGCTCGGGGACACGGTCAACACAGCCGCGCGCTTCTGCAGCGCAGCGCCGGCCTTCAACGTGCTGGTCGGCTGGCCGACCTACGAGGCTTGCAAGGACTACGTCGCCGTTGACGAGATGCCGGGCTTGCAGCTCAAGGGCAAGTCGGCGGAAACGTTCCGCATCCTGAAGGTCACGCAGATCCGGCAAGACCCCGGCTCGCCATGGGTGCCCATGCCGACCGAGGAAGCACAGGCCGCATACGACGCGAAGAGGGGCGTCTACGCCACGCAGTCCGTCTTCGCGTGACGGTCGAGCACGCAGCCGAGCTGATCAGCAGGTCGCGGCGCACGGTCGCGCTGACGGGCGCCGGGATCTCGGCCGAGAGCGGCATCCCGACCTTTCGCGGTGAAGGTGGCCTTTGGACGAAGTACGACCCGGTGAAGGTCGCGTCGATCGAGACCTTCCTCGCGAATCCGACGGCGTACTGGGAGGTCGCCAAGGAGCGTGGCTCGGTCGCACTGGCGGCGAAACCGAATCCAGGGCATCAGGCCCTCGCGGCGATGGAGCAAGCCGGTCGGCTCGAGGCCGTGGTGACCCAGAACACCGACGGCCTGCACCAGGCGGCGGGCAGCCGGCGCGTGATCGAGCTGCACGGCTCCGGCCGCACCGTCGAGTGCCTCGACTGCGGCCGGCGGGAGCCGCGGGCCGACGTCCAGGCGCGGCTGGACCGCGAGATGCCTCCTCGGTGCGGCAACTGCGGGCGCACCCGTCTCAAGCCGACGGTCGTGTTCTTCGGCGAGTCGATGCCCGTCGAAGCGGTCCAGGAAGCGTTCCGCCTCGCCAACGAGTCCGACGTGATCCTCGTCGTAGGCTCGTCGCTGGTCGTCTACCCAGCGGCGGAGATTCCGCTCGAGGCTGTGCGCGGTGGCGCGGCCATGATCGTCGTCAACGCCGAGCCGACGCCATTCGACCGGCTCGCGGCGGTGGTGATCCACGGCCGCGCGGGCAAGATCCTGCCCGAGATCGCAGCACTCACAGGTGTGTGACGCTTCCGGCCACGAAGGCGAAGCCGTCGACGACGAGCTCCCCGTTTGGCCCCAGGTCTTCGGCAATTCCTTCCGTTTTCTTGTTCCCGACCTCGATTCTCACCCTGCGGCCCAGGGTCGCCGACAGCTCCCGCCAGCGTTCGAGCACACGCTCGGGCGGAGCCACCGTCCACGTCGCCATCGCTTCCTGAAGCCGTCTCAGCAGCGCGTCGCGAGGTTGGTCGAGCTTCGCTGCGCCCTCCGGCGCCCACGTCAGGTTGATGCCGATGCCGCAGATCGCCTTGTCGGGCGTGGCCTCGACCAGGATTCCGCCCACCTTCCGGCCGTCGAGAAGCAGGTCGTTCGGCCACTTGAGGCGAACGTCGGGTCCACATGCCTCGGCGGCCGCGACGCCGGCGGCCAGGCTCAGCAGCCGATTGCGCTCGAGCACGAACGAGACGAGCAGCGCCGTGCCCGGGGGAGCCTCCCAACGTCGCTCGAGCCTGCCTCGCCCCGATGTCTGGTGGTCCGCCACGACAATCGAGCCGATCGGGAGCTCGCGGGCGACGTCCTGGGTCGAGTTGACCGAGCCGAGGCGCCGAACTTTCCCTTTACCCACGATCGGTAAGCTAGCCCGGTGAAGCTCCACCGCGCGATCGTGCTCGTGGTGATGATGCTGATCGCGATCGGCTCGCTCGTCCTGTTGGCGTCGGCCGGGATCGCGAACTTCGACTCGCGAAGCCTGATCGCCCTGCTCGTCGTCGTGGTTGCGGCCGCGATCGGCGGCGTTGCGTTCAGCTGGAAGCGCTACAGCAGGCGCTCGTGAAACCGCCGCTCCGGCTCGGCTACAAGGCGTCGGCCGAGCAGTTCGGCCCGCGTGAGCTCCTCGACTTCGCTGTCGCGGCCGAGCACAACGGTTTCGACTCTGTATTCGTCAGCGACCACTTTCAGCCGTGGCGGCACTCCGACGGTCACGCGCCATTCGCGTTCTCGTGGCTCGCCGCCGTTGGTGAGCGGACAACCAGGGTGCTGTTGGGCACCTCGGTCAACACGCCGACGTTCCGCTATCACCCGGGCATCGTCGCCCAGGCTTTCGGCACGCTCGGCGCGCTGCATCCTGGACGGATGATCCTGGGCGTCGGCACCGGCGAACACCTCAACGAAGGCGCGCTAGGAATCGCCTGGCCCGACAACAAGGAGCGCTTCGCCCGGCTGCGTGAGGCCGTGCGTCTGATCCGCCGGCTCTGGACCGAGCAGTCGGTGACGTTCGACGGCGATTACTACCACACGAAAAACGCGACCATATACGACCACCCGGAGCAGCCTGTTCCGATCTATGTCGGCGCCGGGGGGCCCCAGGTCGCCAGGTACGCGGGACGAGCGGGGGACGGCCTCATCTGCACGTCCGGCAAAGGAATGGAGCTGTACTCCGAGCAGTTGCTCCCGTCATTCAGTGATGGCGCAAAGGAATCGGGCCGTGACGCCGAGGACCTCGACAAGATGATCGAGGTCAAGGTCTCGTTCGACACCGACCGCGACCGGGCCATGGAGGACACCAAGATCTGGGCCGCGCTGGCGCTGCCGGCCGAACAGAAGGCCGGTGTGGACGACCCGCGCGAGATGGAACGCCTCGCCAAGACGGTCGAGAATGTCGCGCACCGCCGCTGGCTCGTCTCGAGCGACGCCGACGAGCACATCGAGCACCTTCGCCCGTACCTCGAGCTGGGTTTCAACCACCTCGTGTTCCACTCGCCGACCGATGCCCAGGCGCGCTTCCTGGAGCTTTACGGTGAGCAGATCATTCCGAAGATCCGCGAGAGATGGTCGTGAAGACCTGGGTGGTCGTCCTGATCAAGGACTTCGATTCCGCCAAGGAGCGGCTCCGGCCGGCGCTTGGCGCAAGCTCGCGACGCGCGCTGGCGCGACAGAACGCAAAACTCGCCGTCGACGCGGCAGCCGCCGGCGACCGAGTGCTCGTGGTTGCGGGAGGCGACGAGGTCGCCGACCTCGCGGCTGCGTGGGGCGCCGAGGTCTTGCTCGAGCCGCGTGAGGAAGGACAGAACGTGGCCGCCCGCCGTGGCATCAACCTGGCCGTGGAGAGAGGTGCCGCGGCGATCCTACTTCTCTCGAGCGACCTGCCACTCGTGACGAAGGGCGCGGTGGCGAAGCTGCTGGCGTCGGCCGCGCGACACAAGGCGCCGGTCGCGATCGCGGTGCCCGCGCTCGGCCGAGGCGGCACCAACGCGCTCTATCTGCGCCCACCTGACGCGATCGGTCTGCACTTCGGCGACGATTCGCTCGCCAAGTTCCGCGAGGACGCCGCCGCACGAAAAGTCGAGTTCGTGATCCACCGCTCGGACGCCATGGCGCTCGATCTCGACGAACCTTCTGACCTCGCCCGACTCAGCCGCGCGGTGTGAATCGCGTCGAACTGATAGGCATCGAGGGGTTGCCCGAGGTACGGCCCGGCGACGACCTGGCGTCGCTCATCGCGGACAAGACCGACCTGGTGCAGAACGACGTGCTCGTCGTCGCGCAGAAAGTAGTGTCCAAGGCCGAAGGCCGGGTGGTGCGGCTCGCGGATGTGACCGCCGGCCACGAGGCAAAGCGCATCGCACCGCGACTCGTGGCGAACCCGGATCCGCGAATGGTCCAGGTCGTGCTCGACGAGAGCGTGCGCGTGCTGCGAGACGAGCGGGTGCTGATCACCGAGACTCGGCATGGCTACGTATCCGCCAACGCGGGTGTCGATCATTCCAACGTCGGCAAAGGCGTGCTCACGCTGCTTCCCGTCGACCCGGACGCGAGCGCGCGCCGGCTGCGGTCGAGGCTCAAGGAGCTGAAGGGCGTCGACGTCGGGGTCATCGTCTCCGACACGTTCGGCAGGCCGTGGCGGCTGGGGATCGTGAACGTCGCGCTCGGCATCGCAGGGATTCCCGCGGTGAACGATCTCCGGGGGACGCCTGACGACATGGGTGAGCCGTTGCACGCCACCGTGATCGCGACGGCCGACGAGCTCGCAGCCGCGGCCGGTCTCGTCATGGGCAAGACCGCGCGCACACCGGTCGTGATCGTCCGAGGGCTGACCCTTCAGGGCGACGGAGGCGGGCGCGACCTCCTCCGGCCCGACGCCGAGGACCTTTTCCGCTGAACGTCGTCGTCCTGGCGGGCGGCACCGGCGGCGCCGCGCTGGCGGCGGGCATCGAGGCCGTCGCGCCCGAGCATCACCTCACAGTCATCGCCAACACCGCGGACGACGACGACTTCTGGGGTCTGCGCGTGTGCCCCGACGTCGACGCCGTCATCTACCGCCTTGCCGGCATCTTCAACGCCAGGGCCGGGTTCGGCGTCGATGACGACACTTTCGAAGTGCTCGGCGCGCTGAAGCGCGCGGGCGAAGAAACCTGGTTCCAGGTCGGCGACCGCGACTTCGCGACGCACCTGATGCGGACCGAGATGCTGTCTCGCGGCTCGTCGCTGACCGAGGCGTCGCTCGAGCTGTGCCGCCGGTTCGGCATCAAGGCGCGCGTCATCCCGATGAGCGATGACATCGTGCGCACGCGTTTCGAGACCGATGAAGGGACGTACTCGTTCCAGGAGTACTTCGTCCGCGAACGCCTGCGGCCGAAGCTACGGGGCATCGATTTCGCATGTCCTCGTCCTGCCCATGCCACGCACGAGGTCGTGGACGCTTTGCGGGAGGCGGACCGCGTGGTCATCGGGCCGTCGAACCCGCTGATCTCCGTCGATCCCATCCTGAATCTGACGCGCGAGCTGATGCCGCGCGATCGAACGCTCGCCGTCACGCCCATCGTCGGCGGTGTGGCGCTGAAAGGGCCGACCGTGGAGATGATGCGCGCGATGGGCCTGGAGGCCAGCCCGGTCGCGGTGGCCCGCCGGTACGCAGATGTTGCCTCGTGTTTCGTCCTGGACGAGCGCGACGCCGCCTTGATGGCGGAGGTCGAGGCTCTCGGCTACCGCGCGATCGTGTGCGACACCGTCATGCGCGACGGAGGGCGGGCGCTCGCGAGCGCCGTCCTCAGTGCCTAGGTGACGTGCGAGTTGGCGACCATGACGAGGACGCCGATCAGCACCATCACGAGCCCGACGACCAGGACCGCGTACTGAGCGATCGCCATCAGGTTGTTGGGACGCCTGGCCTGGGGCTCCTCGGCGTCCATGTCCGGCGCCTGGCCTGACGCCAGCTGCCACGACGAGGTGTCGCCGCCGCCTTTTTTCCTGGCGCCGTCGGACTGCTGTTCGCTGACCGCCCCGTCCTTGTCGGTGTTGACCACCGACCACCCGGCAGCGGTCGATGAGGCCGAGGTCGCGGCCGCCGGCTCGAGAGGCGCGACCGGCTCTGCCGCCGGGGCGGGCGCGGGAGTCCACGACGGCTCGCTTGGCGTAGGCATCGGCGTTGGCTCTGGCGCGGGCTGAAATGCGGGTTCGGGTGCCGGCGGATTCCAGGCCGGTTCCGCCGGGGCCGCCGGGGCCGCCGGGGCCGCCGTCGGGTAGTCAAAGCTCGGGGCGGGAGCGGGCGCCGGCGCGCTGGTCGTCTCCCAAGGCGGCGGGGCAGGTGGCGCGATGGGTGGCGCGGTGTACGCCGGCGCCTCGTAGGTGAGGGTCTGCTGCGCCTCGGCCGGTGCGTAGGCAGGCGCCGCCATGGTCTGCTCCTCGTGCCGGCGCTCGGACCGTCCACGCGGCGTGAGCGTGCGCTGCCTGGCCGCCCGGACCTTGTGCTCGATCTGCGAGCGCCGCGCCGAGTACATCGAACGCTTCTCGACCGACTTCCTGCGCAGCACGAAAAACACAGCCACGATGCCGACCAGGGCGACCAGCGGCCCCGCGATCAGATACGCCATAGGCGCCGATTATCCGGGATCGGTACGGCGTCTGCCACCACTTGGCAGGCCCGAAATTGCCCATGTGTGACAATCGCCCGGATGACGCTTTACGACCGCATTCAGACCGAGATGGTCGACGCTCGCGTACGCCGCGACGACGTCGCCCTGAATACGCTCTCGCTTCTGAAGAGCGAGCTCGTGCGCGCCAGCAAGGAAGCCAGCGCCGCCGGCCACATCGACGACGACATGGTCGTCCGCATCGCCCGCAAGGAGGTCAAGCGCCGCGAGGAGGCGATCGACCTGTATCGCAAGGCGGGACGCGACGACTCCGCGCGTCGCGAGGAGGCCGAGATGAAAGTGCTGCGGGCCTATCTGCCCGCCACGATGAGCGAGCAGCAGATCGAGGACGAGGTCCGCAAGGTGATCAGCGAGGTGAAGCCGGACGGGCCGAAGGGATTCGGCATGGTCATGAAAGCCGCCACGGCGCGCCTTGCGGGCCGTGCCGACGGCAACGACATCGCGAAGGTGACGCGCAGACTGCTTGGCTCCTAAGGCCGCCGCCAAACCGAAGCCGCGCAACTGGAACTCACCAAAGCCTCCGCGCGGCGCGCGCAAGCGCGCGCTGCTCTGCGTCGAACGGCTTCGCGACCAGTACCAGGCCGAGACCGAGCTGACGCACGGAAACCCGTTTCAGCTCCTGATCGCGACCATCCTCTCCGCGCAGACGACAGACCGATCGGTGAACCTCGTCACGCCGGAGCTGTTCCGGCGCTACCCGACGGCGGGCGACCTCGGCGCGGCCGATCCCGCCGCCGTCCAGGTCCTGATCAAGCCGACCGGGTTCTTTCGCTTGAAGACCGCGCGCATCATCGCGGCGAGCCGCGCGCTGGTCGAGCTCTTCGCGGGCGAGGTGCCGAGAACGATCGAGGACATGGTCAAGATCCCGGGCATTGGCCGGAAAACGGCGAACGTCATCCTCGGCGCCGGGTTCGACACGCCGGGATTCGCCGTCGACACCCACGTGCGACGGCTGACGAACCGGATCGGTCTCGTGTCGACGCAAGACCCGGTGAAGATCGAGTACCAGGTCTGCTCGATGGTTCCCGACAGCGAGTGGACGGCGCTCTCGCTCCGCCTGATCCTTCACGGGAGGCGGGTCTGCGATGCCCGCCGGCCGCGATGCGGGGAGTGCGTGCTGAACGATTTCTGCCCGTCAGCGCTGACCCGGCCGGGCCGGAGGATGCGCAAGGGCAAGCCGATCGGCGAGGCGCCTGGGTCCGACATCAAGCTCGTCCGCTAGCGAACGTTTGTTCTACCATTGGTCGGGTGGCCGAGCTCGAACCCAGGCTGACCGACGTCGCCTACGAGGAGATCGAATGCAAGTCGGCGCTCAACCAGGTCAAGAACATGGCCTTCTCCTGGTCGCTCAACCCGTACACGGGTTGCGAGCATCGCTGCGCCTTCTGCTACGTGCGTGCGTTCGAGCTCCGCGCCGACCGCCCGTTCGACGATCGCTACGGCCGCACGGTCCGGGTGAAGGTCAACGTCGCGGCGGTCCTGCGCAGCGAGCTGAGCCGCCGCTCCTGGCGCAGGGAAACCGTCGTCATCGGAGCGGCGACCGATCCCTATCAGCCCGCGGAGGGTCGCTTCCGCCTGACCCGACAATGCCTGGAGGCCATGCGCGACTTCGCGAATCCGACCGCGATGATCACGCGGGGGCCGATGATCGTGCGCGACGTCGACGTGCTCAGCGACCTCGCGCGGCGAGCCGACCTGCACATCACGTTCAGCATCCCCACGCTTGACGACGACATCTGGCGCAAGACCGAACCGGGCACCGCGCACCCGCGCCAGCGCCTGCGCGCGCTCGAGAAGCTGGTCAACGCCGGTATCGACGCCGGCGTCGGCATGGCGCCGATCCTTCCTGGCCTCTCGGATCGCCCTGATCTGCTCGAGGATGTGATCAAGGCCGCACGCGCGGCCGGCGCCACCGGGCTGTGGGCGAACATGCTGCACCTCAAGGACGGGACCCGAGAGCACTTCTTGACTGTCCTCACGAGGCACTGGCCAGAGCTTCTGCCTCGCTACGAGGGCGCCTACAGGGGCCGCGCCTACCTGCCCCAGTCGTTCGGGGAGAAAACCCTGCAGGAGGTCGCACGCCTCCGTTCCGTGCACCGGGTGTCGGATCGCCGGCGTGTGACCCTCAAACCGCCGCCGGAGCCCGAGCAGCTTCGCTTGCTCAATTAGCATTCAGCGAGGAATGCGCGGCCCTCTCGACACACTGCGTGGACGTGTCGGCGGCTTCACCAAGATGGAGGTCGCGCGGCGCACGGTGCCGTGCTACAAGCACGTGATCGAGAAGGACGGCGAGAGGCTGTCGGTGTGCCTGCTGGTCGACCACGGCAAGCTCTATCGCTTTCCCTACGAGGACGCCAAGGGAATCCGCGGGCTCGAGATCAAGGCGCGTTTCCTGCGCGGCGAGATGGAGCACCTTCGTCTCCGCGAGTTCCAGCCAGGGCTTTGCCGTTATGTCGAAAGAGCAGACCAAGCCGTCTGACTCGCTGGTTCAGCAGCTCCTCAACGAACGCCGCGAGCTGAAGATCATGGTCGAGCGCTTGAAGCTCGACCTCGCGGAAGCGCAGGCGTCAGGCGGTGGATCGAGCTCGCAGTCGAAAGAGGTCGATGAGCTCAAGGCCGAGGTCGAACGTCTGCGTTACCAGCTGGCGTCTGTGCGCGCGGAGGTCACTCAGCTTCGCGAGGAGCGCGACCACCTGCGCGACGGAATCGAGAAAGCCCTGGCGCAGCTGGACACCGAGGAATAAAAAAGGCCCCGCCTTGCGGCGGGGCCTTGCGATAGAGCTCGGTTACTTGGCCCAGCCCTCGACCATCGGCACGTACTGGTTCGCCATCGTGCCGACGACCGGGAAGTTGACGCGTCCGCCGTGCGCCTGGAGTGCGAGCACGACGCCCACGATCCAGATCACGAGCCAGACGATCCACCACAGGAGCGGCAGGAACGAAAGGATTCCGACGGTGACCACCGCCAGGATCCAGAGAATGATGTAGATCGCAAGCGCAGCTCCGTGGATCACGGTCGCGGCGGCCGAGTTGTACTTGACATCGGGGTCGTCCTTCCCGACGAACAGGAAGATCAGGCTCCCGATCGGCGGAAAAAGTGCCCAAGTGAGAATCGTGTAAAGGTTCTTGTTCGCCCCCACGCCGCCCGACATCGACGGCTGCGGTGCTGGCTGGGGCGGCGGCATCTGCGACATGAATCAATCTCCTCCCTGGTGGGCTGTTGGCCTTGTTGGCGCGGGCCAGATTATCGGCGGATTGCCGCCAAAACGCCATAGTCCCAGACGACTTCAGTTCGAACTGACTCTGGTAGGCTCGCGCTCTGATGACCGATTCGGGTCAGCCGCCACGGCCGCAGGTTCCCAAGTGGGCGCCTGAGCACCCCGAGCGGGACGACGAACCCCGCCCGACGACTCCGCCGGCGACATCGCCGCCCGGCTTCGACACCGAATATGCGGCGACGATGCGCCTGATCCCGGTGCCCCCGCCGACCACCCCTCCGCCGTCGCTCGCCTCGATCACCGAGCCGCCGAGGGTGGCCGGCGAGAGGTACATCGGCAAGTACCGCGTCAAGGGCGAGCTCGGCCGCGGCGGCATGGGCGCCGTCTACCTGGCCGAGCAGCCCGGTCTCGGTCGCGAGGTCGCGATCAAGGAACTGATCCAGGCCGCCGACCCGGTGGCCCTCCGGCGCTTCCTTCAGGAGGCGCAGGTGATGGCACGGACCAGCCATCCCAACCTGGTCCAGGTCCACGACATGGAGCTCCAGGGCAACGTGAACTATCTGGTCCTGGAGTTCGTCCGTGGTCGCTCGCTGCGCGACCGGATGGAGGAGGAGCAGCTCCCGCCGCCGAAGGTATTCGCCATCATGCACGGCATCCTCCAGGCGCTCGACTACGCGCACCGGCACCAGATCGTGCACCGGGACATGAAGCCGGAGAACGTGCTCATCTCCGACGAAGGCCAGGTCAAGGTCGCCGACTTCGGAATCGCGCGGCTTCTGGACGACACAGGTGTCGGCGGGACGGCGACCAAGACCGGCACCACGGTCGGAACACCTCAGTACATGTCGCCAGAGCAGGTTTCGTCGAGCAAGGTCGACGGCCGCAGCGACCTTTACTCGACCGGCATCGTCTTCTACGAGCTGGTCGTCGGCCAGCCCCCCTTCACGGCGACGGATGCCGACGGGCCCTTCACGCTCATGGCCAAGCATGTCCAGGCCCCGCCCAAGCCGCCGTCCGTCTTCCGCCCAGGGCTGAACCCTGAGCTCGAGCTGGTCATCCTCAAGTCGATCTCCAAGCGACCCGAAGACCGCTACCAGACGGGCGCCGAGTTCGACGAGGCGATGTCGAGAGTCGCCGACCAGATGTGCCCCGGCTGGCAGCGAGCCCTGGAGCCCGGCGCAGACCTCTCGAAGATGGTGCCGAGGGCGACGCCCGCCTATCCGATCCCCTCGACGCCGATCGGGATCGCCATCGGGCAAGGCGTGACGACCGCCGCCCCGCATCCGCACGTGATGTACAACCCGACCCCTCCGGTCAAGCCCGTGGCCAAGAAGTCGGTGGGCTGCCTGAGCGTGCTCGGGCTGATCCTGCTTGTGGCGTCGGCGGCCGTAGTTCTGGGAGCGGCCTTAGTCCACTAGTTC
>Ga0075423_10003564_pt1 | contig 14347 bp, 17 predicted proteins | sample SoiMethybrSBSTD2_FD_80114 | JGI IMG/M metagenome (GOLD analysis project Ga0075423, IMG submission 80114) | Bulk soil microbial communities from a Populus tree surrounding site in Tennessee, USA - Soil MetaG P. TD hybrid SBSTD2 | ecosystem: Environmental > Terrestrial > Soil > Tree plantation...
ACGGACCAGCACTCGCCAAAGCTGTGGACGAGATTGATTGCAGCTCGAGTATGTCAGCCGGCAACCTGCGCGACATTTGAAAAGAAGTCTCACCAGGGGGCAAATAGACCTTTGCGCACCGCCTTCCGCACTTGCACATAAGATAGGAACGGCCTCCAAAGGTCAGCCGCGTCTTGACTACCGCGAAGCGCTGGCAACAGAAGAGAAGAATATCCGGAGAACGATGAACGGACCAGCTAGGATTACAATTGACACTAGCCGCGAGTACGTGGTGCTGGAAAGTCAGAGAGTCATTCGCTGGGTAATGGCCGAGGCGGGTGTCAAGGAGCGGCAGGGCGTTCAATACGTCGTGATCCCAGACAACTTGATGCTTGGTGACATGGGAGCGTGCTTAGTTTTGGCGGGAATGGGAAAAAGCCAGATGCTCATTGATCCAGAGGGTCTGTGGTTTCGGGGGAATGATGGGACAAGGGAGTATGTTTCGGTGAAAGTGGATCGTCAAGCGCTGGAAAAACTGCTGACACCGATGGTATGAGCGGTGAAGACCGTTTCTTAACGATTCTGCCTTTATAGATCTGGTTCTACTGTCTTGTTGCTAGGAGCCTGCTGTCAAAGTACTGGCAGACTGGCTAAAAACATTGTTCACTGCCTTACCGAGTGTAGGCAGGACCGCAATGGCAGCCAAAGCCAAGAAAACGAGCAGGAGAGCATACTCCACCAGATCCTGACCGGATTCATCCTTCAGTATAGTTGTCGCGAACTTAAGCATGGGTCTTATCCTCCTCGTGATTATGACCGTCTTTGCCTCGATGTGGTGGGGGAACCGATTTGACATTTGGGTTCCAGATCGGCCCAAATTGCCCAAACAATTAGCTTTTCTAACCGAAGCTTGTGGCGAATCCGAAGGACTGCAAGGCGCACCTGTTAGGGCCTACAACGCTAACCAATGAACAATTTGTCGACCTATAGAAATCCGATTTCAAGTTTTTTTCATAACAAAAAAAATCACTTCCCGCTTCGGTAGAAATGGATCTGCGCCTTTTCCAGCGTTGCCAAGCCCTCTTCGATTTCATTGTCAATGAAGGCAAGAAATCGCTCCAGCTTCTCCCGCTCGTCCACGAGCTCGATAATGATAGGCAGATCGAGCGAGAGCCGCTCAATCTTGTAGGTATGAAGCCGACTATGGGCCCCGAATCCCATAAGGCCGCGCAGCACCGTGGCCCCGGCCAAGCCCTGCTCACGAGCTTTGAAAACAACCCACTCGTAAAGCGGCTTGCCATCGTGCTTATCGCTCTCGCCGATGAAAATGCGCAGCAGGTAGCCTTCGGATGGAAGCATCATAGCCTTATCCCCATAACTTGTGGCCCATCGTGCGCCCGAGCCATACGGCACCCAAGCCTAGCATCAGCTGGGCGGCAACATTGATGAATGCGAGGGAGCCTTCGCCGTCGCGCAAGAGATTGATCGTCTCGTTGCCGAAGCTTGAGAAGGTCGTGAATCCACCCAGGATGCCGATGATGACGAACGCGCGAGTCTCAGGGGAAAAGGCGCCGCGAGCCTCCGCAAGCTGCGATAGGAACCCGATGATTAGGCATCCCAGAATATTCACGGTGAGCGTCCCGACAGGGAAGTCATCACGCTTGGTCCATTCTTGGACAAACCCGCTCAAGGTATAGCGGAAAACTGAGCCGATAAAACCGCCGACGCCAACCCACAGAACGTTGGCCATGCTGACTCCTTTGTGAACAGTCTTCGTGTAGGAGTCATCAGCCGCTCGGCAGTTGAAGGCGGACCCCATCGCCTGATCTGTTGGTATTGTACGTCAATGTCTCCCTCTCCGCCAAAGCACTGGCAGCAGACCATCATCATGATACCCAGGGAAATGAGGCCCGAATCCAACGCTCCCATGCACCACTCTTCCCGTGGAGCCCGCACAGTGCGCAACGGCAGCTTAGCTCGCCTTGGCAGTGCCAGCAGACCTCTGGGGCATAAGTCAGTCGAGTTCGGTCTCTGAAGTGGACTCAAGAAGGTCTCTTCGGTCATTCAACTTTGATAGGGTTTAGACCGAGCGTAAACAGAATCTGCGTCAGAAGCCCGTAACTCTGCGTTCAGCGTCTACCTTACCGATTATTCCCGAAGGCGCTCGCCACGAGCGACCTTCCTATTTTCAAGCCCAGATGCGTGAAACTTCTGTTTGAAAATGGTTATGGTTTGTTGGCTAATTCGTTGCCGTTCCAGATGTCGTGGGTGGTTTTCCAGGTGCCATCGGCCTGACGTTTCAGAATGTTGATATACTTGGCGGTAGATTTAAGTGTTTGTCCTCCCCGTTTGGGGGTCAGGACCACTTCGGCAAAGCCCCTCCCGTAAGCAAGGTCTCCCGACACCTTCACTTCCTCATAATCGCTCTTTAGACGCGTCTCATATTCATCGAAGATATGCTGGTAGTAACTCTGTACGGCCGCCTTGCCTCTCTGGATTGGTTTGTCAGGAGCCATCAGCAAAGCATCCTCAGTAAAGTGAACCGCGATCCCAGCTGCATTTCCTTGGTTAAAAGCGTCTGCCCTAGCTTTGCTGACGGCAGTGATGGATGCGATATCCTGCTGCGCAGAGCGCATGACCTGATTTTCCCGGCTGCAGCCCGACAGGCAAAACAATGACAGCAAGCAACTCACAGCAAAAACACTGGGCAAAGTGTTGAGAAGCATTTTTCTTTCTCCAAAGTTAAGAAGTTTGCAGGATGAAGCGAGCATCAGTCACTGATAGACCGCTATGACTCCCATAGCGGCTACGGCAAGAGGGCGGTGCAGGCCCTCAGCCGCGAAGGCCTTTAGGTTTTGTGGCCACGAAACCTTTTTTTCCGGGCAAGCAAAACCCTCCAAACACCGACCGTCAAAGTGCCCAGCCCTACACCGGCGATCGCATCTAAGGTGTAGTGAAACCGTCCGTAGACGGTAGCGACAATGATTCCCAAAATCACTGGAGATATGAAGAGGCAGAGTCGTCGATCCCGATGCCAGGTGAGCAAGAAGACCACGGTTGCTATCGAAACGTGGCTGCTGGGAAAAGCCCCTCCGCGGGCACCCCCGTGGCTGGAAACAGCGTGGACCAAATCGTAAAAGAGATGGCCGGCAAAGGGAGTGCCTAAGGGTGCTGCCAGATAGAAAGGACTGTCGACTGGAAACAGAATATAGAACAGGTAACTGGTCAGGTAGGTCAGAGTGGCAACGAAAATTAGCTCAAAGAAGTAGCGCCGGCGCTTGACATACCAATAGCCTCCGATTCCGGGAATCAGGAAGACGTAGGCTAGGTAGCTGAAGTGCAGGAATTCGGATAGAGGCACCCAGGGCAGTCGCTCACTCAAGTAAATACTAGGGTGACCATGGAAAAGGATTGCTTCCAGATCCCGGATGAACCAAGTCAAACTCCAATTCCCAAAAGCAGTGGCCAGAGGCTCAATTTCCTTGTAAAGAGCTGGAAAGAGAAAAACGGGGTACCAGTCGAGGAGGAACTGGCGAAGGGCATGGGGGCTCCGGTTCGAGGAGGGTGTCTTGAAGATCAAGAGACCCAGACAGAAGTGGAGACTAGCATAGATTCCCCAATGAGGCAGGCGATCTCGGAACCAGAGAATCAGCAAACCCACAACCGCAAGATAGGAGGCGAACATGATATCAGTAGAACGCCTGATCCACCGAACCTGTGCGGTGCTCGGTGTGTTCAAAAGCAGCTTGAGGCCTGGACTGTTCTTGCTAGTGGCCATCAAATCAACGTAGTATTCGACGATGCTAGGTCATCTTGCCCCTCCGGGAAGAGTATGGGGAAGACGCTGAAACTGCAAGGTCCTGTGAGACGGACTCATGGCAAGAGCGTTTCGTTGGAATTGGCCTAGTGATCAAACTGGGAAGAGTGCACCTGTGAGGTAATGGTGTATGATGGCGGGGAAGAGAAGCTTACAGCATCAATGCTAGCGACAATGATGGCCGTTTCAAGCTAGCTGTCTGCACACAGGGTTTGCGTCGAGCTTGGCACAGAGGGTTATGACAAACGCTTACGACACAGTATATGGCCAGTGGATGAGCGATCCAGAAAAATTCTGGGCTGAGGCCGCCGAAGCTGTTCACTGGTTCAAGAAGTGGGATCGGGTGCTCGATGCTTCACAAGCCCCATTCCATCAATGGTTCAGAGGGGGCCGCGTCAACAGTTGCTATAACGCTCTTGACGTGCACCTGGAAGAGGGTCGTGGCGATCAGCCGGCTCTGATCTATGACAGTCCTGTCACCGGCGTGGTCAAGGTGTTTACCTATCGCGCCTTGCTGGACGAAGTAGCGTGTTTTGCTGGAGTTCTGCTGCAGCAGGGAATACACAAAGGCGACCGAGTCATCATCTATATGCCCATGGTGCCGGAGGCGGCCATCGCCATGCTGGCCTGCGCCCGCGTCGGAGCCATCCACTCTTTGGTCTTTGGAGGTTTTGCCGCTAACGAGTTGGCAAGTCGTATCGACGACGCCAAACCAAAACTAATCGTCTCCGCCTCCTGCGGCATCGAAGTGAACCGCGTTGTGCCGTACAAGCCACTGCTCGATCGCGCCATTGAGATCGCCGCGGAAAAGCCGGAAAGGTGCGTCATCCTCCAGCGGCCACAAGAGCGAGCGTCCATGCTGGTCGGGCGTGACAGGGACTGGGCAGAGCTCATGGCACAGGCGAAACCTGTTGAGTGCGTTCCTGTGGCGGCGACCGATCCCTTGTACATCCTCTACACTTCTGGTACCACTGGCGTCCCTAAGGGTGTCGTGCGCGATAATGGCGGACATGTGGTGGCTCTCAAATGGAGTATGAAGAACATTTACGGGGTCGAGCCGGGTGAGGTGTTTTGGGCGGCTTCCGATCTGGGTTGGGCGGTCGGTCACTCTTACATCGTGTACGGTCCTCTGTTCCATGGAAACACCACCGTCCTATACGAAGGCAAACCCGTAGGCACGCCCGACCCTGGCGCCTTCTGGCGCGTGATCTCCCAGCACGACGTCAAGGTTCTCTTCACGGCACCAACGGCCTTCCGTGCCATCAAACGCGATGACCCTGCCGGCAACTACATGCGCAGGTATGATTTGAGTTGTTTCCGGACGCTCTTCCTGGCTGGCGAGCGCTGTGACCCCGACACGCTGCTCTGGGCCGAGAGGCAGCTAAATGTGCCCGTTATTGACCACTGGTGGCAAACCGAAACCGGCTGGCCCGTGGGCGCCAATTGTGCCGGCTTGGGTCTACTACCAGTGAAGCCGGGCTCTTGCACAAAGGCTGTTCCCGGTTATGACGTGCGTGTGCTGGGAGAGGGTGGACAAGAAGCGCCCTCTGATCAGGTCGGAAACATTGTCATTAAGCTGCCGCTGCCGCCAGGCTGTCTTCCAACTTTGTGGAACAACGACGCCGGGTATCGAGAGTCGTACCTGAGCGCCTACCCAGGCTATTATCAGACTGCAGATGCCGGCTACAAGGACAAGGACGGCTACCTATGGATCATGAGCCGCACAGACGACATTATTAACGTGGCGGGGCACCGCTTGTCCACCGGCGCGTTGGAGGAGGTGCTTGCCTCCCACCCGAATGTCGCTGAATGCGCTGTCGTTGGAGCCGCGGACGAGCTGAAAGGCGAAATCCCCCTGGGTCTGGTCGTGCTTAAGACGGGAGTGATGCGTCCGCACGACGAGATCCTCGCGGAACTCGTTCAGATGGTGCGTGAAAAGATAGGTCGTGTCGCCTCTTTCAAGGTGGCGACCATCGTCAAGCGGCTGCCTAAGACCCGATCGGGTAAAATCGTGCGCGGCACCATCAAGAAGATTGCCGATGGTCTCGAATACCGAATTCCTCCAACCATTGACGACCCGGTGATTCTTGATGAGATCACGGCAGACCTCACGGCGTTAGGTTATCCGCACAGATAGCCGGCGGAATGATTCCAGCCCGCTTCGCTGGAGAAACCCATCTTGGCCGCCAGGAGGCAAACAAGTTGAATCTTTCTTGATGCGGTCAAGCAATTCAGGGCGCCTTTTCCATATTCGGGCTGAGATACTTTGAAGTGCAGACCAAGCCTGCCCAATGAAGAGTCATCCTTTCCCTTCGAACGCTCGAATCCCAACACCGAACACTCGAATCCCAACACCGAACACTCCATTACCAGACGAGTTTGCGCAACCCTGCTTAAGTCCTTCTCCTGGTTCAACTGAGAGTCTAGTAACTTTGGTTTGGCTCGTGCTAATGTGACGAGCGAAACGCTGAAATGATGAGGTGTCATGCGATGGGAGCTTTGGTTCTAGACCTTCGTTACGCCCTTCGAATCCTGCTGAAGAACCCCGGCTTCACGCTGGTGGGGGTGCTGACGCTGGCGCTTGGCATTGGAGCGAACACGGCCATCTTTAGCGCCGTCAATGGAGTCTTACTACGCCCGTTTCCCTTTCGCCAACCTGATCAACTCCTATCGGTGTGGTGCACAGATTTCTCCAGGGGGGTACCCCAAATGGGATGTGCCGAGCCCGACTTGCAAGAGATCGGCACAAGAAACCGCTCGTTTGAATCTCTGGCTGGGTATTATTGGCAAGATGTAAACCTCATTGACGGCCAACCTGAGCGAGTGGAAGGTGTGTATGTGTCTCCTGGATTGTTCAGATTACTCGGTATGAATACGAAGATGGGCCGAACGTTTTCGGAAGACGAAAGCGTATTCGGAAAGCATCGTGTCGCGGTGTTAAGCCACAAACTATGGGAGCGCCGCTTTGGTGGAAGAGAGAATGTAATCGGAGAAACATTCCACCTGAATAGTGAGCTCTACACGATTGTAGGAATGATGCCTTCCGGTTTTGAGTTTCCAAACGACGCCGCGCAGCTGTGGATGCCTATTTCGTTCGCCCCGAACGATGCCATGGGGACACGAAGCAATCACTTTATCAGTGCGCTCGCCCGCCTGAAATCGGGTGTAAGCACAACACAGGCCCGATCAGACGTGCAGGCGATCGCCCGGGCATTGGAAAAGCAATTCAGCGAGAACGCAGGGGTCGGCGCTGACGCGTCAGAGTACCTGGCTTCCGTTGTGGGCGATGTGAGGCGACCCCTGCTCATTATGCTGGCAGCGGTTACAGCAGTGTTGTTGATCGCGTGCGTCAATGTGGCAAACTTACTGCTCTCGAAAGCCTCAGCACGTGATCGGGAATTTTCCGTACGAGCCGCGCTCGGGGCGGGTCGAGGCCGGCTGGTCCGACAGCTCTTGAGCGAGAGCCTTGTGCTCAGCGGAATTGGTGCAGGCCTGGGCCTAATCATTGGAAGCCTGCTCCTGCAGGTCATAAAGACACTTTCGCCCTCGGACATTCCTCGGTTACATGGAGCCGAGATTGATTTCCGTGTACTGCTCTTCACCGCCGGCCTATCCGTGGTCAGTGCACTGCTCTTTAGCCTTGCCCCTATCTTTGACTTGTCCCGGGTGAACATCAACGAATCCCTGAAGCAGGGCGGAAGGAGTTCCACGGCCAGCCCACAGGCTAACCGAGCGAGAAGCGTGCTGGTGGTCGCGGAAGTGATGCTGTCGGTCATCCTGGCGATCGCTGCCGGGTTACTCGTTAGAACACTACAGCGGCTGTACGCCGTCAATCCAGGATTTCAAGCTCAGGATGTTCTGACGATGGCAATTTCGCTGCCAGAAGCCAAATATCCTTCCACGGAGCCGGCTAAGGCGGGTCTCTTTTACCGTGATCTGGTTCGGAGGGTGAAGGCGATTCCCGGCGTAAAGCTTGCAGCGGCGGGTACAACCGTTCCACTTGCCGGAGGCGGATGGGGTAAGTATTTCACGGTTGATGAGCATCCAGCGGCAAGCCTGGCTGATGTTCCTCTGATTCAATACCGGCAGGTAACCCCCGACTACTTCCGAGCCCTCGGTATCCCGCTTCGGAGCGGACGCTATTTCGCTGAAGAGGACGTCGCTGACAGACCGCTGGTCGCCATCATCAACGAGGCTACAGCTCGACGCTTCTTTCCTAATGAAAATCCGATTGGCAAAAGCGTCCTTCCTGCTCCCCCTGAGCAGACCGTTGCGGCCCTCTTGCCGTCCCGCGACTTTCGCTTTCCCCGCTTCACCGTGGTTGGTGTTGTCGGAGATGTGAAGCAACGAGGACTCAGTCTGCCTTCAGAACCTGAACTCTTCGTCTGTCACTTGCAGGGCATGGCCAAAGATAATGAAGAGCCTTCGAGATCCATGGGCCTCATCATCAAAACAGCTTCAGATCCTATGAACTTCATCGAACCGGCTCGCAAAGTTGTGCTTTCGCTCGACCCGGAACAACCCGTGGCTGACGTCAAAACCATGGAGCGGCGGCTGAATGCGTCGCTGGCTCAACAGCGTTTCCAACTTTTCTTATTAGGAGCCTTTGCTGCGCTGGCGCTTTTGCTGGCAGCAATTGGCATTTACGGAGTGATGTCCTATTCCGTTTGCCAGCGGATACATGAGATCGGCCTTCGCATGGCTCTGGGTGCCAGCCAACAGGATGTGCTGACCCTCATTGTGAGACAAGGAGTGATCCTTTCACTCGTGGGCATAGGTCTTGGAATCGGTGCCTCGCTGGGACTGACGCGCTATCTCGCCAGCTTGCTCTATGACGTGCGACCCACCGACCCTTCGACGTTCGTGGCTGTCTCGCTGGTGCTGATCGCCGTGTCGCTCGTCGCGACGTACATTCCCGCCTGGCGAGCGACCAAGGTCGATCCGATGGTGGCGCTGAGGTGCGAATGAGCCGATTTCCGATTGTCGATTGGGGATTTGGGATTGGAATCGACTTGCAGCTCACGTTCGAACCCGAACTGTGGTCTTTGAACCTCAGACTTTGAGCCTTAGACTTTGGACCTAGGACTTTGGACCTAACTACCTCCCGACGCCAGCCTCACTAAGGCATACGCACACCATAAAGCCCGAACACGGTCTGTAGCAAGTGCGACCGCCGCAAAGGTCCCCATCAAGCTATCCGTAGTTGAATCCGGACGTTTAGGACCCAAAAAGGTCACTCGAATCGGCATGCTGGCAGACTACTGAGAGTCACCAGCAAGCGCGCCTGTTGGTCGGGATGACTCAGGCAAAGAATCATCTGAACATGAAAACATCGCTGCCGATATAAGTCCTAAACGGGTGCTCGTATGAAAATCTTCAACAAGTTATTCGGGTCGGCGGATAGTGCGGCAGTTGCAACCCCGGACCCAGTAAGCAGGGTTTCTAGGAAACAACCAGCGAAGAGAAGTCCTTCTGGGAGTGGGAATTCGTCAGCAGGGCTCCAGATGCCGGTCAAGATGCCTACCACGGCTCTAAGAGGGTCAAGAAGGGATGAAGCCGTATCGTCTCGGCCCCATTCAACTTCAATGGATAGTGTGCTCGAGGAAGTAGTCGAAGCGTTTGACGAGGCTTTCGACAAAACGCACAGTTCAGAAAAGCCAGCCTGCTCTGAGAACAGAGATGCGCCATTGGAGGCGGCTGACCAAGTGGCAGTCCAAGATCTCTTTAGCGAGATTGCGGCAAACTACGCGCGGCCTGTAAAGGACTTCATGCGCGAACTGAGACGAGGAATAGTTCCTAAAGAGCGCCTCGGGATCTGCCGGACTGCTTTACACAGCATCTGGAATGCCGCCGAAAATATGGGTTTCGTCCAGGTGGCCACTCCAATGAAAGATTTCGACAACGCCCTCTCAATTGCCAAAACGAGCTCCCAGCAATTGCTCGTCGGCGAACCGCGTCGACTGATCTTGACAACCTATCAAAGGCTGGTTGAGGTTCTGCCCGAGGTGTTTCTCCCCGGTCAACAAGAGGAGAGCCGGGAGGACATCGTCATCAAATCCCTGCTCATGCAGATCCCTGGGCTCGGCCGGGTCACATTTGAAAGGCTGTATGGGGCTGGACTGGGTTCCTTGGATGTGCTTTTCTTGGCCAACAAGGAAGACTTGAATGCCGCAACCGGCATTCCAATCGGCCTGTGTGAAAACATCTGCGAAAAGTTTCAACGGTATCGCTCAGAAGGGGAAGGTCTGTCGGGTCCTGCTGCCCGGGCCACTTTCCGTTCCCGCTTGCGCGACTTGGTTGGCAAGCTACGTTCTCTTCATGAGGGAGTTGAGCGTGCTTCTGCAGGCTCGACTCCGGAGTTGGCCACTGAGAAGCGCAAGCTGCGAAAGCAGCGACAGCAGTGCTTCCATCAAATCGTTGCCATCTTGGCGGAATTGGTTGAACTTGATCTGATCAATGTCATTCAAAAACTCCCGTTCAGACGTCGCCTTCAGAGGCTTGAGGAATATCTGGCAAGATCCGGGGGCTAACCTCGGCACAATCGACTCGATTCCTGTATGCAGTCATTCAGAGTATGTAAATGGGAAGCTTTCGTAGCGAAGAAATATTAGAAAAGCTCCAAAAAGGGGAGAGCCTGGAGCGATCGGACCTCCGAGATTTAACGCTCGATCATTCCAGCCTGGAAGGCGCCAACTTACAACGCGCTGACCTGGATGGAGTCAATCTAGAGGGAAGTACGCTCAAGAAAGCGAATCTGTCTTGTTCCAACCTTCGTGAAGCCTACCTGGCTGGAGCCAATCTGGAAGCGGCGAATCTGGAAAAGGCGAATCTCGAGGATGCCAACCTCGAAGATGCCAATTTGCAATTTGCTGACTTAAGCTACGCCAATCTCGAAGGAGCAACCCTGGAGGGCGCCAACCTAAAAGGCGCACGCCTTCACTACGCTCAACTCGAATCTGCGAATTTGGGCGGGGCACTCCTAGAAGGTGCGGAGCTCGCTCATGCCGATCTATCTGGGAGTTATCTTGGCGCAGCGAAGCTGATCCGAGCCAATTTGCGGCATGCCAGAATGGAGGGAGCCAATCTCGAAGAAGCCGACTTGTCCTATGCGAGTCTAACGAAGGCCATCCTGCATCACGCCTGTGGCGAGGGCGCCAATTTCACTGGTGCACTTCTAGGGGGCGCTGCCTGGTCGAACGCGGTTTTGGCCCGCGCCAACCTTACCATGGCGGATCTGAGGCACTGCGATCTGCTGAATGCAAAAATGGCGGGCGCCATTTTGACGGGTGCCAAGGTATTTGGGATTGAAGCGGTTCCCGATCAATTGGGAGAAGTTCTGGCTGAATGGGTAGATTTCTCAGCCGAGGGAACCGGCCAAGTGAAGATCAATGGGGCTGACTTGGCTGAGTACTACCGGCGAGCGAAAAGTGGCTCTCTTGGAATCTCGGGCGGCTTCTCCGCTCAGCCCAAACGTTTTTTTGGCCGAGGCGACCTTCTACGTAACGCCACGCTCGAGTTCAGCGAAGACTCGGAGGTTGAGATCGAGAGTTACTTTGAGAAATGCACGATTGCCTTGGGGCCACGTGCCAAGCTGATTATTGGTTTCCATGGTGTCCTAGCGGGTTGCCAGATTGTCGGGACCGGCGAGATAGTGGTCCTCGGTTCGTTTCATGAGACTGGCCTTTCCCCGGGAATTGTTGGCCCAAGCCGATTGGTCGTGGGAAAGACCGGCACACTCGTCACAGCCGTACAGCAGCCCTCTACGCTAACTGAGTTTGGTTTCGAACACGGTTGCCTCCTGAGTCTGAAGATTCTGAAGGCACCATAAAAAAGGAGAATGGAAATGTCAGAAAATTCAGCCACAAAAGAGACTTTATTGGAGGAGGGAACAGAATTTGACGGATCAATTCGTTCAAAGTGCCCGATTACGGTGAGTGGAACTTTGAAGGGAGATGTCTCGGCGCCCTCTCTTACCATCACTGCATCAGGTTCAGTGTATGGCCAGGTGAAGGTTTCAGAACTAAGATCCCAGGGCGTGGTTGCGGGCCAAATCGATGCGGAAAGCGTTGAACTGTCGGGGCATGTGAACGATCAAACCGTCATTCGTGCCTCCTCGCTACAAGTGACGCTGAATCAAAATGGCACAGGAGGCAAGCTCCAGGTGACCTTCGGCAACTGTGATCTCGAGATAGGCAAGCCAGCGGGACCTCGAGATAAGTCTGTCTTGCGGGAGGACGGGAAACAGAGGCGTCAAGGCATGGACTTGAACTCTGGGCCAGCACCCGAAGCTTAAACTCGACAGACAACACTTTCCCTCCCTTGCAATCCCAGGATACGCAAAGGTGCCTTCGCCTACTCGCCTGCGTACCGCCCACCAATTCCGGAGTGGATCTGCCTGTGGTGGTTGAAGGTTCGGCGGAGCCTCTCCCTCTAACAAAGCGACCCGGTACTCTCTGTGCTGCCAGACTCTTCCTGCTGGAGCGAATAGCATCAGTAGCCCTCGAAGCCGGACTTGACACGCGAGGGCCGGCCGTTTCCGCAAAAAGAGGATTTTCTGCAGCCTAAGGAGTCGTTCCGCGGGCACGGCCGTTCAGGCCTCTCCGTCAGTTTGGTGTTCAGCCGATTCGTCCCACTTTCGTCCAATCTAGATTAGCTCTTGCGGTCCAAGGCCTCGCAAAATCCGTTTGCCCCAATCTGCGGTTTTGGCGCGTACGTCACACTCAAAGTTGAGGACCGCTTCGCGGATCATGATCGCTCAAACGCTGTTCGAGCGCCTCTGCTGGAGCTGGTGGAGACCACAAGGGAGCCGTCAGGCCCTACCGGGCAGACCTTGGACAAGCCGCACGAATTCCTGAAGTTCGGTCGAGTTAAGATCCGAGGCCGCCCAATAAGTCATACCAGATTGCGTCCAGTGGAACAGATTGTAGCCCTGCCGCATCACGGTCTTCAGTCTTGAATCTTCTGCTGACGGCCAGACAAAAAGATTAATGAAATGTTTTCGGCGCTGGTAAACCAGTGCCGCCACGGGTCTATCCTCCAAATAGTCGAGGCGTCCTCCCACCAACGGAAATCCGTCACCACTCAGATCCTTAACCGGAGGTGAGAAATCGACTTTGCCGTCAAACCACGGCTTGACCGTGTGCCGGTCGGAGGACGGCACGTCCGTCAAATGGTTTGCCATGAGCGAGCGTACGTGACTGGACAGAAATTCCTGGGCCAGGAGGTCATCCGGCGAAGGCCTGGAGGCCACTGAGCCGAGTCGCCAAGCGACCATCGCGACCAGCACGGCAGCGGCGGCAATGCTCATCGATGGCCACGAGATCCGCCACCGCATTGGCTTCAGTGCCTCCCAGACGGAGAGCGACGCGACGCGTTCGGCCTTGCTGGCTTGGTGGAGACTCAGGTGGATCCGCTCAGCGAGCTCATTCGGAGGCTTGAAATTGAGCTTGCCGCTGCTCATGGCGGACCGCAGCGCCCGGTGACTCCCGTATGCCTGCGCGCAGCTTGCACACTCTGGCAAGTGAGCTTCGAGCCGCAGCGTCCTCAGCAGATCGAGCTCGCCGTCCAAGTAACCGTGTATCAACGTATTGTACTCTTCGCAGCTCAAGTCAGGCCTCCTTGTTTACCGGATGAGTCAACTGTCGTTGAAGGCGTTCGCGACCGCGTGCCAGACGGGACATCACTGTACCCACCGGTATACCCGCCAGATCAGCAATCTCCCTGTAAGACATCCCCTCCAGTTCGCGCAGGACAAGTATCTCACGGAACTCCACGGGCAACTTTTCTAGAGCATCTCTGAGCAACTGGGCGTCCGCATTCCGAAGCAGCATGGCTTCTGGGCTCCGAGAGTGACCCTCCACTGTGTGTAGTTCCTCGTCGAAGACTTGCGCGAGTTCCTGGTTGCGGTTTTGCTGTAGCCAGCTGTAGCAGGTATTGCGGACAATCGCCAAAATCCAGCCGCGCCCGTCCCCGCCATGAAAGCTATCAAAGGCCTTAAAGGCGCGCAAGTAGGCCTCCTGTACAAGGTCTTCCGCGTCATGGTCATTGCGGGCGAGCCAGCGGGCCAAGTTGTAAGCCGCTGCCAGATGCGGCAGTAGGGCTGCTTCGAAGTGCGTAAGAGTATTCGGCTCGGCCAACCGCCCGTCCTTCCTCTGCTCTAGCAGACCAATTTTGCGCCTATTTTATTCCTGTCTCAAAAAAAAGACACTTCCCGGGAATATTTGGACGCCGCGCCCGATCTAGGCAGCTGGAAGGGATCGAACGAAACCCACGATTCTTTCGCGGAGGATTGGAGGTAGGAATCGATGCGAAGACCAAAAGAAGACCGATTGCGAGATATAAATGATAAACAGTTGGAATCACAAGCACCCCACGAAATTTGGCTGTACGAAATCATATTAGGGAGCCCTTGGAGGGAAGATGTTTTTCATCGCGCCTGTGTAAAAGGAGAGTGCAAAAGACCTAGCAACCTGGAGATTTTCAAGCGAGTCAGACAACGTGTCTTGACAATACTCGGACAGAAAAGAGTTTCGGATCAATGATTGAATAAGG
>Ga0075423_10003566_pt1 | contig 14346 bp, 9 predicted proteins | sample SoiMethybrSBSTD2_FD_80114 | JGI IMG/M metagenome (GOLD analysis project Ga0075423, IMG submission 80114) | Bulk soil microbial communities from a Populus tree surrounding site in Tennessee, USA - Soil MetaG P. TD hybrid SBSTD2 | ecosystem: Environmental > Terrestrial > Soil > Tree plantation...
CACCACCTTCGTGTCGGCACCACTGCTTTTGAGCGCATCGAGCGTCGGTAGCAGCTCGCCCATCGCCCCGTGCGGCATGTGGTCAACCAGCAGCAGGTGCGGCTGATAGCTCTGCACCGCGCTGCGGATCAGATCCTTGCGCAGCGCGTGGACATCGGCGAACGGCAGCGGCAGGTTGACCGCGCGCCAGTCGCCGGGGCCCGCCTTCAAAATCGAAGGAAGTTTCAGATAGTCGTGATTCTGGTCTGTTTCAAAGAAATGCCCCAGCCGCGAGTCTGCTAGCGTCAGCAGCGCGACATCCGCGCGCCGCCGCGTCATCAGGCTGGCGATCGAGCTGGTGCGGCGCATGTGCCCCAGCCCAAAGCCATCCTGCGAATACATCATAATGCGCGGCTGTGCTGATCGACTATTGGTTGTGTCCATTGTATTCCTCCCGATGTGTGGTCTGGACGATTGATTGATGTGTCTAGGATAGCCTAGCTGGGCGCGAAAGCCAATGATATTTTTATGCCGGCAGTGGGCTGGCAGTGGGCCGGCAGTGATCGCTATACTGACTGACGCCTGACCAGTCCTATTCTTCTATTACAACAACGGCTACGCAGCCTATAATTCACGTTTCAGCTAGGGACGTTTCACATTTCAGCTAGGGTTAGGATGGCTTGTTTGTTGCCAGCCGCTCGCGCCCGTACGCCTCAATTTCGCCCAGGAAACGCGATGGTTTGAGCTGCTGCCCGCGATTGCGCCCGGCCGCCCACGAGAGATACAGCCGCTCGCCTGCGCGGGTCAGTGCGACATAACACAGTCGGCGCTCCTCCTCGATCCCGGCTGGGACGACCAGGCTGCGCTCGTGCGGCAGCGTGCCCTCCTCCAGCCCGATCACGAACACGATCGGCCACTCCAGCCCTTTGGCGGCGTGGATCGTCAGCAGTTGCACATGATCGCGCTCGTCGTCGCCATCGTCGGTGCTGATCAGCAGCGCGACCTGCTGGAGAAAGCTGCTCAGGTCGGTGTGCTCGCCGGCAGCCACCGCCAGCTCACGCAAATGCGCCTGGGCATCCGGCTGATCCTCCGGCGCGAGGCGCGACTCGAGCGCGGCCAAGTAGCCGCTGCGTTCGATCACGTCGGCGAGCAGATTGTCGGGGGTGAAGCTGCCTGCCGCAAACCCGCGCCAGCGCTCCAGCAGCCCGGCGAGCAATCGGGCACCTGCGGCGGCCTTGGTGGGAAGCAGCTGCTGCGCCTGCGGATGCGCCAGCGCCGCCGCGAGCGACATCCCGTTCTGGGCCGCGAATGTCGATAGCGCCGCCAGCGACTGCGCGCCCAGGCCGCGCGTCGGCACGTTGGCGATCCGCGCTAGGCTGAGGTTGTCGGCTGGGTTGTTGATCGCCCGCAGATACGCCAGCGCATCGCGGATCACCGCACGATCATAGAACCCAGTGCTGCCACGCACACTGTACGGCACGCGCGCCTGGCGCAGCGCAGTCTCGATCGGGCGGCTCATGTGGCGCGTCCGGTACAGCACAGCGATCTCGCGGAAGCGCCGCCCTTGTTGCACCAGATCATTCATGTCGCGCGCCACCTGCTCGGCCTCGCCGCGCGCGTCGCGTGCGTCGAAGATCATCAGGCAGCGTTCGCCCGGCCGCGTGGTACCAGCTGCGCGCAGCGCCATCGGTGGGACGGCGCGGCTGTGGCGGATGATCGCATAGGCCGCATCGAGGATCGACTGGCGGCTGCGGTAGTTGGTCGAAAGCTCGATCACCTGCGTCTCGGGGAAATCCTGCGCGAAACGGGCGAGGATCGTATGATCGGCGTTGCGGAAGCCATAGATCGCCTGCATCCCATCGCCGACGACGAAGAGTGAGCGCGGCTGCCCGCCGGCTGGCTGCGATAGCAACGAGATCAGCGCATGTTGGCCGGCGTCGGTGTCCTGGTACTCGTCCACCAGCAGATGCTGCCAGCGCCGCTGATAGGTCTCCAGCACGTCGGGGTGCTCGCTCAGGAGCTGGTTGGTCAAAAAGATCAGGTCGTCGAAATCGAGCGCATTGGCTTTCTGCAAGGCGCGCTGGTAGTGCTGATAGCAGCTGGCGACGAAGCGCTCCAGCGGGTCGCTGGCGAAGCGCGCCATCAGGCGCGGGGTCTGTAGCCGGCTCTTCGCCCGCGAGATCTGATGCAGCAGATCCTGTGGCTCCAGCAGCGTCGGCGGGCGTTCTTTGGCAGCGTCGAGCGCATTGGCGGCGAGCTGAAGCTGCTCGTCGGCGGCGTAGATCGTGAAGTCGCCGCTATAGTGGCTGATGCGCCCGGCGATCTCGGCGCGCAGCAGCCGCGCGCAGATGGCGTGAAAGGTGCCGGTTGTCAGGCCGCGCGCACGGCTGCCGAGCAGCTCGCGTAGCCGGCCTTTCAGCTCACGTGCGGCTTTATTCGTAAACGTCAGCGCCAGCACCTGCGTCGGCGCGGCGTTGTAGTGCTCGATCAAATAGGCGATCCGCAGCGTCAGCACGCGGGTCTTCCCGCTGCCCGCGCCGGCGCGCACGAGCACCGGGCCGAGCGGCGCGATCACCGCTGCGCGCTGCTCGGGGTTGAGCGATGTAAGCAATGTCGCAGTTCTCCATTCATGATCCGCGAAGCCACGCTACGATCTCGCGAAGGCATGTTTCCGCTTCGCGTATCTTTGCGTCTCTTCGCGGATTCGTGAAGAGAAAACGGCCCAGCAGTTGCTATCTGCTAGGCCGTCACTCATCGCTCGGCAAGTTGGTCGGGGCGGAGGGATTCGAACCCACGACCCCAGCGTCCCAAACGCTGTGCGCTACCAGACTGCGCTACGCCCCGCTTTTAGAGCACACTGATCAAGCGTGTCTCCGAACGTGCTCAATCATACGGGATGGAGGGCGCTTTGTCAAGACGAAATACGAGCAGAGTTGCGTATTCGCGCGTCCGGTGCTATAGTTAGCGCACATCAGAGCGGCCAGCCCCGGCGATTGGCGACGCAGTGGGCTGGCTCCTTTGCGAACGATTGTTGGAATAATCTTGTGACAACGGATCGCTTGGGTGAACTGGAGCTATTGCGGAGCGAAGCGCGGACTCGATGCCGGCATGGGCCCACAAGCTTGCCCAACCAGCCATTGATGCGCCGGAATGCACATGCGATACCCAGAGCTGTGACTCGCTTACAACGATCTTGGATGTGTGATAGTGGATTACCACACGTTGTCTTAATCCACTGATCTGCGCCCAACTTCCTCATCTGTATGCGTTGTCTGGCTCCGGCTTATCGGTTCACGACCAAGCCCACTGTCCACAGCTAACGAGGAGTGAATCAGACGACCAATGCCAAATGACAGCAATCGACCTGACGTTGCCGTCTTCATCGATTTCGAGAACGTCTACGTCAGCGTCCGTGACAAGCTGGACGCGAATCCGAATTTTGAATCGATCATGGATCGCTGCGAAGATTTCGGACGCGTCGTGATCGCCCGCGCCTACGCCGATTGGTACCGCTACCCCCGTGTCACGAGCGCCCTCTACGCCAACGGCATCGAGCCGATGTATGTACCGACCTACTACTATGATCGCGAGATGGGGCGCACTGGCCGCGCGATTAAAAATAGCGTCGACATGAACCTCTGCATTGATGCTATGAAGACCCTCTTCACCAACACGAATATCGCCAAGTTCGTGCTGGCCACCGGCGACCGCGACTTCATACCGCTCGTCAACAGTATTCGACAGCATGGCAAAGAGGTTATCATCATCGGGATCGGCGGCGCTGCGTCGGCGCATCTGGCCCAAAGCGCCGACGAGTTTATTTTCTACGAAACACTGGTTGGGAAGAAGCCCACCGATCTGCCGAAAGATCAGCCGCGCGCCAGGGCACCCGAGCGTGAGCAGCCTGAGCTTGAGGAAGAGCCACCGCGCGCCCGTGAGCGTGAGCGCGAAGCTCCGCGCGAGACCCCCCGCGAAGCTCCGCGCGAGATTCCCCGCGAGGCCCCGCGCGAGAAGGAGCCCGCCGCCACCCCCGATATCTACACGATTCTGGTCGATGCGATCAACCTGGCGCGCGAGCGCGGCTACGTCTGCTCCTTTGGGTCGCTCAAGCTGTTGATGAAAGAGCTAATGGACGGCGATTTCAAGGAGAGCAAGTATAAAGACAGCAGCGGCAAGCCGTTCGCGAAATTCAAGGATTTCGTGCTCGAGGCCGAGCGTCGCGGGAAGGTGCAGGTCTTTACCAGCGGCACCGTCAACGAGGTCTTCCTGCCGGGCGAAGATCCCTACAAGCTCTCGCAGTTTGCCCAGGATCTCAAGGAAGAGCCCGACGTTTCGCCGCTCGAAACACCGACGCTGGATGCCCGGCGCGAGGGGCGTCCGTTGACGACGACAAATGGCCGCCGCCGCCGCCGCCGCCCGCGTGGCGGGCAACCCTCCACCAGCCCGCAAGACGAGGCGATAGTGCTGCCTGGCGAATCGAGCGTGGAAGACGATGTCGAGGAGATCGAGTATACGCCCCCCGACGAGCTGCTGATCCCCGATCTGATCGACGACGAGCAGGCCGACGCGGTGTTCGATGAGCTGCTTGAGCGGGTCGACGACGAGCAGGCCGAGCGCGAGGCCCTGGCGGAGCGCGATCCCCTGGTGCTACCGGAGCAGCCCGAGCCGGTCTTTGAAGTGCCATCGACCGCGATCGCGGCGACCACACGGCAGGCCGACGAGCCGATCACGCAGGCCGACGAGCCAGCGACGCAGCTGGACGACGAGGGCCAGCCTGCCACGCTCTCACAGCCCTTCACCGACGAGGAGTGGCTGCTGTTGACCACCGTCGTTGGGCGGTTCGAGCGCCCGATCTCCTTCGCCCAGATTCACGATGCGATGCGTGACTCGCGCAAGAACGCCGACATTGTGCGCACGAACGAGGAGTTGCGCACCCTGATCAAGCAGGCGATCAATACCGGGGTGTTGGAGCGCAGCGGCAAAGGCAATCGGGTCACCTACCGGCTTGCGCCGCCCGCCGAGGAAGCGCCCGACCAGATCACGGCGATCGCGCCGCCGGTCGAGGAAGCGCCCGACGCGCTCGACCAGATCGACCAGAGCGCACCGGTGAGCCAGCAGCCCACGTTCTTCACGCCGACAGCGGCGGTAGAAACCGAGCTAGCGTCACCGCCGGACGTTGCGCCTATCGAGGTGAGCACAGCGGCGGAATCGACGATCGCCGAGGCGACACCCAAGCCGAAGCGATCACGCACGCGCCGCAAACCTGCCGACGAACCGGCACCAGTCGCGGTCGTCGAAACGCCCGTCGAAGCTGCGCCTGCTCCGGCGAAGCGCGTGCGATCCAAGAAACCCGCGAAAGCCGCCGCCGCCCCGGTTGTCGAACCAGCGGCACCGGCCAAGCCCGCCAGACGTCGGCAGTCGCGCGCGAAACCGATCAAGGAAGCGGCGGAGCGCTAGCGTAGCGGCCAGAAGCTGAAACGTACACGCAGCCTGTGCTTCACGTTTCACGCTTCATGTTTCATAGATACGGATGACGATCGTCAAAATATGTGGGCTCCGTAGCGTCGAGGCGGCGCTCGCGGCGGTCGATGCGGGTGCCGATCTGCTTGGCTGTATCTTTGCCCCGGCGCGCCGCCAGGTTAGCCCCGACGAGGTCGCCGTGATCGCCGAGGCGGTGCAGTCCGCCACACAGTCGAGCGCTCGTCGAGTTGGTCTGGTTGGCGTATTTGTGGATGCGGCACCAGATCAGATGGCCGAACTGGCGCTGCACTGTGGGCTCGCTGCGTTACAACTTAGCGGAGATGAGCGCGTTGATCTGCTGAATGTGCTACCGCAGTGCGCGGTGATCAAAGCGCTCCGCTTTACTGGCGCGGCATCCGAGCAAGCGTGGCTGCATGCCGGGCTGTCGTCGCGTGTGCGCTTGCTGGTTGATGCGCACATCCCCGGCAGCTACGGCGGTGCCGGCGTCCTGGCCGATTGGGCGCAGGCGAGCGAGCTGGCCCGCCGCCGCGAGATCATCCTGGCCGGCGGTCTGACGCCCGACAACGTCGCCGAGGCCGTGCGGCGGGTGCAGCCATGGGGCGTTGATGTCAGCAGCGGGGTCGAAACCAACGGCATCAAAGATATCGCGAAGATCCAGGCGTTTGTTGCCGCCGTGCGCGCGGTGGATCACGAGCAAGGGATACCAGCAGATCGATGAGCAGGCTGCGGTGGGCGCTTGGCTGGATGATCGAACTGCTCGCCGCGAGCGTTGTGCTACGCTGGGCGATCATCAGGCTGCGGCGGGTGCTGCTGCTGCCGACCGGCGATACGACACCGCCGATCGGCCCAGCGGAAGTGACGCCGCGCCTGCGCCGGCTGATCATCAGCGATCTGCATCTGAGCGGCGGCGATCGGCTGGACGATTTCGATGCCGACGCGGAATTCGTCGCGTTCATGCGCTTCTACGCCATTGCTGCGGCACCGACCGAGCTGATCATCGCCGGCGACACCTTCGAGTTTCTCCAGGTGCGTCTGCCTGGGCTGGGCGACTACGAGTGGTCGGGTGCGGCGGCGGAGCAGCGGCTCGAAGCGATCCTGGCCGCGCATCCCGAACCGATCGCGGCCCTGCGCGCGTTCGTGGCGCAACCCGATAATCAGCTCACCCTGCTGATCGGCAACCACGACTTCGAGCTGCACTACGACGCGGCGAAGCGGCGACTGCGCCAGGCGCTCGATCTGGCGGACGATGATCCGCGACTGCGCTTTGGCATCAACTACGAGGGCGGCGGCATCTACCTGGAGCATGGCAATCAGTACGATCCCTGGAACCGCTTCGTTCATTTCGCGGGGATCAGCGAACCATTCGAGGTCGTGCGCGGCACGCGAGTCATCAAAGATGTGATCAACGCGCTGGAGGACGACCCGCTCGAAGTCGCGCCGCTGGTGGATAATGTCAAGCCGACCTCGGCATTCTTCTGGTATATGCTGTCGCTGCCGCGCCTGCGCCAGCCAGAGGTGCGCCGCTATGTCGTGCGGGGGCTGTTGCGGCTGTTTCGCTCGGTCGCGCTACCGCAAGCATATGGGCGCGGGCCGGTGCTGGCGATGCGCGAGGATCTGCTCGGACCGCCGGGCGAGACGTTGCAGCGCGAGCTGGCGCTCCAGACCGTCTACGAGCTTGACCCAACCCTACGTGCGGCGGCGGCTGCGAGCCATGGCGGCGTGGTACCCGAGGTCCAGCTGCGTCGGCGTCATCTCGGGCAGGCAGCGAGCGCGCTGGCCCAAGCATTCGCGCGGCGGCTCGGTCGTGGGCCATCCGAGGTCAGGCTGGAACAGATCGAGCAGGAGGCCGGACGCCAGCTGCGCCGCGAGATTCGCGAGTTCAAGGGCGCGCTGTTGCGGGCGATGGCGCGTATCGCCGTGAGCCCGGAACACAACCACAATACCCTGTTCGTCTGTGGGCACACGCACCTGGCCGAGGTGGTCGCGCTCGACGAGCGGCAGACCTACGTCAATACCGGCACCTGGACGACGATCATTCAGGATCTGGTCGCCAACCGCCGCCAGGAGCAGCGCTTTCCATTTCTGGAGGTCCATTACCCGGTTGGAAGCACGGAGCCGCATGGTCGGCTGCTGGTCTGGTGGGGAGTGGAGGTCGAGCCGACGCCGTGGGTCAATCGGCACGAGGACGATGGCGAGGACGAGCCGTAAACGCCCAAACCGGTCAGGTTTACCCATAACATAGGATTGCTACACAACCTGGATCATGAGCATGAATGATTAGGAGGAGCACCCATGAAAGGATTTCTTCGTCTGCTTGGCATTGCGTCGTTGGCGGGATTCGGCGTGGTCGTCTACCGGGCCATCCGGCAGTATCGCGAGGATAGCGTCTTCGACCTTGGCACGGCCAGCCCGTCGCGCGGTGGGTTGGGCGGCGATCGGCGCGGCATTAGCCCGGAACTGCTGGAGATCCTGGCCGACCCCGGCGACAAAGGTCCGGTCGACCTGGTGACCGACGCCGACGGCAAGGAGTGGCTGGTCAACCGGCGCAACGGCTATCGCTACCCGGTCGAGGACGGCATCCCGATCATGCTGCTCGAAGAGGGCGAGAAGCATAAGGACGAGAGTTTGATCGCGCACTAAATGCCCGCGAGCAGCACGCTCAAGGTCATAGCAGCATGACACATCGCGAGGGGCTATGCCTCTCGCGATGCGGATTCTTAGGGAGATTTGGATCACGTTTCACGTTTCACGTTGCCGCCGCATCACCAAAATTGACGTGAGGCGCGTTTATTATACAGAACCCGGTTTGCTGAACTTAAGCTAGCATTATTGCTTGAGCAAAGCCCTTCGACAGCAGGAGCAATATGGCGGCTGATGATCGATCCTACATCGACACAATGCTCGCCACCTATCGCGAGCGCCTGCGCCGGCTGGAGCAGGAGTACGCGCAGTTCGGCATCGCTGCTCCGGCCTTTCTCTTGCTCGAAATCCAGGATATTCACGCCCAAATGGCACATATGATGCTCAAGCGGGCATCGGGACACATCGATAAGCCGAAAAATGGTGCCCCGACGCTGGTGAGTGGTCCGCGCGCCGCTGCGAGCGTGCCCTATGTATTCGTCAGCTACAACCAGCGCGACAGCGCCACGGTCAGCGCGATCTGCCAGCACTTATGCGTGCGTGGCCTGCGGCTCTGGCGCGATCACGACAGCAGCGGGCGCGGAGTGCGAACCGAGTCGACGATCCGCGAGGCGTTGGCGACCGTCGACGCGGCGCTGCTCTACCTGACCCCGGAGAGCCTCACCTCGCGATTTATTCGATCGGTCGAGCTGCCTGCGGTGCTGGAGCGCTACCAACGTGAGCCGACCTTCCCGATAATCCTGATCCTTGATGGCGTCACGCCGCCACAGGTCGCTGAAGCCATGCTCGCGGCTGGGCTGCGCTTGAGCGACTTTAACGTGGTGGCGCTGGAACCTGCAACCAACGCAGCCGCCCGCGCCAGCGCGATCGTCGCCGTCGCGCAGAGTGTGCTCCAGAGCGTGCTCGTGCTACATCTGCGGCGCTCGATTGCGCATCAGTCGCTCGGCATCGCTCTGTTTTCGCAGGCCGAGACGAGCTATTCCTACCCAGCACCGCTGTGTCTAAACTGGGTGCCTTCGTTCGAATCAGGCCCACCCACCGCCGAACACTGGCACACGGCGCTGCTGCCGGCGCTGCATGATCTCTACACCACGCTTAGTCGCGAAACCGTACGACAGATCGCCCTCCGCCCGGCCGGCGCGCATCTGTCGGTCGGCTATGCATTTGGCTATGTGTTCCACGCGACGACGGGCGTTCAGCTCTGGATCGAGCAAACCCGCGACGATCAGCAGACCGACTGGTGGCGAACCGACGCTGCGCCGACCGTCGGCGATCCGCTGGCTGTGGTTATGTCGAGCGACGGACTGGCGGGGGGCGATACGACAATTGAGCTGAACATCATCCAGGATGTGGAGCTTGGGGTATACCATGCGCTGCGGCTCTATGGGCTGACGATCGAGCGGCGCATTCAGCTGCGTCCGCATGCTGGCCCCGGCAAAACCGCCATCGTGGATGGTGCCCACGCCTGCGCCATCGTGCGCCAGGTCGAAGCCGTCATTGCTCAGGCGCGGCGGGCCAATCCGGCGGCGACGATCCACCTGTTTGGTGCCATGCCGATCGGCCTCGCCGTGCTGCTTGGCACGCGGCTCAATCGCTGTGGGCCGATTCAGTGCTACGAGTGGGACAAGAACGCCTATCACCGCTCATGTTACCTCGACGCCTGAAATGATGCGATCTACGGCGCCGATCATATTTTAATCCTTTTCCAGCGCCAAACCCAGCGCCTCACGCGCTGCGGCGACGACGAACAGCGAGCCGGTGACGCAGATCACATCGTCTGGCCCGGCCAGCGCGCGCGCTTGGTCGAGCGCCTCGGGCACATCGGGCGTGAGCACAACCGGCACATGCACATCCCGGCGCAGCAGCGGCTCGGTCGCCGCCGCTAGCTCCGCCAGATCGACCAGCGCGCGCGGATGACGCGAGTGTGTCAGGATCAGCGCGCCGGCGTGCGGGATCAGCTCGGCCACGATCCGCCGAATATCCTTATCGTACGAGGTGCCCAGCACCAGCACCAGCCGGCGGTTGGAAAAGGTCTCTTCGAGCGATTGAATGAGCTTGTGCGCCGAGTCGCCGTTGTGTGCGCCGTCGAGGATGATCGGCGGGTTGTCGCCAACGATCTCCAGCCGGCCCGGCCACTGCGCCGTCGTCAATCCCGCCGTGATCGCCGCGTCGGTGATCGCCAAGCCGCTGTCGCGCAACAACAGCGCTGCGCCGGTCGCCAATCGCGCGTTCTCGCGCTGAAAAACGCCTAGCAGCAGACCAGGTGCTAGGGATCGGGGGTCAGGGGTCGGGTAGTTGAGATCCCTGACCCCTGACCCCTGACCTCTGACCTCTGTCTCCCCGGCGATCCACAGCGGTGCGCCGACCTGCGCAGCGACGCGCGTGATCTCATGGAGCGCGTCAGGGTGCTGCGGGACGGTGATAGCCGGCACGCCCGGCTTGATGATGCCTGCCTTCTCGTAGGCGATCTGGGCCAATTGCTCGCCGAGGATGTTCATATGATCATAGCTGATCGAGCTGATGATCGACAGCAGCGGCGTCACCACGTTCGCGCAATCGTACCGGCCACCGAGCCCGATCTCCAGCACCGCCAGATCTATCGCTTGCTCGGCAAAATAGCGCAGCGCGATCGCAAAACCCAGCTCGAAGACCGTCGGAGCGCCGTAGCGCGCCTGATCGAAGGCGGCGACGAGCGGCTGGATCGCTGCGACGGCGCGGACAAGCGTATCCTGGGCGATCAGCTGGCGATCAACCTGGATGCGCTCGCGGTAGGAGTGCAGATGCGGCGACGTCCACAGCCCCATGCGCAATCCCGCCTGTCGTAGCATCGCTTCCAGCAGCGCGGCGGTCGAGCCCTTTCCTTTGGTGCCCGCGATCAGCACGCTCCGAAAGGCGCGCTGCGGCTCGCCGAGCGCCGCCAGCAGCGCAACCGTGCGCGGCAGGTTGAACTCGATCGACTTGTGCGGTAGCTTCTGTTCCGTGTCGAGGAACGAATAGAGGTAGTCCAGTGCGTCCTGATAGGTCATTGTGTGTACTCATCCTGTCGATAACCGCGCTATTGTACCATCTCTGAACCCCAGCAAAATCACTTACGGACGATGGACGATGGACGATGGACGAACGCCGGAATGGCCGCTCTTCGTGCTTCGTCTGCCGTCGTTCATCCCGCAGCATTGCATGGTACAATAGCCGCATGCGATGCTTACCCAGACTTCCAAGACGGCACTGCGCGTGGCTCTGCTCGCTGCTGATCTTGCTAGCCGCTTGTGATATCGTAACGCCCGCGCCCCCCTCCGGCAGCGTCGGGTCGCCGTCAACCCCGCCTGAGCCCACATCGCCCCCCGCGCCCGAGCTGCTCGCGCATGCGCTGGACCTCCGCGCGATCGGCGACTACGATCAAGCCGCCATCGAGCTGCACAGCCTGCTCGCCGCTCACCCCGACGCCGCCGAGGCGCGGCCCGCCGCCTTCTACCTGGCCGAGAGCTTCACGCTGCGCCGCCGCTGGACCTCGGCGGTCGAGGCGCTGCGCGGCTTTGTGTCAAGCGGGCCGCACGACGATCTGTACGCGCGGGCGCTCTTTCTACTGGCGCGCGGCCAGGAGGAGGCTGGTGCCTGGGCCGACGCGGTCGCGACCTACGAGCGCTATCGTCTACTCAAAACCGTGCTTGAGCCCTACGCCCGGCTGCGCGAGGCCGCCCAGTTGCGCGCGCTCGGTCGGCTGCGCGAGGCGGCTGAAGGCTACGAAGCGGTCGCTGCCGGCGACATCACGCGCGGCGAGCGGGCCGGTGCGTATGAGAAGAGCATCGCACTGCGCCGCCAGCTCGGCCAGAACGATGTCGCGCTCCAGCTCTACCCCAAGCTGCTTGACCTGGCCGACGAGCCGGACTATCGCTCGCGCATCCTCGGCGAGGCGGCGGCGCTGGCCCAACAGCTCGGCGCGCACGATGCCGCCTACGCTTGGTGGCGCGAGCTCGCCGAGAAGTTGCCTGAATCGCCTCAGGCGCTCGACGCGATCACGCAGCTCCAGACCGATCCGCGTGGCGCGCTTGCGCCAGAAAGTGTCGCACAGATCTACGCTGCCCACGAGCAGTGGGCCGACGCGCTGCCGCAATTCGACGCAGCGATCGCCGCTGCCAGCGGTGAAGCTGCGCTGGAACTGCGTCGGCAGCAGGCGCTGGCACGCCGCGCCAACAGCGACTTCGCGGGCGCGCTCGACGAGCTCGCCGCCATCGCCGCCGAGTCGCCGGCAAGCGCGGCTGGTCGCCAGGCGCAGCTCGATTGGGTCCAGACGCAGGGGCAAAGCGGCGACATCCAGGCAGCGATCGACGGCTACCGAGCATTCGCCGACGCCTACCCCGACGATCCGCGCGCCCCTGAGGCGTTGAGCCGCGCCGCAACGCTGCTGACCCGCCTGGAAGACGCGGAAGGCGCAGCCCAGCAGCAGCTCGATCTCGGTCGGCGCTACCCCGCCAGCGATCAGGCGCACGACGCGCTCTACGCGGCCGGCTGGTTTTTCTTTCACGCAGGGCGCATGGCCGATGCGCGGGCCGCTTGGACGCTGCTCAGCCAGAGCGCGACCGGCGTGTCCGCTGCGCAGGGTGCGTTTTGGGCAGCGCGGGCGACCCAGCAGAACGGTCAGAACGACGTTGATCGCGCCTTGCTCGAACGAGCGGTCATGGCCGCGCCGGACTCGTATTATGCTGCGCGCGCAGCCGAGCTGCTGGGCAATGCCAGCACCGGCACCGTCGAGCTTGGCGCGCCGGTGTCCGCCGCAGCCTGGCACGCAGCCGAAGATTGGATCGCTAGCTGGTCGGGCGCACCGGCCTACCATCTCGCTGAGCGCGGCTACCCGCCCGAGGTGGTGCAAGCCGGCGCGGTTGTGCGCGCCGTTGCGCTCCAGGATGTCGGCATGCAGCCCGAAGCGATCGCCGAATGGAACGAAGCGCGCAGGGCTTGGCGCGACGACCCGCAGAAGCTGTACCTGCTGGCGCGGCTGGCCGACCAGCACGGCGTGCCCTACATCGCACTCAATGCGGCCGAGGATCTGACCATACGCTCGCCCGACAAAGGCTTTGCGAACGCGCCGGAGGCGCTACGACGCCTGATCTTCCCGGCACCCTATGCGCAGATGGTGGTCGCGGAGGCGCACACGCGCGGCCTTGACCCACGCGCGCTGTATGCGCTGCTGCGTCAGGAGAGCCTGTTCAACCCTGGTGCGACTTCGTGGGTTGGCGCGGTCGGGCTGGCCCAGATCATGCCATCAACCGCGCAAGGCATCGCTCAGAATATCGAACTGGACGGTTTTCAGGAGGCCGACCTATACCGACCGGCGTTGAGCATTCGCTTCGGTGCGTTCTACTTGGGGCATCAGATCGGCGCGATGAGCGGCAGCCTGCCCGCTGGCCTCGCCGCCTACAACGGTGGCCCCGGCAACGCCCAACGCTGGGCCGGCGGGACGACGGTCGCCGACACGGATCTGTTCACCGAAGGAATCGACTACGACGAGACACGCGGCTACGTCAAATTGGTCTACGGCTATTACGGTGCCTACCGGCGGCTATATAAAGTGCCCTGAGATGAACAATGCGAACAAAACACTATCTCTTCTTGGGTAGCGTCCTGGCGCTATTTGGCGGCGCGGTCGCCCGGCTGCGCCCGGCGCTGTTGCTCACTGCTAAAGTGACTGCGCTGACGCTCGACACCCCGCCGACGGCCGGCATCGCCCTGCGCTACGGCAACGGCAGCCCGCCCATAAGCCTGATCGTCGATGTGTATGATCAGGATGGCAACGGCGGCAGCGCGACGATCCCCGGCGATCAGCTGTTCCTCGAAGTGCCGGTCATCGGGGCCTTCGGCGGCACCTATCGCCTGACGACGACCGCGACCTATCGGCTGCTCGGCAGGCCCTGGACCAGTGTGCGCGAGTTCACAGGCCAGCTGACTACCGCGTCGGTCGGCACGCCACCAAGCCAGCCATAGGCGCGCGCTGCGATCGCGCAGCAGATGGCTCTCGCGTGTGGTGGTATTTTGCAGTGAGTGAACATTACGGCCTCCGCACTTCTCCTGGTAAGAGAATGGTTATTGGCGGCACATTGACCCGATCATGGAGGCGTAGGTAGAAGTAGCCGATGCCTGCAAGCCCAAGAAATAGACCTGGTGTTTCGCCAGCATCTAAGATGCCACAAGGCCAGGGAGTCTGGGTAGCATCATAGCGCTCGGCACCGTATTGCCCGACTTGTTCAGCGA
>Ga0075423_10003568_pt1 | contig 14343 bp, 15 predicted proteins | sample SoiMethybrSBSTD2_FD_80114 | JGI IMG/M metagenome (GOLD analysis project Ga0075423, IMG submission 80114) | Bulk soil microbial communities from a Populus tree surrounding site in Tennessee, USA - Soil MetaG P. TD hybrid SBSTD2 | ecosystem: Environmental > Terrestrial > Soil > Tree plantation...
CCGGCTCCGTCAAGGGCTGAGCGCGCAGCCGCCTGGTATCCAACTTTTCCTCGATCGGTTTATCGCGGGATTCACGGTCGGCGCGATAAAGTAGAGCGCCATGACCGACGCCCGCCGCTACTTCGACGACATCCAGGTGGGCGAGGAGTACGAGTCGCCGGGGCGTACCGTGACCGAGGCCGACATCGTGCTCTTCGCCGGGCTTTCCGGTGACTACAACGTGCTCCATACCGACGCCGAGTTCATGAAGCAGTCGATCTTCGGTGAGCGGATCGCGCATGGGCTGCTCGGCCTCACCATCCAGGCCGGCCTGTTCACGCGCGCCACTCAGGCCTTCGCCACGCTGGCGTTCGTGGGGCTGAGGTGGAAGTTCAAGGGGCCCATCAAGATCGGCGACACGATCCGCCTGCGCGCGAAAGTGGTCGCCAAGAAGGAGACGTCGAAGCCCGATCGCGGGCTGATCACCGTCGAGCGCACGGTGGTGAACCAGCGCGGTGAGGTGGTGCAGGAGGGCGAGACCGACCTCATGGTCGAGCGCCGGCGCGCGTGACCCCGGGGGGTCATCGATGAGCGTCGCGGCGCCGAAGTTTTACTTCGAGGACGTCGTCCTGCACGGCGTGCTCGAGACGCCGGCCATGACCGTGACCGAGGCGCACGTGGGCCTCTACGCCGGCCTCACCGGCGACACCTCACGCGAGCATGGCCTGGTCCCCGATCTCTTGCCGCTATGCCTCACCACCGGCCTCGGCTGGCGCGTGCCGCAGCCGCCGCTCGCCGTGCTGGCGTTCATGGGCTTCGAGTGGGTGGTGGACTCGCCGCTGCGCGTCGGCGACACGATTCAAAGCCGCTCGAAGACCACGCTCAAGCGCGCGATGAAGGACGGCGGCGTGATCATCGAGGAGCGGCAGGTGATCAACCAGCGCGGCGAGATCGTGCAGCACGGCAAGTTCACCTTCCTCGTCGCCAAGCGGCCTGCGTGAGGGTACACTCGCACCTCATCGGAGGGCCGCCATGACGTTCGATCCCCGCCACAAGAGCCGCATGCTTCTCGACGGCGCTGACCGCGCCGCGGCGCGCTCGTACTTCCGCGCCGTCGGCTTCACGGACGAAGATCTCTCGCGCCCGCTCGTCGGCGTCGCCCACTGCTGGATCGAGCTGACGCCGTGCAACAGCAACCATCGCAAGCTCGCCCAGAAGGTTGCGGAAGGCATCCGCGCCAACGGGGGCACGCCGATCGAGTTCAACACGATCTCGGTGACCGATGGCATCGCGATGGGGACCGAGGGCATGAAGGCCTCGCTCATCAGCCGCGATTGGATCGCGGACTCGGTCGAGCTGGTCGCGCGCGGTCATCTGCTGGACGGGCTCGTGACGTTGTCCGGTTGCGACAAGACGATTCCCGCGATGGTCATGGCCATGGCCAGACTCGACCTGCCCAGCGTCATGCTCTACGGCGGCTCGATCATGTACGGCGAGTACAAGGGCAAGCGCATGACGGTGCAGGACATCTTTGAGGCGATCGGCGCGCGCAACGCCGGCCGCATCGACGACAAGGAGCTGCATGCCGTCGAGTGCGCGGCGTGCCCCGGCGAGGGTGCGTGCGGCGGGCAATTCACCGCGAACACGATGGCCACCGCGTTCGCAATGCTCGGCGTCTCGCCGATGGGGTTCAACGACGTGCCGGCGCCGGATCCGCACAAAGAAGAGATCGCCTATCAGACCGGGCGCCTCGCCATGGACGTGCTTCGCAAGGGACTCACGCCGCGAAACATCATCACGAAGAAGGCGCTGTACAACGCCATCGCCGGGGTCATGGCCACCGGCGGCTCGACCAATGTCGTGCTGCACCTGCTCGCGGTGGCGAAGGAAGCCGGCGTCGCGCTCACCATCGACGAGTTCGACAAGATCTCGCGCAAGACGCCGCTGCTCGCCGACATGAAGCCGTGGGGCAGCTTCACGGCGCCCGAGATGTACGAGGCGGGCGGCATGGGCGTGGTCGCGCGGCGGCTGCTCGAGGCCGGGCTGCTGCACGACAAGGAGATGACGGTCACCGGCCGGACGATCGGCGAGGAGGCACGCGCGGCGCGCGAGACGCCCGGGCAAAAGGTCATTCACGCGCTGAACAACCCGATCAAGCCCGAAGGCGGGTTGGTGATTCTGCGCGGCAACCTCGCGCCCGACGGCTGCGTGGCAAAGGTCTCCGGTCAGAAGAAGGACGTGCACCGAGGGCCGGCGCGCGTGTTCGATCGCGAAGAGGACTGCTTCGCCGCGGTGAAGGCGGGGAAGATCCGCGCCAACGACGTCATCGTGATCCGCTGGGAGGGGCCAAAGGGCGGCCCGGGCATGCGCGAGATGCTGCACGTCACGGGGGCGATCCAGGGGGCTGGACTCGGTGACAAGGTCGCCCTCATGACCGATGGACGATTCTCCGGTGCCACACACGGCTTCATGATTGGTCACATCGCTCCCGAGGCCGCGGATGGCGGGCCCATCGCGGCGTTGAAGACGGGCGACACCATCGTCATCGACATCAAGAAGCGGCGCCTCGACGTCGAGCTCTCCGCGGCCGAGCTGAAAAAACGTCTCAAGGCGGTGAAGAAGCCGAAGCCGCGCTACACGCGCGGCGTCATGGCCAAGTACGCGCGGCTTGTCTCGTCCGCTTCAGATGGTGCAGTCACGGGTTGAGTCGCCGACCGTCGGGCGCCGGAGCCCTGCGAAGGCGCCCCGACGGTGAAATCCAATGTCACGGGTTGATTCGCCGACCGTCGGGCGCGAAAGCGCCCCGACGGCGCCGCCGTCAGGCGTCAGTCCACAGTTCTGGTCGCTGGTGTGCGCCGAGCCGCTCGCGGGCGCGAACGTCCTCGACGTGGGCACGGGCGCCGGTCGCATCGCGCTGGCGGTGGCCCCGCACTCGCGGCGCGTGGTTGGCATCGATCGCGATATGGCTGCGCTCGCCGAGGCGCGCCAGAGCGCGGCCGCCGCTCGACTGACCAACGTGCACTTCATCGAGCTGGATGCGGAAGCGCTCTCCGACTACCGTCAGCTGGCGCCCGACTGGCCTCGGCCCGATCTCATCATCGCGCATCTCTGTGTGTCCGATCGCATCATCGAGAAGGCCGGCCGATCGCTGGTATCGGGGCATGCGCTCGCTTTCGTCGCCTTCCACGCCGATCAGTGGAAGGAGACGGGCCGCCGCTCGCGGTTCGCGTACGACGAAGACCACGCGCGACGCGTGCTGGCCGAACACGGTTTTGTCGTCGAGCACCTTGCGGTGGAGCGCGACGTCCAGCACTTCGCGTCCGTCGAGGAAGCGCTGGCCGCGGCCGTGGGGCTCGCCGAGAAGTGGCGCGCCGATGGGAGGTGGTTTCGGTACATCAAGTTCCTCGAGGAGGGAGGACGCACGCTGACGCGCGCGCACCTGCACGTGAAGGCGAGGAAGACGTGACGCTCGCGGAGATGGCCCTGGCGCAGGCGGTGAAGGCGCGCGCGCTCGAGCTCGGTTTCGATCGCGTCGCCATCGGCCCCGCGGCGCCGCCGCACGCCGCCGCCTTCGAGCGCTGGCTCGACGCCGGTCTCGCCGGCACGATGGACTATCTGGCGAAGACGCGCGCCGAGCGGATGGATCCGTCGCGGCTGCTGCCCGGGTGCCGCTCCGTGATCGCGGTCGCGCTCAACTATGCTCGGGCCGACGAGCCGGAGTGGCGCGGCGTCGCGCGCTACGCGCGCAGCGCTGACTATCACGACACCATGCGGCCGCGGCTGCACGCGCTCCGTGACTACGTGAGCGCGGCGACGGGGGCGCAGAGCCGCGCGTCGCTCGACACGAGCGCGGTGCTGGAGCGCGATCTGGCCGCGGCGGCGGGACTCGGCTGGATCGGTAAGAACACGAATCTGCTCGCGCCCGGCCTCGGCTCGTACTTCTTCATCGGCCTCGTGCTGACGACCGCCGCGCTGCCGGCCGACGACGCTCAGCCCGACCGGTGTGGCACCTGCACGGCGTGCCTCGATGCGTGCCCGACGGCGGCGTTCCCGGCGCCGTACGCGCTCGACGCGCGCCGCTGCATCGCCTATCTCACGATCGAGCATCACGGACCGATTCCCGAGGAATTCCACGCGGCGATCGGTGAGTGGCTCTTTGGCTGCGATATCTGTCAGGAAGTGTGTCCGTGGAACCGACGGGCGCCCGTCGCGCGCGCGATGCCGCCGGCGACGCCACCGCCGCCGGCCGAAGAGCTCGTCGCGATGACCGAGACGGAGTTTCGGGAGCGGTTTCGCGGCTCCCCGCTCAAGCGCGCCCGCCGCGAAGGCCTGGCTCGCAACGCCTCGATCGTCCTCGCCAATCGCCGCCGCAGCGCGTCGTAGTCGGCGTTCGCTGGTACGTCGCTTGCTCCTTCCTCAAAGCACGCCCGCTCGCGGAGTGCGCGCGGGAAAAGGAGAGCGACTACATGGCCGACAACAAACAGCAGAACAAGGACGCCCAGAGCGGCGAGCCCGTCCAGCTCGACAAGGAAAAGGACGGCCAGCAGCAGGGCGGACAGCAGCACAGCGGTCAGCCGAAGGGCAATCAGGCCGGCGGGCAGGAGCAAGGGGCCAAGCCGGAGGGCGGTCAGCGCAAATAGCTGCCGCCTAGCGGAGCGCGGCGGCGCCGGTCCTGTCCCCCGGCGTCGCCGCGCGACCGTCGTTCTCGTTCGATCCCGCCAGACGTCGTCGCGCGCCTCTCAGGCCCTCGCCCCTGGTGTAGAGTGTTCCGACGCTGCCCACCGCGCCCGGAGAGAGATCGATGACGATTCGAGTCGACGTTCGTCGCCTGGCGCCTGCATGAGCAGCCTGGCGCCTGCATGAGCATCGGTCGCGTCTCCGGCGCCGGCCTGGCGGTGCTGGCGCTGCTCGTCGTCGAGGAGACGTGGCGCCAGCGGCTGCCGCTCGGCTCCGTCGCCAACCCCGGGCCCGCGTATTTCCCCGGCGTCCTGGCTCTGCTGCTGCTCGCGGCGGGCGTGGCTGTGGCCGCGCTCGCCGGGGGACCACGTGTGTCGAGCCTCGACTGGACCGAGTGGCGCCACGGCGTGGCGATCTTCGCGACCTGCGCGTTCTGTGCGCTCGCGCTCGAGCGTCTCGGGTATCGCCTCACCATATTCATCGCGCTCGGCTTCCTCGTCGGTGGGGTCGAGCGCAAGTCGCCCATCGCCACGCTGGGCTTCGCCGCCGCGCTCGCGCTCGGCACGTTCTGGCTCTTCGACACGCTCCTGCGCGTCCCGTTGCCGCGCGGGGCGCTCGGATTCTGATTGCTCGACGTCCTGCAGAATCTCGCGCTCGGGTTCTCGGTGGCGCTGTCGCCGCCGGTGCTGTTTTACGCGTTCGTCGGCTGCGTGATCGGCACGCTCGTCGGCGTGCTGCCGGGTGTGGGGCCACTGGCCGGCATCAGCCTGCTGCTGCCGGCGACGTTCGGCATGGACGCCACGCGCGCCATCGTGATGCTGGCCGGCATCTACTACGGCGCGATGTACGGCGGCTCGACGACGTCGATCCTGATGCGTATTCCGGGCGAGGCCGCATCGGTGATGACGTGCATCGACGGGTACGCGATGGCGCGCCGCGGTCGCGCCGGCGCCGCGCTGGCGATCGCCGCCGTCGGCTCGTATATCGCGGGCACGGCCAGCGTCGTGGCGCTCATGGTCATGGCGCCCCCGCTCGCACGCGTCGCGCTCCGCTTCGGACCACCGGAACAGCTCGCGCTGCTGCTGCTGGGTCTGCTCGTGCTCGCCTACATGAGCTCCGGGTCGATGCTGAAAGCGCTGGCGATGGCGGCGCTCGGTCTGCTGCTCGGCACGATCGGCATCGACCAGATGACAGGCTACATGCGCTACGTCTACGGCGTCGTCGAGCTGGGTGACGGCCTCGGCGTGGTTCCCGTTGCCGTCGGACTCTTCGGCGTCGCGGAGATTCTCGCCACGGCCGGAGCGCCGACACCGCCGGCGGTGATCAAGCCGCGGCTGCGCGAGCTGTTACCCACGCGCGACGAGTGGAGGCAATCGACGTGGCCGATCGCGCGCGGTACGGTGCTCGGCTTCCTGGTCGGCATTCTGCCGGGCTCGGCGCACATCATCGCGAGCTTCGTGTCGTATGCCGTCGAGAAACGCGTGTCGCGGCAACCTCAAGATTTCGGTCACGGCGCCGTGGCCGGCGTGGCGGGACCGGAGTCCGCGAACAACTCGGCGACGTCCGGCGCGTTCGTGCCGATGCTGGCGCTCGGCGTGCCCTCCGGCCCGATTCCGGCCGTGATGCTGGCCGCGCTCATGGTGCACGGCGTAGCGCCCGGCCCTCTGCTCATTCAGAACCAGCCTGCGCTGTTCTGGGGATTCATCGCCTCGATGTATGTCGGCAACGTCATGCTTCTGATCCTGAACTTGCCGCTGGTCGGTGTGTTCGTGAACATCCTCAGGGTGCCGTACCCCTATCTCTATCCCGCCGTTCTCGTCTTCTCGATCCTCGGCGTATACGCGGTCAACGGATCGGTCGTCGATGTCTGGATCATGCTGATCATGGGCGTGCTCGGCTACGTGCTGCGCAAGCTCGACTTCGAGACGGCGCCGATCGTGCTCGGCGTGGTGCTGGCGCCGTTGATCGAGCTGAGCCTGCGCCAGTCGCTCGCGATGTCCGACGGCCGGTACGCGATCTTCGTCGAGCACCGCATCGCCGCCGCGCTGCTGGCTGCAGGTCTCGGGCTCGTGCTCCTGAACCTCTATACCTTCGCGCGCCGTGGGCTCGACTGGCGCTCGCGGATGGCGTTGGCCGAAAAGGGAGAGTCGTCATGATGCCTGGCGTGTTCGCTTTCGTCCTCGTGCTGGCGATCGCCATGCCGGCCGACGCTCAGGAACCGTATCCGAACCGGCCGATCACGATGGTCGTGCCGTTTCCGCCGGGCGGCGTCGCGGATCTGACGGCGCGCCCCGTGGCCGCAGCGATGGAAAAGATGCTGAAGAATCCCGTCGGCGTCGTAAACAAGCAGGGCGCGGCGGGCGCGGTGGGGATGCAGTCGGTCGCGGTGGCGAAGCCCGACGGCTATACGCTGCTGCTCGCGCTGTCGTCGATCTCGATCATTCCGGAGGCCGACCGCCTCTTCAACCGTCCGCCGGCCTTCACCGTCGAGCAGTTTGCGCCGATCGCGCTGATCTCTGCGGATCCGACGATTCTCGTCGTGCCGGCCGACAAGCCCTGGAAGACCGCGAAGGACTTCGTCGAGGACGCGAAAAAGCGCCCCGGCCAGATCTCGTATTCCTCGTCCGGCATCTACGGCACGCTGCACATGGCCATGGAGCTGTTGTCGCAGGCGGCGAGCATCAAGCTGCGCCACGTGCCGCACGCGGGTGCCGGCCCGGCGTTGACGGCGATTCTTGGCGGCCACGTCGATGCGCTGGCCTCGGGGCCGGCGGTGGTCTTGCCGCACATCAAGGCCGGCAAGCTGCGCGCGCTCGCCGGCTGGGGCGACAAGCGGGTCGCCGCGCTGCCCGACGTGCCGACGTTCAAGGAGCTCGGCTGGCCGGACGCAGAGTTCTACATCTGGGCGGGAGTCTTCGCCCCGAAGGGCACACCGGAGCCGGTGCTGGCCAAGCTTCGGGCGACGCTGCGCGAGGCCGTGAACGATCCCGAGTTCAAGGTCGCGATGGACAGGCTCGAGACGCCGGTGATGTTCAAACAGGGCGAAGAATTCCAGCGATTCTTCGACGCCGACGCCAGACGGCTGGCGGAAGGCGTTCGGCGTGTCGGGCGCGTCGAGGCCAAGTGAGTGTCGGACCGCGTGTTACACTTCAGGGCGTCATGGCGATCTTGAAGGTTGCGCGCCTTGGACATCCGGTGCTGCGGCAGCGCGCCGAACTGGTCGCTCCCTCGGACATCTCCTCGGCTCACGTGCAACAGCTCATCGACGACATGATCGAGACGATGCACGAGTACGACGGCGCGGGATTGGCGGCCAACCAGGTGCATGTGCCCCGGCAAATCGCGGTCATCGAGGTCGGCAAGAATCCCCGCTACCCCGACGCGCCCGAGATCCCCTTGACGGTCGTCATCAATCCCGTCGTGACGCCATTGACCGACGAGATGGAAGACGGCTGGGAAGGCTGCCTGTCCGTACCGGACATGCGCGGAGTGGTCCCGCGCTACACCGCCGTGAGGCTCGAGTGTCTGGATCGCGAGGGCAAGCCCGTCAACCTGGTCGCCAAGGAGTTCTTCGCGCGCGTGATCCAGCACGAGACCGACCACCTCAACGGCATCGTCTACGTCGACCGGATCCGCGACATGCGCACCCTCAGCCACATCGCGGAGTGGCAGCGGTACTGGCTCGGTGTGCGCGAGCAGAGTGACTAACCCCGGCTCCACCGAGGCGCACGCCCGGCCGCAGCCGGCGACGGCGCGCGTCGTGGCCGTCGTCTCTGACCTCTTCTTCGTCGCGCGTATCCGTGAGACCGCCCGCCTCGCCAACGTCCCCCTCGTGTTCGCGCGCACGATCGTCGACCTCGACGCCGCGCTGGTCGACGGAGCCCGGCTGGTGCTGCTGGATCTGACCGGCGGCTTCGACTATGCGGGCGTGTTCGGCGCGCTCGAGCGCGCGACGCCGCGCCCGCCGGTGCTCGGCTACACGACCCATGCGCTTGCTGCGAGCACTCAGCCCTGGCACAGCCGCTGCGACCGCGTCGTGACGAAAGAGACGCTGACGCGTGAGCTCGGGACGCTGCTACGCGAGGGGCTTCGATGACCGCGGAGGAGTTCGTCGCCGCGCTCGACGCCGAGAATCGCGCGCGGCTGCACGGGCTCGAGCCCGACGCGACGCTGACGCCCGAGGTCAAGGGACCGCTCAACGTACCGAATCTCCTCAAAGTCGCGCTGCGCAACGAGGCGGAGGCGACCCTGATCGCCGGGCGCTGGCTCGCGTCGTGCGACGACGTCAAGCTGATGCTCGCGCTGGCGCGCCAGGCGGCCGACGAGGCCAAGCACTACGAGCTGATCGCCAAGCGTCTCGGCGAGCTGGGGTTCGACGCGGATGGCTTCGAGCCGCTCGCGGGCGGCGTCGGTCCGCTGACCCGTTATCTCGACACGCTCACCACGAGCGTCGAGCGCGTGGCGGCCGGACAGTTCACGCGTGAGGCGATCGCGATCGTGAAGAACCGCCAGTTCATCGACTTCTGTGAGCGGGTGGGGGACAAGGCGACGGCGGCACTCTACCGGGACATCATCGAGCCCGACGAGCGGCACCACCACGAGCTCGGCCGTCGCACGTTGCTGCGCCTGGCCACCACCCCGGCGGCCCAGGAAGCGGCGCGGCGCGCCGCCCGCAGCACCCTGGAGCTGGCCGAGGAGCTGCAGAAGAAGGCCCTCGCGACCGCCGGCATCCATCACGCGCCCGGATGCTGATGGATCCGCTGGAGAGCTTTCGCGAGCTCGCGCGGACACCGGACGATCGTGTCGACCTCACGCGCGCGGCGCTCGCCGTCGCGCGCATCGAGCATCCCGATCTGGACGTCGACGGCGAAGTTGTCCGGCTCGATGCGCTGGCGGCCCGGTCCGGGGCGGCGACGGCGCGTGCCCCGCAAGCCGCGCTGGACCGGCTGCTCGCGTTTCTGTTCACCGAAGAGAGGTTTCGCGGCAACGACCGCGAGTACTACGATCCCCGCAATTCCTGCCTCAACGACGTGCTCGACCGCCGGCTCGGTATTCCGATCACGCTGTCGGTGCTGATGATCGAGATCGGACGACGTGTGGGCGTGGAGTTGGAGGGCGTAGGGTTGCCCGGACACTTCATCGTCGGCGCGCGGGTCGGTGGCCGCCGAGTGTTCCTGGATCCCTTCAACGCGGGCGAGATGCTCACGCCGGAGCGCGCGGAGGAAATCGCTGCGCGGGCGGTGGGCCGGCCCGTGAAGCTCGCGGAGGCGCACTGGGCGGCGTGCAGCAAGCACCAGATCGTCGTGCGCATGCTGCGCAACCTCAAGGGCATCTACGCCAAGCGCGAAGATTGGGCTCGCGCGCTCGGCGTGGTCGACCGGTTGCTCGTCCTCGAGGCCGACTCGGGCGTGCACCGACGCGACCGCGGCACGGTGCTGGTGCGCATGGGGCGCCTGCACGACGGCGCGCGCGAATGGGAGCGCTACCTCACGGCGTTTCCGTCGGCGCCGGATGCCGAAGGCTTCCGCGACGAGCTCCGTCGGGTGCGTCAGCAGCTCGGCTCGCGCAACTGATGCGCAAAGGGATCACCTGGCTGGTGATCCTGTGTCTGCTGACGCCGGGATGCGCGAGCCGCAATGTCCCGCCGATCGGCGCCGGCGGCCAGCCTTTCAAGCCCGACGCCGACGAGCGCGCCCTCTGGGCCAAGGCCGAAAAAGAGGAAGAATCGCTCCTCAAGAAGACCAAGATCTACGACGACCCGATGCTCGAGGCGTACCTGGCGGGCGTCGGCGACCGGCTCACGCCCGACGAGGTGCGGGCGGCCGGCGGTCCCGGCTTCAAGTTCGCCGTGCTGCGTGATCCGACGCTCAACGCGTTCGCGCTCCCGAATGGTCACATCTATGTGCACACCGGGCTCTTGAGTCGGCTCGACAACGAATCGCAGCTCGCGATGATCATCGGCCACGAAATGACGCACGTCACTCACCGCCACGCGCTGTCGATCGAGCAAGCCTCGATCGGCGTGGCCGCGCTGGCCCGATCGCGCGCGCCAAAGGACGACGACCTCGGCGCCGCCGTCATCGGCCCGACGGCAAATGCCATTCTCGGCCTGGGGCTTCCGTTGACGACGATCGCCGCCATCAACGGCTATGGGCGCGACCTCGAGCGCGACGCCGACCAGGGCGGCATGGACAATCTCGTGAGGGCCGGCTACGACGCCAAGGAGGCGCCGAAGGTCTTCGCGCTCCTACGCTCGGAATCCAAAGACCGTGGCTCGCTTGAGACGTTCTTCTTCGGCAGCCATCCCAAGCTTACCGAGCGTATCGAGACGACGGAAGAGCTGCTCCGGACGAAATACGCGCAGGCTGCGATGACGTCCACGACGACGCGCGACACGGAGGACTTCGAGCTTCGCATGCGATCGGTCGTGCGCGAGAACGCGCTGGAAGACATTCGCGCCGGACGCTTCGCCGTCGCGCAGCGCCAGCTCGACCGCGTCCTCGCCATCACGCCGAAGGATCCGATCGCGCACACGTACTACGGCGACCTGCATCGGCTGCAGGCGCAGCGGGCCCGCGAGATCACGCGCAAGGACGAGCACGCGCGATTGGCGCTGGCGTCGTACGAGACGGCCGTCGATCTGGATCCGACCGCGCCCGAGCCGCAGCGGCAGCTCGGCTTCCTCTACTACCAGCAGAAGGACACGGCCAGAGCTAGGGCCGCGTTCCAGAAGTATCTCGCCCTCAAGCCCGCGGCGTCGGACGCCCGGCGGATCAAGGCGTACCTGGTCGAGCTGGACCGCTAACGACGCTGGCGATGATGGCCGTCAGCTCACCGGGATCCACCGGCTTGGGCACGTGCATGTTGTAGCCCGCGGTCAGCGACAGCACGCGATCGTGCGTGCGGCCGTACGCGGTCAGCGCCACCGCGGGTGTGGCGCCGCCCTCCTTCGCCTCGAGCGCGCGCACTTTGCGGATCAGCGAATAGCCGTCCTCGCCCGGCATCTCGATGTCCGAGACGAGCACGTCTGGACGCCACTCGCGGAGGATGTCGAGAGCCTTGGCCGCCGTGGTGCTCACGCGCACCGTCGCGCCGGCCGTGCTCAAAATCGCGGTCCCCAGCTCCAGCGCCTCGGGATCGTCGTCGACGACCAGCACGCGCAGGCCGTTCAGCGCCCGACGTGCAATCCGGCCGTCCAACGGCGTCGTGGCCGATGCCCTCGTCACGTGATCGGCCGTCGTGTCGGCGAGCGCCACCGGCAACTTGACGACGAATGTCGCGCCGAGCCCTGCGCCGCCACTCTCGGCGCTCACGGTGCCGCCGTGGAGCTCCACCAGGTGTTTGACGAGTGCCAGACCGAGACCGAGCCCGCTGTGGGCGCGGCGGCTCGAGGAATCGGCCTGACGAAAGCGATCGAACACGAACGGCAGCACTTCGGGGGCGATGCCCTCGCCCGTATCGCTCACGACGATCTCGACGTGCGAGCCGACGCGCTGCAGCCGCACCTGCACGCGGCCACCCTTGGGCGTGAACTTCACCGCGTTCAGCACGAGGTTCCACACGACCTGCTGCAGCCGGTTCGGATCGCCGGTCACCGGCCCCGCGCGTGGATCCAGGACGGGCTGGATTCGGATGTCCTTGGCGTCCGCCGCCGGACGCGCGGCATCGAGCGCCTGCTCCACGACGCCCTTGAGATCCACCGAGCGTACGTCCAGGCGCATCTTGCCGGTGATCATGCGCGAGACGTCGAGCAGATCGTCGATCAGCTGTACCTGGACGTTGGCCTGTCGGACGATCACGTCGACCGCGCGCGCCGCGCGTTCCTCGCTCACCACGCCGCTTTGCAGCATCCGCGCCCAGCCGTACACCGCGTTGAGCGGCGTGCGCAGCTCGTGGGAGAGCACGGCGAGGAACTCGTCCTTCGCGCGATTGGCCTCGTCGGCCTCGGCCGCACGGCGCTGCACGAGCGTCGCCGCGTCTTCGAACGCGCGCCGCACGTCGTCGACCTCTTGCACTCTCGTCGCGTCCTGTGACACCAGCGTGCCGCGCTGCCCGAACGTCTTGGCCGCGGCGGCCAGCCGCGCGATCGGCTCGGTGATCCGGCGGCCCATCAGGGCGGCCAGGGTCAGGGCGAGGACGATGCAGGCGACGCCGCCGGCCGCAAGCGCGATCAAGGAGCGGCGCAGCGGCGCCTCAACGACCGTCTCGGGAATGCCGAGGCCCACGCCCCATCCACTCTCGGAAGACACGGCCCAGGCCGTGTAGACTGTCGAGCCCTCGAGTGTTCGACTGACCTTCCAGTGGGTAGCCGGGGTGTCGAGCAGCGCCACGAAATCGGGCGAGACTGGACGACCGAGGAACTGCTCCAGGTCGCGCGTTCGGGCGACGACGTTCTTCTGGCGGTCGAAGACCGTGCCGACCCAGTCCGCGGGCATGCGCTGACGCGCCAGCACGCTGACGATGGCCTCCGGCTTCACGACCGCGGTGAGCACGTATGCCACGCGATCGCCGTGGATGATCGGCACGCGGACTGGAATGGCGTAGACGCCGCTGACCCGGCCGCGCGCGATGCTGCCGACGACCGGGCGCCGGGAGGCGACCACCATCTCGACGCTTGCGGGCTCCGCCGCGTAGGGCAGTGGTGTGCCCCACGGCCGACTGGTGGCAACGAGCTGCCGGCCGTCGGGGGCAAGCAGGATGACCTCCATCCAGTCTTCCTGCGTCGGCACCACGCGGCGCGCGTCGTGATAGAAGGCGCGCAGATCGTCGTTCGCGAGGCTCCGCACCGTCGCAAGGGCGTGGAGCGTGGTGATCGTGTTACGCAGGCTCTCGTCCACCGCGCTCACCAGCGCGCGTGACAGCTCGAGTGCGCTGCCCTCGGCGGCGGCGCGCTGCGAGCGGCCCAGCATGACGAGGACGATCGCCGAGAAGGCGATCATTGGCAGCAGCACGGCCAGGACGAGAGCGATCAGGTGCGAGCGCAGGCGCATGCGCGGTTAGTGTGCCGCTTCGCCTCGGTAATGCCCCGCGGCGACCACACGTACGGCGTCGCCGAGGTAGGGATTGAGGTCGTCGAGATTCAGGAGCAGCGCCTGTGCGGCCGGCATCAGCGTGGACTGCGGTCGATACTGTTCGCACAGCTGTCGCAGCGTCGTCGTGTCGTCGTCGTGGCCGAACACCTCCGCGAATGCCCGCTCCACGGCTCTCTCGAACCGCGCGGCGTCGTCGGCGGGGAGCACGTGCGAGTGCCGGCGCGCGATTGCGGGCACCAGCACGCGTCCGTCCACACGGTCGAGCGGATCTACCTGGTACGCGCAGAGGAGCGGCTGGCGCTCGCGCTCCAGCAGCTCGTGCCACAGCTCCTCGAGCTGCATGGCCGCGGCGAACGCCGTCGGCCGCAGGAGGTCCACCATCTCACCGTACAGGCGGATGCGCTCGTGGCCCGCGCGGCGCACGGCGTCGAGATGCGGCGTGATGGCGGCGAGGAACCGCGCGCGGTCAGGCGCGCCGTCGATCATGAACGTCTCGAGGCACTCGTGGGCGTCGACGTCGACGTATTGGCGACGGCGCATATACGTGCAAACGTCCGTGCCGAGCGCGATCAGGCGTTGGGCGAACGCGGCTCGATTCGCATGCGTCGCGATGACGAGGGCCGCCTCGCCCCGGACAAGACCCTGCTGACACCAA
>Ga0075423_10003569_pt1 | contig 14339 bp, 10 predicted proteins | sample SoiMethybrSBSTD2_FD_80114 | JGI IMG/M metagenome (GOLD analysis project Ga0075423, IMG submission 80114) | Bulk soil microbial communities from a Populus tree surrounding site in Tennessee, USA - Soil MetaG P. TD hybrid SBSTD2 | ecosystem: Environmental > Terrestrial > Soil > Tree plantation...
GCTCGACGCCCGCACTCTTGCCCGTCGAGCCACTGGGAACGCCGCTCCCCCCCTGCGCCAGGCGTCGCGCCGCGTACAGCACCAGGCCCACCGGCACCGCGTAGCGCGGCGCCTGCACGCTGTCGACGAGCCCCGAGATCCCCTGCTCCGGCGTCCCGGCCCGCACCGGCACCGCGAACGCGTCGCGCGCCAGCTCCACCATCCCGGGCAGGTGCGCGGTCCCGCCCGTCAGCACCACCCCCGCCGGCAGCCGTCCCCCCCCGTACCCCGCCCGCTCGAACTCGCGCTGCGCCAACTGGAAGATCTCGTCCACACGCTGGTGGATGATGTGCGACAGCAGCTCGCGCGACGCCTGCCGCGCCCCCTGGCTGGGCGTGGACGGCAGGTTGATCATCTCCGACGCGTCCACCAGCGGCTGGTACGCCACCCCATGGCGCTCCTTCAGCCGCTCCGCGTCCGCTTGCGTGACGCCCAACCCCGCCACCAGGTCGCTCGTGACATGCGTGCCGGCATACTTGAGCGACGCGAGGTGCCGGATCTTCCCCTCGTGGAAGATCGCCACGCCCGTCGACCCGCCCCCCACCTCGACCAGGGCGACGCCCAGCTCTTTCTCGTCGTCCGTCAGCACCGCGTAGGATGCGGCGAGCGGCTCGAGCACCAGCTCGGCCGGCCGGTAACGCGCCCGCTCCACGCTGCGGCGCAGGTTCTGCGCGGCCGTGGACTGCACCGTCACGAGGTACATCTCCACCTCGAGCCGCGTACCGGTCATCCCGACCGGGTCCGAGATGCCGCGCTGCTGGTCGACCACGTACTCCTGCGGGATGTCGTGCAGCAGCTCGTGATCGCGCCCCAGCGAGACCGCGCGCGCCACTTCGTTCACGCGCGCCACGTCCTCCGCGGTGATCTCGTCGCCCGACACCGCCACTACCCCCGGCGACGTGCGCGCCGAGACGTGCTCTCCCGCGATGCCGCACGTCACCGCGCTGACCTTGACGCCCGCCATGCGCTCCGCGTCGCGCATCGCCGTGACGATCGAGCGGCTGGTTTCGTCGATGTCGCGCACCATGCCGCGCCGCACGCCCGCGTTCCGCGCGAGCCCCACGCCCAGCACTTTGGCGAGCGGCAGCCGCGGCAGCTCGCCCACCACCTCCGCGATCACGGCACACGTCTTGGTGCTGCCGAGATCGAGCCCGGCGACGATGTGACGATCCCGGCTCACGCCCCCTCACCGCCCCCGCTCGCGCTCGCCCGCCGTCGCACCACCACCTGGCCGGCAAAGCGGGCATCCAGCTCCCCGTAGGCACGCCCCCGCGCGGCCAGATCCTGCGCTACCAGCACCACGGCCCGAATCACCTCCGGCCCGGCGTCGCGCCCCACCAGCACGCGACGCGACCCGATTTCCAGGAGCACGCCACCGCGCGCGAACGCCCGCGCGCCGGTGATGGTCTGAAACAGCGCCGGATCCACCGACTGGATCAGCGCCAGCACGGCCACCACGCCCGAATCCCCGCTCGCCACGATCGGCAGGTCGAGGCCCGAGCGCGCCGGATCGAACGGCAGCGGGCGACCCGCGGCATCCACCGCCACGAGGCCTCGTCCCGATCCGCGCGGCGCGACCACGAGCGCCGCGGGCTCCACCTCCCGCAGCTCCACCGACAGCACGGCCGGCAACCGCCGCACCACCCGCGCCTCGGCCACCCCCGCCAATCCCCGCACCCGGTCGGCCAGCAACCGCGTGTCGCCGAACACGCTCGCCCGCGGCCCCAGGCGCAGCGCCGCGATCACGGCGTCCGGTGCGAGGTTGCGCACGCCCACGAGCTCGATCTGGCGCACCCGAAACATCGTCAGCCGGCGCAGCACGAACGGCGCGCCGAGCCAGGACGCCCCGAGCAGCGCCGACCCCGCGACGCCCAGCAGCGCGCGCTGCCGCCAGCGCGGCCAACGTCGCCTCACGCCCCCGCCTCCCCATCCGTCCCGAGGCGTGCAAGCAGCTCCGGTCCCACGCGTGTGATATCGCCCGCCCCCAAGGTGAACACCACGTCTCCCGCCTGCACCGTTTCCGCCACCCGCTCCGTGAGCGTCTCGCGCTGACGCAGCGCGACCGTTGTCGCGCCGGCCCGCACCGCGCCTCGCGCCACCAGCGCCGCGCTCACGCCCGGCAGCGGCTGCTCCCGAGCTCCGTAAATCGGCGCCACCACCACCACGTCCGCCGCGGCGAGCGCCCGGCCGAGTGCATCGCCGTGCAGCAGCGTGCGCGAAAACAGGTGCGGCTGAAACACCGCCACCACACGCCGCCGTGGGAACGCCTGGCGCGCTGCCGCCAGCGTCGCCTGGACCTCGGTGGGATGGTGCGCGTAGTCGTCCACCACCGTCACGCCGCGCGCTTCACCCAGCCGCTCGAACCGACGCCCCACGCCGGTGAACTCCGCCAGCGCCGCGAGCGCGCGCTCGAGATCCCCTCCCAACTCGTGCACCACCGCGAGCGCCGCGGCCGCGTTGCGCACGTTGTGGAGTCCCGGCACGCGCAACCGCAACGCCACGGCCCGACCTCCCGGCACCCCGATCCGCGCCGTCGAGCCGCGTTCGTCGAGCGCGAGCTCCGTGATCCGCACGTCGGCGTCCGCACCCAGCCCCACCCGCCAGACCGGCGCCCCGACCGCCGCCATCACTCGCTGGGCGCCCGCGTCGTCGCCGCCCCCGATCACCCGTCGTGCCCCGCCCGCGAACTGCGCGAACGCCTGCTCCAGCGCCGCCACACTGCCGTCGTAACATTCGAGGTGGTCGGCCTCGACGTTGTTCACCACGGCGACGCTCGGCGCGAGCGACAAGAACGCCCGGTCGTACTCGTCGGCTTCCACCACGTACAGCTCGCGACCGCCCACCCGGGCGTTGCCGCCCCACCTAGCGACGCGGCCGCCGGCGAGTCCCGTAGGATCCCGCCCGGCGGCCGCTAACGCCTCCGTGACCATCACCGTGGTGGTCGTTTTGCCGTGCGTGCCCGCCACGGCGACCACCGTTCCACTGGCGACGGCCTGGCTGAGGGCGTCAGCCCGCCGTACCACCGGGACCCCTAGGGCGCGTGCTCGCGTCAGCTCCGGGTGGTCTCCCGGTACCGCGGCGGTGACCACGAGCGCCCGAGCCCCAGCCACGTGCTTCGGGTCGTGACCCCGCCATATCTCCACCCCGTCGGCTGCCAAATCGGCGGCACCAGTGGGGTCGTTATCACAACCGGTGATCGCTACGCCTTGCTCTTTAGCCAGGAGCGCCAAGCCGCTCATGCCAGCTCCGGCGATCCCCATGAAGTGGATCGGGCGGGGATCCACCGTGGTAAACAAGTTCATTAGTGGGGGGCTAATATAGCAAATCTACGAAACTTGCGAAAGAGACCACCAATGTTTCACGGAATGAGTGTCAAAATCTTCGACACGATTTCCCGGGCCGCGTCGGGGTGTCCGCGACCTCGGGCGAGGGTGGCGAGCGACTCCAGTCGGGAGTGGTCGGCCACGAGCGCGGTCACCTCCTGGGCCAATGTGTACGGCGTGAGCCGCTCCTCCGGGAGATGGATGGCGGCGCCGGCTGCCGCCAACGCCGCCGCGTTGTGCGTCTGGTGATCGGCGGCGGCGGTGGGGAGCGGCACGAGGATGCTCGGCTTGCCCCAGGCGCACAGTTCGGCGACGGTCATCGCGCCCGCCCGGGCCACCACCAGATCCGCCGCACGGTACGCGAGCGCCATGGGATCGAAAAAGCCGCGCACCACCACGCGCCCCGCCACGGCGTACCGCGCCAGGGCCTCCGCGTGCACCGTCCCGGTCCCCCACACCACGTTGACGCCGTCGAGCAGGCGGCGCTCGAGCGCGCCCGCGAGCGCGTAGTTGATGGCCCGCGCTCCCTGGCTGCCGCCGAACACCAGCAGCGTGCGACGCGCGGGAACGAGCCCCAGCTCGGCGAGGGCGGCGTCGCGACTCCCCGGCTCGGGCACCGCGATCGGGTTGCCAAGCGCGAACACTGCCGTGCGCGGGCCGACGCGCAGGCGGTCGCGCGCCTCGGGAAATCCCAGATGGATCTGCCGCGCGCGCCGCGCGAGCCAGCGGGTGGCGAGGCCGGGGAACGCGTTCTGCTCCTGGAGCACGGTGGGGACGCCGCGCCGCTGCGCCCGCCAGACCACCGGACCCGCCGCGTAGCCGCCGGTGCCGATCACCATCACCGGCTGCTCGGCATCGAGCACGCGCCCCACGGCGCGCCACGCGCGCCCTACGGTCACCAGCGCGCGCACGTTGTTCCACCAGGTGCGCCGGTAGATCGGCTCCATCAGCAGGAGGTGATGACGAAACGGATAGCGCGGCAGCACCTGCGCCTCGATGCCGCGCTCCGCGCCGACCAGCACGGGCTCGATGCCCCGCCCCGCGTCACGCAACACCTGAGCCAGCGCGAGGGCGGGCATGAGATGGCCGCCGGTGCCACCGCCCGCAACAAGCACCCTCACCACTCCACCCAAATGCGGAATGTGGAATGCAGAATGCGGAGTTTGAGGGGAAGGTCGAAGCGCGTTGCGAAGGTTGCGCTGCCATTCCGCACTCCGCATTCCGCATTTCGCATTGGTTTCATTCCGCATTCCGCATTCCGCATTATCGCGCGGTCCGAGCTCGGCCTACGCTCACCAGCACTCCAGTGGCCACCAGGGCGACGAACAGGCTGGAGCGTCCGTACGAGATGAACGGCAGCGTGATGCCGGTGGCCGGCAGGAGTGCGAGGGTGACGCCGATGTGCAGCACCGCGGTGATCCCGATCATCCCCGTGAGCCCCACGGCGAGCAGCCGGCCGAACGCGTCGCCGGCCGAGGTGGCGATGCGGAAGCCGAGCCAGGCGAAGGTGCCGAACAGCACGATGATCGCGAGCACGCCGAGGAAGCCCCACTCCTCGCCGATGGTCGAGAAAATGAAGTCGGAATAGGCATACGGCAGGTAGCCGAGCTTCTGTTGCCCCTGACCCAACCCGACGCCGAACAACCGCCCCGCTCCGATCCCGACGAGCGACTGGTGCACCTGCCACGTCGCCTCGGAGGGCGCGCTCCCGGGGTTCAGAAACGTGACGACGCGGGCGAGACGGTATTGCGCGCTCGCCACCGCGCCGAACAGGATGGGCGTCGCGAGCACGGCCACCGCGAGGAAGTGCCCGATGCGCGCGCCGGCGGTGAACAGCACCACCCCCGCGAGCAGGGCGACCAGCACGGCCATCGACAGATTCGGCTCGAGGAAGATCAGGGCGACGAGCGGCGTGAGCACGACGATGAAGGGCAGCACGCCGAACTGGAAGGTCCGGATGCGCTCGCCCTTCTTCGCGGCCAGCATCGCGGTCCAGACGACGACGGCGAACTTGGCGAGCTCCGAGGGCTGCACGGTCACGAACCCGAGGTTCACCCAGCGCCGGGCACCGTTGATGCTGGGGGCGACGGCGTAGGTGAACGGGAGCAGCGGGATGAGCAGCAGCACCGCGACCACCGCGAGCACCGGCCACGCCGCCCGCTGCCACTTGCGGTAGTCCGAGCGCGCCAGCAACGCGGCGACGATCCCCCCGACCGCCGCCCCCAGCGCCTGCTTGAGGGCGAAGCTCGAGCCCACCTGCCCGCCCGAGATGGTCAACAGGCTCGAGGCACCATACACCGCGGTGAGCCCGAACACGACCAGGATTGCCGCGACGAGCGCCAGCAGGCGGGTTTCCCAGCGCGCGTCCCTCACATGGCCTCCACCAGTGTCCGGAACGTCGCACCCCGCTCCTCGTAATTCTTGAACATGTCGTAGCTCGAGCACGCGGGGGACAACAGCACCGCGTCGCCCGGCCGCGCCGCCCGGCGCGCGCGACCGACCACGTCGGCGAACGTCGTGCCACGCTCGAGCGGCACCTGGCCGCTCAGGTCCTGGGCCACGAGCGGTCCCGCCTCGCCGTACGCGATCACCAGCCGGCACTGCGCTCGCAGCAGCGGCGCCAACCGCGTGTACGGTTCTCCCTTGTGCCGGCCGCCGAGCAGCAGCACGAAGGGCCGGTCCATCGCGGCCACCGCCACCACGGTCGACGCGATGTTCGTGGCCTTCGAGTCGTTGATCCAGCGGACGCCGCCGACCTCGCGCACGGGCTCGAGTCGGTGCGGCAGCGCGTGGAAGGAGCGCAGCCCCCGCGCGATGACGGCCGGCGTCACCCCCGCCTCCCGCACCGCCAGCGCGGCGGCGAGCGCATTCGCGACGTTATGGTCGCCCAACAGCCCGAGCTCGGCGCGGGCCAGCAGCGCGTCACGCCCCAGCTGGAGGCGGCGCGCCGCCGCATCGTACCACCCCTCCGCCGGGCGCTGCAGCGAGAACAGCGCGCGCCGGCCCGGCGCCCCCGCCGCCAGCTCGAGCACCGCCGGCTCGTCCCCATTCAGCACCCACACGTGGCCGGCGCCCGCGTTGCGAAACAGCAGCCGCTTGTCCGCATAGTAGGCCTCCACGCTGGTGTAGCGATCGAGGTGGTCGGGGGCGAGGTTCGTGAGGATGCCGATCTCCGGAGCGAAGTGCGGGCTGTCGTGCAGCTGGAACGACGAGACCTCCACCGCGAGCCACTGGTAGCGGTCATTCTGCAGGGCGATGTCGGCGAGCGGGCGACCGATGTTCCCCGCCGCCTCGGCATGCAGTCCCGCCGTGCGCAGCAGATGCGCCACCAGCGCGGTGGTGGTCGTCTTGCCGTTGGTCCCCGTGATGGCGATGCAGCGCGTCCCCGATCCGGACAGGGCCCGGAACCCGAGGTCGATCTCGGACAGGATCGGGACGCGGGCCTCGCGCGCCGCCGCGAGCGGCGGCGCCTCGGGGGGCACGCCGGGGGAGACGATCACCGCGGCGGCCCCGCGGATCTGCGCCAGGTCGTGGCGTCCGACGTCGAGCGTGACGCCGTGCAGCCCGCGCAGCGCGCCGAGCGCCTCGCTCCCGTAGGGGTGATCCGACGCGTCGCTCGCGTACACGCGCACGCCCTCACGCGCCAGCAGCCGGGTGGCGGCGACCCCGCTCTTCCCCAACCCCACGACCGCGACCGTGCCGCCCCCCCGCCACGCCTCGGGGATCATCGCACCTTCAGGGTCGCGAGGGCGATGGCCGCGCACATCACCGCCAGGATGTAGAACCGCATCACGACCTGCGGCTCCGCCCAGCCCAGCTTCTCGAAGTGGTGGTGCAGCGGCGCCATGCGAAACACCTTGTGGGCGTCGGCGTATTCCTTGCCGTGCCGCTGTTTGTGCCAGCGGTACACCCACACCTGCAGCATCACCGAGACCGCTTCCGCCGCGAACACACCGCCCGCGATGAGCAGCAGGAATTCGGCCTTGAGCATGATCGCGACGGTGCCCAAGGCGCCGCCGATGGCGAGAGAGCCGGTATCGCCCATGAACACCTGTGCCGGATGCGCGTTGAACCACAGAAATCCGAGGGCCGCACCGGCGAGCGCGCCGCAGAAGATCGTCAACTCCTGGGAGCCAGGCAGGAAGTACACGAGCAGATAGCGCGTCCAATCGATGCGGCCGAACACGTACGCGAACGCGGCGAACGTGCCGGCCAGGATGGCCGTGAGTCCCGCCGCCAGCCCGTCCAGGCCGTCGGTGAGGTTCACGGCGTTCGAGGTCCCGGTCACGACGACCGTCACGAACAGCAGGTACAGCGGCGGCGGCAGGACCAGCAGCATGTACTTGAACACCGGCAGCTGCGTGGAGGTGGGGGGCAGGTCCGGCGCCAGCGGCCACAGGATGAGCGCGATCCCGAGCGCCACGCCGAACGTGACCTGGCCGACGAGCTTCCAGCGCGCGACCAGCCCCTGCGACTTGCCGCGCACGATCTTCAAATAGTCGTCGATGAAGCCGATGGTCCCTGCCCACAGCATGGCGGCGACGGCCACCACGACGTAGCGGCTGTCGAGCCGCGCCCACAACAGCGTCGGCACGACGGTCGCCAGAATGATGATCAACCCGCCCATGGTGGGCGTGCCGCGCTTCGTGTGGTGGCTGGCCGGTCCTTCGGCGCGGATCACCTGGCCCACGTTGCGCTCGCGCAGCCGGCGGATGATGGCGGGCCCGCACAGGAACGCGAGCACCAGCGCCGTCACGACCGCGCCCGCCGCGCGAAACGTGAGGTAGTTGAACAGGTTGAAAAAGATGTGCTGCTTCGCGAGCGGCGCGAGCAAGTGATAGAGCACGTGCGATCCTCAGTTCAGGTGCGGCAGCACCCGCTCGAGCGCCACCCCGCGGGACGCCTTGAGCAGGACGATCTCATTGCCGGTGAGCGCCGTCTTGAGCCGCGGGCCCAGCGCGTTCGCGTCGGGCGCCGTGATCAGGCGCTTCCCGAGCGCCGCCCGGTGCGGCTCGAACGCCGGCACGAACTCCCCCACCGCCGCCACCAGCGCCGGCTGGAGCGCCGCGATCTCCGCGGCTGCCGCCGCATGCAATCTGGCACTCTCCGGCCCGAGCTCCAACATCGAGCCCACGACCACCGCGAGCGGCCGCTGCCGCCGGTCGGCGAGCCAGTGGGCGAGTTTCAGCGCCCAGCGCAGCGAGCCCGGGTTCGCGTTGTACGTGTCGTCGATCACCGTGAGCCCGCCGAGCGACAGCACGGCGCCCCGCCCGGCCGGAAGCCGCACACCGGCCAGGGCCGCGACCGCGCGCGCCGGGTCGGCGCCCGCCTCCCGGCCCACCGCGAGCGCCAGCATGGCGTTTTCGATCTGGTGGAACCCCACCACCGGCAGCGTGACCGCGTGTCCCCGCCACGTGATACGGGGGTGGCCCCCATCGTCGAGCTCCGCGGCGTCGGGCCGCAGCTGCGCGCCGGCGCCGGTCCCCGCGACGACCGTAGGCGCGCGACGCCGCGCCTCGCCGGCGAGCTCGGGCGGGTCGGTCCCGACCACCACCATCCGCGCACCTTCGGCCAGGGCGAGCTTCTCCTGCATCACCCCGGCCAGTGAGCCGAAGCCCTCCACGTGCGCGTAGCCGACGTTGGTGATCACCGCGATGGTGGGCTCGATCACGTCGCGCAACCGGGGGATTTCGCCCGGGACGCTCGCGCCCGCTTCCACCACCAGCGCCTCGGTGTCGTCGGGAGCGGCGAGGATCGTGAGCGGCACGCCCACGAGGTTGTTGAGGTTTCCGCTCGTCGCGTGCACCTGGTACGTGGTGGCCAGCACCGCGCGGATCATCTCCTTGGTGCTGGTCTTCCCGCTCGAGCCCGTCACCGCCACCACCGGGCTGCCGGGCGCGAGCAGCCGCCGCCGCGCGCGCGCCAAATACCCGAGCGCGGCGAGCGTGTCGGCTACCTCGAAATACGGCAGGCCGTCCACCGCTGGCGTGCCGCGCCGCACCACCGCCGCCGCCGCGCCCTTGGCTCTCGCCTGATCGAGGAACGCGTGCGCGTCGAAGCGATCGCCCTTCAGCGCGACGAACAGGGCACCGGGTGTCAGGTCGCGGGTGTCGGTGGCCACCCCGGTGAAGCGCAGGCCGCGGGGACCCGGGACACCCAGGGCCTCGAAGACGCGTGCCGAATCCCACGTCATCACCACCCCGCCCGCACGCGTTCGTTCACGATGCCCCCAGCTCCTTCACGATCGCCCGCTCGTCGAACGGCTGCTTGCCCGTCCCGATCACCTGGTAGGTCTCGTGTCCCTTCCCCGCGAGGAGGATGGTGTCTCCCGGACCCGCCAGCTCGAGGGCGCGGGCGATGGCCCGGCGGCGGTCAAGCTCTCGGTGATGCGGCTTCGCCCGCATTCCGACCTCAACGTCGTCGAGGATCTTCTCCGGGTCCTCGGTGCGCGGATTGTCCGACGTGAGGATCGCGACGTCCGCGAGGCGCACGGCCACCGTGCCCATCGGAGCGCGTTTGCCGCGGTCGCGATCGCCGCCGGCGCCGAACACGACGATGATCCGCCCTTGGGTGAGGGGGCGCAGCGTCTCGAGGGCCCGCTCCAGTGCGTCCGGCGTGTGGGCATAGTCGCGCAGCACGGTGCACGGCCGTTCGGCGATCCGCTCCATCCGGCCCGGGACCTGCGGCGCGCGCGTCAGCCGTTCGGCCACGGCCTCGACCGGGACGCCCAGGCCCCAGGCGCAGGCCGCCACACCGAGGGCGTTGGCCACGTTGAAGCGGCCGAGCAGCGGGAGCCGCACCTCCGCCCGGCCCATGGGGGTGACGAGCTCGAAGCGGGCGCCCGCCGCGTCGAGGGCGACGCGCGCCGCGGTCACCTCGCCCGCGCGCTCGCCGAACGTCACGCGGCGGTGCTCGCGCCGCAACCTCTGCCACGCGGGATCGTCGGCGTTCACCACCTCGAGCCCGTCGGGAGCGAGGTACTGCAGGAGCTTCGCCTTGGCGCGGAAGTAGTCTTCGAGGGTCTTGTGGTAGTCGAGGTGGTCGCGGGTCAGGTTGGTGAAGACGGCGGCGCGGAACACGAGTCCATCCACCCGCCCCTGATCGAGGCTGTGGGAGGAGACTTCCATCGCCGCGCCGCGCGCACCCCGCGCGACCAGCGCGGCGAGCGTCGCCTGGAGATCGATCGGCCCGGGCGTGGTGAGATTGCCGGCCTCGCTCGGGACCGGGTCGCCCGCCGGATCGAACGCCCCCAGCGTGCCGATCGAGCCCGTCGGCTCGAGCGCCGACAGGACGTGCTGCAGCAGCGTGACGGAGGTCGTCTTGCCGTTTGTTCCCGTGACACCGACGAGATCGAGCTTCGCCGCGGGGCGGTCGTACCACGCTTCCGCCGCGACGGCGGCGGCGCGCCGCCCGTCGCGCACCAGGATCTGCGGCACGTCCACCGTCTGCTCGCGCTCGACCAACGCAGCCGCGGCGCCTCGCTCGCGCGCGGCCGTCACGTACTCGTGCCCGTCCTGCACCGACCCGTGCACGGCGCAATACAGCATTCCCCGTTCCACCTTCCGGCTGTCGGCCGTGAGGCCGGTGATGTCGGGCCAGGTGTGCAGATCGGGCATTTCCACGAGGAGCTGGGCGCGCTCCAGCGCCGCCACGATTCCCTGGAGGCGGTTCATCGCCGCGGCCCGCGGCGCGCACCAGCGGACCCACGGGCGCGAATCCGGTCGCCGGCGTGTGGGTCGGCGAACAGCGTGATCATCGCGCCCGCGGCCGCGCTGTCGCCCGCCGCCGGCCACGTATGCTCCGCCACACCCCAGCCCCGGAGCGCCACGCGGAACCCGCGCCGGTGCAGGGTGCGCACGGCCTCCCGGATGCCGAAGCCGGCCACGTCGGGGACGGCCCGGCGCGGCCGGGCCCCGGCGCTGTCCGGTTGATACGGCCAGGGAACCACGTAGGGCACCAGACCGCCGTCGTCGTCGACCGGCGCGGCCGCGGCGCGCGGCGCGGCGGTGGACAGCCGGGCCCGGTCGAGCGCCACCGTGCGGGCCGACAACGCCTGCTCCAGCATGGAGCGCGTGACCGGGGCCGCGGTCTGGGCGGCGAAGTAGCTCCCCTTGTGGGGGTTGTCGATTTTCACGACCAGCACCAGCTGCGGCTGGTCGGCCGGGAACAGCGCGGCGAACGACGCGGTGTACTCACCGGCGGCGTAGCGGCCGTTCACGACGCGGCGCGCCGTCCCGGTCTTCGCCGCCACGGGAAAGTTGGTGAGCGCCGCCTCGGCTCCGGTGCCGCGCTCCACGACGCCGCGCAGCAGGTTGCGTAACGCCGCCGCGACCTCACGGGAAACGACGCGTCGCACCGGCTCCGGGCGATGCCGGTAGCGCACGCCCCCGCTCGCGCTCCGCACCTCGCGAATCAGCGTCGGCTGCAACAACAGACCGTCGTTCGCGAGCGCCCCGTAGGCCATCGCCACCTGGATCGGGGTGACCGACAGCTCGTAGCCCATGGCAAGACTCGCCGCGCTGGGGCGCGTCCACTCGGCCGGCGGCCGCAGGCGTCCGGTGGCCTCCGCGGGAAACTCGATCCCCGTGAACGACCCGAACCCGAAATCCCGGAGCGTCGTGTACTGCTCCGCCGCCGTGAGTCGTGCCGCGAACTTCGCGATGGCGATGTTGCTGGAGACGCGGATCGCGTCGGCCAGCGTGAGCGAGGGCTGCGGGTCGTCGTCGGTGATCGTACGACCGAGCACGCGCCACTTGCCCCCCTCCCCCGAGACGTGGTCCGTGGGCGAGACCCGTCGGAGGGAGAGCAGCGCGGCGGCGGCGAAGATCTTCGCCAGCGAGCCGGGCTCGAACGTGTCGGTGAACGCGCTGGGGCGCGCGCTCCCGTCCCGCTGGCGCGAGGCGAGGGCCAACACTTCGCCGCTCCCGGGATCGAGCATCACGACATCCCCGCCGTCCGCGTCCATGCGGTGCAGCGCGTCGTCCAACGCCCGCTGCGCGATCTCCTGCAGCTCCGCGTCCAGCGTGAGCACGACGTCGAGCCCCGGAACGGGCGGAGCGATCACCCGCGCCGGCGACTCGTATTCGCGTCCCGCGCGGTCCTTCAGTACGACCGCCGCGCCCGCCCGGCCCGCGAGCAGGCTGTCGAGGGTCCGCTCCAGTCCGGACGCACCCAGGCCGTCGTCCCCCACGCGGCCGATGGTCGCGCGCGCGACCGCGGGATCGGGATAAAACCGGTTCAGCACGGATTCGAGATGCACGCCCCGCACGCTCCGCAGCGGCTGCACCTCGAGCGCGCTGTACGGCCCCGCGAAGTAGGCGTACCGCCGGCGCAGCGCCTGCTGCCAGGCGCTCGCCGTCAGGCCGAGCCGCCGGCTGATGAGCGCACCGTCGGCCGCCGGGTCGCGCAGCTCGTTGGGCGCGATCCCCACGTGGTAGGTCTCCTGCGTGACAGCGAGCGGCGTGCCGTGGCGGTCGTACAGCGCCCCGCGGCGCGCTGGGAGCACGATCCGCTCGGTGCGCTGCGCCTGCGCTTCCTCGGCCCAGCGGCGACCGTGCAGGAGCTGCACCTGCGCCGCGCGTCCCACCAGCAAGGCCAGGCCCACGAGCACGCCGAATTCCACGACCTGGATGCGGACGGCGGGCCGGGCCATGCGCTAGCGCGACCCGGTGGGAGCCGGGACCAGTACGATCTCGCTGTCGCTCGGCAGGTGCAGGCCGAGCCGCGCCTGCGCGCGCGGGACCAGCACGGCGCGGCTCTCGGCGGCGCGGATGCGGCGCTCGAGATCGGCGCGATGCCCGTCCAGGTTGGCGCGCCGGGCGCGCAAGTCGGCGAGCTCACGGGCCGCGCGGATGGCGGCGGTCTGCCGGGCGTACACCAGCCAGGTGGTGACGAGGAAGGCCACGAGCCAGAGGGCGACCCAGTGACGGCCTCTAGCCATCGCCGGCCCCCTCCACCTCGAAGGCGCGGAGCTGCGCCGAGCGGGCCCGCGGGTTGTCGCGCAGCTCAGCGGGCCCGGGACGGATCGGTTTACGGCTGAGCAGCCGGCCCAGCGGGCGTCCGCGACAGGTGCAGACGGGCTGGCGGGGCGGGCAGACGCACGAGCGGCTCCAATCGCGGAACGCTTGCTTGACGATGCGGTCCTCGCCTGAGTGGTAGGTGATCACCGCCATGCGGCCGCCGGGTGCCAGCGTGGCGCGGAGCGCCGGCAGCGCGAGCTCGAGTTGCTCGAGCTCCTGGTTCACGACGATGCGCAGCGCCTGGAACAGCCGCGCGAAGTCGGACGGCCCCGATCGCGGGCCGCGCGCCTCGCGAATCGCGTTCACGAGGTCGTCGCTCGTGGCGAACGGGGCCGTCGCGCGCCGCCGCACGATCGCCCGGGCCAGCCGCCGCGCGCGCGGCTCGTCCGCCAGCTCGCTGAAGGCGTCGGCCAGCCGGGCTTCGGGCCACGTGTTGAGCAGGTCGGCGGCCGTGACCCCGTGGCCCGCCGCCATCCGCATGTCGAGCGGCGCCCCGGGTCGAAAGGTAAACCCCCGGCCGTCGGTATCGAGCTGGTGGGACGAGAGACCCAGGTCGAGCAGGATGCGGTCGGGCCGGAACGTCTCGATGGTGCCCAGCACCTTGGCCGAGCCGAAGGGACCGGTGGAATACCGGATCCCGGTGTCGCCCAGGCGGGCGCGGGCGGCGGCGATCGCGTCGGGATCGCGATCCACGGCCAGCACCTCGGCGCCGAGCTCGCGGAACACCGCCGCGTGGCCGCCGCCGCCGACGGTCGCGTCCACGATGCGGCGGCCGCCCGTCGACCAGTCGCGCACGGCCTCGGCCAGGACCGGAACGTGGTAGGTGGCGGTCAATGCCCTCCCGAAAAAGACGAAAGCCCCGCCTGCCGTGGCAGGCGGGGCCGGGTGCGTCGTCCCGCGAGGCGGGTTCAGGCGGGGCTGACGGGGCTCGAACCCGCGACCTCCGGTGTGACAGACC
>Ga0075423_10003570_pt1 | contig 14339 bp, 5 predicted proteins | sample SoiMethybrSBSTD2_FD_80114 | JGI IMG/M metagenome (GOLD analysis project Ga0075423, IMG submission 80114) | Bulk soil microbial communities from a Populus tree surrounding site in Tennessee, USA - Soil MetaG P. TD hybrid SBSTD2 | ecosystem: Environmental > Terrestrial > Soil > Tree plantation...
ATAGTGCGGATGCTGCAGCGTGGCGGCGCTCACGCCAGCCGCGAGCAGTTCGTGCTCGGAGAAGTGGGTGATCGCTTCGAGGCCGTCGCGGAGGTTGCGCCAAAACGCCTCAACCGAGGCAGCTTGGGGGAAGCGGCCACTGATCGCAATGATCGCGATATCGGCGCTAAAGGAGGTAGGAGTGTCCATAGAGCCTCAATCAAATCAGTGCGACGGTTTGAGTGGCGCGCGCGAATGCTGGCGAAACTGGCGCTGCTGAGCCATGGTGTCGCGGCGGGTGTCGGCGCGCTCCTGGACCGGCTGGAGCGCTGGCGATTCAGCCTGCCCAGCCCACAGATGCTGGGCGAGCGCACGGATCGTCGGGTAGTGAAACAACTCGATGAGCGACAGTTCCTGGTTGAGCGCCGCGCAGAGCTGGTGGTGCAGCTGGATCAGCAGGAGCGAGTGGCCCCCGAGGTCAAAGAACGAATCCTGGACCCCAACCTGGTCGATCCCGAGCACCGCCTGCCAGATCGCGGCGATGCGCTGCTCGAGCTCGGTCTGCGGCGCGACATAGCTCGCCTGCGATGTCGCGCGCGTGCCATCAGGCTCCGGCAGGGCGCGTAGATCCCGCTTGCCGTTGGGCGTCAGCGGCACCGCATCGAGCAGCACAAACGCGGCTGGCAGCATATACGCCGGCAGGCACGTTGCCAGAAATGCCCGCAGCTCAGGGATCAAGCTATCCTGACCCCTGGCCTCTGACCCCTGACCCCTGGCCTCTGATCCCTGATCCCTGCCCCCTGATCCCTGCTGCGGCACAACATAGGCGACCAGTTGCGGACTGCTCGCCTCGCCGCGCGCCAGCACAATCACCTCCTCGACCGCTGGATGCTCGCGCACCACCGCCTCGATCTCGCCCGGCTCGACCCGGTAGCCGCGCAGCTTGATCTGCTGGTCAAGCCGTCCCAGAAACGCCAGCCGCCCATCCGCCAGATAGCGCGCTAGGTCGCCGGTCTTATAAAGGCGCGTCCCATTTTGGATTTTGGATTTTGGATTTTGGATTGGGTTTAATCCAAAATCCAAAATCCAAAATCCAAAATCGGCGAAGGGGTTTGGCACAAATCGCTCGGCGGTGAGGTCGGGGCGGTTGCGGTAGCCACGCGCCAGCCCCGCGCCGCCGATATACAGCTCGCCCGCCACGCCGAGCGGCACCGGCTGCATCTGGCGATCCAGCAGATACACTTGAGTATTCGTGATCGGACGACCGATCGCGACCGGTGCTTCAGCCGCGAGCAAGGCGTGGTAGCTGGCTGGTGCATCGACGATGCTGGTAATCGTCGTCTCGGTCGGGCCATAGACATTGCGAAACTGGACCTGTGGCCCGCTCAGGCTGGCCCAGTGGCGCAGCGCCTCCGCGCTGATGCGCTCGCCGCCGACCGCAACCACGCGCAGCGAGCCTGGTACCGCGCCGGGGCGATTAGGCAGCCCGGCGACCAGCGCATGCCAGTAGGCCGCTGGCACATGCAGCACATCGATGCGCTGCTGATCGCAGAAATCCAGCAGCTCTGACGGTGCCCACATGCTGGGTGCGCGCGGGCACACCACGGTTGCGCCGCTGAGCAGTGGCGGGAAGATGTCCTCAGCCGCCGCATCAAAGCTCACCGAAAAAAAGTGCAGCATGCGCTGGTTGCGGCCAAGACGGTACTGGCCCACCAGCGCGCGAACGTGGTTGAGCAGCGCGCGCTGCACGATCATCGCCGCTTTGGGCAGCCCGCTCGAGCCCGAAGTGTAGATCAGATACGCCAGGTTATCACCATCCACGCCGCTCGCCGGGTTCGCAGTCGATTCCTGTGTGATCGCGGGCCAGTCGGCATGCAGATTTACGATTTTGGATTTACGATTTACGATTGGGGTCTGGGATTGCTCCAAATCGTCAATCGTCAAGCGTAAATCGTACATTGAGTCGGTGATCAGCACCTGCACCTGGGCATCGTCGAGCATGAACGCCAGGCGCTGGGCCGGGTAGCTCGGATCGAGCGGCAGATACGCGCCACCGGCTTTGAGCGTGCCCAGCAGCCCGACGAACAGCACCAGCGAGCGCTCAAGGTAGATACCCACCAGTGTATCAGCGCCGACGCCACGCGACCGCAGATAGTGGCCGAGCTGGTTGGCACGCACATTCAGCTCGCGATAGGTCAGGTGCTGGTTTTCAAACAGCACTGCCACTGCGTCGGGCGTGCGTTCTGTTTGCTGCGCAAACTGCTGTGCGATACCAGCAGCTGCCGGCAGCGCGCTCGCGGTCGCGTTCCATTCGCCGAGCAGCTGCCAGCGCTCGCTCGCGCCCAGCAACGGCAGCGCGCCGATGCGCGCCGTCGCGTCGGCGGCGATGCGCTCCAGCAGCGTCTGGAACTGCCGCAGCAATCGGCTGATCGTCGTGGCGTCGAACAGATCGGAGCGGTACTTCAGCGCCGCGCCGATGCCTGGCAGGCTCTCCTGGAGCATCAGCACCAAGTCGAACTCGGCCGCCTCCGGCTCGACGACCAGCGGGCGCAGCGTCAGGCCAGCCTGGGTTGCGACGACGGGTGGGGCGTGCTGGAGCAGCAACACGACCTGGAACAGCGGCGAGGCGCTGAGGCTGCGCTGCGGCTGCAACGCGGCGACTAGCTGCTCGAACGGTAGATCCTGGTGGGCATAGGCGTCCAGACAGGTGCTGCGCACGCGCTTCGCTAACGCGTCGAAGGGCGGGTTGCCGGAGAGATCGGCGCGCAGCACCAGCGTGTTGACGAAACAGCCGATCAGCCCTTCGAGCTCGGCGCTGGTGCGGGTGCTGATCGGGGCACCCACGAGGATATCGTCCTGGCCCGAGGCGCGATACAGCAAAGTCTCAAAGGCCGCCAGCATCGTCATAAACAGCGTTGCGCCGCTGCGCTGGCTGAGCGCGCGCAGCGCAGCCGACAGCGCGCTGGGCAGCTGCAAGCGCTCGCTCGCGCCGTGAAAGGTCTGCACGCTCGCGCGTGGATGGTCGGTGGGCAGCGCCAGCAGCGATGGCGCACCTGCGAGCTGTCGCCGCCAGTACGCGAGTTGGGTCTGTAGGGGTGACCCGGCGGCGTGGTCGCCCTCGCCGCGCAGCCAGTCGCGCTGCCAAGCGGCGTAGTCGGCGTACTGGATCGGCAGCTCGGGCAGCGCAGCGGGCTGGTGAGCCGCGAACGCCGGGTAGAGCACGGTCAGCTCACGCAGCAGCAGATCAATCGACCAGCCGTCGGCGACGATATGGTGCATCGTCAGCAGCAGCATATGCGCGGCGGCATGTTGGCGTAGGAGACAGGCGCGCAGCAGCGGGCCATGCGCCAGGTCGAACGGCTGGCGAACGGCTGCGCGCATCAGGCGCTCGGCAGCGGCGGCGCGCTCAGGCGCGGGAACGTCGCTCAGATCGAGCAGTGGCAGGGGCAGGCGCAACGTCGGCGCGACCAACTGCACGGGCTGGCCCTCGATTGATGGAAAAGTACTGCGCAGCACGGCGTGCCGCGCGACGATTGCGTTGAGGCTGTGCGCCAGCGCCGCCAGGTCGAGCGGGCCGTCCAAGCGCACGGCCAGCGGAATGCTATACGCCCCGCTGCCGGGCGCGAGCTGATCGAGGAACCACAGCCGCTCTTGGGCGAACGAGAGCGGGTTGCGCTGTACGAGTAGGGCACGCTTCGCAGGCGAGAGGGCGGCGATCTGGGCAGCGAAAACACTCACAGTGAATCCCTTGGCAGTTCGAGCAGACAGCACAACCGTAATTCTACCTCAAATGTAGCTCGTATGGGTAGCGCTGTTCACTCCCCATCCTGCAAGATCGACAGGTACGCGCGCCACGGCCCGACCGCATCGGCGTACACTTGCGCCATCGTCTGGACGATCTGCCGCACATGGTTCAGGTCATGCACGACCCACGTCGCCAGCAATTGCCCGAGCCGCACCTCCCCCAGCTCGGGGTGCTGCCCCGTCCGGCTCAGATCCGCACTCGTCAGATTCATGCCCATCAGCGCAGCGACATTCGCTCGCCGAAGCTCGGCAAACGTCGCCAGCAGTTCAGCCACGCTCGGGCTCTGGCTCTCGGTCAGTTGGGTCGTTCGGTCGAATGGGTCGAATGGTCGCCGCTCGTCTGCCAGAATGTGCCGCGCCCGCACCATCCAGTTTGTGCGTTCGCCATGGATGAGGTGATCGATGACGTCGTAGGGCGACCAGATGCCGTCGCCGTGCGTTGCCCGCACCCAGCGCTCGGGGAGGCCCGCAAGCAATTCGCTCAGGCTTGCGGGCGTTCGCTCGAGCACCGCCACCGCATCGTCCAGATTGAAGCCGTCATTTTGCATCGTAAACTCCTCGCATATGCTTCCGAAGCGCTCGTTTCCGCTCAGCGGGCCATGCCGAGCGGTCGAACACGATGCTATTATACCGCCTGGTAGAGCGGCTATATGCGACGACCATTTTGAGCCTAGGCACGCGTGAATCGCAGCGTACCGCCTGGGTTGGTGATCGTCAAGGTCGTCCCTTGCAGCGCGAATGACTGCGCCTGGAGGAGTGCTGTAGTATAGCGCGTTTCCTGCTGCATGATCGTCGGTGGGTCGCACGCCATCAGCGTTTGGCGTAGGTCGCTGATCGTCAAGTTCTGGCCATTGACGACATACGTACCACCAAACGAATTGCACCCAGCCGAGCCGCCCACCGTGCCGTCGCCAAACTGCAAAGTGAGCTTCGTCCCCTGCACGAGCGGTTGCTCGACACCATTCTGCTCAAGGCCGGTCAACAGCCACTGCGTTCCCGCAAGCGTGGCACCGCTGCTTGCTCCAGGGCTGACTCCGCAGGCGTTCAGCAGGATAATCGCCATCGTAGCGATGATGGCGCTGTAGAACAAGTGAGGCTGTAATTGTAGCATAGTGGTTCCTCCGTTTCGCCCGTTTCACCTGGCGCACGAGCGTTTTCTTGGCGAGATCACCTAGACGCTCTGGCTCGCCTGATCGTTCCATCTCAAGTGTAGCGCTTCGCAGCCCTTTGATCTCGCGCATGGTCCACTCTTGCGCACCAGCTTGTTGCGGTTGAGACGATATAACCCTCCGACCTTACTTCTTAACCTTGACTGGTTCGGTTATAATCATCGGGAGCGCGCCGCTGCGCTCCCACGACACCGCGCACAACCACCTCATATCGCTTGCCGCGTAGCAAGGAACTGATACCATGACCAGCCTTGACCAAGAACTGGCCAGTCTCAGCCCCGACCAACGCCGCCTGGTTGAGCGCTGGCTGCGTACGCAACCGGAGCCCGAGCTGCAACCAGCGCCCGTCCGCATTCCACGCCGCCGCGCGACCGACGTGTGCCCGCTCTCGTTTGCCCAGCAGCAGCTCTGGTTCTTGCAGCAATGGGATGTCGATAGCACCGCGTACAACTTCCCGATTGCCGTGCGCCTCAGTGGCCCGTGCGAGGTGGCGACGCTGGAGCGCAGCCTCAATGCGATTGTGCAGCGCCATGAGGCGCTCCGCACGACCTTCCTGGCTGTGGACGGGATTCCGCAGCAGGTGATCGCCCCGACCCTATCGCTATCGTTGTTCCAGGTCGATCTGGAACGCCTGCCGGTTGTCGTGCAGGAGAAATGGGTCCAGCGCCTGGCGTTTATGGAGGTTGAGCAGCCCTTCGACCTCGAACACGGCCCGCTGCTGCGCGCGTGTATCCTGCGCCTGCGTGCCAGGGAACATGTGTTGCTGATCACGCTGCATCACATTGTGTTCGATGGCTGGTCGCAGGGCGTCTTGGTCCGCGAGATAATGGCGCTCTACACAGCCTTTCGCGCAGGCCAAGCATCGCCCCTGCCCGCACTGCCGATTCAGTATGGCGACTATACGACCTGGCAACGGCAGCGGCTTCAGGGCAGCGAGGTGGACAAACAGCTCGCTTTTTGGGCCGAGCACCTGCGGGATGCGCCGCCGCTGCTGGAACTGCCAACCGACCATTCGCGCCCGCCGATTCGCAGCACCCGTGGTGCCGGCCAGATCTTTGCCATACCTGCGTCCCTCACCGAACCGCTCAAAGCGCTGAGCCGGCAGACCGGCACCACGTTGTTCATGACGCTGTTGGCCGCCTTCGACGTGCTGCTCGCGCGCTATAGCGGCCAAACCGACATTGTCATCGGCACGCCGATCGCCGGGCGTACTCAGGAGGATCTGGAAGGGCTGATCGGCCTGTTTATGAACCTGCTGGCGTTGCGGACGGATCTCGCGGGCAACCCGCCGTTTCGCGAGCTGATGCAGCGGGTGCGCGCTGTGGCACTTGCGGCGTACGCACATCAAGATATCGCCTTTGAGCAGGTGCTCGAAACCTTGCAAATCGCGCGCGATCTGAGCCGCCACCCGATCTTCCAGGTGCTGTTGGCCTTCCAAAATGCGCCGATGCCAATGCTGAAGGATCCCAGCCTGACTGTGGAGCTGTTCGAGCTGGACCGCACCATCGCACGATGGGATCTGGCGCTGTTCTTCCAAGAGAGCGAGCACGGGCTGCGGGTACGGGCCGAATATAGCACCGATCTGTTCACGCCAGCGACGATTCGCCGCATGGTGGACCAGTTCCAGATCCTGCTCGCGAGGATCGTGGCTGACCCCGATCAACCCCTGGCGACGCTGCCGCTGTTGAGCGCGGCCGAGCGTGAGCAATTGCTGGTGGCGTGGAATGCGACCGCAGTGACGTACCCAGCCGACCAGTGCCTGCACCACCTGTTTGCGGCGCAGGTTGCGCGGACACCTGACGCGATCGCGGTCGCTCTCGGAACCGTGAACCACGAACCCAGAACTCTGAATGACGGAGGAGCCGATTCGCATGGTTCAGCCTTCAGCCTTCAGCTCAGCTATACCGAGCTGAACCGGCGGGCGAACCAGCTTGCCCACACCTTGCGCGCTCGCGGCGTCGGCCCCGAAGTCCGCGTCGGCGTTGCGCTCCCACGCTCGCACGATGTCCTGATCAGCCTGCTCGCCATCTTCAAGGCCGGCGGCGTCTACGTCCCGCTCGACCCGGCCTACCCCACCGAACGCCTAGCCTTCATGAAGGCAGACGCGCAGCTCGCCGTGCTGATCACAGCGACGAACCTGCAAGACAAGGAGACACGGGGACAAGGAGACACGGAGAGCTCCCAACTCCTTGTCTCCTTGTCTCCCGGTCTCGGCCCAGTGGTCGATCTAGCCGCCGACTGGCCCGCGATCGCGCAGGCCGACGCAACCAACCTCGCCGTCGCGACGCCGCCGGATCAGCTCGCCTATGTGATCTACACCTCGGGCTCGACTGGCACACCCAAGGGCGTTGCGGTCCCCCATCGCCAACTCCTCAATCGCTTAGACTGGATGTGGCGTACCTACCCCTTCCTGCCCAACGAGGTCGCCGCACAAAAGACCGCGCTCAACTTCGTCGATGCGTTCTGGGAGATGCTCGGCGGGCTGCTTCAGGGCATCCCAACGGTGATCATCCCGATGGAGCTGCTGACCGATCCCGCGCAGTTCGTCGCAGCGCTGGCAGCGCACAGTGTCACGCGGCTCTGGCTGGTGCCGTCGCTCCTGGCGACGCTGCTCGATACTGTGCCCAACCTGGCACTGCGGCTGCCCAAGCTGCGCTTCTGGTCGAGCGGCGGCGAGGCGCTCGCGCCCGATCTGTTCGCGCGCTTCCAGCGCGAACAGCCCGATAGCCTGCTGCTGAATCTGTACGGCACCTCGGAGGTGTTCGATGCGACGGAGTGGGCTGCGCGTGGCGATACTCGGCTCTATGCGCGTATTCCGATCGGGCGACCGATCGCGAACGTGCAGACGTACGTGCTGGATGCGCAGCTGCGACCAGTGCCAATCGGAGTTGTAGGCGAGCTGTACGTGGGCGGAGTCGGGCTCGCGCGCGGCTACCTCGACCGCCCCGACCTGACGGCTGAAAAGTTCGTGCCAAACCCGTTCGCGGACGAAAGACAAGGAGACAAGGAGACACGGAGACACGGAGACAAGGAGACAAGAGACGCTGCTGATCCTCAATCTGCAATCTGCAATCTGCAATCTGCAATCGGGACGCGGCTGTACCGAACCGGCGACCTGACGCGCTGGCTGGCCGATGGGCAGCTGGAATACCTGGGGCGGACGGATGGGCAGGTGAAGCTGCGCGGCTATCGGATCGAAGTGGGCGAGATCGAGGCAACGCTACGCGGGCATCCTGCCGTGCAGGCGGCGGTGATCGGGACGGATACCGATGGCGCGGGCGATACGCGGCTGGTCGCCTACGTTGTGCCCTCCGAAACGCTAAACGCTGAACGCAGAACGATGAATGAGCCCGAGTGGTCTTCTTCAGCATTCAGCGTTCAGCGTTCAGCGTTGGTAGGTGAGCTGCGCATCTACCTGAAAACACGTTTGCCCAACTACATGCTGCCTGCGGCGTTCGTGTTGCTCGATGCGCTCCCGCTGACGCCGAGCGGCAAGGTGAATCGGCGAGCGCTACCCGCACCTGATCGCCAGCGAACCAGCCCTGTCGCATACGTCGCGCCACGCACAGCGATCGAGGAAGTAATCGCGGGTACCTGGGCCGAGTTGCTGAATCTGGAGCGGGTGAGCATCCACGACAACTTCTTCGACCTGGGCGGGCACTCGCTGAAGGCGGTGCGTGTGCTTGCGCGCATCCGCGAGGTCTTCCGCATCCAATTGCCGCTTCGCTGCCTCTTTGAAGCTACAACCGTCGCGGCGCTCGCTGAGGCAATCGTCGCACACGAGCGCCTGCCGGGACAGAGCGAGAAGATCGCCCAGATCGTTAAGCGGATCAAAGCCATGCCGCTGGCTGAGCGGCACGTCCCACCTGAGCAGAAGAGCAGCAGCACATGAGGGCGCTCAGTCTCACGCAACAGCGGCTCTGGTTTCTCAGCCAGTGGGAGCCGGCCACGCTGGCCCCGGCGCTAACGAGCGCCATCGACCTATGCGGGATGCTTGATCGCGCCGCGCTACAGGCAAGTTTCAACGCGCTCGCGCAGCGTCATGAGGCATTACGCACGATGGTGTACCTGGTGGAGGAACAGCCGTTCCAGTGCCATGCTGATCTAGTGATCGTGCCGCTGCGTGTCGTTGATCTGCGCGCTCTTCCGCAAACGCAGCGGGCTGCCGAGGCCGAGCGGCTGGCGAGCGCCGAGGCATGCCGTTCGTTCGACCTCACGCGCGGGCCGCTCGTGCGCACGACGCTGCTCGCGCTCGATGAGGGCGAGCACTTGCTGCTGTTGAGCCTCCATCGCCTGATCGCCGACGAGGAATCGCTCCAAATCGCGATCCGCGAGTTGGGGCCGCTGTACGCCGGATTCAGCTCAGGTGCCGCGCCTGCGGACCCCGCCCCGATTGCCCAACCAACCGACTTCATCGCCCGGCAAACCGAGTGGCTGCGTGGCGAGGCGGCGGCGACGCAGCTCGCGTATTGGTGCCGCTCGCTCGCCGACATCCAGACGCTCGATCTCCTGACCGACCGGCCGCGTCCGCCTACTCGGAGCTATCGCGCAGCGTGGCGCATCCGGGCGCTCGACGCCGAGCTACACGCTGCGCTCACGCAACTCGTCCGCGCGGAGGATGCCGTAACATTGCCAATGCTGCTGTTGAGCGGCTTCGCTGCGCTGCTGGCGCGCTACAGCGGGCAGACGGACATCGCGATCGGGCTGCCGATCAATGGGCGCGACCAGGCCGCTGCTGGGATGATCGGGTGCTATGGGAACGCGCTCGTCTTTCGCGCCGATCTGTCGGGCGACCCCAGCTTCCGCGCGTTAGCGTGGCGCGTGCGGGCGACCTGGCACCAGGCCGAAGCCCATCGCGATCTGCCGTTCGAGCGATTGATCGCCGAGCTACAGCCGGAACGCGACCCTAGCCGCTCGCCGCTCTTTCAGGTGACATTTGCAGCCGAACCTGACGTTGTGCCGGCCTACGAAGCGGGCGAGCTGACTATTCGGCAGCGGACGAGCGCGCGCACGACGACCGAGGTCGACTTGGCGCTGCGTGTCGTTGAAGACGAGCGCGGCCTCTCGGTGATCGCCGAGTATGCCAGCGACATCTTCGATGGGCCGACGATCGCGCGGCTGCTGGAACAGCTCCACATCCTGCTCGCTGGCGCGGTTGCTGCACCAGACCAGCCGATCGGCACGTTGCCACTGCTGTCTGCTGCGGAACGCCAGCACCTCCTGGCCGAGTGGAACGATACTGCCGCAGGGGTCAGTTGTCGGGGCGGTTCGCGAACCGCCCCTACGGGGTCAGCGGTTAGACCTTTCGCTTCTGACGCTTCGTGTCTCCACCACCTGTTCGAGGCGCAGGCCGCGCGCACGCCCGACGCGGTGGCGCTGATCTTCGACTTTCGAGACAAGGAGACAAGCGGACAAGGAGACAAGGAGATAACAGGTTGCACGGCGAACGATGGTTCGGCGTTCAGCGTTCAGCGTTCAGCGTTCAACGTTCATCTGACATATGCGGAGCTGAACCGATGCGCCAACCAGCTCGCTCACTACCTGCGTACGCTGGATGTCGGGCCGGACGTGCTGGTCGGCGTCTGCGTCGAGCGCTCAGTCGAGCTGCTGGTCGGGCTGCTGGGCACACTCAAGGCTGGGGGGGCCTACGTCCCGCTCGACCCGGCCTACCCTACCGAACGATTGGCGTTCATGCTGGAGGACGCGCAGGTGCGGCTGCTGATCACCGACTCAATTCACGATTTACGATTGACGATTGACGATTTGGAGCAAGCCCAGACCCCAATCGTCAATCGTAAATCTAAAATCGTAAATCTGGACGCCGATTGGCCTACTATCGCCCAGCAGAGCGCGATGAACCCAGATAGCGTGGTCGCGCCGGAGCACCTCGCCTATGTGATCTACACATCTGGCTCGACTGGCCGACCCAAAGGCGTGCTGGTGCCGCATCGTGGGCTCGCTAACATGGCCGAGGCGCAGCAGCAGCTCTTTGGGATCACGCCCGGTGAGCGGGTACTGCAATTCGCCTCGCTGAGTTTCGACGCCTCGATCTTCGAGATGACAATCGCGCTCTGTGCCGGCGCAGCGATCTGCCTCGGCGCACGCGACACGCTCCTGCCGGGGGCCGAGCTGTTGCGCCTGCTGCACGACCAGGCGATCGCGTTCATGGTACCGCCCCCTTCGGCGCTGGCACTCCTTCCCTACACGAATCTGCCGGCGCTGCGCCTCGTCGCTGTCGCAGGCGAAATCTGCCCGTCCGAACTGGTGACGCGGTGGGCACCGGGGCGGCGCTTCTTCAATCTCTACGGTCCGACCGAGGCAACCATTTGGACCACAGCGGCCGCCTGTAGCGCGACTGAGCACACCCCGCCGATCGGCCGCTCGATCCGCAACACGCACGTCTACCTGCTCGACGACCGACTTCAGCCCGTGCCGATCGGCGTGGCAGGGCAGTTGTACATCGGTGGAGTGGGGCTCGCGCGCGGCTACCTCAATCGCCCCGACCTGACCGCCGAGCGCTTCGTGCCCAACCCGTTCGCCAGTGGTGTAGACAAGGAGACAAGCAGACACGGAGACAAGGAGACAGAAGATACGCTCGGATCTTCCGCCTTCATCCTTCCGCCTTCATCCTTCCGCCTTTACGCGACTGGCGACCTGGCGCGCTATCGGTCCGACGGCAGCATCGAGTATCTGGGCCGGCTCGATCATCAGGTCAAGCTGCGCGGCTACCGGATCGAGGTCGGGGAAGTCGAGGCGGCGCTGCTGGCCTCTGGGGTGCTGCGCGAGTGCATCGTCGTCGTGCGCGACGACCCGCCGCTTGTGGGTGTGCAGCCGGATCGACGGCTGTTGGCGTACGTAGTCGAGGGGTCAGGGGTCAGGGATCAGGGGGCAGTAGTCCAGGGGTCAGGGATCAGGGGGCAGGGGGCTGGGGAAGCAATCTTGGAGCGCCAGACCCCCAACGCCCGACCCCTGATCCCTGATCTGCGTGCATTCCTCAAACGGCGGCTGCCGGCCTTCATGATCCCCTCGGTCTTTGTCGTGCTCGACGCGCTGCCGCGCATGCCCAACGGCAAGATCGATCGCCGTGCGCTGCCCGCGCCAGACGCGAGCGGAGCGACCCGCAGCACGCCGCTCGTGCTGCCGCGCACGCCGACCGAGGAGGTCATCGCCGGCATCTTGGCGAATATCCTCAGGATCAAGGATATCGGCATCTACGATTCCTTCTTCGATCTCGGTGGGCATTCGCTGCTCGCAACCCAGGTCGTTTCGCGCGTGAACCGATCGTTCCGGCTCAAGCTGCCGATCCGCAGCCTCTTCGAAGCCCCGAGCATCGCGGAGTTGGCGAGCTATATGATCGCCAACGAGAGCCAGCCCGGCCAGATCGAAAAGACCGCGCAGATCATCCAGCGGATCAAGCGCATGTCGGCGACCGATATCCGGGTGAGTCTGCAACAAGCCGGGAGTGACGAATAATGAGCATCTCAGATAGCTCGAATTCGATGGAGCTTTCCGATGAGGAGCTGAAGCTGCTGACCTACCTGCTGGAGCAGGAGGGGATCGACCTCCCCAAGCCGCAGACGATCTTCCCGCGCGGCGAGCGGGCCGTGCTGCTGCTGTCGTTCGCGCAGGAGCGGCTCTGGTTCCTTGATCGGTGGGATCCCGGTGCCGCGACCTACAACGTCCCTTCCGCCGTGCGACTTGTCGGGCAGCTCGATCGGCGCGCGCTGCTGTCTGGCCTGAACGAGGTCATTCGGCGGCACGAGGCGCTGCGGACGTCCTTCCCGTCGGTCGACGATTGGCCTGCGCAGGTGATCGCCCCGATCTTCACGCTACAGCTGCCGCTGGTCGATCTGCAGGCGCTCCCCGATGCGCTCCGCGAGCGCGTGGCGTTGCGGCTGTTGAGCGATCAGGTGCATCGCCCGTTCGACCTCGCCGTCGGCCCGCTCGTGCGCGTCCTGCTGATCTGCCTGACCGAGACCGAGCACGCCTTTCTGCTGACCATGCACCACATCGTCTGCGACGGCTGGTCGATAACGGTTTTCATCCAGGAACTCGCGGCGCTCTACCGCGCGTTCGCGCTGGGGCAGCCCTCGCCGCTGCCCGATCTGCCGATTCAGTACGCCGATTTCGCGATCTGGCAGCGCGATTGGCTCCAGGGCGAGGTACTCGAAACACAGCTCGCCTACTGGAAACGGCAACTCGGCGGCCACTTTCCCGTGCTCGACCTGCCGACTGATCGCCCGCGCCCGCCCGTGCAAACTCACCAGGGCGCGCGCGAGGAGGTTGTGCTCGCCGACTCGACGGTCGCGGCGCTCCGAGGTGTCTGCCAGGATCAAGGGGCGACGCTCTTCATGGTGCTGCTGGCGGGCTTCAGCGTCCTGCTGGCGCGCTACAGCGGCCAGACCGACATTATCATCGGTGCGCCGATCGCGAATCGCGATCTGGTCGAGATCGAGGGGCTGATCGGTTACTTCGTCAACACGCTGGTGCTGCGCATCGATCTCGCGCGCCCGGCGAGCTTTCGTGAACTGCTGCGGAGGGTTCGCGACACGACGCTCGACGCCCACGCGCATCAGAACCTCCCGTTCGAGCAATTGGTCGAGGCGCTTCAGCCAGCGCGCGACCCCAGCCGCACACCGTTGTTCCAGGTCATGTTGGTGCTGCAAAACACGCCGCCGCCGCTGTACGAACTCCCTGACCTGACGATGAGCCCGATCGCCCTCGAGAACAGGACGGCCAAATTCGATCTGCTGCTCAACATGTTCGAGACGGCGCGCGGGCTGCTCGTCCGGCTCGAGTACAACAGCGACCTGTTCGACGCCGCGACAGCCCGGCGTATGCTCGACCATTTTCAGAATCTGCTGCGCCACGCCGCCGCCGACCCATCCCAGCGGGTCGCGGAATTGCCGCTCCTGAGCGAAGCCGAGCGCGCGCAGGTATTAGTCGCGTGGAATCAGACCGACGCGGGCGCGCTCGACGACAGCTCGGTCGAGCGCCTGATCGCCGACCAGGCCGCGCAGCGACCCGACGCTGTCGCGCTCGTCTGGGGGGATCAGCACCTGAGCTATCGCGGGCTGGACGACTGGGCCGGCCAGTTCGCCCAACGTCTGCGCGCGTGCGGCGTCGGGCCAGAGACGCTGGTGGGCCTCTGCCTGGATCGTTCGATCGAGCTGATCGTTGGGCTGCTTGGCGTGCTGAAGGCCGGCGGCGCATACTTGCCACTCGACCCGGGCTACCCCGCCGAGCGCCTGCGGTTTATGCTCGACGACAGCCGGGCGGCGGTGCTGCTGACACAAACATCGCTGAACGAAGAAGGTACGGGCACGATATATCGTGCCCCTACGACAGACGACGGAGACGATGAATCCAGTAGGGGCACGATATATC
>Ga0075423_10003572_pt1 | contig 14337 bp, 9 predicted proteins | sample SoiMethybrSBSTD2_FD_80114 | JGI IMG/M metagenome (GOLD analysis project Ga0075423, IMG submission 80114) | Bulk soil microbial communities from a Populus tree surrounding site in Tennessee, USA - Soil MetaG P. TD hybrid SBSTD2 | ecosystem: Environmental > Terrestrial > Soil > Tree plantation...
CCGAACGAGCTCGATCCGAAGACGTTCGGCGGCAAGGCGATGACGTACTACGGCCGCTGGACCTACAAGTACGAGATCGGCCAGCAGAAGGGCGCGGCCGGCGTGCTCATCGTCCACGAGACGGTGCCTGCCGGGTACGGCTTCAACGTTGTCCAGGGCAAGACGGGCGAGCAGTTCGATCTCGTCACGCCCGACAAGAACATGACGCGGCCGTCGATCGAAGGCTGGATCACGCTCGATCAGGCGAAGGCGTTGCTGAAGAGCGCGGGTCAGGATTTCGACGCGCTCAAGCAGCAGGCGGCGACGCGTGAGTTCAAGCCGGTCCCGCTCGGCGCGACCGCGTCGATGACGATCAAGAACAAGCTGCGAACGATCGACTCGCGCAACGTGCTCGCGAAGCTGCCCGGCTCCGATCCGAGGCTGAAAGACGAATACGTCGTCTACACCGCGCACTGGGATCATTTCGGGAAGAGCGCGGAGGGCATCTTTCACGGCGCGGAAGACGACGCGCTGGGCTGTGCGGCGCTGATCGAGGTCGCGCGCGCGTATACGAAGCTGCCGGCGCCGCCCCGACGATCGATTCTCTTCCTGGCGGTGACCGCGGAGGAGCAGGGCCTGCTCGGATCGCAGTACTACGCGACGACGGCGATCTATCCGCTCTCGAAGACGCTCGCCAACGTCAACATGGACAGCTGGAACGTACACGGCCGGACGAAGGACCTGACGCTCATCGGCTACGGCGCGTCGGATCTCGACGACTACGCCGCGGCGGCCGCCGCGGAGCAGGGCCGGGTGGTGCACGGCGACGCGGAGCCCGAGAAAGGGTTCTACTACCGGTCGGATCACTTCAACTTCGCGAAGGAAGGCGTCCCGGCGCTGAACCCGGACAGTGGTGTCGACTTCATCGGCAAGCCGCCGGAGTACGCCAGGACGATTCGGGACGAGTGGACGAACACGCGCTACCACACGCCGAAGGACGTCGTCCTCCCCGAGTGGAATCTCGAAGGGACGCGCGAGGACCTGAAGGTGCTCTTCGCGGTGGGCTACCGCGTCGCGCAGGCCGATAAGTTTCCGGAGTGGAAACCCGGAAACGAGTTCAAAGCTAAGCGTGACGCGATGCTAAGGAAGTAGGTTTCTAAGAACAGCGACGCGCGTCGGATCGCGCCGCGCGTCCACGAAGGACACAAAGGTCTTCGTGTCCTTTGTGACAGCGCGAAGCGCTGCCGAAAACAAGTGATCCAGCTGTTGGTAAGAGAGGCGACATGACGATCGATGCACTCCCCAGAACGATGACGGGCGAAGAGATGATCGCGCTGTCGAAGAAGCACACGCTGTTCGAGTGGACGGCGCAGTCGAAGGTCGATCCGATTCCTGTCGCGCGCGCGAAAGGGATCTATTTCTGGACGCCCGAAGGCAAGCGGTTCATCGACTTCAACAGCCAGCTGATGTGCGTGAACATCGGGCACGGCGACGAGCGCGTGCTCCGCGCGATCCGCGAGCAGGCGGAGGTCCTCGCGTACGCGAACCCCTTCATGGCGACCGAGCCGCGCGCGCGGCTCGGCGCGAAGCTGGCGGAGATCACGCCGGGCGATATCGAGGTGTTCTTCTTCACGAACGGCGGGGCCGAGGCGAACGAGAACGCGATCAAGCTCGCGCGCCACGCGACCGGCCGCCACAAGATCCTCGCGCGCTACCGGTCGTACCACGGCGCGACGGCGGGCAGCATCACGCTGACCGGCGATCCGCGGCGCTGGGCCGCGGAGCCGGGGCTGCCGGGCGTCGTGCACGTCCTCGATCCGTACCACGGCATCGGCCGCGGCTGGGACACGGCCGAGCAGTCGCTCGCGATGCTCGACGAGGTGATTCAGCTCGAGGGACCGCAGACGATTGCCGCGTTCATCCTCGAGTCGGTGACCGGCACGAACGGCGTGCTGGTGCCGCCCGACGGCTACATGCAGGGCGTCCGCGCGCTGTGCGACAGGCACGGCATCCTGATGATCTGCGACGAGGTGATGGCTGGCTTCGGCCGCACCGGCGAGTGGTTCGCGATCGATCACTGGAAGGTCGTGCCCGACATCATCACGATGGCGAAAGGCCTGACCGCCGCGTACGTCCAGCTCGGCGCGGTGGGGATGCGCCGCGGGATTGCCGATAAGTTCGCCGACAAGGTGTTCTACGGCGGCCTGACCTACAACAGTCACCCGCTCGCGTGCGCCGCGGCGCTCGCGGCGATTCGAGTGTACGAGGAAGACCATCTGATCGAGAACGCGCGCCGGATGGGCGTCGTGATGCGGCAGCTGATGGACGACCTCGCCCGCCGGCACCCGTCGGTCGGCGCCGCACGATCGATCGGGCTGTTCGGCCTGTTCGAGCTCGTGCGCGATCGCGCGAAGAAGACGCCGCTCGCGCCGTTCAACGGGACGTCCGACGAAATGGCGGCGCTCGCGAAATTCTTCCGGCAGGAAGGCCTCTACACGTTCGTGCGGTGGAACACGTTCTTCACGAACCCGCCGCTGTGCATCACCGAGGCCGAGCTGCGAGAGGCGTTCGCGATCATCGATCGCGGGCTCGAGATGACGGATCGCGCGGTCGCGTAGCCTGCCTCGCGAAGCTCGCGCGAGACTCCAGGCGAGCGGAGGCGCGGGGCAGGTAGGGCAGGTAGGGCAGGTAGGGCGGGTAGGGCAGGAAGGGTCAGGAGGAGCTATGCGACGTCACCACGTTGTCGTGTTCGCGGCGGCCATGTGCGCGCCGATCGTGCTTGCGCTTGGAACGCTGCGCGCTGAAATCCCTGGAATCGGCGTCGCGCCGGACCAGCCCTCGTGGAATCCAAAGGCGGCGGCCGCGTATCTCGACGGCCGCGCGGCGTGGTGGACCACGTGGCCGAACGCCGCGCGCGATCACGGCACGTTCTGCGTCTCGTGCCACACCGGCGCGCCGTATATGCTCGCGCGCCCGGCGCTGCGGCGGCCGCTCGGCGAGCGCGATCGATCCGCGCCCGAAGTGAAGATCGCCGAGAACGTGGCGAAGCGCGTGTCGATGTGGCGCGACGTCGCGCCGCTCTATCCGGATCAGACCGCGGGCCTGCCGAAGACGAGCGAGTCGCGCGGCACCGAGTCGATCATCAGCGCGCTCGTGCTGTCGATTCGCGACGCGGAGGCCGGCCGCCCGTCCGACGAGCTGCGGACCGCGTTCGCCAACATGTGGGCGCTGCAGATGAAGCGCCAGGCGCTCGCGGGCGCGTGGGCCTGGCTGAACTTTCACTACGAGCCGTGGGAGTCCGACGACGCGCCGTACTTCGGCGCGACGCTCGCGGCGCTGGCCGTCGGAATGGCGCCGGGCGCGTACGCCGATTCGGCCGACATTCAGGAGAACCTGAAGCTCCTGCGCGCGTACCTGCAGAAGGAATACGACCGTCAGACGCTCTTCAACAAGACGATGGCGCTCCTGGCGTCGGTCCGGCTGCCGGGCGTGCTCGATGCGGCGCAGCGCGCGGCGCTCGTCGACGCGGCGTTCGCGAAGCAGCAGGACGATGGCGGCTGGAGCATGGCGTCGCTCGGCGCGTGGAAGCGGATCGATGGCAGCGCGCTCGACACGCGCAGCGACGGGTACGGCACCGGTGTGATCGCCTTCGCGCTGCAGCAGGGCGGCGTGCCCGCGTCGAACCCGAAGCTGGCAAAGGCGCTCGACTGGCTGCGGCGCAACCAGGACCCGACCACCGGCCAGTGGTCCGCTTCGTCGTTGAACAAGCAGCGCGATCCGGCGTCGGACGTCGGGAAGTTCATGTCCGACGCGGCGACCGCATACGCGGTCCTCGCGCTGACACAGCCGGCAAATTCGAAGTCGGACTTTTGAACCACGAAGCTCGCAAAGCCCACCAAGAGTTTTGGATCTTTGTGATCTTGGTGGGCTTTGTGGTTCATGAGTTTCGAGCAGGAGGACTCATGGCCAGAAGGCACGCCGTCGTCATCGCTGCTTTGCTTGTCTTCGTGGGTCGTCCGCTCGCTCAGGAGGCCCCTCGCGGTTCGGGCAGCTGGAGGCCGACGATCGTCGCGCAGCACGGGATGGTCGCCACCGGCCATCCGCTTGCGTCCGAGGCCGGACTTCGGATCCTGAGAGCCGGCGGCAACGCGATGGACGCCGCGATTGCCGCGTGGGCAGTCCAGGGCGAGGTCGAGCCGGGCATGACGGGGCTCGGCGCCGACATGTTCGTCCTCTACTACGACGCCAAAACGCGCGCGGTGACGTTCATCAACGGCACCGGCTTCGCCGCGCAGGCGGCGACGATCGACTTCTACAAGTCGAAGGGTGGTATTCCCGATGAAGGGCCGCTCTCGATTTCCGTTCCCGGCGCGGTCGGCGGCGCGGCGTACGCGCTGAAGAAGTACGGGACCAGGCCGCTGAGCGACGTGCTGGCGCCGGCGATCGAGATTGCCGACGACGGCTTCCCGATCTCAGAAACGCTTGCGCGCAGCCTCGCGGGCAGCAAGGCCAAGCTCGCGAAGTATCCCTCGTCGACGAAGATCTGGTTCCGCGACGGCAAGCCGCTCGAGACCGGTGACATCGTGAAGAACCCGGACCTCGCGCGGACGCTGCGCGCGATTGCAAGCCAGGGCCCCGACGCCTTCTACCGCGGCGACGTCGCGAAAAACACCGCGGCGTTCCTGAAAGCCAGCGGCGGCATCATCACCGAAGCCGATCTCGCGTCGTACCAGCCGTACGAGGATGCGCCGATTCATGTGAACTACCGCGGCACCGACGTGTACGAATGCCCGCCGAATTCGCAGGGCTTCGTGATGCTCGAGGCGCTGAACATCCTCGAAGGCTTCGATCTGCGGCAGATGGGCCGCAACACCGCACCCTACCTGCACGCGATCACCGAGGCGCTGAAGCTGTCGTTCGCGGACCGCAATGCCTACGTCGGCGACCCCAGGTTCGTGGCGAACATTCCAATGGCCGCGCTCCTGTCGAAGGAGTATGCGGCCGTCCGGCGAACCCAGATCGACCCGAACAAGGCCATCGTCGGCGAGCCGGCGCCGGGGAATCCGCGCGCGATGAAGCCGTCGACGGCGTTCCAGGCGTACGCGTCGCCGCAGCCGTCGCCGGCGATAGTCCGTCCGTTCGACCCGGACGAAATCCTGAACCTGACGACGTATCTCGCGGTGGTCGACAAGGATCGCAACATGGTGTCGATCACGTCGAGCCTGCTGAGCGGCTTCGGCAGCGGGCTCGTCGTCGACAAGGGCGGCTTCTTCCTCAACGATCGCATGCGCTACTTCTATCTCGATCCGAAGGACGTGAACGCGCTGCAGCCGGGCAAGCGCGTCCGGCAGACGATCAACCCGGCGATGGCGCTGCGCGACGGCAAGCCGTGGATCGCGTTCGGCACGCCGGGATCCGACACGCAGCCGCAGACGCAGCTGCAGTTCTTCCTGAACGTGGCCGAGTTCGGCCTCAGCGTGCAGGAGGCGCTCGAGCAGCCGGCAGTGATCAGCAACAGCTTCCGCGATTCGTACCAGCCGCACGACGTGAAGGGTCAGCTGCTGACGCCGGCGCTGCTGGCGAAGACCGTCCGCGACGAGCTCGCCGCGAAAGGCCATCGGCTCGACCTGCGCGACGTGAAAGGCGTCGGGTCGGTCAAGGCGATCCTCGTCGATCCGCGGACCGGCGTGCTGATGGGCGGCGTCAGCCCGACGGGCGACAGTTACGTGATGGCCTGGTGAACACGAAAACACGAAAGAAATCACGAAAACACGAAAAAGATCCGTTGCGACCGTGTTTCGTGGTTTCGTGGTTTCGTGGCTAGCTTTTAGGGCGCTATGGGTTCCGTCTCCAGGCGTTCGTTCCTTCAGTCAGCCGGAGTTTGCGCTGCCGGTCTTCTGGTTGCGCCTTCGACAATCCAAGCGCAACGCCGTCAGACGCTCGCCGATCGATTCTCCGATTTGAAACGCCACTTCCTCTTCGAGTACTACCCGTGGTACCGCACGAACCCGTGGGAGCACTGGGAGTGGGCCGGCCACAAGCCGCCGCTCGATCTCTCGTCGAACTACGTGCCCGCGCTCGGCCCGTACGATTCGCGGTCGACGGCAGTCCTCGAGCAGCACGCGCGCTGGATTGCCGACGCGGGCGTCGGCGCGATCGACGTCAGCTGGTGGGGACCCGAGAGCCGCGACAACGAGGTCATTCCGCGGCTGATGGACGTGATGGCCGCGCACGACATTCACGTCGCGTTCTACATCGAGCCCTACAGCGACGACCACCCGCGCACGTACTCGAACGACATCCTCTATCTGATCAGGAACTACGGCGACCGCCGCAAGTGGGACTGCTTCCTGCTGCTCGAGAACGAGGACGGATCGACCGGGCCGGTGTTCAAGTCTTTCCAGACGATTCGCCCGCCGACGAGCACCGACTGCCGCGGCGTCACCGGCGCCGTCGCCGATTACGTGACGGATGATGTGTGGCGGCGGCAGACCGATGCGGTCCGCGAGCTGTTCCGCCGGGACTTCGATCGGATCACGCTGCTCGCCGATTCGCTGACCGAGGTCCGCACGCAGGCGTGCGGCTTCGACGGCATCGCGCTGTTCGACAACTTCGTCACGCCCGACTCGTGGCGCAAGTACGCCGAGCAGTTCACGACGCGGAACCTGGTCTTCTCGTTTCAGGTCAATCCGGGGTTCGACATGGTCGTTCGCCGCGACGCCGACGGCGACGCGTGCTACAAGCTGCTGCCGTTCTCACCCGGCAGCGGGACGTACGACTGGTCGCGCGGCGCGGATCGCGCCTCCGCCGAGGCCGCCAGCCGGAGCCGCATCGTCGAGTCGTTCAACACGACCGTCGGCCTGCAGACCACGCCGGGGCTGACGAACATGAAGAAGGGGTTCTTCCTCGTCTACATCAACTCGTTCAACGAGTGGCACGAAGGGCACCAGTTCGAGCCGGCGAAGCACCGTGCGGAGCTGACGGACGCCGAGCGTGCGCACGGCTATCACAATGCTGACGTCGGCAGCTACCGCCTCGAAACGCTCCGCGATCTGGTGCGCGGAGTGCTGGACGAGTAGCAGCCCCCCCGCTTCGCAGTCGTGTCGACGTAGCTGCGGCGGGAATCCGTTGGGAGGTCGCCGCTCGCATTTCAGGACCGCGCGAAGACTGGGGGTCACCAGGCCAGCTCCCGGAGCTGGCCTGCCAGCGTTCGTGCGCGTCCTCGCAGCGCGGTCCGGCGACCGGACACGGATTCACGATGCGGCTGCGTCAACACGACTGCGAACCGGAATTATGGATGGCCGCCGACAATCGCGCGGATGATCCCGTCGGTTTTCGTGAGGATGTAAAGCTCTCCGGCCGCGTCGACGCCGAGCTGTGCGTCGGCGCGTCCGTCGCCTGACATGAGCGCTCGCCCGGGCAGGCGCGGGCTCTTGCCGCCGCGCGCGTGATACGCCGACTCCGCAACCGGGAACATCGTGTCGTACTGCTCGCCGTTCCACCGCACCCTCACCTCGTGCATCGCCGCCATCGTCGTCGGATTCCCATCGTCCGCGGCGAGCATCTCCGTGAGATCGGCGTACCAGATCCGGCCGGTCGAGATGTCGGTGAAAACATATTTGTCCCGCAGCGCCGGCACGAGCTTGCCGCGGTAGACGAACCCCGCGCCGATCGCGTCGCCGCCGCCCGGCACGTGGCCGTACTGAATCACCGGATACGTCGGCACGACGGTGCCGTTCGTGACCGTATCGCTGATCAGAACGGGAATGGCGTCGCTCTCCGGCCGCGGCGCCGTCCGGTTGTCCGCCTGCAGCAGCTCGTTGCCCTCGCGCTGCGAGTAGCCGTAGTTCGCGCCCTTGCGGATGATGTTGACGGTCTCCCACGTGCGCAGGCCGATGGAGTTCACGATGAGGCGGCCGTCCGCCCATTCCTGCCGGTGTGGATTTCGAAAGCCGTACGCCCAGATTTCCTTCCGCGCGCCCGGGGTCGACACGAACGGGTTGTCGCTCGGCACGCGGTACCGGCCGTTGCCGCTGAGGGTGCTCGTCGATTCGTGCGCCTTCGGATCCGGCACGATCCGCAGAATTTTTCCGACCAGCGTGTCGAGCCGCTGCGGGTTCGATCGAATCGCGAGCCGTGATTCGCCGGCGCCGCCGTCGCCGCAGCCGACGTACAGCACGCGCCAGTCGGTGTCGCCCGGGCGCGCCGCCGGATTGAACGACAGCGAATCGAGCGGGTGGATGCGCGTGTTGAGCTGGACGCGCAGCAGCTCGCGCGCGGAGCCCTCGAACGTCGCATTCGAGGTGTTCGTGTCGGTCCACTCGATCAGCACGCCTTCGCGGATGATGTCGCCCGGCGTGGCGATCGGAGCGGTCGGCTCGTATCCCCGCACGTTCAGCCCGGGTGCGCCTTTCGCGTCGGGCATGTTCGACGCGTCGACGGCCGGCTCCTCGATGTGGATCGTGTAGAAGCGGCCGTTCCGCCGGTAGTCCGGATCGAACTGCAGCGTCACCACGCCGTTCGCGTAGCCGGTCTCGAACGCGAACTTGTGAAAGATCCCGGGCCGTTCGCCGCGTCCGTTGAAGTCGAGATAGGTCGTCACCTTCTTCGACGCTTTGTCGAGGATGTACACGGGACCGTTGAGGTCCACGACGAACAACCGGCTTGCGCCGCCCGGCTCTTCGCGCACCGCGTTGACGCGCGCGAGCATCCCGTCCGTCTGCCCCTTGCCGTCGAGCGAGCCCGTGATTGGCAGCGCGACGTAGTCCTTGACGTCGAGCACGAGCGGTATCGACGACGCCGCGCCACCTGACATCGTGAGCAGCGCGGCCGCACAAATCCCGACGCTCGAATCACGCATCGACGTCAAATCCCGAATCCCGAATACCAAATCCCGAGTCCTTACCGACCTCTGGCGCCGTTCGCGTTGCCCATTCGTAGTGATCGCTCGCGAGCTTCAGCAGGTCGGCGACGTCCTCGGCGAGCACATAGCCGCGGTTCACGAGGTCGAGCGTCGCGGCGGCGAATCTGCCGACGTACTCGTCGCGATTCCGGTAGCGCTCCTCGATGGACTGGCGCGGATCGCCGGTTCGCTCGCGGTCCGCGCGTGTTCGCGGGAGAGGAATGTACGACCCGATTTCGCCGGCCAGCCGATCCGGTGCGCCGATCGACGGATCGCGGTAGTTCCAGCCGGCGTACGTCGCGAGCGGCACGGCGATCTGCGGCAGGCGGATGCCGGCGCGCGCGTTGCCGTCGGCATCGACGGCCGGGACGCTGACGACGAACGGCTTGCCGACCTCGGGCGGCTCGATGCCGACGATCCCCTTCGGCCAGTCAGGGCCGAAGTTGAGATGCAGGGCGCGCAGCGGGTGCTGCGGAAAGCTGTAGCCCGGAATTGCCGGCCATCCGGCGCGGTCAGGCGATGTCAACGTGCCGTCCGCCAGCTTCGGATACACGCTCGGGGGCGGTGCGACGTCGTCGGCGACCCAGCGATCGAGCGCGCGGAACAGCGCGCGGACCGCCGGCGTGTAATTCAGCGGGTTCAACGCCGCGCGGCCGACCATGCCGCCGCCAACGTTCGACGCCGGCGGAAACGGACCGGGGCCATGCGGAGCCGATGCGATGGTGTAGATGCGCGTGTTCGGTGGAAGCTCCGCGTCCTTCGTCCCGGTCGCGTCGGTGTGGACGAGCGATCCGGATCGATTGAAGTACTCGGAGTTCGTCAGCAGGTGAAACACCTTCGGCGCCGTTCCGGATCGCTCGGCCCGCGCGAGGAGCGCATCGGTCGCGCCGCTCTCAGGATCCGTCTCGGGGCCGTCGGTGAACGGAAACAGGTCGACGGGAAAGAGAATGTTGAAGAACTGCAGCGCGTCGCGCGAGGCCTGCCCGAAGCGGTGATTGAACGATCCGCGACCCGCGCCGCCGACCTGATCGAACACGCCGTCGAAGACGCGCCGGCCGCGCTCGTCAGCGTTGAATCCCTGATAGAGAAAGTGCCGGAGGAATCGGCCGCTCTGCGAGACGCCCCAGCCGATCGCGAGCTGCAGTCCTCGCGTTGGATTCGCCTCCGACGTGTCGTACTTCAGGAAGCTGATGAGATCACGCGTGCCGGCCAGCCCGCAGCCGAGAACTTTCGGATCCTTGCTCCGGTAGACGACATCGTAGATGCGGCCCGGCTCGAACCCGCCGTCGAGCGCGACCGTACTGCCGTCGACGAAGCGCCACCGCGATCGCGGGATGATCTGACCGCGCGAGGTCGGCTCGTCGCGAACGGTCATGACGTGCTCGGGGCTCGACGGATCGAGCACCTGATACGCGGCGTGGTTGCGATCGGCCAGCGGCGCGGTCGGCGCGCGCTCGTTCAGGATGAAGTTGCCGCGAACGAGACCGGTGATCGGACGGCCGCCGTCCGTGGCGATCGGCATCTCCATCCGCATGACGCCGGGGCGCGGCGGCACGTCCCACTGCCATCCCATCCAGAGCAGGGTGAAGCCCTGGCGCATCAGCGCGCCGTCGCCGAACTCGGCCTCCGTCGTGGGATCGAGCGCGCCGGCGGCCTTCTGAAACGTTGCCAGCATGCCCTTGCCGCCGCGGTTGCCGACTTCGTACAACAGGCGGCCGTTTCCCTTGCGCGGATCGACCGGCTTCAACATGTAGAAGTCGGCGCTCGCTTCGACCTTGCCGGCCGCGTTGCGCGGTGCGAGCTTCAGGTCGACGACGATCTCGTTCGCCGGCAGCGCCGGATCGAACGCGACATCGACCTTGCCGGCCAGCTTCTCGTAGGCGCCCGCGGCACCGAACGCGCGGCCGCCAAGAACTGTTTCCCGCCGCTCGACACGCAAGCGGACGACTTCGGCGCGCGCCACTGACGCGAGCAGAAGCGCCGACGCCAACGTACAACTCAAAACTTTCAACTTTGAACAATGTTGAAGGTTGAAAGTCGTACGTTGAAAGTTGTGAGTTGTCATCGTTCGATCGATCGGCTGGTGGATGGCCGCGGCCGGGCGTCGCTGTTCGCGATCTCCCATGACGCCTGATGGATCAGCCGCGCGACCTTCTCCATCTTCGGATAGTTGATCTTCTCGGGCCGATCGTACTGCGTGTGGTAGTCGGGATGCAGGCCGGTCATGAAGCCGAGCGCCGGGACGCCGCGCTGCAGGAACGGCCACTGATCGCTGCGCCGGACGAGATTGGACGCGTTGTTGTCGTAGCGTTTCTTGAGCTCGAGGCCGATCGAGGCGTTCGCCCGGTCGACGGCCGCCGCCACGTCCGGCGCGCGCGTGAAGCCCATGACGTTCAGCGCGTTGGCGTTCGACTCCGCCGTCTGCACCTCGAGGCCGTTGAAGCGTGGGCCGCCGCCGGCCTGGACTTCCTCGTTGCGGCCGATCATGTCCATGTTCAGGACCGCCGCGATGCTCGTCAGCGCCACGAGCGGCGCTTCCGTGTACGCCCACGCGCCGAGCAGGCCGCGCTCTTCCGAGTTCCACGCGGCGAACAGGACGCTGCGCTTCGGCCGGTGCCCTTCCTTCGCGGCCAGCGCGTACGCTTCGGCGATCTCGATCAGCGCGACCGTGCCGGATCCGTTGTCGTCGGCGCCGTTCAGGATCTGCGTGCCGTTGACGCCGTCGTGATCGAAGTGCGCGCACACGATCACCCATTCGTTCTTCAGGCGTGGGTCGCTGCCCTCGAGGAGCGCCACCACGTTCCGGTCGGGCACGATGTGCCGATCGACCGCCGTTTTCAGATCGAGGCGCACGCCGCTCAAGATGATTGGCGCCGTGCCGCGCGTCGTCTCCGCCGATTTCGAGAGCTCCTCGAACGTCCTGCCGGTGCCCGCTGTCAGCGACGCCGCGAGCGCCGGCGAGATCTGCGCGACCGGAATGCGGATGCGATCCGCCCACGTCGCGAGCGTGTAACTCTTGACGCGCGGCGGCGTCTCGGGCCAGTACGTGCGCGCCGTCGCCTCGAAGTTCGACGGACCGGGATGGTTGTGGACGTCGCTGACGAACAGGATCCCGATGGCGCCCTTCTCCTGTGCCGCGAGCGCCTTCCGCCACGGCGCCGAAGGCTCCGACGTGACGACGCCATCGAACGGGCTGTTCGGATCGCGCTCGCCCGGCTCGTGATCGAGCGCCACGACGATCTTTCCCTTGACGTCGCCGGCGTAGTCGTCGTACTGCAGGTGCGGCGCACTGATGCCGAAGCCGACGAACGCGACGGCGCCGGTCGCGTGTCCGCTCGCGCTGACGCGATGCGGATAGAACTCCTGACCCTGGCGCAGATGACGCGCGGCCGTGTCGCCGGCGATCACGTCGAGCGCGTTGCCGTCGCCGACCGTCGCCGTCATCAGGTTGTAGGCCTGGAAGTACGAGCGGTTCGGGGCGGCGGGCGCGAGCCCCATGCGTTCGAACCGCGATCGGATGAAATCGGCGGCCGCGCGGTTCTCGTCCGTGTCCGTCAGCCGGCCGCGCATCGCGTCGCCGGCGAGAAAGAAGAGATCCGCGCGCAAATCCTCCTGGCGGATCGAATCGTTCTGCGGCGCACGCTGCGGCTGTGCAGACGCCGACAGGTGAAGAACGGCCGCGAGTATCGTCATCGCCAGGATTCTTCTGGACATCGTCACAACTCCAGCCGTACGTAGTGGCCGCCTTCAGGCGGACCATTGTCGCCGGGTCCAGAGGACCCGGCCTACACCTCTCGCCGGGTCCAGAGGACCCGGCCTACACCTGTCGCTGGTCCAGAGGACCCGGCCCACACCTGTCGCCGGGTCCAGGGGACCCGGCCTACACCATCAGCAGCCCTGAAGGGCTGCGCTACGAGTACGTGTTGCGGACCCGCTGCGACCGGGAAAGATACACCAGCCAGACGGCATGGTAGATGAGAGAGGCGGCAATGTAGAAGGGCGTGTCGCCGGGCGGCCGGTTGTTCGGATAGTACGGCGTCGTGTAGATGAAGACGTCGCATGCCGCCGAGCACAGCAGCGCGACCTTCGCCAGCCTGACGGCGCCCGCGTGCCGATTCGTCAGCGCGAGGCCGGCGGCGACGGTCAGCGCCGTGACGAGGAGACGAATGGTGAGCGCGACGAGAAAGCCGGCCCCCCGGATGCCGATCCCGCTCAGCGCCGACGATGCCGTGACGGCGAAGCTGAGTGGCTGATAGACGATCAGCAGCCGACAGAGAATGAGGAGCCATCCTCCGACGCCGACAGGCTGAGCGGCAGACTGCACCTGCGCGATACTAAGTGGTAACACGAACCACACATCACGAATCCCGAAACGTCACGAATCCCGAATCACAAACCCCGATGCGTTTATATCTGGTGCACCACGGCGAGGCGGTCGGCCCCGAGATCGATCCGCGGCGGCCGCTGTCGTCCGCGGGACAGGCGGCCGTCGAACGGCTCGCTCGCGAAGCCGCCGCGCGCGGCGCGAAGCCGTCCATCGTCTGGCACAGCGGCAAGCTCCGCGCGAAACAGACGGCCGAGGCATTCTGGCGCACGTGTAACGCGCTGGCCGAGTTCTCGGCCACACGCGACCTTCAGGCGGACGATCCGCCCGACTGGATCCGCGAGCGGTTACGTGGAGAGCGCCGCGACATTCTGCTGGCGGGACATTTTCCGCATCTGCCGCGGCTGCTCGCCCTGCTGAGAAACGAGCGCGAAGGCGCGCCGGCGTTTCCACAGCATGGAGTGGTTGCGCTTGAGACGACCGACGATGGAGAGACGTGGAGTGAGAGATGGCGGGTCGAACAATGAGGCGAAAGCGCGAAGCGTCAGCGGACGAGCGAAGGGGTATGGGATTAGTGCGAACTAATCCCTAACCCCTTTTCCCTAATCCCTCCGCGGTTCTTACCGCAAAACGACGCCGACGCCCAGCCTCCAGTAGTGCAGCTGGTTCTTGCCGTCGAGATCGATCACCGTGTTGCCGGTGGCCAGATCCTCGAAGCCGCGCGTGTATCGAAGGTCGCCGCGCAGGCCGACGTGGTCGTTGAAGTAGCCCATCACGCCCGCGCCCGCGTTCCAGGCGAACTGGTTGTTCGACGATGACACACGCGCCAGGGTGCCGCCGTCAATCTGCGTGCGGAGAAGGCCGACGCCGCCAGTGATGTACGGACGCACGCCCGGGCCGTGCGTGCCGCCGACCGGCACACCGATGAGCAGGTTGCCCATGAGGTCGATGACGCTGTTGTTGCCGAAGTCGTTCTTCGTCCCGAAAAAGCTGGGGCTGTAGCCGAAAGCCAGCTCACCGCCGACAATGCCGGCGCCCATGCCGCCCGCATTGATGCCGAATGCTGCGCGGCCGTTGTTGATGCTGCTTCCCCAGTTGGTGCCGACCCACGGGGTCACGAACCCTTCCGCGC
>Ga0075423_10003573_pt1 | contig 14334 bp, 14 predicted proteins | sample SoiMethybrSBSTD2_FD_80114 | JGI IMG/M metagenome (GOLD analysis project Ga0075423, IMG submission 80114) | Bulk soil microbial communities from a Populus tree surrounding site in Tennessee, USA - Soil MetaG P. TD hybrid SBSTD2 | ecosystem: Environmental > Terrestrial > Soil > Tree plantation...
CGGCTTCCTCATCGGGCTCGAGGCCGAGCAGACCGGCACCATCAAGCAAGGCGTGCGGGCGATGTCGGCGATCTGGCAGTGCACGGTGCCGTGGTTCTCGGTGGTCGTGCGCAACTTGTTCGGCGTGGCGGGCGCCGCGCATCAGAACGGCGGCCGTTACTGCACGCGCTACGCCTGGCCCTCGGGGCGCTGGGGCTCGCTGCCCCTGGAAGGCGGGATCGAGGCGGCGTACCGCGCCGACCTCGACGCGGCGCCGGACCGCGCGGCGAAGATGACGGAGATCGAGGACCGCTTGAACAAGCTCCGCTCGCCGTTCCGCTCCGCCGAGACGTTCTGGATCGAGGAGATCGTGGATCCGCGCGACACGCGCCCGCTCCTCTGCGAGTGGGCCAATCTCGTCGCGCCGCTGCGCACGCCGGGACCGTCGGCCCACGGCATGCGGCCTTGACGGGAGTCCTCGGGTGGCCTGGGATCCCGCGCAGTATCTGAAGTTCGCCGATCACCGCCTGCGGCCTGCCGTCGATCTGCTCTCGCGCGTGGACCTGGCCTCGCCCAGCGAGGTATACGACCTCGGCGCGGGAGCCGGCAACGTCACGCGCCTCATCAAGGCCCGCTGGCCGGAGGCGCGCGTCACCGGTGTGGACTCCTCGGCGGAGATGCTCGCCAAGGCCGCCGCCACCGCGCCCGAGATCAAGTGGGAGCAGGCCGACCTCGCCTCCTGGCGCCCGCCGCGGCCCGCCGACCTCATCTATTCGAACGCGACGCTGCACTGGATCGAGGGGCATGCCACGCTGTTTCCCGCGCTGCTCGGGAGTCTCAACCCGGGCGGCGTGCTCGCCGTGCAGATGCCGCGGAACTTCAACGCGCCGTCGCACACGCTGATCGCCGAAGCTGCGCGCGGCGGCCCTTGGCGCGCGCGGCTCGAGCCCCTGCTGCGGCCCACGCCGGTGGGCGATCCCGCCCTGTACTACGATCTCCTGGCCCCGCGGGCGGCCGCCCTGGATGTGTGGGAGACGGAGTATCTCCAGGTGCTCGAGGGCGAGAACCCCGTCAAGGAGTGGACCAAGGGCACCTGGCTCAAGCCGCTGCTCGACGCGCTCCAGGAGCCGGAGCGCTCGGGCTTCGAGTCCGCCTACGCCGCGCTGACCGCGCGCGCGTACCCGCGCCACGCCGACGGCCGCACCCTGTTCCCCTTCCGCCGCCTCTTCATCGTCGCCCGCGCGAAGTGATGCCTGGGGCCGGCGCGTCGTCGCCCGGGCTGGTCTGTCGCGAGGCCCTCCCCAGCGTGGCCGGCGAGCGGTGCGCGGCGCTGCTGCTCCAGGCGCACTATTACCGCGGTCAGCTCGTCAATGAGTCCAACGCGCTGTTCCTGCAGTTGGCCGACGGCGCCTGGCACCGCATCTTCATCGAGGCGGGCGTGGTGTTCTGGCACACGGTAGACGCGCTCGACAGCCCCGATGGCGACCGCCACCACTACACCCTCATGGACCTCGGCGCCGCCCATCGGCTGCTCGGGCGCCGGGTGGTCGGCGTCTCGACGGCGGAGCTCCCCCACGGCGGCGAGCTGCGGCTCGACTTCGAGGGCGGCCTCCGCGTGAGCATGCGCCACGTGGACGGACGCTCGGCGGTGGTCGTGGAGGCGTGACACCGCTCGTCCGCCGCTACATCAAGACCAGCTTCGTCTTCCTCGTCCTCGGCCTGGCCCTCGGCGCGTATCTGATCGTCGCGCAGTTCGGGGTCGGCGCCTATCCCCCGCGCCTCGTCGTGACCGCCCACCTGCACCTCTTGCTGGTCGGCTTCATGCTGATGATCGTCATGGGCGTCGCCACTTGGATGTTCCCGCGGCCCTCGCGCGAGGACACGCGCTATCGTCCCGAGCTCGCGGAGGCCGTCTACTGGGTGATGATGCTCAGCACGGCCCCTCGTGCCGCCACCGAGATGCTGCTCGCCTACACGGGCAGGCCCGCGCTCGGGTGGCTCATCGCCGTGGGCGGGCTCGGGCAGGTCGCGGGCGCCATGCTGTTCGTGGCGAACATGTGGGTGCGCGTCCGCATGCCGCCCGCCGCCGGCCGCTAAGCCCTCGAAAGGGCGGACCTTCCTCGTATGACCGCCGTCATAACGGCTTCCGTGCGCCCCGCCTACGCTGAGATCAACAACGCAGCGCACGAGGAGGCGCGCCATGAAAAGAACCTGGATGCTGGCGGCGGCGGTGGTCGTGGTGATGGTGGGGTTGGGCGCGGGCGTCCGGCTGGGGCGCGACGCGAAGGAGGCGGCAACGGCGGCGCCATTTCGCGAGGTGCAGGCGACCCTGGTGTCGCCGCCGCTCGTTCCGCCGCCGATCGACCGCGCCGGCAACGCGCGGGTGATCGTGAGCCTGGAGACCCGCGAGGTGAAGGGCACGCTCGCGGACGGCGTGGAGTACACGTTCTGGACGTTCGGGGGCACGGTGCCGGGTCCCTTCGTGCGGGTGCGCGTCGGTGATCTCGTCGAGCTCCGTCTGAGCAATCATCACGGGACCCGGAACCCGCACTCGATCGACCTTCACGCGGTCACCGGCCCCGGCGGCGGCGCCGCGGTCACGCAGCTCGGCCCCGGGCAGGCCGGCGCGTTCGAGTGGAAGGCGATGAACCCCGGGCTCTTCGTATACCACTGCGCGACGCCCAGCGTGCCCGCGCACATCGCCAACGGCATGTACGGGCTGATCCTCGTGGAGCCCGAGAAAGGACTTCCGCGGGTGGACCGCGAGTACTACGTGATGCAGGGCGAGTTCTACACGAAGGGCAAGACGCTGGCCCCGGGCCTGCAGGCGCTCGATGCGGCCAAGCTCACGAGCGAGCGGCCGGAGTACGTGGTGTTCAACGGCCGGATGGGGGCGCTCATGGACGACGGCACGCTCAAGGCCAAGGTGGGTGAGACGGTACGGCTCTTCGTGGGCAACGGTGGCCCGAACCTGATCTCGTCCTTCCACGTGATCGGCGAGATCTTCGACACCGTGTACACGGAGGCGGCGATGGGCGGCACGCCGGCGCGGAACGTGCAGACCACGCTGGTCCCGGCGGGCGGCGCCGCCATCGTGGAGATGACGGTGCAGGTGCCCGGCAGGTTCTTGCTGGTGGACCACAGTATCGTCCGCGCGATGGAGAAGGGCGCGCTGGGCGCGCTCGAGGTCGCGGGCGCCGAGCGGCCCGAGGTGTTCCGGGTGCTCACGCCCGGCGCGGGCGGGACGGGCGGTCACTGATGAGTGCCGCGATGAGCCGAGCGATGCGTGCGCTCGTCGCGGCCGGGGCGGCCGTCGCCGTGCTGGGGGCGGCGGCCGCAGCTCGGCGCGATGCCGCCCTGGCGCCATCTTCCCGAGAGCGAGCGCTGGGCCGTCATCCACTACCTCCGCTCGCTGAAGAAGTAAGCGGAGCTAGTATCCGCCGCCGCCGCCCTGGCGCTCGCAGTGACTGCGGTCGGCGCGCCAGACTCCGCCGGAGCGCTCGCAGTCCCCTTGCGTGGGAGTGTCCCCGAGCCTGGTCGAGGGACCGGCACAGCCCGTCAGCATCAGGAGCAAGAGGCACCCAAAGGCGCTCCGCATGAACTGTCGCATGCCCGTCCTCCTTCTCCCCACAACCCCGGGGAGAAGGGAAAAGGTCCGGGGCGAAACTCAGGGAGCGCGCGCGCCGCGCCGGCGCAGCAGGCTGAACCCCAGGAAGGCGGCCAGGCCCGCTGTCGCGATCGCGGTGGCCATCGGCGCGGCGGTGCCGTCGGCGAGGTGGCCGACCGTGATCCCGTAGGCGGCGGACCCCGTCATCTGGATCACGCCGAGGCCCGCGGCGGCGAGACCCGCCATATGGGGGTACGGCCCGACCGCTCCCGCCACCGCGTTGGGGTTGGCCAGCCCCAGGCCCAGCGAGAAGAAGAACATGGGCGCGATGACCGCGGCCACGCCGGTGACACCACTCCAGGCGAGGGTCGCCATGGAGAAGCCGGCGGCGGCGCCCAGCCCGGTGCCGATCAGGATCAGCCGGTCGCCCGGAACACGGCCGGTCAGTCGAGACGTCATGAAGCTTCCGCTCATGATGCCGACGGCAACGGCGGCGAAGCAGAAGCCATAGACGGCGGGGGCGACCCCGAGCCCCTGGATGAGGACGAAGGACGAGCCGGAGATGAACGCGAACTGGCCACAGAACATGAACGTCACGACCAGCACGTAGGCGAGATACGTCGGATCGCGCAGGACGGTGCCGAGGTTCCCGACGAAGCGCACGGGCCGGAGCGCGGTGACGTCCGGCCGCACGTTGGTCTCGGGGATCATCGCGGCGCCCGCGAGCACGAAGACCGCGCCGAAGCCCGCGAGCACGAAGAAGACGGACCGCCATCCGAACAGCGCGTGGAGGAAGCCGCCGATGATCGGGGCGAGGATGGGATTGAGCGCCTGGGCGGTGCCCATGAGCGCGAGCACGCGCGCGGCTTGGTCGAGCGCGTACACGTCGCGCACGATCGCGCGCGAGATCACCTGCCCGCTGCCCGCGCCGAAGGCCTGCAGCACGCGCGCCGCCACCAGGGTGCGGATGCCGGGCGCGAGTGCGCACGCGAGCCCCGCCGCCGCGTAGAGACCGAGGCCGGTGAGGAGAGTGCGGCGGCGGCCGAAGCGGTCGGAGAGCGGTCCCCATGCGAGCTGGGCGGGCGCCAGGCCCGCGAGGAACAGCGTGACCGTGAGCTGCGCGGTGGCGGGCCCGGTGTCGTAGGCGCGTGCGAGCGCGGGCAGTGACGGCAGGAACATGTCGATGGACAGCGCCCCGAGCCCGACCACCGCGGTGAGGAGGATGGCGACGCGGCCGAGGCGCGAAGGCCGCGCGGGCCCGGGATCGGAAGTGGTCACTGAAGGGATGGTAGCGCATCACCGCTCGCGCTCACTCTCCAATGCGAAGGGCCGATGCTAGAGTGAGGGCGAGGAGGACGCCAATGGATCCCAATACCAAGAAGACCGTGCTGCGGATGATTCCCTACGGGCTCTATGTGCTCACCGGCGAGAGCGGGTCCGGCGTGGCCGCCGCCACCGTGAACTGGGTGACGCAGGCCTCGTTCGCTCCGCCGCTGGTGGCGGTAGGCGTGAAGGCCGATTCGGGCGCGCACGCCGTGATCAAGGAGTCGGGCGCGTTCGCCCTGAACATGCTGGGTAAGGGCCAGCAGGCCATCGCCTTCACGTTCTTCAAGACGGCGGAGAAGCAGGGCGCGACGATCTCCGGCGAGCCGTATCGCGCGGGCAGCACCGGGGCCCCGATCCTCACGAATCTCCCCGCCTACGTCGAGTGCCGCCTGATCGCCACGGTCGAGAAGGGCGATCACTCCGTGTTCGTGGGCGAGGTCGTCGACGCCGGGCTCACGGGCGCGCCCTCCGGCCGCCCCGACGACGCGTCTCTCTGGCTGAAGGACCTCGGCGAGAAAACCTTCTACGGAGGTTAGGCTCGCCGAGGGCCGAGAAGGGTTCAGCGGCGAGGCGGCGCCTGACGGTCGCACGTGAGGCGTAGTCTCTCTACGTTGAACGTGCGACCGAGGGCGCCAACGAAGCCGATGGGCCCTTATCTGCCCTCGGTGCGCGAGAGAAGCCAGGGGAGGCCGATCAGGAGATAGGCGGCGAGGAACAAGGTCCCCATCACGAGGCCGAACCACCAGAAGTCGCGCTTCCGTATGTAGCCGCAGGAGTAGTAGACGGGCGCGGGTCCGGTCGCATAGGGCGTGAGGATGCCCATGATGCCGAGCGTGAAGCCGAGCCCGAGTCCTGCCGCGCGGGGGCTGATTCCCAGCGGGCCCGTCGCGATGTAGAGGAAGATCGGCAGCAGCGCCGCGGCGTGGCCGGAAACCGTCGCGAAGAAGTAGTGGAGGTAGAAGAACGCGGCGATCAGCACGACGATGGCCCAGGGGAATGCGACGCGAGCGACCGGTGCCTGGAGCTGGTCGGCCACCCAGCGCACCACGCCCACCTCGGCGAGGCCGCCGGCGAGGGTGACGAGTGTCGCGAACCACACGTAGATGCTCCACGCCTGGCTGTTCCTCGTGATGTCTTCCCACGTCACGACGCCGCGGACGACGAGGAGGATGACCCCGAGGATGGCCGCCGCGGTCGCGTCGGTGAAGCGGCCGCCGAACACCCAGAGCCCGATGACGATGAGGATGCCGCCGAGCATGCTCCGCTCGACCAGGGTCATGGGCCCCATCCTGCGCAATTCCGCCGCCGCCCATTCGGGCGCGTCGGGCGCGTGGGTGAGGGTGGGCGGATACATGCGATAGAGGGTGAGCGGGGTCACGAGCAGGAGCACCAGCCCCACGGGCGCGAAGCCGATCACCCACTCGCGCCAGCCGATGTCGATGTGGAGCGTCTCCGACACGATCGCCACCGCGAGCAGATTGCCGGCGATCGCGGTGGGGAACATGCTGCTGGTGACACAGGTGACGGCGAGCGCGGTGTACATGAGGTAAGCGCCGATGCGGCGCGGCTGCGTCTCCGGGCTCGAGTCGAAGAGCCCCGGGATGTTGCGGATCACCGGGTAGATGGTCCCGGCGCTTCGCGCGGTGTTGGACGGCGTGAAGGGGGCCAGCGCCAGATCGGTGAGGGCGATCGCGTAACCGATGCCGAGCGTGCGGCGGCCCAGGCGCCGGATCAGGCGAAGCGCGATGCGCCGGCCGAGCGCGGTCTTCTCGTAGCCCGACGCCAGCACGACGGTGGAGAAGATGAGCCATGCGAGCGGGTTGGAGAAGCCACCGAGAGCCCAATTGATCGACAGCGCGGGCGTGGGCTGCACGAGCCCGAGCATGGCCGCCGCCACCACGCCGGCAAGCCCGACCACCGGCGCGGGCACGGGCTCGGTGATGATCGCGAGGATCACGGTGACGAACAACGCGAAGTACGACCAGGCGGCGCCGGTCAGCCCCTCCGGCGTGGGGACGAGGGCGATGGCAAAGCCCACCGCGATGGGTGGGATCGCGCGCGCGAGCGTGCGCCGCGGCGGCATGGCCGGCCGCGGGCCGGCCCCTGGCGCGGCGCCCGGCGGGGGCGCGCTGGTCAGGCCGTGAACTCGCGCAGCAGCCGGCCCGGTCGGCCGCACTGCGGGATGACCGCGCCGGCCTCATCCACCGTGCGCACGCCGTTCACCCACACGCCGTGGAGGCCCACCGCGGGCGTGTCGAGCCGGCTGGCGCCGGTGGGCAGATCGTGGACGCGCCGCTTCTCGCCGCGGCCGACCGTCTTCGGGTCGAAGAGCAGGAGATCCGCCCACGCGCCGGGAACGAGGCGGCCACGCCCGGGGATGCGATAGGCGTCGGCGACGCGGCTCGTCACCGCGCGCACCGCCTCCTCCAGCGTCAGGTCGCCGCGCTCGCGCGCCCAGTGACCGAAGAGGTGGAGGCCGAAGCCCGCATCGCAGAGAAACGACAGGTGTGCCCCCGCGTCGGACAGGGCCACCGCCGCGTGCTCGTGGCGCAGCAGCGTTTTCACGTCGTCCTCGTCGATATTGAAGAGCGCACAGTCGAAGGTGGCGTCCAGCTCGCCATCGAGGCCGAAGTCGAGGAAGGTGTCCCAGGGATGCTCGCCGCGCTCGCGCGCGAGGGCGCCGATGGTCCGGCCCACGAGGGCGCGATGCTCGGGGCGCTGCACCTCCATGATGGTCAGGTGATCCCAGTTCTTGTCGCTGAAGCGGTTGGGGACGCCGGGCTGGCCGATCTCCTGCTTGAGCCCGGCGCGGAAGGACGGATCGCTGAGCGCCGCGCGGTAGCGCGCCTCGGTGTCGGCGACGATCGCGGGCCGCCACGCGAGGAAAGCCTCCAGGGGATAGGGATGGCGCAGGGTGAACTCCATACCGAGCGGGAAGCAGCCCACCTGGGCCCAGAGCTCGCGCCCGCGCCGCCGCGCCCCGCCGATCTCCTCGAGCTCGCGGAACACGCGCGTGGGATCGCCCGGGTCCACGAACATCGCGGCGATCATCACCGGACGGCCGTTGGCCGCCGCGATCTTCTCGAGCCAGGGGATGGTCGACGTCATGCCCTTGGTGAGCATGAACACGCCGCGGCCGGCTTCCCCGAGCGCGCCGGTGAGGGCGAGCATCTCCGCCTCGTCGGCCAGGCGGGAGGGCATGGGGATGCCGTGCTCGCCGTTGTGCTGCTCGAGCGTGGAGGTCGCGAAGCCGATGGCGCCGGCGCGCACCGCCTCCAGCACCAGCCGCCGCATCTCCGCCACCTCGGCGGCAGTCGCCGCGCGGCGGCTCGCCTCCTCGCCCAGCACCCAGGTGCGTACGGAGGAATGGCCCACGAACGAGGCCACGTTCAGCACGCTGCCGCGCCGCTCGAGCGAGCGGAGATAGTCCGGATACGTCTCGAAGTCCCAGTTGATGCCGGCGCGCAGGGCCTCCAGCGACATCCCCTCCACGTGGGTGAGGTTGCGCACCACGAGGTCGCGGTGCTCGGGCCGGCACGGCGCGATGGTGAAGCCGCAGTTGCCGATCACCACGGTGGTGACGCCCAGCGTGGCGGACGGCGTGGCGAACGGATCCCAGGTGAGCTGGGCGTCGTAGTGCGTGTGGATGTCGACGATGCCGGGGGCGAGCACCCGGCCGCCCGCGTCCACCGTCTCGCGCGCCGCGCCGAGATCGGCGCCACGGCGGTCGCCGAGCGTGGCGATACGGCCGTCCTTGACGCCGAGGCTGCCGTCGCGGGCAGGGGCACCCAGACCGTCGATGATGCGGGCATTCGTGATCGCGAAATCGAGCATGGGATCGGAATCCTCCAGACGGGAACGCTATGCCCCGAAGCGCGGGGCGTCAAGGCCGGGCGCGCGCGTCAGATCACGCCGCGCGCGCGGAGCTCGGCGAGCGCCTGGCGCCCGAGGCCCAGCCGGCCGCCGTAGACCTCCTCGTTGTGGGCGCCGGGCTCCTGCGGCCCGAGCGTGTCGACGCGGCCCGGGGTGACCGAGAGCTTCGGGACGATGCCCGCCATGCGCACGAGGGTGCCGAGCGCGGTGGTGGCGCTCAGGATGTTGTCGCGCGCGGCGACCTGCGGGTCCGCGAAGAGGTCGCGCACGCTGTTCACCGGCGAGGACGGTACCTCGGCCCGCTCGAGGATCGCCAGCGCCTCGTCGGCCGGGCGCGCCCCCACCCAGGCCTGCACGCGGCCGTCCACCTCCGCGCGCCGCGCGATGCGCGTCTTCACCGAGGCGAAGTCCGCGAGCAGCGCGGCATCGCCCATGGCCCCGGCCAGGCGCTCGAACATCCGGTCGTTGGTGCAGGCGATGGCGATCCAGCGGCCGTCGCGCGCCTGATAGTGGTTGTGGGGCACCACGTATTCCGTGCCCGAGCCGATGCGCTCGCGGACGTGGCCCTCGGCGGCGAAGGCGGGCAGCACCTCGTCCAGCATGCGGAGCAGCGGCTCGTAGAGTGCCACGTCGACCACCTGGCCTTCACCGGTCCGCGCCCGGTGATGAATGGCGGCGAGAGCGCCGAAGGCGCCCATCACGCCCGCCAGATAGTCGGGAATGGTCGGCGTGCCCGGGGGCACCGGCGGGCGGTCGGGATGCCCGGTGACGTAGCTGGCGCCGCTCACCGCGGCGGCGATGCGGCCGAAGCCCGGGCGCTTGCGCTCGGGCCCGGTCTGGCCGAAGGCGGAGATGCGCACGAGCACCAGGCCGCGGTTCGCGGCATGGAGGTCCTCCCAGCCCAGATGCCAGCGCTCGAGCGTGCCGGGCCGGAAGTTCTCCGCCACCACGTCGGTGGAGACGGCGAGCCGCTTGACGAGGGCCTGGCCCTCGGGGTGGCGCAGATTGCAGGTGATGGACTTCTTGTTTCGCGCCTCCACCAGCCACATGTAGGACGGCCCGTCGGCGGACGCGCGCCCGAGGCGGCGGAGGTCGTCACCGACCCCCGGCTGCTCGACCTTGATCACCTCGGCGCCGAACTCGCCCAGGAGCGTGCAGCAGAACGGTGCGGCCACGAACGTGGCGAGGTCGAGCGCGGTGAGCCCTTCGAGGGGTCGCGCCATGCGGCGCGGCTAGGACGCGAGCGTGCCGCCGTCCACCGCGAGGACGTGGCCGGTGACCATCGCAGACGCGTCGGAGGCGAGGTAGAGCGCGGCGCCCACCAGCTCGTCGGGGCGCCCCATGCGCCCGACCGGCACCCGGCGCATCGCGCGCTCCTCGTAGCCCGGCTCGCGGTGGATGAGGTCGCCGATGCTGGTGCTGAACCACGAGGGGGCGATGGCGTTCACTCGCACGTCATAGGGCGCCCACTCCACCGCGAGGGCGCGCGTCAGCATGACCACGCCGCCCTTGCTCGCCGAGTACGCGATGGTGCCCGGGAGGCCGATCTCGCCGGCGATCGACGCGATGTTGACGATACGGCCACGCCGCCGCGCGAGCATCCCGCGCCCGATCACCTGGCAGGCGAGGAACACGCCGGTGAGGTTCACCGCGAGCACGCGATGCCACTGCGCGGCGGGGAAATCCGCCGCGGGGCTCCGGTGGGTGATCCCCGCGCTGTTGACGAGGACGTCGACCGGCCCCAGGCGTGTCTCGGCATCGCGGGCCATCTGCTCCACGCTGTCCTGATCGGTCACGTCGACGGCGAGGGCGAGGGCGCGGAGGCCGTCGGCGGTGAGGGCGTCGGCGACGGCCTTGGCCTGCCCGGCGTTGGCGTCGGCCACCGCGACGGCCGCGCCCGCCTCGGCGAGGCCGCGGGCCATCGCCGCGCCCAGGCCGCCCGCGCCGCCCACCACCACCGCCACCCGGCCGTCCAGGCGGAAGAGGTCGAGGCTCGTCATGCGTCGGACGTTCGCGCGATCAGTCGCGGAGGCCGGGCATGCTGAAGCCGCGGCGATCCAGCTCGGCGACCAGCGCGGCGGCGGGGTCCGCGGCGAGGTTCACCAGCGGCGGCCGCACGGTGGCCCACGCGGGATCGCTCCCGTAGTGCGCGATGGCCGCCTTCAGCGCGGGGATCATCGGGAAGTTCTGGAAGGTGCCGCGAATCTCGTCGAGGCGCGCCTGCTGGGCGTCGGCGTCGGGGCCCTGCCAGGCCGCGTGCAGGCGCGCGATGGGGCCGGGATTCACGTTGGCAGTGGCGCTGATGCAGCCCTTGCCGCCCGCGCGCATGTTGGCGAGCAGGAACGTCTCGCTGCCCGCGAAGACGTCGAAGCCGGAGTTGGCGAACGCGTCCAGCATCGCCTTGGTGTTGGCCCAGTCGCCCGAGGAGTCCTTCACGCCGGCCACCGTCCGCGGATACGCCTTGAGCAGGCGCTCGATCAGGTTGAGGGTGATCGGCACCTGCGACACCGGCGGGATGTGATAGACGTAGATGCGCAGCCGCGCGTCTCCCACGCGCTCGATCACCTCGGCGAAGCTGCGGAAGAGCCCCTCGTCGCTCACGCCCTTGTAGTAGAACGGCGGCAGCATCAGCACACCGCCGCAGCCTGCCTTGGCGGCATGCGCGGTCATTCGCACCGAGTCCGACAGCGCGCAGTGACCGGTGCCCGGCATCATGCGTGCGGGATCGAGACCGGCGGCGAGCAGGCGGTCGAGCAGCTCGATCTTCTCCTCCACCGAGAGCGAGTTGGCTTCGGAGTTCGTGCCGAACACCGCGAGGCCCACGTTCTGCGACAGGAGCCAGCGGCACTGGCGCACGAAGCGCTCGGCGTCGGGGGCGAGGTCGGCGGTGAAGGGAGTCACGACGGGGGAGAGGACGCCGGTGATGCGGTCGGTCTGGCTCACGCTCGGGCTCCTGTCTGTCTGCGCCCGCTCCCCGGAGGAGCGGGCGGATGAGGAGAACGTGACGAGGGTAGTCCCGCGCGCGCTCCGCGGTCAAGTCCAGCGGCGTCCGCGCCGCCCCTAGACCGCGATCTCGAGCCCGTCGTACGCGGCGGAGACCTCGAGCCCGGGCCCGCGGCGGGTGATCTCCTCCAGGCGCCGGGTCTCCGCGAGGATGCGCGCGATGGTGGCGTCGTCGTTGATGGGCTCGTGGTGGAACAGGCAGAGGTGGCGGGCCCGAGCGAGCTGGCAGAGCTCCACCCCCACGATGTTGCTCGAGTGGCCCCAGTCCTCCTTCACCGAGATGGCGTCGGCGAGCGAGTACATCGCATCGAAGATCACGAGGTCGGCGTTGCGGAAGAACTCCACGAAGGCTTCGGTCTCGGCGGGGTCGTCGCGCTTGTGCTCGGAGTCGGTGGAGTAGATCACCGTCTTGCCGCCCATTTCGAACCGGTAGCCATAGGAATCCCCGCCGTGGAGCTGCTTCTTCGCGCGCACGCGCAGCCCGGCGATGTCGTACTCACGCTCCGGCTCGAGCACCATGAACTCGATGGTGGCGCCGAGGCGTGAGAAGTCGACCGGGAACGAGGGAGCCGAGTGCTGGCGGCGGAAGGCCTCCTCCAGCACGGGATGGCAGCCGTGGATGCGGATGCGGTTGCCGGGGAGATAGGCGGGCATGAAGAACGGAAACCCCATGATGTGGTCCCAGTGGACGTGGGACATGAACACGTTCACGGTGTGCCCCGACGGGCCTCGCGAGGCGAGCAGGTGATTGCCGAAGCGGCGAGCCCCCGAGCCCAGGTCGCAGATCACGCGCTCCTCGCGTCCGGTCAGGATCTCCACGCAGGCGGAGTCCCCCCCGAAGGTCTGGGCCACCGAGAAGTCGAGCTCGCGCTCGATGAAGGCGCGCGCGGCGGCGGGCGTGTCGATGCCGCGTCCCGCCGCCGCCACGAGCGCGGTCACGACCTTCTCCCGGATCACCGCCCCCGGCATGCCCACCGGGATCGAGCCGCGGGTGCCCCAGAAGTGCACGCGCAAGCCCGCGCTTCCCGCGAAGGTGGCCGCGGCGGCGGGGGAGACGCGGGCGAGGGCTTCGGCGGTGGTGGGCACGATGTCGACCACCTGCTGGAAGCGGGTGATCTCGAAGATCTCGCGGACACGCGGGCTGAGATCGGCCACCAGCAGGGTGCCGCCCTGCTCGCGCGCCTGCTTGGCGGCGAGGACGAGCACGCGGAGGCCGTCGCTCGAGATGTAGTCCACCCCGGCGAAGTCGAGCACCACGCCGTCCTGCCCCGCCGCGCAGCGCTCGAGATGCGGGGCGAGCGCGGCGCGGAAGGCAGGGGCGGCGGCGTGGTCGATGCGGCCGCTGGGGCGCAGCACCACCGCGTCCGCGAAGCGCCGGGGCGAGAGGTCCATGGAGGTGGCCATCGTCCCGCTACTCGATGGGCGCCATCTGGCGAGGGTCCAGCTCGAGCCACACGCGCGCGTCCATCTCGAACACCTCGTGCGGCCGGGCGCTCACGCGGAGGACGAGCGCGCTGCCCTCCGGGCGCACCGCGTAGTCCCAGTGCTCGCCGAGATACGCGCGCTGGATGACGCGGCCGGCGACCACGGCGGCGCCGTCGCCGCGCCCGGGCGCGCGCCCGTGGAGCTGGATGCTCTGCGGCCGTAGGCTGAACGACAGCAGGCCGCGCGAGGGCGGCGGGGTGGCGAAGCCGGCCGCGGGCACGGTGAAGCCGTCGAAGGCCACGTCCGCGCCCCGCGCCTCGCCCTCGAGGAAGTTGGTGCGCCCGATGAAGCCGGCCACGAAGCGCGTGCGCGGCCGCGCGTAGACGGCCCTCGGGGCGTCCACCTGCTCGACCCGTCCCTGATTCATCACCGCGATTCGGTCCGAGGTCACCATGGCCTCGGCCTGATCGTGGGTGACGTACACGGTGGTGATGCGGAACTCATCGTGCAGCCGCCGGATCTCGTAGCGCATCTCCTCTCGCAGGTTGGCGTCGAGGTTGGACAGGGGTTCGTCGAGCAAGAGCACCGAGGGCTGCACCACGATGGCGCGGGCGAGCGCCACGCGCTGCTGCTGGCCCCCCGAGAGCTCCTGCGGATATCGGTCGACGAGGTGTTTCATGCGCACCACGTCGAGGATACGGCCCACCCGCTCCTGGATCTCCGCCCGCGGCCGCTTGCGCACGGTGAGGCCGAACGCCACGTTCTCGCCCACCGTCATGTTGGGCCAGATCGCGTAGCTCTGGAAGATCATGGACATCCCGCGCCGCTCCGGAGGCAGCGAGGACGCCGGCGAGGAGATCACCTCGCCGTCCATCTCGATCGTGCCCTCGGTGGGCGGGAGGAAGCCCGCGATCATGCGGAGCGTGGTCGTCTTGCCGCAGCCGGAGGGGCCGAGGAGGGACACGAACTCGCCCTCTGCCAGCTCCATGGTGAAGGCCTCCACCGCGGTGAAGGCGCCGAAGCGCCGGGTGACGCCGCGCAGGGCGAGCTTGCTCACGTGGCGGTCCGGCGCAGGAGGAAGTCGCGGCCGACCAGGCGGAAGCCCACCAGCACGAGGGCCA
>Ga0075423_10003578_pt1 | contig 14327 bp, 10 predicted proteins | sample SoiMethybrSBSTD2_FD_80114 | JGI IMG/M metagenome (GOLD analysis project Ga0075423, IMG submission 80114) | Bulk soil microbial communities from a Populus tree surrounding site in Tennessee, USA - Soil MetaG P. TD hybrid SBSTD2 | ecosystem: Environmental > Terrestrial > Soil > Tree plantation...
CAATCACGGTCGGCAACCTGACGGCCCACGGCATGGGCCGCACTACGGCGAGAACCGGCGCCATCCAATACACCAGCGCTGGATGGAACCAGACGTTCTCCATCATCTGAAAATACAGGGGCAACAACCGGCCATTCTCATCATGCGCCGTCGTCGCGATGGCGTGCGCCTGCAGCCCAAATGCGGTTTCGTCGTTGCTCAGGAAGCTTGGTACGTGACTCAGGCGTGCCGAATACAGGGCTGCCGCGACCAGCACCACAACGGCCAGGATCGTTGCCTCAATTCGTCTGTCCGTCATCTGATGCTCATCGCCGCAGAATCAGGAAGAAGGGCTTTCCATCGATTTCAGGAACCGCCTCGATGATATACAGCTGGCTCGAAGACACGAGGCCCGCCGCTACCTGATCGCCCTCGTTTGCCAGCACCAGACTGCCTGGCGCCATCCCACGGACATCGGTCGTGTCGATGTCGTTCGAGCGCGACAGCAGGTCCTCGCGCTGATGCTTGATCAGATAGAAACGCCAGTACGCGTGCATCCAGCGGTTACGGGTGTCGAGCAAGCCGCTTGTCGAGCGGATCCGGGCGAAGTAGATGGCGGGCACTCGATCCTGCGCGGCATGCGCGATGAGCGCTTCGAGCGCGCCACGGACGTTTCCGCCGAGCCAGATGCTGGAACGCACACGGTAATCGCCGAAATAGTCATGCCAGAACGAAGCGAATTGCAGGGGGACGAACAGGAGCAGGCACACCACCGCGATCTGCCCCAGCTTGATGCGTTGAGCCGCATAGCCGACTGCCAGGAGCACAATGGCTCCCGCAGCGAGAAGCGCCGTCCCCTTCGAGAGGCGAGCACTTGAAGAGACGGTTACTCCGGCATACACCAGAGACGTTGCCAACAAGGCGCCACCACCCGCCATCAATAACGGCCGCGCCCGCGTGAATACCCCGCTCTTCCACACGCAGATGACGCCGTACGTCGCCAGCAGTGCCCCGAACGGCAGCATCGCCGCAGCCCGGATGATCGCGCCGCTTTCGGGCACCAGCACGGCGGCCGCCGGTGCGGTCACGAACAGCGCCAATACCAGGAGCCCACCCGTCGTTCGGCGCCTCACGACTTCGTACGCGCCGGCCGGAATCAGGACGGCCATCGGCAGCAGGAAGACACCGACCGACCGTGTCGAAAACGGCATCTGGGAATCGCCGCTGAAGAACAGGAATCCCGGATTGAAGAACGTCCAATACAGCGTCGTCAGGCGCTCGATGTTTGGATAGCTGAAGAACTCGCGGAGACCCTGCAGCGCGTTCAGCCGCTGCGCGTCGTACACGGCGTAGCGCTGTGCCGTTTGTGCGAACGCGCCCGGGTGATGGAGCAGAAATGGTACGAGCGGCACTAGCGGCGCGGCAAAGCCGGCGGTGGCCGCAAGAGACAAGTACCCCGGTCGATCGCGCTGCAGGACGACGAGCAGCGTCAGCGCGAAATAGATCGGCATCATCAACACCGACGAGATGTAACTATAGAAGCCAACGCCGAGACACACGGTCGCCGCCATCAGTACTCGCACGTCGTGGCGCTGGAGAAACCGCAGCAGCAACAGGAACCAGCCGAGCACGAACGGCAGCGGATAGAGATAGTCCAATGCGTAACGGCTCAGCATGAAGTGCGCCGGCGTTGTGGCCAGGAGCACGGCCGCGAGAATCGCCAGTCCGTGTACCACGTATCCATCCGTCACGAGGCCGTCTTCAGAAAAGAGCCGCCGTGCGACCAGGAACGTCAGCACGATCGAGATCATGCCGACGAACACAGACGGGACTCGCACCGTCGCTTCGGAGAAAGGCAGCACTCTCATGACCAGTGCGGAGGCGTAGAAGATGACAGGCATGAACCAGCCAAAGCGTGTCTCGCCCGGCATCTGTATACGGAAATAGAGAGGAAGCGCCTCGCCGTGCACGTCACGACCAGTCATGGCGAGCGCGTGAGCGTCGACAGCGATAATCGCCTCGTCTGGCGTCATGTACAGAGGGGTGTCTCCGAGCCGCCGCACGTACATCCAGGCGACGAGGGCGAACACGAAGATCGCCGTCAGGGTTTTCCAGCGGGATGTGGTCACAGCGGCGGGATGAGCGTCAGCAGCGCGGTGGCGAGACGTCCGGCCACGATCGCTGTGCCGGCACTGCCGTAGCTCCAGCCGTCAAGACGAGAAGCGGCGTCCCGGAGCGTGGCATCGGAGCTGAAATCGACGAGACGCAGCCACGGTGCGCCGGTTTTCTCGATCGGCAGCCGATCGCGCAGGGCTCGGAGGTTGTTGGCTTGCAAATCCGTTTCGACCGGGCTGGTGGCAACGACCACCGCCCGGGCGTGCTGCCGTGCGGTGTCAATCGCGGCAGACATCGCGTCGACGTACCTCGAGCCTTCGACATCTCCGGTGGTTGACGCATGTTCCGCTGCGAGAGGCGCGGTGGTCAGCGCATCGAACGTGCTGAGGCGATTGCCGATCCAGTAGAGCAATGATCCGGCCGTGCGCCGAAACAGCGGAGCGTCCGCTGCGCGGCGCTCCGAAAGGGCGGCATAGCCCCGAGCTACGCTACCGAACCGCCACGCCAGTCCCTTTTCCTGGAGAACGAGCGGCAGCGCTGGCGCGTAACCAGTGAGCCGGTAGATCGCGGAAGCGCCGCTGGCCGCCTTGGCGCCGCGAACGCCGAGATCGTCGTACAGACAGATGTAGTCGGGCTGCAGATATCCGTAGTGTTTGATGGTCGGAGCGTAGGATTCCGGGCCGGCGCCCACGCGCGCCAGGTTGATCACGACGACCGGCCGCAGCTGACGACCGGGCCGGTCGGTGGAGAGCATGATCTGACGCCGCACTTCGCTGGCAAGCGCGGCGCCGCCCTGGCCCCACGCGAACGCGCGCGTGCCTCCCACAATCGCCACGCGAATCTCGAACGGCTGCCGCTGATGCGCCACTGCGCTGCGATAGCCCCAGACGTTGACACCGCCGAACTCCTCCACGTGCGTGTGGGCGATGATGTCGACGACGACGATCAGCAGCACGCCGATGAGCACCGCCTCGAGGGCGAGCGCCAGGAGGATGCGCTTCGAACTCATCGCTATCGCTGCAGGACGACGAAGAATGACGAGCGATCGAGCTCGCCGATGGTCTCGACCACCCGGAGATCGCCGGCTCTGACCGCCGTGTCGGGCCCGACGGCTCCGAGGTTGGCGAGCACCAGGCTGCCCTTCAGCAGCTCGGACACCCGCGCCGGATCGAACGCGCGCGTACGCGAAAGCAAATCCTGACGGCCATGCTTGGTCAGATAAAATTTCCAGTACGCATCCATGTACTGATTTCGACCGTCCACCTGCCCCGCCGTTGATTCCAAGGTGCTGAAGTAGATGGCCGGCACATGCTCGCGATTGTCACGTGCAATGATCGCCTCGAGCGCGCCGCCGATGTTGCCACCGAGCCAATACGCCGACCGGACGCGATAGTCGGTGAAGTAATCGTGCCAGAAGCCTCGGAATTGCAGCGGGATGAGCGCGAGAACGGCGATCACGGCGAGCCGCCATTGCTGCGAGCTGTCGCGCAGGCGATCGACGAGCAGGATCGCGGCGGCCACACCCATCAGCGCCAGCGCCGAACCGCTGATGTGTGACTGTTTCAGGAACGCCCAGATGCCATAGGCAGCGCCCGCCGCCGCGGCAGCAACTGCAAGGCCTCGCAACGACGGCCACCGCGCGCTGCGAGCCGCCCAGAGCCATGCCTCGCGCACGCCAATCGTCGCGATCAGGATGCCGAACGGCACCATCGTCAACGCGCGGAAGATGGCGTTCTCTTCGATAACGATCAGCGCGGCCAGTGGCGCGGTCAGGAATCCAAGCAGCGCGATCAGGAACAGCGGTTCCTCACGCCACGACCTGATGGCCGCATACATGCCGGCGACGATGAAGAACGCGAGCGGGAGTAGAAACACGCCGACGAGGTTCGTCGAAAACATCAGCTTCGTGCCGCCGCCAAAGAACAGAAACGACGGGTTGAAGAAGTTCCAGTACTGCGACAGCCGCTGGCCGATGCTCAAGTAGCTGACCACCGACCGCAGCCCTTGCGCCGCGTTGAGTTGATTGACGTCGTAGACGCCGTATTTCGTCATCGTCGCGGCGTAAGCGGACGGGTGGCGCATCAGCCAGATGAGAAAAGGCAACAGCAGCGGAAGAAATCCAGCCGCGACCAGATAGTATCGCCGACGGTCCGCCCGCTCATGGTACAGGAGCAGGAAGGTCAGCACCGCGTAGATCGGCATCAGAACGATTGAGGCGATGTAGCTGTAAAACCCGACGCCGAGAACCAGCGATCCGAGCAGCAGCCATCGCGGACGATGACTCTGTCGGTAGCTGACCAGGCAGAGCAACCAGGCGAGAACGAACGGCACTGGATAGACGTAGTCCATCCCATATCGCGTATGGATGAAATGCGCCGGCGTCAGCGCGAGCAGTGAGGCTGCGATCGCTCCGAGCAGATCGCTGCCGAATAGCTGCCGAATCAGCAGGTACATGAGCGCGACATCGAGAACCGCGATGCAAACGGTCGGGACGCGAACCGACCACTCGGACAGCGGCAGCACGCTCATCGCCACGGCGGTCGCGTAGATCACCATCGGTTGGTACCACGAGTGCTCGGCCGTCTGTGAATACAGCGGCAGTAGCTCGCCGCGCAAGTCACGACCAGTCGTCGCGATGGCGTGGGCGTCCAGCGCGATGAGCACCTCATCGATCTCGACGTGCGGCGGCGCATCCTGGAGGCGATAGCCGTACAAGCGCGCTGTCGCCACCACCAGCAACAGCAGCCACAGAATGATGCGCCTCAACGCGTCCTCACCACCGGACGCGTGGTTCCAGACATGAGTGCTGATGATGACGCGAGTGGGAACGTGATCCGATCAACGGCGTCCTGTGTCCGCCAGACGCGCTGATTATGGCTGAACACAGGTGCAAGTCAACCGCTCGATACTTTGGACGACAGCACGCCGACGCCGTTGGCACAGACGAGCAACTGAAACAGAATCAGATTCGAAACGTACTGTGGCATCAACGCGGCGACCGAGCAGCTCAGGTACTGATATCCGATCGTGACGAGCACGAGGAGCCAGGCACGTTTGCGCGACCACCACGCGGCCCACGCGGCGAACCCGGCGAACACTGTCGTGCCCTGCTGTAGCAAGCGGCCCGCTTCCACCGAGTACGACTGCAGGCGGTTGCGCACCCGGTTCCCGACGCCGAAGCGCCCCTCATTGTCGCCCTGATCGAATTCGCCGGCGTAGGTACCCGTGTTTCCGGTCAGGATCTGTCCCAGCTTGAGCCGGATCAGGTCCAGGTAATCGTACGGCTGCTGCACGATCAATCGGACGAACGCTGGACGGAGAACGCGATCCGCTTCGTACGAGCAGCTCGCATAGAAGCGCCTGGCGAAGTCGTCGCCAAGCTGTTCCCTGAGAATCCGGTACATGAAAGGATCGGCGTCGCTGTAGGTGGTGGCGAAACGATGCCGTGGATCCTGGCCCAGGCCGATGAGCAGCACGTGTCCCTGGTTGGTCGATTTCACGAGCGGTGCACCCGTCGCGCGCCAGGTGTAGACCATCCACGGAATCAGCGTTGCGATCACGACGGCGAGCCATGCGACGGCGTGCGCGAGCGACACGCGCGAGGGTCCGGCGCTCCACCAGTAGGCGACTGCCAGCGCGACAGGGAGCAGGTACATATCTGACGCAAAGTTCAGGTTGATCCCGAGGCAGATCGCGGCGGCACACAACTGCAGCCAGGCGAGCGGCTCGCGGCGAAGCGCCCGAATCAACAGCGACACGGAGAGAACCAGAAAAGAGGTTGCGAGGCTCTGCGACCAGTCGATCGAGTGATACGCGTACCACGGCAGGCAGCCGATCATGAAGACGCGCAGCCAGAATCGTGACCATTCATCGAGGAGACCGGACTCGTCGACGACGCGCAGGAAGTACCACGCCGCCAACAGCGCGACGGCGCTTTGCAGCGCGATCAGCAGCAGCTTGTTGGTCGTCAGCAGCAAGACAAATCCGTACCCCCACATCGGAAATGTCGGGGGAATGGCATAGGTCGGCATGACATCGGTCGTCGCAAACCCCTGCAGGATCCGTTCACGAAATACCAGATGCTTGTCGATGGTATGGAAGCTGTGCGCAGCGTAGTAGTTCAGCACTGTCGTGGCTGCCGCCGCCAGCATCATCAGCGGCAGGCAGGCGCGGTCGGTCCACCTGAACACTCTTCTCTTCACGCGCCGGCGCCGCTCTTTCGGTAGTCACCGCGGCTGAAGTACTTTTCCAGCCACACGTAGAGAACGATGAACATGTATCTGGCACCCATTTCCTTGATCTTCAACTTCGCGACCCCGACCCGCCGATTCCGCCATGTGATCGGGATGACGGTCCACGAGTAACCGCGCACGATGGTTTTCAGTGGCAATTCGACCGTCAGGTTGAAGTGCGGCGCCAGAAAAGGCCGGAGACCCTGGAGTGTCGTGGTCCGGTAAGCCTTGAACGCATTGGTAGTGTCGTTGAAATTGAAGCGAAACAGGAGTCGTATCAAGAGGTTGAACGCACGATTGAGGACGTACTTCGGCAGGGGGTAGTCGATGACGCCGCCCCCCGACACAAAGCGGCTGCCAAACACCGCCTCGTAGCCGTCGTTGAGCTTCTCCCAGTACTTCACAACGTCGCGGCAGTCGTCCGATTCGTCCGCCATCATCACGACGACCGCATCGCCGGTGGCGGCGTCGACGCCGCAGATCACGGCGCGTCCAAAGCCGCGCGGACCGGGGTTCTTCACCGGGCGCAGCGCAGGGATCGTCGTCGTCAATTTCTGCAGAACATCCCAGGTGCCGTCGGTGCTGCCATCGTCCACTACCACGATCTCGTGAGGAATCTGGTGCAGCGACAGCTCGAGGTGAAGATGTTCGACGGTCGATCCGACCGAGCCCTGCTCGTCACAGGCCGGGATGACGACGCTGAGACGCGTCAGCGCGTTCGTCCGTGGCGGTGCACCCGTCTCCATCGGCTACCGCGTTTCGGTCATCGTGAGCCAGTCCGGATGGCTGGTGTGGTGCTCGGCGATCTCGTCGAGGATCCGGGTGAGACCCACGCTTGGCGACCACTCGAAGCGCGCCGCCGTGCGGCTCGTATCCATGACCAGCCACGGGGCGTCCCACTTGCGGTGCGTGCGCTCGGCGTGGACGTGCCTGGGACCAAAACGCTCGCTGCACCAGGCGCTGAGCTGCGCCAGCGACATCGCGTTCGATGCACCGCCGCCGGCCGCCCAAACCCCGGAGGCGTGGGAACCGGCGCGGAGTTGACGCTCGACCAGATCCGCCAGGTCGGTCGCATGGAGTGCGTCGCGCACCTGGTGGCCCGTGCCGTCGAAGCCGTAATAGGTCAGCGGGCGGCCCGACGCCCATGCGCGCACCCAGTACGAAAAAATCCCCTGTTCAGCGGTCCCGAACTGCCCGGCGCCGGCGAGCACGCCACAGCGATCGATCACGACCGGTAGATCGAACGCGTCGCCATACTCGACGGCGATGGCCTCTGACGCCAGTTTGGTCGCACCGTAGAGCGAGACCGGTCCCGCCGTCGAAAAAGACTCCGAAATGCCCGCCGGAGATGCGCCTGCGGGCCATTTCGCGTCCACATCGGGCACGAACGCGTCCTCGGGGGCAACCAGCGGTAGCGACCTCAAAGCGTGAATGCTGTAGACGCGGCTCGTCGAGAGCAGCACGAGTCCGGCGCCACGGCTCTTGCAGAACTCGAGCAGATTGAGCGTGCCGATCAGGTTGTGCTCCACGACCTGACGGCTGCTCGTCCGGCCGTCCACACCGGCCAGCACGCTCGGGTTGGCCGCGGCGTCGATCACCCAGTCCGCCGCGCCGACGCCCTCGAGATCGCTAACCGACCGGACATCACCGTGTGTGACGGCAATACCAGCTGCCTGGAGTCTCGGGCGATTCGTTTCGCTGCCCGGCCGGCTGAGATTGTCTATGCCAACCAGTCGCGCATCCGGCAGTCTCTGAGCTAGCTGAAGGGCGATCTCGCTGCCAACAAAACCACACGCGCCGGTGATGACGAGCCTCATCGAACGAATGCGAGGCTCGAGTCATGCGGATCGAGAAACGGCGCCCAATAGTGAACCGCGTCGTGACGAAGCATCCAGTCTTCGACACGAGGCGCTCCCACGATGAACAGACCAACGCACGCGATCACGGCGACGGCGCGCCATGGATACTGCCTGACCCTGACGTACAGGCCTTCGTCGAAGAGCAGAGGGATCGCAGCGACCAAAAGGCTGACACCCGCGGCGGAGTAGAATCGGCCGGCGCTCGCAAAGACAACCCAGAACAACGGCATGTTGAGGAATAGCGCCCACCCGAGCAGCAGCGTGCGCCGACGCGCGTGACCGACCGCCAATGCGGTGCCGACAACGGCGAGCAGGAACACAAAGAGACCAAGACCGCGATAAATCGCAAAATACAGAACACTGAGCCTGGTTCGAAATCCTGGCCATGATTGGTCGAGTAGACAGCGCCTCATCTTGAACCAGACCATGAAGCCGAAGTGTACTGGATACGTCACCCAGTGACGCACGACCTCTGCCACCGCCAGGTTGCTGGCGGACTGACTGGTCACGTCGGCATGGCCGGCTCGTCGCGCCCATTCTGCGTAGCCGTCGTCAGAGCACTCGTACGCAAACGAGCCGGGTGCTTCACACAACCCTAGGAGCAGCACTTCACCGGTATTGGTCGGCATCAGATTGAATTCGTGCCGGTATTGTCGTTTATAGAGCGCCCACGGCAAAGCAATCGACGTCATCAGCACCAGAGGCACAACGAGACGCGACCACCGTCTGCCGGCCAGCGCCACCGACAGCCCGATCCAGCCCGGGAGGACATCATTACGTAGGGCGAACCACACGGCGCACGCCGCGTTGACCAGCAGCACGGCCCACATCGGTGGAGCGCCTCCGTCGTCCGGCTGCGATAGATGGACGACGAGCGCCGACAAAACGATGAGAGAAACCGGCGCGATGACCGAATCGACCTCGGTCTGGCCCAGTTGTTTCGGCAAGAGGATGATCAAGACGCCGATCAAGGTCGCGATTGGCAGGCCGAACATGGGCCGGGCAACGGACACGAACACTCCAACGGCGACGCTGTACAGCACCACCTGAAGTAAAACGACGATCATCGCGATCTCGATTACGTCGGTGGTTCGTCCCAGCACGGCCGCCGCTGCGCAGAACCATCCGTATCCGGGCATCCGATGCCACTGCGCGAGGCCGGGAGCGACGGTCTGTCCCAGGCCTTGCGCCAGCCGCGCCCCTTCATAGAGGCCGCCGGTGACGTTGCCGACGAACGTCGACACGATCAACTCTTCGCCGTAATACGAGCGCAAATCGAAACTCCAATACGGCGAAAAGATGGTCCCGAGTTCCAGAATGCAGACCGAGAAGCAGAGCAGCGCGAGTAACCATGGAATCGGGCGATGCATCTGGCGCGGCGCGATCCCCGTCGCGACCAGGACAAGGGCGCACACGGCGAGCGTCAGCGCTGCGGCGACGGTCGAATAGAAACTCGCGCCCGAGATCGCCTGGAAGGGCTGTCGCGCTGATCGCAGCAGTTCTCGATCCGATGCGAAGAAGCCGAGCTCTCTGATGACCACCGCACTGTCGGACGAGGCTGGGGTGAACGTGAGCCGGTTCCATTTCATCGACTGAGGAAGCGGGATAACCGTGCGCCGGCGCGCTTTGGGAATCTCGTGTGTCACGGCCGCGGACAGCGCATTGTCCGCATCAATCGTCAGCCGCCCGACGTCCTCCGCCCGCAGCAACAGCGTCCGTATTCCCGCGATCTGCGCCTGATCGCGGACGACAATCGTGACCGTCGAGGCCGTGCCTTTCGTCCGGAGATAGAAGCGTCCCGGGTTGAGGCGCTCGTAGTCGACGATGCATTGAGTCGACTCGATGCCTGCCCGGCACGTCGGTTCAATGGCCGACACAGCGAGCGACGGAGGCGCTCCGAAAAAGACTTCGCGAGCGACGGTGCTGGCGAGGTAGAGGATGCCCACGATGCCGACGGCACAGGTGGGCAACATCAGCGTATGAATCGGCCGTCCGGCGCACCTCAGCAACCGGAGCCGATCGAGCGCCGTTACACTTGACGATCCACCGTGGCTGGCGGCGCGGTGGTGCACAACCAATGTTAGACGAGCGCTGTGGGTGCTATGGCTCGGCGCTCATTATCGCCCATTCGATTACGGATCGTATGTCCTCAATGATCGAATTGGCCGCGCTGGGGGAATTCCTCCAGAAGGATCGGGATCGTGGATAACGTCAAACACTATGACGCGATTGTCATTGGCGCCGGCCAGGCGGGTCCGCCGCTGGCGAAGCGCCTGACGGAAGCGGGGATGTCGGTCGCAGTCGTCGAGCGCCATCTGTTCGGCGGCACCTGTGTGAACACGGGGTGCATTCCGACCAAAGCGATGGTGGCAAGCGCTTACGTCGCCCACGTCGCGAGGCGTGCCGACGAATACGGGGTTCGGATCGGAGGCAGCGTGACCGTCGATCTGAAGACGGTGATGGCCAGGAAGGCCGCCATTGCCGAACGGTCGCGGATTGGTGTGGAGAAGATGCTTCGCCGCCTGGAGCGGTGCACGGTGTACAGGGGACACGCCCGCTTCCTGTCGGCGCACGAGATTCGAGTCGGCGATGCGACGCTGCACGCGGATCGTATCTTCATCAACGCTGGCGGGCGTGCGTCCATACCGGCCCTGCCAGGCCTCGACCGCGTCCCGTACCTCACGAACAGCTCGATGATGCATCTGGATGTCGCGCCCAGCCATCTGGCGATCGTCGGCGGCGGTTACGTCGGCCTCGAGTTCGCCCAGATGTTCCGACGGTTCGGCTCCGAGGTGACCGTGATCGAGACGGCGCCGCGACTCGTCCAGCGCGAAGACGACGACGTGTCCACGGCGATCCACGACATCCTGGTGCGCGAAGGCATCGCAGTCCGGCTGAATGCGTCCTGCGTAAGCGTCTCTCGTGGAAACGCTGGCGTGGCGGTGCACGTCGACTGTGCGGAAGGCAGTCCGACGATCGAGGCATCGCATCTCCTGCTGGCAGTGGGCCGGCGGCCGAATACCGACGATCTCGGACTCGACGCGGCCGGAGTCGCCCGCGACGACCACGACTACATCGCCGTCGACGATCAATTGCAGACCAGTGTCCCCGGCATCTGGGCGCTGGGTGAGTGTAACGGCAAGGGCGCGTTCACGCACATGGCGTACAACGACTTCGAAATCGTGGCCTCAAACCATCTCGATGGAGCGACGCGCCGCGTCTCGGACCGGATTCCGGCATATGCACTCTATATCGATCCGCCGCTCGGCCGCGCCGGTCTCACCGAGACAGAAGCGCGACAACGCGGCCATGCCGTCCTCGTCGGAACGCGAGCGATGGCACATGTCGGACGGGCGTTCGAGAAAGGCGAGACCAACGGGCTGATGAAGATTGTCGTCGACGCCGACTCCCGCGAGATTCTGGGTGCTGCGGTGCTTGGGACGGGCGGCGATGAGGTCATTCATTGTGTGCTGGATGCAATGTATGCCAAGGCGCCGTATGCCGTGCTGCAGCACGCGATGCACATTCATCCCACTGTTTCAGAGTACATTCCGTCTCTTCTGGAGAATTGACGCGCGGGACAGATGCGATCTATCGCTTCAGCAGCAGCGTCTTGAGCTTCGCTTTCTTGCTGGCTTCGTTCGGATTCGTCGTCGCTCCGGCCAGCCACCGCTCCACCTGCTGAAGCGATATCGCGTGCTTGCTGCCTGGCTCCCGGACTTCCACGTCCAGGACGGTCGACGGTCCGATCTTTTCGAGCCAGGGATCTTCGCGAAACAGCCTGATCGCGACAACCGCGGCCTCGTACAGGCTCTCGGCCTGGACCTCCGCGGCGTGCCGGATCTGCCTGTGGTCCACATAACTGACGACGCACAAGCGAACCGCCACGGCCGGAGAGAATATCACGACTTTCGCTTTTTATTCTCTCCGTGATGCCTCAATCGTCGCGCCTCATGGCAACGGCACCCGGAAGACGTTGAAGTCCGTCGCCTCACCGTTGACCAGATAGACGAGCTCGTCCCCGGAAATGGTGACGAACGCCTGGCCGCCAACGGGGAGGACCGGCGTGTCGATCTTCGTTGCCTTCGTGACCGCGCGTCCGCTCGCGCTGAGGGTGAGACGGACGATGCGGCGCGTGCCATCGGCATCGGCGCGGATCGCGATCAGTGCCCGCCCGCGCCACCGGATCCGCTCGAGATGAGCGAGCGAGACCGATCTTGGAGCGCCGACCTTCGTCGCGGTTCGCGCTCGCAGGTCTACTCGCGACACACCGTCACGATAGGCCACATACACGATACCCTCGTCGCCCGCGACGGCAAGACTAGCGGGCTCGACGACGTCAACCTTCATGACGCGTTCGACGGCCGTACCCTTGGAACGCAGAACCAGCAGTTGACGGCCCGCGGAGTCGAGAGCCACGACAGCCCCGGCAGCAGTGACCGCCAGATCCACGGGTCTGACTGCGTCCGAATCGGCAGCAATCGGAAATGATTTCAAGGGACGGCCGGAAACCAGCTGCAGCTTGTGCAGAGCGGCCGCGCCGTCAGCGAGACCAGCGCTCATCACCCAGAGATCTCCACGCCTGCCGTCGATCTCCATTGCCGCGATGTCGCCAAATCCCGCGGAGTCGGCGCGGACGAAGTCGACGGTATGGTTCGTCCCTTCGCCCACCACGATCAGCTTTCGCCCAAGTCGATCGCCGAAAAGGAATCGGTGCGACACGGCGTCGTACGCGAGTCCGCCGAGCGTAAAGCCTTGCGTCGAGAACCGGGAACCCTCCGGCGTTGGCGGTGAGGGTGGCGTGGTTGGCGATGGGCTGGGGGATGGTGCCGGGATCGGTGCCGGGATCGGTGCCGGGATCGGGGCGGGGGGCGCGGTTGAGGAGGAGGCAGGCGGCGGCGAGGCTGGACGGCTCAGCCCTTCGATGCGCGCCAGCAGATCCGGCCACCCGGGCAGCTGCCGCGTCCGAACGAAGTCGTCATTGGTGGCTGCATCGGAACCGACGCCCATCTCGGCAAGCCGTTGGAGCATGATGAGCGCATCATGCGGGCGACCGCTCAACGCTTGAGCGCGAGCGAGCAGGTACATCAGGGTTGGATCGTTGCGCGGACCAGTCTGCACGGCGCGCCACGCCAGGTCGTGAAAGGTTTCGTACTCGCCGCGATCTGCCGCGGCGATCGCCATCTCGCGGCACTGGTGCCACTCCGTGCAGCCGAAGTCTCGAGACTGTGGGACTGCGGGTGAAGCAACGGTCAATCGCGTGGCCAGATACGCCAGCAGCACGATAGCTCCGATGGTCATGCGATCGGTTCCCCCTTGCGGCCGTTGTCGCTCCTCTTCATCTCACGTCGATGACATCACCTACCTGATCCGTGACACCAACGTCACACCCGGACGCTATCCTCGATGGTACTCCGATGACCATCCACGTGCGTCAATTGCGTCAGTCGCCCGCCTGCCCACGCTGTGGGGACACACGCATCGCGCTGCTGAAGAAAAATGCTGACCATCGCGACTGGTGGCTCTCCTGCCACGTGTGCGGGGAAATGTGGCAAGTCACGATGTCAAGCCGGCGCGACGACAGTGCCTCGCCGTCGCCGGCTGCGTTGAAGCTCGCGTGAGGGTCCGACCTTCGCGCGGCGCCTGCGGGGAATGACTGTCAGGCTGTCGCTTTCTTCTGGGGCGTGCTCGTCCACTCGGTCACACCCGCGCTCGACGACGATGAGCGTTCCTCGCCGCCGATGAAGCCGTAGACGGAGGCTCCCAGCACCGCCCCAACGATTGGAGCGATCCAGAACACCCACAGCTGGGCAAGAGCCCAACCGCCCACGTAAATCGCCACGCCGGTACTTCTCGCCGGGTTCACAGACGTGTTGGTGACCGGGATGCTGATCAAGTTAATCAGTGTCAAGCCGAGGCCGATGGCAATTGGCGCCAACCCTTGCGGTGCACGCTTGTCGGTCGCTCCGAGAATGATGACGAGAAACATCATCGTCATAACCATCTCAGTGACGAGGGCGGCTGGCAGCGAGTAGCCTCCCGGAGAGTGGACGCCGTACCCATTCGCAGCGAAACCGTCTGAAACGTCGAAGCCCGCCTTGCCGCTGGCGATGAGGAACAGCACGCCGCCGGCGACAACGGC
>Ga0075423_10003581_pt1 | contig 14323 bp, 9 predicted proteins | sample SoiMethybrSBSTD2_FD_80114 | JGI IMG/M metagenome (GOLD analysis project Ga0075423, IMG submission 80114) | Bulk soil microbial communities from a Populus tree surrounding site in Tennessee, USA - Soil MetaG P. TD hybrid SBSTD2 | ecosystem: Environmental > Terrestrial > Soil > Tree plantation...
GCGGCCTCCGACTCGATTCCGAGCCGGCGCGCGACGTTGACGACGACGAGGAGCAGGTCGCCGAACTCCTCCTGGCGATCCCGCTGGTCCGCCGCGTGGGCGAGCTCCGCCAGCTCCTCGGCCACCTTGTCGAGGACGCCGTCCACGTCCGGCCAGTCGTAACCGAGGGCCGCCGCGCGCTCCTGCATCTCCTGGCTGGCCGCGAGCGCTGGCATCGAGGCGCTGATCCCGTCCAGGGCGCTTCGCGCACCGTCCGGGGCCAGGTCGGCGGCGCGCTCGTCGGCCTTGATCCGCTCCCACTGGCGGTTGACGTCCGCAGCGGTCCGCGCGATCGCGTCGCCGAACACGTGCGGGTGGCGACGCACGATCTTGCGGCCGATTGCGGCCTGCACGTCAGCCAGGTCGAACACGCCCGCCTCGGCGGCGAGCTGGGCGTGGAGCACGACCTGGAGCAGGAGGTCGCCGAGCTCCTCCGCGAGGGCCGGGGTCGCCCCGCGTTCGAGGGCGTCGTACACCTCGTAGGCCTCCTCGAGGAGGTGCTTGCGCAGCGAGCTGTGGGTCTGCTCGCGATCCCACGGACAGCCGTCCGGCTGGCGCAGGCGGTTGCTGATGAAGGGCATCGCCCAGGGTCCGGCGACGGCAGCCTCGGGGGCGATCGGGGGCAGGTACAGCGGGCCGGCGAGATCAGCCGTGGCCAGGTCCTCGATCGTCGTCGTCCCGCCGGTTCCGCGCGGCTCGCCGGCCGTGCCGAGTCGCGCGACGAGCGCTTCGGCGGGATACAGCCGTTCGAGGAGGGTCAGGGCGTCCAGGCCGCGCGGGCCGTGCCGCCCGGGCAGCGGCGACGGCCTGCCGGCGTCGGCCGGGTCGTCCCCGGACCGGGCATCGTCGCCTGGCAGCCGCGCGAGCGGCACGATCAGGACCGGTCGCGACGGCTCGATCGGCGTCGCGATCAGGCGCTCCGCGGCGACCACCTGGAGGCCCGCAGACAGGTCGAGGCCCCATCGCGCACGTGCCTCGGCGACGAGGGCGTCCAGCATGGATCGCTAGCCGGTGACCGTCGAGCCGGCGGGGTAGTCGATCTTGGCCGCTTCCTTCTGCTTGGTGTACCAGTAGGAGAAGCCGCTGTCCTTGATGATCTTCACCTGGTCGGCGGTCGGGGTCTTCGTCTCCTCGGCCAGGACCCGGAACAGATAGCTGCCGTCGCTCTGCACCGTGACGACGTCGGTCGTCTTGCCGAGCTCGGCGTCGAGGATCGCCTTGTCCAGGTCATCACTGAGCTGGCCGGGCATGATCCAGCCGAGGTCGCCCCCGGACTTGGCCTCCTTGCCCTCGCTGTTGTCCTTGGCGGCCTGCTCGAACAGGGCGTCGGTCGTGAGCTTGTCCTTGAGGGCGGTGAGGAACTTGACGTCGCCGTCGCCCTCGGGCCGCATGAACTGGATCACGTACCAGCCGATCTCGCCCTTCACCGGCGCGAGGAGCTGGCCATCCGTCAGGCCGTCGGCGAGCACGGCGTTCTTGATCGCGACGTCGATGGTCGTGGTCGGATAGATCCACGGCTGCTTGCCGCCGGACGTCTTGGCGGAGGCCTCGTCGGAGGTCGAGCGGGCCATCGCGTCGAACTGCTTCGGATCGAGCTTGAGCGCGGCAGAGGCCGCGTCGGCGTCCGCCTTGGCCTTGGTCCACGCGGGATCGTCGGCCGGCACCTTGGCCGCGCCCTCGGTCTTGTCGTTCGGCGAGAACACGATCCAGCGGACCTTCACGCCCGGTTCCGGGCCGGCGCTCGAGCCGGGGTTCTCGGGCAGGTAGATCTCGAGCACGTGGCGCTGCACCGCCGGCTTCTGGAGGTCGGCCACGACCTTGTCCGAGAGCTTCTTGCGGATGACGTCGCCGCGCGCCGCCGCCCGGTAGTCGGCGGTGCTGATGGCGTGGTTGTCGAGCTGCTGCTGGAAGGTGCCGTCGACCTCGGCGGGTGCGGACTCGGTGTATCGGCCAATCCGGAACGTCCCGTCCTCGCCCTCGATCACGGCGGTCGGCTTGTTCACGTCCCCCGCGAAGACCGCCTCCATGAACTTCGTGTCGTAGCCGCTGTCCTTCTGGAGCCAGCCGAGATCGCCGGCCTGCGGCGCGAGCCCGGTCTCGTCGACCGTTCGCGCGACATCCTCCCAGCTCTGGCCCTGCTGGAGCCGGCCGAGCGCCTGGGTCGCCTTGGCCTGTGCGTCGCGCTTCTGCTGGTCGCCCACCTCACCGGTGCCCGGGTCGACCGCCGGCTCCACCGAGATCATCCAGACGTGGCGCATCTCGCCGACCGTCGACTCGTCGGTGATCTCCTTGTCGATCTCCTCGTCGCTCGCCGTGAGGCCGTCGTCGCCGGCCAGCTTGCCCATGAGCAGGTTGTCGACCAGGCGCTGGACGGTGAGGCTCGTCAGCTGGTCGCGGCGCTGGGAGATGAACTGGAGCTGCTGCTGCTGATCGGACTGCGAGATCCGGCCCTTCGCCGCGAGGGTGTTGATGCGGCTCTCGACGTAGTCCAGCCGGAACGACTCGATCTTGAGCCGATTGCGAACGTCGTCCTTGGTGATGACCTGGCCGTTGACCGTGGCCGCGGCACCGAAGTGATCGTCGTACCAGCTCCACGCGGCATAGCCGACGAGGATGAGGGCCGAGATGCCGATGGCGAGGAAGAAGCCGGCGTTGATGAGGCTGTTCCGGCGATCGCCGGAATCCCACCCGGCGCGGCCGCGGCGGCGCGCGACCGGTCTGGCTCGGAGCGTCATGCGGGGGAGGTGTCCTGTTCGTCGTTGGGGCGCGCCATGCACGCCGGGCGCGTCGGCGGGGGCGAATGGTACCGCAAGGTCCCCGCGCGACCGGGCTCAGGGCCGGCCGAGACGCTCCAGGCGCAGGCCCGCGCCTGCCACGTCGGCCGGGTCGGCGATCCCGCGCGTGTCGTAGACGAGGTCGCCGCGCATCGCCGCCGCGATCTCGCTCCAGTGCAGGGTTCGGTACTCCGGCCACTCCGTCGCGATCAGGAGGGCGTCGGCGTCCGCGGCCGCCAAGACTGGCGTGGCGGCGACGGCGAGGTCAGGGTCCGCCCGCCGGGCCTGCTCCATCGCGCGCGGATCGGTGGCGATGACAGTCGCGCCGGCCGCGCGGAGCTCTGCGGCGATGGCCAGCGCGGGCGACTGGCGGACGTCGTCCGTGTTCGCCTTGAACGCCAGGCCGAGCAGGCCGATGCGGGACCCGCGCAGCCCCTCGCGGCCCCGGCCGGCGCCGAGGAGCTCCCCGAGCCTGGTCGCGATCGCGGCCTGGTGGGTGTGGTTCGAGATCGCCACCGAGTCGATGAGCGGAGACGCGACGCCGGCCGCCGCGGCGATGCCCGCCAGCGCAACCGCCTGCTCGGGGAGGCACGAGCCGCCGAACCCCGGACCGGCGTCGAGGAATGCCCGCCCGATGCGCCCGTCGAGGCCGAGGCCATCGGCAACGAGCGGCGCATCCGCTCCGAAGGCGTCGGCCAGGCGCGCGAGCTCGTTGGCGTAGGCGACCTTCATCGCCAGGAAGACGTTCGAGGCGAGCTTCACCAGTGCCACGGACCGCGCGTCGGCCACGAGCGTGGGTGCGTCGATGCCCGCGTACAGCTCGAGCACGCCCGCTGCGGCCGCCCGATCGCGCTCCGCGAGCCAGCCGACCACGACCCGGCCGGGTTTCTCGAAATCGCGCAGCGCCGAGCCTTCGCGCATGAACTCGGGGTTGGTCACGATCGACGGCGAGTCGGCTCCATCGCCACGCAGGGCGGCGAGGGCGTCGGGGCCGGCCATGGGCAGGGTCGAGCGAACGACGACCGTGTGCTCCGGCCCGCAGGCGTCGATGAGGCCGCCGACTGCGGCGAGCACGTAGTCCATGGCCAGCGGCCCGTCTGGCCCATAGGGCGTGCCCACGGCGACGAACGAGTGGCGGACGTCGTCGGGAGGGCGCGTCTCCGTCGTGAAGGCGAGTCGGTCGCCGAGCTCGCGAATCGCGTCCTCGAGACCGGGCTCGAAGAGCGGCGCCCGGCCGGCGCGGAGCCCATCGATCCGCGCGGCGTCGATGTCGGCGACGGTCACCCGATGGCCGAGGCGGGCCATCCCGACGGCCGTGACGAGCCCGACATGGCCGGCTCCCACCAGGAACAGGTGCATCTTCCCTCCATGGCCGCCGCAGCCTGGCGTCGTCGACCGATCGTTCGAGCCGGGCGAGGATACCGGGGATCGGGCCACCCCGGCCCGTCGGGGCGACGACCGCCGAGATGGGATAATTCCCCGCGCCGATGACAACCGCGGACCACTCGGGGGCTCGTGCAGCCGGCTCGACGGTGCGGGCCGCGGCTCCCCCGGGGGCCGGCACGATCTACGTGCTCGCCCCGGTGCACAACCGGCGAGCGATCACCGAGCGCTTCGTGCGCTGCCTCGCCGCGCAGACCGACCAGGGCTTCCACCTCGTCCTCGTCGACGACGGGTCGAAGGACGGCACGGCCGACGCAGTGAGCTCGATCATCCCGTCGGCGACGATCCTGCGCGGCACCGGGCACTGGTGGTGGGCGGGCAGCCTCGAGCAGGCCCGGCGCTGGCTCCTGCAGCAGCCGTCGGGACCCGACGACCTGGTGCTCATCGCCAATGACGACACGAGCTTCGCCGCGGACTTCCTGGCGGCGGCTCGAGCGGCGATGGCGCGTGCACCCCGGAGCCTCCTGCTGGCGAGGCCGATCAGGGCCGAGAATGGCGAGCCGGGCGCGCTCGGCGCGACCGTCAACTGGCGGAAGCTGCAGTTCAAGCCAGCGCTTGCGCCGGAGGACGTCGACGTCTTCCCCACGCGCGGCCTGTTCCTCCGGCGCGACGACTTCATCGACCTCGGAGGCTTCCACACGGTCCTCCTGCCGCATTACCTGTCCGACTACGAGTTCACCCTCCGGGCAGCCCGCCGGGATTCGAGCTGCGGACGGACCCGAACGTGCACCTGGTCATGGATGACGCCGCGACCGGCATCCGGACGCTCGATCTGTCATCCGCCGGCGCATACCTGCGGTCGGTGCTCTCGATCAAGGCGACCAAGAACCCGATCTACTGGAGCACGTTCGTCATCCTCGCGGCGCCACGGCGGCTGATCCCGCGGAACCTGGTGCAGGTGTGGGGCCGCTTTTTCTCTGGCCTCGTCCAGGCCGCCCGGCGCTCGACCCCGACCCCTTGACCGTTCTGACGCGCGCGCGAGCGTGGGCACTCCGGCGGGTTCGACGATGGGTCATCGGTCGCGTCCGCCAGCGCCCTGACCTCGGCCTCCAGAAGATCGGCACGGCCTACGGCGGCTGGATCGTCCCGACGCGCCTCCTCGGCCCCACGACGCGGTGCTACTGCGGCGGGGTCGGCGAGGACGTGAGCTTCGACCTCGGGCTCATCGAGCGTTTCGGCTGCGAGGTCTTCGCCTTCGATCCGACGCCGCGGGCGATCGCCTATGCCGAGCCCATCGCCGAGCGCCAGCCGCGCTTCCGGTTCATGCCGGTCGGTCTGTGGTCGTCCGACACCGTGCTCAAGTTCTACCAGCCGAAGGACCCCACGCACGTCTCCCACTCGGTCGTCAACCTCCAGGGGACGAGCGACTGGTTCGAGGCGTCGGTCCGGACGATCGGCTCGATCATGGCCGAGCTCGGCCACGCCTCGATCGACCTGCTCAAGCTCGACATCGAGGGCGCCGAGCATGCGGTCCTCGCCTCGATCCTCGATGCCGGCATCCTGCCCACGATCCTGTGCTTCGAGGTCGACCAGCCGGTCGGTCCGATTCGCCTCTGGTCGACGATCCGCCGGGTCCTCGGCCACGGCTACGACCTGGTGGCGGTCGACGGCTGGAACTTCACGTTCGTCCGGGGCGGCGTCGAGGCCGCCCCTGCGCCGCTCGAGGGTGCGGGGCTCGCGACGGCAACGGCAGGTCCGGACGCGCCACGGATCAGCTTCGGGATCATCGTCCTGAACGGCGAGCCATTCAACGGCTACGTCCTGCGGTCGCTGTACCCCTTCGCCCACGAGATCATCGTCGTCGAGGGCGCCGCACCGGCCGCCGTGAATATCGCCACCCCCGACGGGCACTCGCGCGACGGCACCCTCGACGAGCTGCGCCGCTTCAAGGCGGAGGAGGACCCGCAGGGCAAGGTCACCATCGTCACCGCCGAGGACGAGGGTCACCCCGACGGCTGGTGGCCGGGCGAGAAGGACGAGCAGAGCCGGGCCTACGCCAAGCGGGCCACCGGCAGCTACCTGTGGCAGGTGGACATCGACGAGCTCTACCGGGCCGAGGAGATGGCCCGGGTCATCGAGATGCTGCGCGCCGATCCCACGATCACCGCCGTGACGTTCAAGCAGCTCACGTTCTGGGGTGGCCTCGGCTACACGGTCGACGGCTGGTATCTGCGGCGCGGTGCGACGTACTACCACCGGCTGTTCAAGTGGGGCCCCGGCTACACCTACGCGGCGCACCGCCCGCCGACCGTCCTCGACGCGGAGGGTCGCGATCTGCGCCAGGGCCACTGGGTCCAGGGCGAGACCCTCGCCGGCCTCGGCATCCGGCTGTACCACTACTCGCTGCTCCTGCCGAAGCAGGTGATCGAGAAGTGCGACTACTACGGGCGCGTGACGTTCACGAAGCGACCGGCGGCGGTCGCCTGGGCGCACGACGCCTTCCTCCGGCTCGGCCGGCCATACCGGGTCCACAACGTGTACGACTACCCCAGCTGGCTCGAGCGCTACCCGGGTCCCCACCCCGAGCAGATCACGCGGATGATGGCCGACCTGGCCCGTGACCAGCCCGGCGAGCTCCGGCCGACCGACGACATCGAGCGCCTGCTCGGCACGTGGTGGTACGGACCCGGACGGCGCGCGCTGATGGCGCTGGACGGCATCGATCGCGCCGCCCGAAGCCTGCCCCGGCGCGTCGCCCGCCGGGCACGGCGACTCGGCAGGCGGACGGGCCGCGGCGTCGTCCGCCAGGTCGAGCGGCTCGTGCACCGTCCGTGAAGATCCTGCAGGTCAGCGCGTCCGACGGCGGCGGCGGCGCGCACAAGATCGCGAGCGCGCTGCATGGTGGTTACCGCGCGCGCGGCCACACCTCGGCCATGGCCGTGGGGACGCGCACGTCGCACGACCCGGACGTGCACGAGATCCCCCGGGGCATTCCTGCCTCGAGGTGGCTCGCGCAACGCGTCGCGGCGCGGGTGGCTCGGCGGACCTCGCGCTACGTCCCCGCGCTCAAGCCGTGGCGGCGGGCCCTGCTCGCGGCCGACCCGCTCGCCTACCTCCGGGCGCGGGAGGCGGGTCGCGAGTTCTTCGACTACCCGGGCAGCCGGGCGATCCTCGACCTGCCCGGGTTCGCCCCGGACATCGTCCACCTGCACAACCTGCATCACGACTACTTCGACCTGCGCTCGCTGACGACCCTGAGTGGCCGTGTCCCACTGGCGCTGAGCCTCCACGACGAGTGGACGTATACCGGCCACTGCGCGTACACGATGGGCATCGAGCGCTGGCGGACGGGCTGTGTCTCCTGCCCCGACCTCGAGATCCATCCGGCGATCCAGCGCGACGCCACCCATGCGAACTGGCTGGCGAAGAAGGCGATCTACGAGGGCAGCCGGCTGTCCATCTCCGCCCCGTCCCGGTGGCTGCTGGAGCGGGCACGGGAGTCGATCCTCGCCGGCGGCGCGGTCGACTTCCGGCACATCCCCAACGGCATCGATCAGGGGATCTTCCGTCCCGCCGACCAGGCCGCTGCGCGCGACCTCCTCGGCTTGCCGCGCGACCACCACGTCCTCCTCTTCGCCGCGAACCTGCTGGGAAAGAACCCGTTCAAGGATTACGGCACGGTGGCTGCGGCGGTCGAGCAGGTGGCGGCGACGCACGACCGACGGCTCCTCTTGATCGCGCTCGGCGGCGCCGGCGAGGTCACGAGGGTCGGGAACGCCGAGATGCGGCTGCTGCCGTACGAGCGGGACCCGACCCGGGTCGCCGCGTACTACCAGGCCGCCGACCTGTACCTCCACGCCGCCAACGCCGATACGTTCCCGACGACTGTCCTCGAGGCGCTGTCCGTCGGCCGGCCGGTGATCGCGACGGCGGTCGGGGGCATCCCCGAACAGGTCCGAAGCCTCGCGGCCATCCCCGGCTCGTGGACCGGCGCTGCGGAGGGCCCAACGACCGCGACGGGTGTGCTCGTCGCGGCGCATGACGCCGCGGGCATGGCCGCCGCGACCACTGCGCTCCTGGCCGATGACGAGCTCCGGGACCGGCTCGGGCGCAACGCCGCGGGCGACGCGGCGGGTCGGTTCGGCCTGGACGGGCAGCTCGATGCGACGCTCGCGTGGTACGCGGACACGATCGAGAGCTGGGGTCGCTGGCGGCGCGCGGCCGCGTGAGCCGGATCGTCGTCGTCGCGTCGCACCGCCGCTCGGGCACCCACCTCGTGCTCGATTCGCTCCGCGGCAACGTCCGCGACGTCCAGCACCGGTTCATGACCCTCGAGCGGATCGAGCCCACGCACGAGAAGCACCTGCCCATCGCCAAGTTCGATCGGCGGCTGCGCTCCCAGCGAGGCATCGTGCTCGTGAAGGCCCACGCCCTGCCCGGGGCCGGCGTATGGCGGTCCCACGAGGCCGACGCGTATGCCGCCGAGCTCCTGGCCGAGGCCCCGACCATCTACGTCCACCGCGACGGTCGAGACGTCCTCGTCTCGCTGTACCGATTCGTCCAGTCGTACTCGCCCCGGGTCGCCGGGCAATCGTTCGCCGAGTTCCTCCGCTCGAACCACACAGGGATCGATGCCGCCGGAATCAGCCGGCCCGCCTACTGGCAGCGCCACGTCCTGGCCTGGCTGGACCGCGGCCCGACGACGCTCGCCTCGTACGAACGGCTGCAGGGCGACTTCGAGGCATCGCTCCGGTCGATCGCCGAGCGGCTCGACCTCGCGCTCCGCCCGGCCCTCACCGAGGTGCGGCTCGAGCCGCGCCGGCGACGGATCCCGGTCCTGGACCGCGCGTGGCGCAGGCTCCGGCCGGCCAGCTCGACCGCGATCCGCCCCCAGGCGGGCCGGATCGGCGGCTGGCACCAGGTGTTCGACGATGCGGACCTGGCATGGTTCGCGGCCGAGGCCTCCGTCGGGATGCGCCGGCTCGGCTACAGCCTGGACGGCGAGGCGAGCTAGGGCAGGAGCGCCGCTTCGAGCCTGGCCGTCAGTCCCTGTACGAACGGCCGGGTGATGTGGTTCGTGTCCGCGAAGACCGCATAGCGCCCGATCACGAGCGGGCACGGGTCCGACGGGCAGATCCACGCGTCGACGTCGACGAACGAGGCGCCGACGCTCTCCGCCGCGGCACGCTCGAGGTCGATCCAGCCCGGCTCGACGGCCTGGTCGCGTGCCACGGCACAGCGAAGGGTGTGGTCGGTGTGGGCGCTGAGGCATTCCGCAGGGTCGTAGGGGATCTGGGGCGTGTCGCCGAGAACGGCGACGCGCGCGCCGCCTTCCTGCAATCGGGCGATCGTCCGTTCCGCGCCGGCCCGCAGGGCCGGCCACCCGTCGCTGCCGTCCAGCACCACGCCGTCGACAAGCGGGGGATGCCGGTGGTTCCCGGAGAGGATGACCAGGTCGGGCCGCTCCCGGGCGATGCGTTGCATCGCCTTCTCGCGCCACGTGTCGCACTCGGCGCTCGGCCCCGTGCCGCTCGCCGGGGTCACGTCCTCGTACGCGCAGCTCGTCTTGACCAGGAAGATGACCTGCCAGTGGCGGGCGGCCATGACCCGCTCGATCGCCGGCCACCACTGGGCCAGGTGCGAGTCGCCGAAGAGGACGACCTTCGTCGAAGGCGCCGGGTCGCCATAGGTGCACGGCCCGTTGACGGTCTGGCCGGTGAGCAGCGAGCAACCATCGGCCTTCGGGCGGTGCGCCACCTTTCCGCGCTGGAGGTTGAGCAGTGGCGGGATCAGGTCGGCGGGCAGCGGGCCGTCGGCGGTGGGTCCGGCGGCGGGGATCAATCCGGTGAACGGGTCCACGCCGATCGGCACGGCCACGATCGCATCAGCCTGCCGGAACGGCGCAACCGCGAGGCGGCCGCCACCCAGGGCGAGCCCCGCGATCAGCACCGATGCGACGAGCGCCGTTGCCAGGTTCCGCGACGGACGTCGGCCGATGCGCTGCCCACGGCGCAGCGGATCCTCGACCCAGCGGTAGGTCGCCGCGGCGAGGACGAACGAGCCGGCGACTGCCACCGCCGCCTGGACCGGCGCGGGGAGCGGCGCGAGTGCGATGGCGGCGAAGACGAGCAGCGGCCAGTGCCACAGGTACAGCGAATACGAGATGCGGCCGACGTAGCGCATCGGCGACCAGCCGAGCCCGACCGCGGCCCAGGTGCGCAGGCGCGTCGCTCCGGCGACGATCACCAGGACGGTCCCGAGCACCGGCACGAGGGCCGCGGTCCCCGGGAACGGCGTCGACTCGTGGAACACGACCGCCGAGCCAACGATCATCGCGATCCCGGTCGCCCCGGCGGCGTTCGCGGCCGCGAGCGGCAGCCGCCGAGCGCGCACGCCCGCGAGCGCGACGAGCGCGCCGGCGCCGAGCTCCCATGCCCGGGTCGGCAGGAGGTAGAACGAGAGGGCGGGATAGGGGCCGGTCCCGACCGCCGACAGCGCGAAGGACCCCACCACGAGCGCCAGGACGATCCACGTGAGCCGGCCGCGCGCGCCCCCAGCGAACCGATGGGCGAGCCACAGGAGCGCCGGCCAGACGACGTAGAACTGCTCTTCGACGCCGAGCGACCAGTAGTGAATGACGGGCGAGATTCGGGCCGGGTGGAAATAATCGGTCCGGGCGAACGCGAACAGGACGTTCGGGACGTAGGCCGCCGCCGCCGCGATGCCGGGGCCGGCGCGCCAGAAGCCGACTGGCGACAGGAAGACCACGCAGCCGACGATCGTCGCGCCGAGGACGAGGAAGGCGGCGGGCAGGATGCGCCGGACGCGCCGGGCATAGAACTGCGCCAGGTCGAGGCGCCCGGTGTCGTCGAGCTCCCGCGCCAGCAGGCTCGTGATCAGGAATCCGGAGATCACGAAGAACACGTCGACCCCGACGTACCCGCCGGCAAGCCCAGGCAGGCCGGCGTGGAACAGGACGATCAGGAGCACCGCCACCGCCCGGAGCCCCTCGATGTCCGGGCGAAAGCCCGTCGCCTGCTCGGCCTCCGGACCCGCGGTCGCCGTCACCCGCGGGCTGCGCCGTGTCGCTCGAGGTCGGCGTCGACCATCATCTCGACGAGCTGCTCGAAGGAGACCCTGGGCTCCCAGCCGAGCTCGTCGCGGGCCCTCGACGGATCGCCGATGAGCCGGAACGCCTCCGGCGGACGGACGAGGCTCGGGTCGATGATGACGTGGTCCTCGTAGTCGAGCCCGACGTGGGCGAAGGCGATCCGGCACAGGTCGCGAACGGTGTGCGCGACGCCGGATGAGATGACGTAGTCGTGCGGTGTGTCCTGCTGCAGCATCAGCCACATCGCCCGGACGTAGTCGCCGGCGAAGCCCCAGTCGCGCTGGGCGTCGAGATCGCCCATGGACAGCGAGGTCGAGAGCCCGAGGGAGATTCGCGCGGCACCGTCGCTGACCTTGCGGGTCACGAACTCGAGGCCACGTCGCGGCGACTCGTGGTTGTACAGGATGCCGGACACGGCGAACAGGCCCATCCCCTCGCGTGCGTTCACCGTGCTGAAGTGCGCGAAGGCCTTCGCCGCGCCATACGGGTTGCGCGGATTGAGCGGCGTCGTCTCGCTCTGGGGTGTCTCCAGGGCGTTGCCGAAGATCTCGCTCGATGAGGCCTGGTAGAAGCGGATCGCAGGGTCGGTGGCGCGGATTGCCTCGAGGAGCCGCGGCGCCGCCAGCCCCGTGACCTCGCCGAGCAGGTCGGGTCGCTCCCATGAGCTCGGCACGAAGCTGTGACCGGCGAGGTTGTAGACCTCCGTGGGCCGGACCTCGGCGAGAACCTCGGCGATTCGCCGCTCGTCCAGGAGATCGAGGGAGATGAGCGCGAGGCGATCCCGAAGGTGGCCGATCCGCTCGGGAACGCCGTCGCCGTGGCGCACGCCCACGACGCGATAGCCGAGGTCGAGCAGGTGCTCCGCGAGGTACGACCCGTCCTGCCCGCCGATCCCGGTGATGAGCGCGGTCCTGTCTCCCACTCCGGTCAGACCAGCGGCTCGGCAGCAAGCAGGCGGCGCTCGTCGGCGGAGAGCCGCCTGCCGGCGATCCGGCGATAGTGGGCCCGCATGATCTCCGCGGTGCTGCGCCAGTCGAGCCGGCGTAGGCGCGCGCGACCGCGTTCGACCAGCGCCTCGCGCAGCCCCGCGTCGACCCACAGGCGCTCGACCGAGGCGGCGATCGCGTCCGGGTCGAGGGGATCGAAGACGACCGCGGCGTCGCCGACGAGCGCCGGCAGCGAGGTCACGTTGGAGCACGTGACTGGAAGGTCGGCGGCGAAGGCCTCGACGATCGGGAAGCCCCAGCCCTCGTACAGCGACGGAAACACGAGCATGGTCGCGCGCCGGTAGACGACCTGGATCTCGGCCGCGCTGAGGAAACCGGGAAAGCTGACCTGGTCCGCGACGCCGAGCTCTCGGGCTCGTTCGACCAGCGCCGGATGGCGCTCGTTCAGGTGACCGGAGCAGACGAGCGGCACCAGGATGCCGCGATCGCGGAGCCGCCGGAGTGCCTGGAACAGGCGCTCGTGGTTCTTGTGTCCCCAGGCCAGCGCCGGATAGAACGCGAACCGGTCGGGAAGCGCGAGTCGCTCGACGATGGCCGCCTCCTGCGCCGGAGTTGGCGAGACATACGCGAAGGTCACGGGCGGCGGGTTCACGACGGCGATGCGCTCGGGCTCGATGCCGTACTGCGCCGCGACATCGTCCTTGACCCACGTGGTCGCGACGACGATCAGCGCCGCGTTCGCACAGAACGCCCGGTAGACCGCATCACGATGCTGCCGGGCGTCCGCCTCGAAGAACTCGGGCAGGTGCAGGTGCTGGAGGTCCCACGGCTGGTAGATGTTCGGAATCGTCGTCGCGGAAGCGCTCTGCCTGGGGAAGTGCACGACGTCGGCGCGCACCTCGCGCATCAGCTGCTCGAAGGGTGAGAGCCGCGGGAGCGGGGCGAGCTTCCGTCCGAGGACACGGCGACGGAAGCTTCGGTCGAGCCGTTGCCACAGACTCGGTCGCGGCGCGCCCGACAGCGGCTCCGCAGGCTGGACGACGACGCTGCAGGGGCCGCCGAGATACGGCCGCAGCCATGCGCCCTGGCCCTCGATGACGAGGAAGAGGTAGCGCTCGCGGCGGGAGGTCAGCTGCGACAGCGCCGCGGCGAGCCCGATGACCCACTGCTGGACGCCGCCGCTCGAACCATCTGCCATGCGCGCGTCGATGACCACGTGCAGCGGCCGGAGCCGCTGCAGGATCCGTCGCCAGCGGCCTGCCCCGATCACGCCGGTGCGGCGTCCGTCAGCCGCGGCTGACGGACGTGGCGGCTTCCGCGCGAGTCCCTTCGTACCAGCGCACCGTGGCGCGCAGCCCGTCCTCGAACGAGGTCTTCGCCACGAAACCGAACCGTTCGCGCGCGCGGCTGGTGTCGAGGGCGCGCCGGGGCTGCCCATCCGGCTTGGACGCGTCCCAGCGGACTTCGCCCTGGAAGCCCGTGAAGCGCACGATCAGATCGACGAGGTCTCGGATGGTGATCTCGTGACCGACGCCGAGGTTCACCGGGTCGGCATCGTCGTAGCGCTCGGTGGCAAGGACGATCCCCTCCGCCGCGTCATCGACGTACAGGAACTCGCGCGAGGCGGCGCCCGTCCCCCAGACCTCGATGTGATCGTCGCCCGCGTCCCTGGCGTCCACGCACTTCTTGATGAGCGCCGGGATGACGTGCGAGCTCGCCGGGTTGAAGTTGTCGCCCGGGCCGTACAGGTTCACCGGGATGAGGTGGATCACGTCGAAGCCGTACTGCTGGCGGTAGGCCTGACCCTGCACCAGGAGCATCTTCTTGGCGAGGCCGTACGGCGCGTTCGTCTCCTCCGGGTAGCCGTTCCACAGGTCGTCCTCGTGGAACGGCACCGGCGTGAACTTGGGGTAGGAGCAGACCGTCCCGATCTGGACGAACTTCTCGACCCCTGCCCGGCGGGCCTGCTCCATCAGCTCGACGCCCATCGCGGCGTTCTCGTAGAAGAACCGGCCCGGGTTCTCGCGGTTCGCGCCGATGCCGCCGACGACGGCGGCGAGGTGGATCAC
>Ga0075423_10003583_pt1 | contig 14316 bp, 8 predicted proteins | sample SoiMethybrSBSTD2_FD_80114 | JGI IMG/M metagenome (GOLD analysis project Ga0075423, IMG submission 80114) | Bulk soil microbial communities from a Populus tree surrounding site in Tennessee, USA - Soil MetaG P. TD hybrid SBSTD2 | ecosystem: Environmental > Terrestrial > Soil > Tree plantation...
GGCGGGCGACCTTCCGTAACTCGAGGGACCGACCCGCCCTTCGGAGTCCGCCTTCACGACAAAACCGCCAAAGTCGGGGATCTGCTTGTAGATGCTTTCAACTTTCTGCTTCCACCAATTCGCAACGCGAGGATCAAGAGGATCGAAGCTGTCCAGTCCACCAATCTTTTTCGGAGAGCTTAGATCTACAGACACGGAAAGCCGCACTCCCCAGGGGCGAAATGCATCCGCAATACGGGCCAACTGAGGAAGGAAGGTGTCGGCGAGAATGCGCGAATCAGCATTCACATTGTTGATGGCGCATCCGTTGATTCCAACGGAGGCGAGCAATCGCGCATACTCGCTCACCCGCGTCAGGTCTGCTCGGACGTGGGCGTCCTGGAAAAAGATTGATGGGCCCGCATATCCGCGCTCAATCGTGCCATCGAGATTGTCCCACTGGTTGATCCAGCGCAAAGGCGCGGACGGCTGTTGGAGTTCATCAAGGGAAAGAACGTCCTGGTCGCGTGCGATCTTGCTCAGCAGCACAAAGACTCCGTACAAAACCCCCTTTTCAGTGGGGGATGAGACAAGCAGGCAGTCGAAATCCCTGATTCGAGCGTGGCCCAGCCAGTAGCTGTCCTCGCGGATGTGGGATGGAACGGTCATCCCGGGGACTACAGCGTGCAGCTCGGCGAAAGTGCCCAGCACGATTGCGGCACTCTGGGGTTCGCCCGTGGAACGCTGAAGGGTTCGACCCAGCATGCCTTTAACGCCGTGAATTAATTCCTGCTGCGCGGTTCTTACGATGAGGGAATCGCCGAGCGCAATGACAGTGCCCGGCAAACGTTCGTAGTGGGTGGCAGTCGTAGGGGGGAGCACCGCGTATCGCAACCAGGCCTCCGCCCCGGTTTCGGCTTGTCCCTGGAAACAAAGGGCTAAGAAATGCAGAAGAACTGCAATCGTGAACATCCCGCAGTACTTCATGCGACAGATCGAATTCCCGCCAGAATGTCCACAGTCAGTTGATCCAACCGCTCGTATGGCAACCGCTTCCTGGAAATCGCACATCGGTCAAAGGAGTAAGCGAGCAGTGTGGTGGCTCCCTGCTTCGTGAAGCGACCAATGGAGGGCGCACCGTTGTGGTTATTTGAAATCTCCTGCAGGATCGCCTGAATGTCATGATCGGCGTTCCACTGCTTTGCCTTCTCTTTCAAGATCAGGTAGGTGCGCATGCAACCTCGTGCAAAATCTTTCACACCTTCACAGTCTTCGGTGCGATATGCATGTGCATCAAAGTGGCGCGGACCCTGATATCCGACATCTTCCAGGAATTTCACTAACCAGAAAGCCGATTTCAGATTGGCAGATCCAAAGCGCAAATCCTGATCATAGCGCCCCGGCATCTGGTCGTTCAGATCGATGTGAAATAACTTACCCGCTTCCCAAGCCTGTGCGACACCGTGCATGAAGTTGAGGCCGGCCATCTGCTCGTGCGCAACCTCCGGGTTGACGCCCACCATTTCGGGATGGTCAAGGGTCGGAATGAATCCCAGATAGTGGCCCGTGGTCGCCATGTAAATATCGGCACGCGGCTCATTCGGCTTCGCTTCGAGAGCAAACCTGAATCCGTACCCTTGATCGATGTTGTATTCGCACAAGTAGTTCACGGCCTCGCGCAGACGCTTGACCGCTTCATCGGCGCGCCGGCAGGCATCGGTTTCCACCCCTTCGCGTCCACCCCACAGCACGAAGATTTTGGCGCCCAGTTCCACGCCGAGATCCATCGCCCGCATCGTCTTTTGAAGGGCATACGCACGAACTTCAGGATCGTTCGCAGTAAAAGCTCCATCGCGGAACACCGGATCAAAGAAGAGCGACACGGTTGCCATCGGCACGACGATGCCATGTTGCGAGCACGCGGCGCGGAACTCCCGCACGATTTGATTTCGCTCGGCTGCCTTAGCGTCAATGGGCACCAAGTCGTTGTCGTGCAAGTTCACACCCCACGCTCCGACTTCTGCCAGCATCCTGACTATGTCAACGGGAGCGAGGGTAGGACGTACGGCCTCTCCAAACGGATCTCGTCCGCGATTGCCTAGGGTCCATAGTCCAAAGGAGAATTTGTCGTTTGGGATGGGTCGGTACGAATCAGCGGCCACAGCGCTAGTCGCCTTCCTGATCACTCCACTGAGGTTGCCGCCGAATGAGCCCGGTTCCTTTTCCTGTCATGAGAACCGGTGCCGCGTGTACTCTTGGTGCGCATCACAACATCAATCGCAACAAACAGAGAGATCCGCAGTAGATACCACTCGTAGCGGTCAAGTCAAATAGATCGCCGCCGTTGTTCTCCTCATCGAAGCGGCGAGCTGTGTGTCACCAGCTGTGCATGGTCCCGTCTTCCTTGCGATTAACGGGCAGGTAGGCGCGCTGATAGGGAAACTTCGAAGCTTCAGTTTCATCAAGATCGACGCCCAGACCGGGACGATCCCCGGGATGCATGAGTCCGCTTTCGAACGTATAGGCATGCGGAAAAACTCGGTCCGTCTCGACCGAGTGCCGCATGTACTCCTGGATGCCGAAGTTGTGCACGCTCAAATCAAAATGCAGCGCAGCTGCCATGCAAACGGGACTCAGATCAGTCGCTCCGTGAGATCCGGTTCGCACCTGATACATCTCGGCGAGATTGGCAATTTTTCTCAAGTGCGTAATGCCGCCTGCATGGACGACCGTGGTGCGAATGTAATCGATGAGTTGTTCTTGAATGAGCTGTTGGCAGTCGTAGATTGTGTTGAACACCTCGCCAACCGCCAGGGGTGTGGTCGTGTGCTGGCGAATCAGACGAAAGCTTTCCTGCAACTCTGCTGGTGTGGGATCCTCCATCCAGAAAAGATGAAACGGTTCCAAGGCTTTGCCGAGACGAGCGGCCTCGATTGGAGTCAGCCGATGATGGACATCATGCAGAAGATGCAGGTCGGAGGGAAATTCCTTTCGCAGGCGCGCAAAGAGGTGGGGCACGAAGTCCAGATAGCGTTCTGATGACCAGACGTTTTCGGGCGGAGCGTCTTTTTCTGCGGGCTCGTAATAAAGTTTTCCTCTCCCAACTCCATAGGTGCTGGTCAGACCTGGAATTCCTGATTGTGCGCGCACCGCCTTGTATCCGAGTTCGACGTAATGCCGCACAGCTTGCACGGTCTCTTCAATATCGGTGCCGCTAGCATGTCCGTAGACAAGAGCCGCTTCCCGTGAAGCACCACCCAGCAACTGATACAGAGGAACGTTCAACACCTTCGCCTTGATGTCCCACAAGGCAGTGTCGACCGCTGCGATGGCCGACATCGTCACCGGGCCACGGCGCCAATACGCTCCCTTGTAGAGATACTGCCAGAGGTCCTCGATGCGGCGGGCGTCGCGGCCAATTAATAGGGGCACGACATGATCGGTGAGATAGCTAGCCACGGCCAGTTCGCGGCCGTTGAGCGTTGCGTCACCCAGGCCGTAGACGCCTTCTTCGGTGACGATCTTCAGCGTCACAAAATTGCGGCCCGGACAACAGATGTTTACTTTGGCATCTACAATCTTCATCGTGCGATTCCCAGATTAGTTGCCGGCGAGATAGTTGTCGGCGAAAAGCAGGAACTGATCCCAATCGAACGAAGTGACCTCATGCTTCCCGCTGCGAATATGAAAGGCAATGGTGTGCAGGATCGGTGAATTTAAGGCCGGCATTTGGTCAGTGCCCAAGTCTTGCTTCCCCAATAAACGATAGACGGGGCCGGCGCCAACACACGCGAGAAATTCTCCTCTTGGATCGGCCCAGCGATCGTCTTCGGCGCCAGTAACATAGACGGGACGCGGGGCATTCAGCGCGATCAGTTCGTGCATGTCGACGGGAAGCTGGTCGACGTGGTCGGCGTACTTGTGAAGATTCCCCGCAAACCAATATGGGAACGCGTCCATCAGGTTGGCAACCGTTTCACCGTAATTCCGGCGCGCGAGCGACGCTCCGCCTTCCCCTGAGCAACTCGAGATCACCATGGCGAAACGCCCATCGAGAGCGCCCGCCCACAAGGCAGTCTTGCCCAGGCGGGAATGGCCCATGATGGCGACTCGCCTGGCGTCGACGCTTTTGTCGTGTTCAAGGTAATCCATCGCGCGGCTCAAACCGTAGGACCAGGCTCCGATCGCTCCCCAATCGTCGGGAGCAGGTGCTTGTCCAGGCTTGAGGAAGAGCGGCCGGATTCCATGGGTAAATCCTTCCTTAAAGTCGGGATCGATATCCTGATAGTAGATGGTTGCGAAGGCATAACCCCGCGCGAGAATCTTCTCGATTTCGAACGACTTGTCCCGGCCGCGAGTATCCTCGGCCGCCTTCGCCTGCTCATGTGTGTTCCGGCTCCAAATCATGGGAAGGATGACTGCTGGATCGCTGATCACCGATTGGTTCCCCGTGAAGTTGAGAGTCAAGATCACGGGCACCGACTTGCGCGCCGCGGTCGGAATGTAGAGAAGCATGCTCTCTTTCGGCCCATCCTTCTTGGAGGTGAGATGGATGGCGACCTGTTTGCGAATCGCCTTGCCGCCGAGGGCCGTCTTACTCTCTTCGGATACTTCAAAGGTGGTCGTCGCCGGCGGATTTGGCCTGCGGCCGAAAACATTGGTGGCGAATAGCTCGAGAATTTCAGAACGGCGGCGGTTCCAGTCCTGCGGAGTGCGAACGGGCTTGCCGTCAGCGAATATCAGCGGGTCCGGAAGCGTGTACCTGCCGACCTTCGATTCGTCGTAATTGGCGGAGTCGACCTGAGAATCCACGCGGATGATCAGAAGAACAAACGCGAGGAAAATGGAGAAGACGAAACTAAGGAATTTTGTCATCGCGATAGGCAGAATAAGCCCAAGGAAGAAAGCAACCGATTCTACGCTAACCCACTCAACGACTCCACAGCTTCGAGCCACGTGAAAACAACTTCTGAATCAAGGAAGCCTGGCGCGTCATCTTGTTCCCGAGTCGACATTTTATGAACACCGAATGCAGTCGCATTGCAGATCAATTGGCTTCCGCTGTGGACGGCGAAGCATGGTACGGCGACTCGGTCCGAGCAATCTTGGACGACGTCACGGCGAAAGAGGCCCAGGTGCATCCGATTGCCAATGCTCATTCCATCTGGGAGCTTGTTGTTCACGTGGAGGCCTGGTGCAATTTCGCGCTCGACGCCATACAGGGCATCCCGATTCCTCCTTGGCCGGCGATGCCGAAGGAGCTGGATTGGCCTCTTGTGCACGAGGTGGACGAGAAAGCATGGAACGCGACCGTTTCCATGTTCTTCGAAAACCACAAGAAACTGGTCGAGGCAATCAGGGCTTGTCCTGACGAGCAGCTCGTCAGCGTTGTTCCAGGGAGAACCTACAATTTCTACCGGCTCTTCCAAAGTGCGACCCAGCATGCGATTTACCATGCTGGGCAAATTGTGCTTTTGAAGAAGATGTTGCGGCAGAACTAGAAGCGCGCTGTGTTACGCCGTGGCAGCGCGGAGCCACTTCCGACCAACGCAAAGACAGGGATTACACCCAACTACTTGGCCGCAGTGCCGGACACCATCGCTTGGGTCCTATCCGACGCGGAGAAGCGGTTGGGTTGCGGGCGATAGCCATTTCGGGTGCGCACCCGATAGCTTTTCGCACGACTTCCCACCAGTTTCACCGTAATTCCGCGCCAGCCACGATTTGGATTCGGCTGAGGGTAGTAGCTCAGTGAGTATAGGTGCGCCAGGTCATCGTGGATGGAAGCGAACGCTTTTTTCTCGTCTCTCCAGGTCTTTGCGAAGTAGGCCTTGCCGCCAGTCGCTGCAGTCATGCGGTCAAACACCGCAGTTGACACCGGTTCCAGCTTGGCCTGCTGCGTACTGATCATGTAAATGGAGATCCCCGCTGATTGGGCCAACTCGGCGACATCCTCGGGCGGCACCACGCTGGAATTATCGGGTCCGTTCGAGAACACCACGACCACTCTTCTGCCCTTGAACTTGGCGGCATCTTTCAGCGTCAATAAGAGGGTGTTGTACAGAGCCGCCTCGTCACCGGCAACAGTCGTACGCACCGCACGCAAGATTTGGCCACGATCTTCGGTGAGCGGAGAGGCGCGCAATAAATCGCGGCTGTAGGAATAAAAGGCGATTTTGTTCGCGGTCTCGAGGGATCGAACAAAATCCGAAATCGCATCCTGCGCGAAAACGAAACCGCGATACATATAGTTGCTGGTGTCGAACAGAATAAACACATTGGCGCCCGCGATCATGGCACCGAGGGAAGAATCGGTTGACTCACTGCTCGCCACGTCGTGAGGAGGGTCAGCCGTCGCGTCTGTGCTCTTTCCGTCGCCCGCTGCATCCAGAATGCGCCGTGCGGATTCGTTGCCCTCTGCGAAGGTGGCCAGCTTTTGCGGGATTCCATCCTCCACGATGACGAAATCTTGTGGACGGAGTCCGGTGATGTAGTTCCCTTTCTTGTCCGTGACCGCCACGTTTAATTGCACCAGGTCGACAACCACACGAATATGTGGTTCGCCCTCCTGTGCCGTGAGGCGGACACCGGAATCCGACAGCACGACCAGAACAACTCCGAGAGATACAAGCCATCGTTTCGACATCGTCTTTACTCCACGTGTCCCGTCTGTGCGGGCTGGAAGTCGGACTAAGGAAGCGTACGCCGCTTCCCCAAGAACGCTACGGCTGAGATGCAACTTGACTGGTGGGTGCCGAAGCAATTTTCCCCTGGCGGAACTCCTCCCCGGTCTCGCGCATCGCGCGCAGCAGAGCCGGCCAGTCTTCGAAGTCCGTCGCAAAAATCTTCTCGACCATACGGCGAGTCAGTTCGGGAACAAGTCGGTTGAGGGCTACGGGCGAATATCCTACTTCATCAGCAAGACGCGCCCAATAAAGATTCCCTGAGTCCCACGATTCGGCCAGCAATCGGCTCGAATATCCCGAGAATGCCGGGAACGGTCCCACGTTGATTAATTCCCGAGCGTAGGTCTGCGCCAGGGTCGGATGGGGTACTCCGAAATGCTGCGACAGCCGTTCCCAACTCACTTCGTCAGGATTTTGGCGACATAGGCTATCAAGTTCCCGGCCAGCAGCGCCAAAGGCCGAGCTCTCCTGCGGAAAACGGTTGCGGAACTCGAGGGCCAAATAGAAGGTATCAGCGGGCATCAGGCGCGGCAGGATATCGGGTAAGCGGCGCGCGCGGATGGCATGTTCAAGATCATCCTCCCTTTGCGGAGACATCCGCTCTGAGAGCACCGCCATTACTTTCTCGCGGATGTCATCCTTGTCGGTGGCAGCCTCGAGCAGTTCTTCGCCGGCACGCTGGTAGAGCGCGACCGCATGCACTTCATTCCGGCTTACATCCCACCAGCGGGGCAGCACAGCGCTGGTCAGGAGGCCAGGGACCAACTCCCTCCAGATCAGCGCTTGCACGTTCTCCGGCGCGATGAAGTCCTGTTCCATCTCGGAAAGCACGTAAGGCAGGTCCGCGAGGGATCCGACAAGGTGAGCGCCGCCACCTGCCGGGGAGCCTTCGCCGAATAACTGCGGCGCCTGCCACAGCGTCTTCATGCCTCCCACGGTTTCGGCGGAGAAGTCGTGAGAACGGACGAAGAGCGGATTGTTGTGCAAGGCTTGCGCGCCCGGCGGTTCATAGTAGGCGTAATTCAAGCCCACCAGGGTGTCGCGGAAAAATGAGGCCAATTGCCCACGGGCCTCCTCGATCTGCAGCTTGGATGCGGGGGCCTTGATGACCTTGGTCAAGTCGGTACGCATCTGCAGATCGGTGTGGCGGTTGTTGTAAATTCCGGCGGCCCATTCCGTTCGTTCGCTGCTTGTGAAGATCGGACGCGGCATCTCGAACTCGCGTAACTGGCCGGCAAGGTTAATAAGGCCCTCGCTGACCGGCTTGCCTTGCGCCTTATCGTTAAGCCCCTGTCCCAGTGCGAGCAGAGTATCGAGAGACACCAAACGCTGGCCATCCATTACGGCACGGATCCGGTTCGCGACTTCTTCGTGCATCCGCCGAGCTTCGGGCACTGTCTGTTGCGGTCCTGCCAGCAACTGGATGATTTCGTCCTGAGTCGCGCTGGGCTTGCCGGTGGCAGCGCGCAGTACCTCGGCCAGCGAGGTGCGCCCCGCATCAAAAAGCTGAGCCGAGGACCGCACCTTCGCGAATGGCTTGATGACCTGCTGCCACGAGCCATCCAGGTTTTCACGTCGGATTTGACCCTGGCGAGCCAGGATCTGCCACATCCCTACATTTGCCTGGAAGGTTCCCAGCACATTTCCGCGTAACGTGATGTTGGAAGTAGCATCAATTGATGTCGCCACTTCCAGGAATTGGGCTATGGACGCATCGCTGAGTTCGGGAAATTCAGCGAACATCCAATATTGGTTGCTGAACTCGGAAAACTTGCGGGCAAGCAGGCGAACGGTCTCTGGACTCAACCGCCGATCTGGCGGGCGCCGACCGTCAAGCTCGCTGAGGGTCAAGTACATCTGCAATGGACCGACGTCGGTAATCGCGCGCGACAAGCTGAACATCGCCTGTACAAGGTCGTCGGGAGTTTTGACCCGATCGGCGTGTTTGCCGACATCGCGCACAATCGTGGAATCGGTCTTCTGTTTGAAGATCTCCTTCCAGACAGCAAGATTGCCCGGTACGTGCGGGTCGCCGTTCGGCTCCGACTGAAGGCGTGTCACCAGCAACAAAAGTCCAGGCGCCGGGCGAAACGAACCGCGAGTGGCATCCGCGGAAGGTTCGGGGGCGCGCAATGCTTCATAAAAATGCCTGATCCTGCGCGGATCGGTGAAATAGGCCTGCTGCGCGGGTTTGACCCTGGATACGGCATCAAAATAAGCAGCCAACCACCCGCGGTCCTTTGCCACCAACTTCTCCACAAACTGGCCTGGAGATTCTGGCGCTGCGCCGACCAGATCTTTCCATGCCGATTCCGCAGAAGCACCGGGAACGATGACTCGTCCGGAGCGGACACAAATGTGGCTGCCGTAGAAATCCAGGACCGCGGCGTACGGCACAAGCTTCCGCAGCCCGACCGATTGCCGCAGGACTGTACGCGTATCTGAATCCAGACGCGAAACGGCCCAATAGAGCCGCGCAAGGACTGGATCACGGAGCATTACGTCAAGTAGGTTTGTGCTTCCTTCCCTGTCATTCTTCTTGCTAGCTACGGTCCAGTCGGTTTCAGCAAACAGCAGTGGCACGCGAGCCCCGTGGTAGGCATATGTGAAAGCTGGGCCACCTTGGAGCGTGTGCTCGAGCGCAGGCAAAGGGAACCCGGAATCGATGGTCAGGAAAGCTCGCTCCGCATCGGCAGTCTCGAGTGAGGTATGGCTGTTGCCACATTCCTGGCGGAGCCGGTAGCCCAGAACCCGAAGAAGTGGGCCTGCCTGATCGCAGTTCTCCACGCGAATCGTCGAATCCGGGCCAGCCAAACTCGTAAGCTCTCTGGCTTGCTGTACGTACCGGGTCAAGAGGATCAGGAATTCCGTGGGACGGCTGGTGCCTTCGTAGCCCTGGGCATATACGTTGCGCCCAAGCAGGGGTAACACATCCTCGTCCGAAATCTTCTGGCTGATGCCAGCCATCCGCAAGAAGGAGCGCAAAGGCCCGGGTATCACTACTTCGGCGGTGGGTGCGGCTGTAGTCGCTGCGGCTGATTGGGGAGAGGCCGCGCTCGCCACATGAGGGCCGACCCGACCCGAACACCAGGCAAGTGAGGAAACACAAACAAGGGAGACAAGTACCGCACCGAGCACGCCACGAGGGAATTTCACGGCTGGATTCCTCTCGGAACCCATGAGACGCTGCATCTAAACGCCGGTCGTACCGAGAAACGGAGTCCATGACTCCGTAGGAGAGGCCCGGGAACGACAGAGTCGCATTACTCCCGCCACCAAACTTTCTGCCCCACTTCTAGATGCTTGTGCCTCCGGGTTCCCAAATTCTGATGCCGGCCAAAATAGCGCATTGCACGGGTTTAGGGAAGCGTTTTCTAGGCAGATTTCTCGCAAACCAGCCTTATTCGGGCAATTTCTTTTGTCCTTGCACCGAGAATGAGGCGTCCACTCCGGGCATCGCGGTACCCGGTTGACCACCGCCAAGGTGAATGTGATAGGCCCCGTTCTTCAAGATGTGGTCCCCCACCTCATCGACGTGGCTTAGATCGCGATCCTGTAAGGCAAAACTTACATGTTGAGTCTCGCCAGCTTTGACGGGCACACGTTGGAAAGCGCGCAAGGCGCGCAGAGGGGCGCCCGGCGATTTTGGGAAACCAAGATAGACTTGCACGACTTCATCCCCATCTTTTGCGCTCGTATTCTTGACATCGACGTCCACCTTTAGCGCTTCGCCCGCTTTCAGCTTGTCACTGGAAAGCTTTAGATTTGTGTACTCGAATTTTGAATAGCTCAGGCCGAACCCGAAGGGATAGAGCGGCTCTCCTTCGAAGTATCTGTACGTACGATTCTTCATTGCATAGTCTTCGAAGGGCGGCAATTGATCGACGCTCTTGTAGAAGGTAACAGGGAGCCGTCCCGCAGGATTGTTAACACCCGCAAGGGTCTGCGCGATCGCGGTTCCGCCTTCTTCACCTGAGTACCAGGCATCCAAAATTGCGTTGGCATGCTGCGCGGCCCAATTCACAGCCAAGGCGCTGCCATTCATGAGCACAACCACCAGCGGCTTACCTGTCCCGCCGAGCGCTTCCAATACATCTTCTTCCTCCTTAGGAAGGTCAAGGCTGGTGCGGTCACCACCTTTAAAACCGGGAAGATCGACTTGCATTTCCTCGCCTTCGAGCTGTGAGGTGATGCCGACTACTGCCACCACTGCATCGGCCTGGTTAGCCACGGTCACGGCTTCGCCGATGGGATCCGCAATCAGAGGCAGCCAGACGAGCTTGATGCCTGTTCCTCCCTGACCGTACTCGAGCTTCAGGGAGTAGCGATGCCCCTTCTCCAACGGAAGCGTCATCGTGGTGGGCTTGGGGTCATGCAGAACAAAATCGTCGACAATCAGCCTGTCGTCGAGCCACAGCCGGTTCATCGACCCAACCACTCCGATACGAAAGTTGCCGGACTGTTCCGGAGTCAGATACCCCGTCCAGCGCACGGAGAAATTCTTGGCATCGGGCGGAGGCGTCAAAGCACCCGACTCGGGGTGGAAAGGCTGGATCATGGCGAACGGATCAATCCGAACGGTGGGGGTACCTTGGAAGTTCGCCTCCAAGAAATATTCACCTTTCAGTCCGGGTTTGTCGTCAGGAGTCGAAAGTACAGCTGTAGGGATCAGAATTTCCTGTCGCAGGAAGTTCATTCCAGGCACGAAGCTGACTTGCGCGTCGGCAAATTGCTTGCGAATGCCCTCCAGGGCACTCGTTGCCCGAGAGGGAGTTCCGCTATAGTTGCCCTGCAGAACGCGAAGCGATTCGGCGAGTGCCCCGACAACTGCAATCTTCTTGACTGCCGGACCGAAGGGCAAAACGCCGTCATTCTTCAGCAACACAATTGATTCCTGCGCTGTCTTAAGCGCTAACTGGCGATGCGCATCGCTGTCGATCTCCGATTCGGGCGTCTGCGCGTACTTCACCATTTCTGGAGGATCGAACATTCCGAGCCGGAATCGCGCGGTGAAGGTCCGACGTAGCGCCACGTCAATATCTTTTTCCGTGAGCAGTCCTTCTTTCACTGCGTCCAGAAATTTCACGTAGTCGGAATTGCTGGTAGCTTTCGTGAAGAAGTCGGCGCACTCATTGTCCATACCTCGCTTGAGAGAGACGGCTCCGGCTTCCGCCATGCTTTTCGTGAAGTGATGGCCATTGAAGATGTCGGCTACGGCATCGCAGTCCGACACAACATAACCTTCGAATTTCCACGCCTTGCGGAGTTGATCAACCAGAAGAAAGCTATTTGCACAGGCCGGCTCACCGTTTACACGGTTGTAGGCACACATGACCGATCCCGCTTTCCCTTCAGTCACCGTGGCGCGGAACGCGGGAAGATAGGTGTCTTCCATGTCGTGCTTGGAGACCTGGATGTCAATGCTGTGACGCGAGGGCTCCGGCCCGCTATGGACCGCGTAATGCTTCGATGTGGAAACAACGCGGTAATACTTGGGATCGTCGCCCTGTAGTCCCGTGACGAAGGCTACTCCCATGCGCCCAGTCAGAAACGGATCTTCGCCATAAGTCTCCTGGCCTCGCCCCCAACGTGGATCGCGAAAAATGTTGATGTTGGGCGACCAGAAATCCAGTCCCTCCATGATGTCGCGCCGGCCGGCGCGCACTGCCTGATGGTGTTTGGCTCGTGCCTCGGTGCCAATCACTACGGCCATCTCGTGGATGAGTGGAGCGTCGAAGGTAGCCGCAAGCCCGATGGGTTCAGGGAACACCGTTGCAATCCCAGCATTGGCAACTCCGTGAAGGGCCTCACTCCACCAGTCGTATTCCGGGACCTGCAACCGCGGGATGGCACGCGCCTGATTTACAAGCTGCGAAGCCTTCTCTTCCAGAGTCATTCGCGAGATCAGATCGTCAACGCGCACCGAGAACGGCTTGGATGGGTCCAAATAGGGAGGCGCGCTCGCTGACTGCGCGGTTGCGAAAGACGCTGCCAGAAGCAGAAGGGCGGAATAGTGGCGGACTGACGTCATGAAAAATCGGCTCCTGTACGCGTAAGAAGTGGGACCTGAAAAACTGCGAACCTGTAAGTGAAATTTCTAAATCGATTTAGATCGTCGCTTGTAGCATACGGGTATGGCGGCGTCAAGGCTGGGTCGAGCGGTCGGGGTGACCCTTTCTAGCGAACAGGGTGCATCGCCTTGCGAAGCCGACGAGGCTGGGCTGCCAGTCCAGTGGTCTCACGTTCGATCAACTTCGGCTTCACGACGATCTCAGTGGCTGCGACGTCATCGAATTTCTTGGTCGGCCGCAAGATGCGGCTCAGGACATTTTCCGCCGCGATCTTTCCCATTGCTTTCAAGGGTTGCTGCACCGTTGTGAGACCGCGGGTCTGGTAGGCGGCGCTCTCGATATCATCAAAACCAAGAACGGAAACATCTTCAGGCACTCGCAGACCAAATTCGTGCAAGGCGCGGATCGCGCCCATCGCACAAATGTCATTAAAGGCGAATAAGGCCGTAAATGGCTCACCCGATGCAAGCAACTGCTGCGTCGCTCGGTATCCGAGATGTGGGGAAGGCGAATTGTCCTCGATTTGTGCCACTAGCTTCGCGCTAATGGGAACGCCCATACGCTTCGCAACGTTGGCAATTGCATTCCACCGTACTTCAGTATCGGGAACGAAGGCTTGCCCTCGAATAAACGCAATTTTTCGATGGCCTAGGTTTACCAGATGCTGGAGAGCGATTTCTGCTGCGTGATTGTGATCCAGCACGATGCTGGTCGCACCCTTCACTGAGTGATGACACGACACGGTTGCAACTGGAAACGGCAGACTGCGATGCCAGGGGGTGCAAACCACAATCAGACCATCGACCGAGCGATGATGGAAAAGCTGGGAATACTCATCGATAAGATCGGGCCGGAAGCGGTGGCTGGCAACGAAGTAAAAATATCCTTCCTGCAAGAGGTGATCTTCGATTCCGCTCAGGACCGTGACGTTATAACCCTCGCTCACCTCGGGTACCAGCACACCGATGGTGAAACTGCGTCGGGTGCGAAGACAGCGCGCGAAGAAGTTGGGACGATAGTTGAACTTCCGCGCTGCTGCAAAAATCAATTTCTTGGTTTCCGGTGAGATGGTGTCGGCGACAGCCGAACCATTCATGACCAAAGACACGGTGGCGGGCGCCAGACCAAGATGGTCCGCCAGATCTTTCAAGCTAATCGATTTTGCCGTCCGGTCGGCAGGGACCTGACCGTCCGTCCCCCCTCTAACTCTCCCCACAGGCGACCAGTGTGGCACATCGCCAGGGATTGGGCAAGCAGCATACGTTTACTCTCACCATGAGACAGAGCTAAATCGATATAGATTCGATTTAGACACAATTTCTTGCTTGACAACCACTGTTGACTGGAGATAAAACCCGAGGCGCCGTGAACGTTTCCAAAATTGACTGCAAAGTCGCTGCGTAGGGGTGCGACTCTGGAGGATGGCAATGAGGATACTCTCGTCCACGTACGCGGGGAGTTTTGCGCGTGCAAAGCAAGTTCGTAGCCTTGTTCGCTTCATGTCTTTCTGTGTCTTGCTGGGAATCGCTTCCTTGGCTTTTGCTCAAGAGGCGACCATCGTTGGGACTGTGACGGACCCC
>Ga0075423_10003586_pt1 | contig 14313 bp, 15 predicted proteins | sample SoiMethybrSBSTD2_FD_80114 | JGI IMG/M metagenome (GOLD analysis project Ga0075423, IMG submission 80114) | Bulk soil microbial communities from a Populus tree surrounding site in Tennessee, USA - Soil MetaG P. TD hybrid SBSTD2 | ecosystem: Environmental > Terrestrial > Soil > Tree plantation...
GAGCGAAGGGGCTTGCCGCGCCGGAGCTCGCGCGCATTCTGGCGAGCGAAGGGGCTTGCCGCGCCGAAGCTCGCGTGCATTCCGGCGAGCGAAGGCCGGGCTACACCGGCACACGCGCCGCGAGCAGCAGATACTTCGCGAGCACCTCGCCGACGACGACCATGAAGAAATCGACGTAGAGAATGCCGGTCGCCGACTGGGTCGCGCGGATTTTCGCCGTTTCCCACGTCAGGTAGGACAGCACCGCCGGACCGGCCAGGCCGAACAGGACGCGCTGCCAGAAGAAAATTCCCGACACCGACGTGATGTAGTGGCGGAAGCTCGGACCCACCTCCGGCTGCGCCGCAAACGCCGTAACGATCGCGACGAACACGGCGGCGCCGACCACCGCCACGCGAACGACCATCGACGCGATATGGACCTTCACGATCGACTGCAGGTGCGACACCTGCATCGACGGGATGACGAGATACCAATGGCCCAGGATCATCGCGGTGCACGCGCCGCCGAGCAGCGCGGCGGAGCTGAGAAAGCTGGCGACGGTCAGCGCCTGCATCGGAAGCGAGCGGCCGGCCGCAATCGTCAACCCCTGGAGCACGAGCGCCGTAATTCCCGCGCCGACCGCGAACCCGACGAGCGCCGGGCGGATTTTCGCGAGCATCCGGCCCACCGTCGCCCAGTACACGACGACGGCGAGCGTGCACGCGATCAGCGCGACGTCTGCCGCCGTGTACTTTGACTCGGCGGTGACACGGAACGCGAGCGCGATGACGAGAAGAATCGCCGCGAGCCCGGCGTTGAAGCGAAAGAACTTCACCCCCGCTTCGCGCGACACGAAGACGAGAGTGAGGACGATGCCGACGCCGAGATGAGTGAGAAAGAGAAAGAGGACCGTGGAAAGAGACATTCGGTCTGGTGGGGCAGGTAGGTCGGGTGGGGCAGGTAGATCGCGGGCAGGTGCGTCAGGTAGGTCGGGTGGGTGGCGTGGGTCAGGTGGATCGACCGTGTCGGGTCGGTCCCTACCCAGCCGGCTTGTCCGACCTCCTCGACCTACGCGACCTACCCGACCCGCCTGACCTACTCGACCTGCCCGACCTACCCGACCTACCCGACCTACCCGACCTACTCGACTTACCTGCCTTGCATCCGCTTGTTCACTTCGTTCCAGTTCACTACGTTCCACCACGCATCGACGTAGTCGGGGCGGCGATTCTGATATTTGAGGTAATACGCGTGCTCCCACACGTCGAGGCCGAGGACCGCTTTCTTGCCTTCCATCAGCGGACTGTCCTGGTTCGCCGTGCTCTCAATCGTCAGCTTGCCGCCGCTGTCGATGAGCCACGCCCATCCGCTGCCGAAGCGTCCCACGGCGGCCTTCTTGAACTCCTCTTTGAATTTGTCGAAGCCGCCGAACGCCGACTTGATCGCGTCGCCGATCGCACCGGTCGGCTGGCCGCCCGCCTTCGGCGCCATCCACTGCCAGAACATCGTGTGATTCGAGTGACCGCCGCCGTTGTTGCGCACGGCCGTACGAATGTCCTCCGGCACGGTGTTGATGTTGCGGAGCAGGTCGTCCACGCTCTTCGACTGCAGCTCGGGGTGCTTCTCGAGCGCGGCATTCAGGTTGTTCACGTACGCAGCGTGATGCTTCCCGTGATGGATCTCCATCGTCTGCTTGTCGATGTGCGGTTCGAGCGCGTCGGATGGATATGGCAGGGGCGGAAGCGAGTGTGTCACAAGCGTTTGTGCCATCGAACGATCCTCCTTACGTCGTCAGTAGAACCTGGGGATCGTACTTCAGCGGCTACTGGATCGACAACATTCGGTCGAGCGCGACCTTCGTCCAGTACTTCTGGTGGTCGGGGACGACGATGCGGTTGTGGACGGTGCCGTCGACGAGACCTTCGAGCGTCCACAGCAGGTGATTCGGCGAGACGCGGAACATCGTCGAACAGAGACAGCCGAATTGATCCAGCGAGAGAACCGTGCGCTCGGGCGCAACCTGCTGCGCGAGCCGGTTCACGAGATGAATCTCCGTGCCGACGCCCCACACGGAGCCGGCCGGACTTTCGGTGACGGTCTTGATGATGTATTCGGTCGATCCGGAATCGTCTGCCGCCTGCACGACCTCGAGCGGGACCTCTGGATGCACGATGATGCGGATGCCCGGATGCTGCGCACGCAGGTTGTCGATCTGCCGCACCGTGAAACGTGTGTGCACCGAGCAATGACCTTTCCACAGGATCATGCGCGCGCGCTTGACGGCATCCGGATCGGCGCCGCCCCAGATTTCGTTCGGATCCCACACGACCATCTCGTCGAGCGGCACGCCCATCTTGTACGCCGTGTTGCGGCCGAGATGCTGATCGGGCAGGAAGAGAATTTTCTCGCCGCGCGCCCACGCCCACTTGAGCGTGGCTGCGGCATTCGACGAGGTGCAGACGACGCCGCCGCGCTCGCCGACGAACGCTTTGATTGATGCAGCGGAGTTGATGTAGGTGACCGGCACGACGGACGTGATGCCCATCTGCTGCAGATCGGTCCAGCACAGTTCGAGCTGGTCGGGATCGGCCATGTCTGCCATCGAGCAGCCGGCCGCGAGGTCCGGCAGAATCACCTGCTGATGCGGCGCGCTCAACACGTCCGCGCTTTCCGCCATGAAATGAACGCCGCAGAAGACGATGTAGTCGGCGTCCGGATGCTTGCCGACGTGGCGGGCGAGCTTGAACGAGTCGCCGGTGTAATCGGCGAACCTGATCACTTCGTCGCGCTGATAGTGATGACCGAGAATGACGAGCCGCCGCCCCAGTCTGGCCTTGGCAGCCGCGATCCGCTGCGTCATCTCCTCGTCGCTCAGGCCGAGGTACGCCTCAGGCAGCGGCTGCCGCTCGGCGATATGTTCCTTCTCGTACTCGGTGAGCAGCGGAATCAGCATTGGCGTGAGAGCCACCTCTCGCAACTATAACACTTGGCGGCGGTTGGCTATTCCGCGCGCGTTTCACCCGACCGCGCGATCCGACAAAACCGAAATCGGCGCCCGGACCACGTTATAGAGAGTGTCGCGCTCGACCGGTTCGCGGCCCGCGGCTGTGATCAGCCGTTCGATTTCCCGCGGGGTCATCGCCTGCGGCGTTCGCGAGCCGGCCATGTGGTAGATCTTCTCTTCCTGCACGGTCCCGTCGAGGTCGTCGGCCCCGAACCACAGGCACATCTGAGCTGTTTCGACGCCAGTCGCGATCCAGAACGCTTTCACGTGAGCGATGTTGTCGCACATGAGCCGCGCGACCGCGTGCACGCGAAGCGTGTCGGCGGCGCTCGGCGCCGGCAGCTTCCGCATCTGATTGTTGTCGGGATGGAACGCGAGCGGGATGAACGCCTGGAACCCGCCGGTCTCGTCCTGCAGCCCGCGGGCACGGAGCATGTGATCGACGCGCTCCTCGCCCGTCTCGATGTGCCCGTAAAGCATCGTCACGTTCGTCCGCATGCCGAGGCGATGCGCCGTGCGATGAATCTCGAGATAACGATCGCTGCCGCACTTGTCGTGCGCGATCTTGCGCCGCACGCGCTCGGCGAAGATCTCCGCGCCGCCGCCGGGCAGCGAATCGAGACCCGCCTCCATCAGCGCGCGCAACACCTGCTCGTCGGTCATGCCGTACAGATCCGCGAAAAAAGCAATTTCGACGGCGGTGAAGCACTTCAAATGAATGTCCGGTCTGATCCGCTTGAAGCCGCGCAGCATCTCCGTGTAGTAGTCGAACGGCAGATCCGGATGCAGGCCGTTGACGACGTGAATTTCGGTGAGCGGCTGGTGCGCGCGCTGACGCAGCTTGTCCCAGACTTGTTCGAGCGTCATCGTGTACGCGCCGGTGTCGCCGGGCTTCAGGCGCGCGAAGGAGCAGAACAGACAGCTCGCAACGCAGACGTTCGTCGCCTCGAGACGCATGTTGTAGTTGTAGAAGGTGCGCGCGCCGTGCCGCTTCTCGCGCTCGCGGTTCGCGAGCCAGCCGACGGCGAGCAGATCCGGTGAGTCGAAGAGCCGCACGCCGTCGTCGAGCGTCAACCGGACGCCGGCGTCGAGCTTGTCCGCGATGTCGAGCAGCTTGGCGTCGGCGAGGCGCGCGCGCATGGCCGCGATCTCCCGGCGGATCAGGTGGACGCGATGCCCCAGACCTGGATGCGTAGCGACCGCGCGCGCGGGCCGTCGAGCTCCGCCATCAGGATCCGTTGCCATTGACCGAGAACCACCTCGCCGCCGCTGACCTGCAGCGTGAGGCTGTGACCGAGGAGCAGCGCGCGCAGGTGCGCGTCGGCGTTGGCGCGATCGCAGTCCGAGTGCGCGGGATCGTTGTGCAGCCACTGCGCGTCGCGCTCGACCATCTGCTCGAGGAACCGGCGGATGTCCGACATGAGCGCGGTCTGGAACTCGTTGATGAAGAGCGCGCACGTCGTGTGCATCGACCACAGACTGACGAGCCCTTCACGGACGGTGAACAGCCGCACGAACTCCATCACGCGATTGGTGAGATCGACGAGTTCGATCCGCTGATCGGTCTGCACGACGAACGTCTCGCCGTGGATCGTAAGGGCGCCCACCGTTGCCGTCGCCACCGCCTCGACAGGGCGCTCCCGGACGGTGAGGGTCGAACTCTTGCTCATGCGCTTCCTCTCGGAGTGTCGTGCGACCGATCAAACCATGTTACGTAAAAAAGGTGCGGAGGGGCAACCCTGCTATACTCCTCGCGATTGACGCGCGACGCCCGTCGGACGTCGTCTGACGGGGGCGCGGCGCGCAATCGACACAATTTGACGCTCACCCCGGCGGCTACGCGAAGTGGGTGCGAAGCCCACACGGTCCCGCCACTGTAAGCGGTCTCGCTGCGCATATGGTCGGTGGTCGTTAGCTGGTGGTCATTGGTCCATGGTCGTTCGTCGCGAGGCGCGATCAACGACTGGACGACCAATGACTAACGACTAACAACCAACGACCACGTCACTGAGCTTCGGCTCGGGAAGACGCGCGCAGGCAATTACCGCGAGTCAGGAAACCTGGCCATCGGGGGCGTCCTTTCTTCGGCGCGCGAGACGCCGGGAGGAACCCGATGCGCACATCCCGCCCCTGGCGGCCGGCTGCGGCCTGCCGCACGCTTTCCATCGCCGTCACATTCGCTTCGATCGCCGGTGCGTCGTACGCCGCGTCGCTCTCCGGCCGCGTCGTCGATCAGCAGGGCGCGCCCGTCGCGAACGCGCGCGTCGTCGTCGCCACGCCGCTCGGCGCCGTCGCCGATCGCCGCGCGGCCGACAACGGCAGCTTCGACATCTCACCGCTCGCCGCGGGCACGTACGAAGTGCGCGCGTTCGCGGAAGGACTGCAGGGAGATCCTGCAACGGTGACGCTCTCCGCAGATGACGCGCGCACCATCAATATCGTCCTTCGCGTCAGCGCCATCACCGAATCGCTCGTCGTGTCGGCATCGAACGTAGACCTGCCGCTGTCGCGCGCTGCCGACACCGTGACAGTGATCAGCGGCGCAGATATCGAGGCTCGGCAGATTGAAACCGTGGCCGATGCACTGCGATCCGTACCGGCGCTCGGCGTCACGCGCAGCGGCGGGCGCGGCGCGATCACGTCGCTGTTTCCGCGCGGCGGCGGCTCGAACTACACGCTCGTGCTCGTCGATGGCATCCGCGCGAACGCGTTCGGCGGCGGCTACGACTTCGGTCACCTGTCGGCCGTCGACGTCGATCGCATTGAAGTCGTCCGCGGTCCCGAGAGCGCCCTGTTCGGATCCGACGCGACCGGCGCCGTCGTCCAGATCGTCACGAAGCGCGGCGGCCGGCCGCGCGCGGATGTGCTCGTCGAAGGCGGCAATCAGTCGACCGCGCGCGTCGCCGCGAGCACCGCCGGATCGCACGGCGCGTGGAGCTGGGGCGGCGCGCTCGAACAATACAGGACCGACGGATACACCGGCGTCGCCCCTGCAACGGGCGAGCTCGTGAGCAACGACGACGATCACCTGCGGCGCGCATCGGGAACGATGCGGTGGCAGTCGCGGTCTGGAGCCGACGTGGCCGTCAGCGGCAACATCGGTCACGACGAGCGCGGCTTCCCGGGACCGTTCGGCAGCAATCCGATCGGCGCATTCACTGCCGTGGATCGACTGTCGCGCGGGATCAACGATCCGCGCCAGCTCGGCGGGCGTGTCACACATCCGTGGTCGACGCGCGCACGTCAGCGGATCGAGCTCAACGTGTTCGATTTGTCGAGCAACTTCACCAGCCAGTTCGGACCGTCGACGAGCGGATCGCGGAGGGTGGACGCACGCGTGCAGGAAGACGTCACGCTGAGCGAGTCGTTCGGACTGTCCGGAGGCGTCGAACTGCTGCGCGAGCGCGGATCGAGCAGCTTCATCACCGGTCTGACCGACGAGCCGCTGCCGATCGAGCGCGGCGTCGTCGGCACGTTCGCGGAGCTGCGCTACGAGTCCGGCAATCGCCTCTTCATCACCGGCGGCGGCCGCCTCGAGCGCCTGACGCGCGACGCGCTCGAGGCGAACGTCGGTCAGTTCACTTCACGTCCGGCGTTCCCGGAGCAGACGATCGATTCCTTCAATCCGAAGCTCGCGATGAGCTACGTCGCGGGCGCGACGCGCGTGCACGCGAGCGCCGGCACGGGCATCCGGCCGCCCGACGCGTTCGAGATCGCGTTCACGGACAACCCGAACCTGAAACCGGAACGAAGCCGCAGCGTGGACGCCGGCATCGAGCGGCAATTCGCCGGCGGCAGCGTCGCGGTTGGCGCGACGGCGTTCTTCAACCGGTACGACGATCTCCTTGTGACAGTCGGCCGATCGCTCCGCGACGCAAGCCGCTATCGAACCGACAACATCTCGAACGCACGAGCACGCGGCGTCGAACTGACCACCGACGCGCGCGCGTCGCGCCGCCTGACCGTCCGCGGCACGTACACCTGGCTCGACACCGAGGTTCTGTCGGTCGATGGATTGGCGAACACCGCGCCTCCGCCCTTCACCGTCGGCGATCCCCTCATCCGCCGGCCGCGCCACCAGGGCTCGATCGGCGCCACCTTGACGTCCGATCGCGTCACGCTCTTCGGAGACGTGACAGGGAGATCGCGCGTGCTCGACGTCGAGCCGAACTTCGGCGCGTTCGGCGGACTCTTCCACTCTGCCGGATACGCGGTTGCGAGCATCGGCGGCACGTTTCGCGTGACGCGCAACCTGGACGCGTACGCGCGGCTGCTCAACGTCGCCGACCGCGAATACGAAGAGGCGCTCGGATTTCCTGCGCTGCGTCGCAGCGCCATCGTCGGGGTCCGCGTTGCTGCAGGTCGATAGCGTTCGTTTCGCATACGCACGCGATGCGGTGCTGGACGATGTGTCGTTCGCGGTCCAGCGCGGCACAATCGTCGGCGTTCTCGGTCCGAACGGATCCGGAAAGACAACGCTTCTGCGTCTCCTCGCCGGTATCATCACGCCTTCGTCCGGCCGCGTCACGCTGGACGAGGTGGCGGTGGCGGCGTTCGGCCGGCGTGAACTGGCGCGCCGCATCGCCGTGGTGCCCCAGGAAACGTACGCGACGTTCGATTTCACCGTGCTCGAGATCGTGCTGATGGGACGTTATCCGCACCTCGGACCGTTCGAGCTGGAAGGCGCGTCCGATCTCGCGATTGCGCGCGACGCGCTCGCCGCGACCGGAACCGTGGCGCTGGCCGATCGCCTGTTCTCGACCCTCAGCGGCGGCGAGAAGCAGCGCGTGGTGATCGCGGCGGCGCTGGCGCAGTCATCGGACGTCCTGCTGCTCGACGAGCCGACCGCGTCGCTCGACGTCGGCTATCAACTCGAGATCGCATCCGTTCTCGGACGCCTCAACCGCGATCGCGGAACGACGATGGTCGTGTCGTCGCACGATTTGAACTTTGCAGCGTCGATCTGCAAGGAGCTGGTCCTCATCCGGCGCGGCCGCGTGATCGCGCGCGGCCCCACGGCCGATGTGCTGACGCGAGAGCACGTGCGCGCGCTGTACGACGTCGACGCGGACATCGCGTTCAACGCCCGCGCCGGACACGTCACGGTGATTCCCGTTGCGCATGCCGGGTGACATCCGCGGCCGCATGACGGTGACGCTCGGCGGCTTCGGCGCGCTGCTGCTCGCGGTGATGCTCGTCGCGCCGCTCGCGGGCACGGCGCGCATCTCGCTCGCGCGCGCCTTCGATCGATCGCAGCCGTTCGCGGACAACGTCGACGCGCAGATCTTCTTCATTGCGCGCCTGCCGCGCGTCGTCGGCGCTGCGCTGGTCGGCGGCAGCCTCGCGGCGGCCGGCGTCGTGTTCCAGGCGCTGCTGCGCAATCCGCTCGCCGCGCCGGAAACGCTCGGCGTGTCGATCGGCGCATCGGTCGGCGCCGTCCTCGCGATCACGCTGCTGCCGGACGTCGCGATCGGCGGCATCTCCGCGGTTCCGCTCGCGAGCTTCGCCGGATCCCTCGGTGCGCTCGCCGTCGTCTATGCGCTGGCGACGGCGAGGAGCCGTGGCATGTCGTCGACCGTTCTCCTGCTCGGCGGCGTCGTCCTGACGTCGTTTCTCGGCGCGATGATCACGTTGATCCAGTACCTCGCCGATTTTTCGCAGACGTTCCGCACCGTGCGCTGGCTGATGGGATCGCTCGACGTCGGCAGCTATTCGGCAATCGGCGCGGCGCTCGTTCCCCTCGCGATCGCGGCGATCGGTTACGCGACGCTGCCGCGCGCGCTCGATCTCCTGAGCCTCGGTCCCGAAGCGGCGGCGGCGCGCGGCGTCGACGTCGCGCGAGCGGAGCGCGTCGCGCTGGTGAGCGCATCGTTGTCCACCGGCGCCGCGGTCTCGCTGAGCGGACCGATTGGATTCGTCGGCATCGTGGTGCCGCACCTCGTACGCCTGATCGTCGGCGCAGAACATCGTCTGGTGCTGCCGGCGTCGGCGCTCTTCGGCGCGGCATTCCTGATCGCGTGCGACCTCGTCGCGCGAACCGCGTTCGCTCCGCTCGAGCTGCCGGTCGGCATCGTCACGGCCATGATCGGCGGACCGTTTTTTCTGTGGCTGCTGCTGCGACGTCCGCGATGATCATTAGTGGCCCGTCCACGAGACGCGCGTTCATCGCAGCGATCGTTCTCGGCTGCACCGTGTCGGCCGCGGCGCCGCCCCGCCGCATCGTGTCGCTGATTCCGGCGGTCACCGAGATGATCTTCGCGATGGGCGAAGGCGGCCGCGTCGTCGGCGTCAGCAACTACGATCGCTACCCGCCGGCGGTGGAATCGATTCCGCGCGTCGGCGGCCTGCTCGATCCGAACGTGGAGCGCGTGCTGTCGCTCAAACCGGATCTCGTGATCGTCTACAACACGCAGCAGGAGCTGAAGGAGCGCCTCGGCCGTGCCTCCATTCCGTACTATTCGTATCAACACCGCGGCCTTCCCGACATCACGGCGACGATCCGCGCGGTCGGCCGGCAGCTCGGAGCGAGCGATGCCGCCAATCGGCTTGCGGAGCAGATGGAACGCGACCTCGACGCGGTTCGGCGCGCCGTGGCCGGCCGTCCGCGTCCGCGAACGCTTCTCGTGTTCGGGCGGGATCCCGGCAGCCTCAGGAACATCGATGCCAGCGGCGGCTACGGCTTCCTGCACGACATGCTCGAAGTCGCGGGCGGAGACGATGTATTTGCGGATGTGAAGAAGGAATCGGTGCAGGTGACGACGGAAATGGTTCTCGCGCGGCGGCCCGACGTGATCATCGAGTTGCATTACGGCGACGCGGCAAGAGCCGCCGACTTTCAAAAGCAACTGAGCGTATGGGACGCGCTGCCCGCCGTGCCCGCCGTTCGAAATCATCGCGTGCACGCGCTCGTCGGCGACGAATTCGTCGTCCCAGGTCCGCGCGTCGTGGACGCGACACGTAGACTCGCGCGAACGCTCCATCCCGAGGCAGGTCGATGAGCGATGGCGATCACGTATGCGACGTCACATTAACGCCGAGAGCGCTGAGAGCGCAGAGACTCTTATTCCTGCGGTCTCCGCGTCCTCCGCGGTTTTGATCACCTTCGGATGTGGACGATGATCAAATGCCTGGTTTCATGGTCGAGCGGAAAGGACAGCGCCTGGATGGTGCATGTGCTGCGGCGGCGCGCAGACGTCGACATCGGCGCGCTGCTGACGACCGTGAACGAGGCGGCGCAGCGCGTCGCGATGCACGCCGTGCGCATCGACCTGCTGCAGGCGCAGGCGGCGGCGCTCGGCGTTCCGCTGTGGACGGTGCCGATTCCGTCGCCGTGTCCGAACGACGTCTACGAGGCGGCGATGAGCGCGGCTGTGGCGCGCGCGGTGCGCGAGCGCTTCACGCATGTGGCGTTCGCCGATCTGTTCCTCGAAGACATTCGCCGCTATCGTGAAGAGCGCCTGGCCGGGACGGGGCTGACGCCGATGTTTCCGCTGTTCGGCGGCGCCGCTGCCACGCCGCGGCTCGCGCGCGAGATGATCGATGCCGGTCTTCGCGCGCGGATTACGTGCGTCGATCCGCGCCAGCTCGATCGCAGATTCGCGGGGCGCGACTTCGATTCGCGCCTCATCGAGGAGCTGCCGCCCTCGGTCGATCCATGCGGCGAGCGCGGCGAGTTCCACACCTTCGCGTACGATGGCCCGATGTTTTCGCGTGCGATACCAATCGAAACCGGCGTCACGCTCGAGCGCGACGGCTTCGTGTTCACCGACTTATGTCTCGCTATCCCGAGCGCATCGTCTGCCTGACGGAGGAGACGACCGAGACGCTGTACCTTCTCGGTCAGGGCCACCGAATCGTCGGCGTGTCGGGCTACACCGTGCGGCCGCCCGAGGCGAGGCAGAAGCCGAAGGTGTCCGCATTCATCAACGCGAAATTCGACAAGATCGAACAGCTTCGCCCTGACCTCGTGCTCGCGTTCTCGGATCTGCAGGCGGACCTTGCCGCAGAACTCGTGCGGCGCGGTATGGCGGTCGTCACGTTCAATCAGCGCAGCGTCGCCGAGATCCTGCAGATGATCCGGATGCTCGGCGGTCTCATCGGATGTCAGCCCGAAGCGGAGGCGCTTGCGGATCGGCTCGCGGCGGATCTCGATCGCATTCGCGAGCGGGCATCGCAACATGGCGTCCGGCTCCGCGCGTTCTTCGAAGAATGGGACGAACCGCTCATCTCGGGCATCCGGTGGGTCGAGGAGCTGGTCGAAATTGCCGGCGGCGCGCCGATCTTCCCGGAGCTGTCGAATGCAAGGCTGGCGAAGGATCGCATCGTCGATCCCGCCGAAGTCGCGCGCCGCGATCCCGAGGTCGTGTTCGCGTCGTGGTGCGGCAAGAAGATGAAGAAGGCGACGATCGTCTCGCGGCCGGGATGGGACCGCGTGGCCGCGGTGAGAAACGATCGCATCTACGAAATCAAATCAACCTACATCCTCCAGCCCGGACCGGCGAGCCTGACCGACGGCGTGCGGCAGCTGCAGAGCGTGTTCGCAACGCTGTCGCTCGGCTGAATGCCTCGCCGGCAGCGCTCGCCGAAAGGCTCGCGCTACAACTGTGAGGGGCGAGGTTCGCGACCTGACGCCGCAGGGCGAGCCTTTCAGGCGAGCCGCGCGTCACGCCGCGAATTCGACGTGCACCGGCTTCGGCAGCAGGCCTGCCGACGATGCATCACCGAGCAGACGTTTGACCGCCTCGCGGCCGCGCTCACCGTAGTCGAGCGTCAGCGTGTTCACGTACATGCCGACGAAGCGGTCGGTCTTCCCGCGATCGAGACCGCGGCCGAACTGCATCGCGTAGCTGACGGCTTCGTCCCGGTGGTCGAGGCCGAACGCGATGCTGTCGTGCAGCAGCCGCGACAGCCGCGCGATCGTCGCCGGACCGAGATCACGGCGGATGACGTTGCCGCCGAGCGGCAGCGGCAGACCGCCCGTGCGATCCGCCCACCATTCGCCGAAATCGACGATCTTGTGCAGACCCTCCTCGGCCCAGGTGATCTGCCCTTCGTGGATCAGCAGTCCCGCGTCGACATCGCCGGCATGAACCGCTTCCTGAATCTTGTCGAACGGCATCACGAGATAGCGCACGTCCGGATCGAACAGCCGCAGCGCGAGAAACGCCGTCGTGAGCGTCCCCGGGATCGCGACCGTGATTCCCTTCAGCGACGGCGCGGCTTTCTTCGAGACGACGATCGGACCGTAGCGCTCGCCCATGCTCGCGCCGTGCGGCAGCAGGATGTACGTGTCGGTGAGATGCGCGTACGCGTGGAACGAGACGGCCGAAATCTCGTACTTGCCTTCGAACGCCGCGCGATTCAGCGTCTCGATGTCCGACAGCACGTGCTCGAGCTCGAACCCGTTCGACGGAAGCTTGCCGCTCGCCAGGCCGTAGAACATGAACGCGTCGTCCGAGTCGGGAGAGTGTGCGATGCGGATCTTCATGTGTTACACATCATCATCGGGGTCGAGCACCACATACGGCTTCGCGACGCGTTTGACGACGATCGTCAGACCAAAGCAGACGAGCACGACGGCGGCCACGAGGCCGACATAGATGCCGCTGCCGGCGAGCGCGTGCGTTTCGGGAACGCTCGCGGCGGACGTGCCATCCGCAATGGCAACCGCCTGCGCCCAGCTGTGCGCGCCTTCTTCCGCGGAGCGCGGCGCGATGCGCCACGCGAGAAACGTAATCCCGAGCGCGATGAGACCGACGACCAGCAGCGGATGGCGCGAGTTCTTGCGGGTGATCATGCTGAGCGCCGCGAGCAGCGTCGCGGCCCCGCCAAGACCTGCCACCCAGATGGCCCAGAAGTCGGGGATGCCGCGGCGCGACACCTCGCCGATGATCACCCACGGGAGGAACGCGCTGACCATCAGCACGGCGCCGGCGACGAGCGGGATGATGTACCCGCGCATGCCGGGACGGAACATGCCTCGAACGCTCACGCGTGCGCGTCCTTGAACTCTTCGTACCACGCCATCTGAATCGCCTCGAGCTTCGGCTCGTTCGACGACTTCGGATCGTCGGAGAAGCCGTCGAGCGCGAGGACTTTCTCGCGCAGGTCCGTGAAGCGGATCGTCAACGGATCCACGTCAGGGAACTTCTCCGCAAGCGCGACGCCGATGTCCTCCGAGTCCGTCCATTTCATCGCGTCACCTCTTCCTTCCGCCGATCGGACTTTCCGAGTTGAATGCCGCCGCCCTCCTGCACGTAGTTCCGCGTGTACATCGGCAGCTCGCAGACGACGTCGCCCGAGATGACGGCCTGGCAACCGAGGCGCGACTCCGGCCGCAGGTCCCAGGCGGTGTCGAGGCGGTCGGCCTCGTCGTCCTGCATCTCGCTCAGGTTCTCGGCGCCCTGGCGGATGAACACGTGGCACGTCGTGCACGCGCAGCTGCCGCCGCACGCGTGCTCGAGCGGGATATCCAGATTTTTCGCGACGTCGAGGAACGACTCGGGCTTGCCGTGATGCGAGTACGGCAGCTTGCCGCTCTCGAATTCAACGGTCGTCGGCTCGCCGTCTATGATGAAAGTGACTTTGGGCATGGCGTAGTTCACAGTTCACAGTCAACAGTCGACAGTCGTCGACAGGCTGTTAACTCACTGTCGACTGTCGACTTCAGCTGACCTCGTTCACGTTCTTTCCCGCAAGCGCCGCGTGCACCGAACGGTTCATCATCACCTCGGCGAGATGCTGCGTCGCCTCGTTCAGCGCGTGCATCCACTTCTGAATCGTCTCGCGATCGTTCGAGTTGAGCACCATCTTCAAGCCGCCGAGGACCGACTCGATCCGCTGCCGCTCGCCGGCGGCGAGATCTGTCTTCTCGATTTCAGCGAAGTCCGGCGACCGGAGCGACTTCTCGGTCGCCATGATCACCGACTCCGCTTCGTTCCGCGCCTCGATCAACAGCCGCGCCGCGAAATCGGCCTCGGCGTGCTCGAACGAATCGAGGAGCATCTGCTCGACCTGCTCGTCGGTGAGGCCGTACGAGGGTTTCACCTCGATCGCCTGCTCGACCTCGGTGCGCAGCTCGCGCGCCGTGACGCTGAGAATGCCGTTCGCGTCGATCTGAAACTGGACGTGGACGCGCGGCATGCCGGCCGGCATCGGCGGAATGCCGCGCAGCTTGAACCGCGCGAGCGACCGGTTGTCGGCGACGAGCTCGCGCTCACCCTGGAGCACGTGGATGTCGACCGCCGTCTGGTTGTCGACCGCCGTCGTGAACATCTCGCTGCCGGTCGCCGGAATCGTCGAATTGCGCATGATGATCTTCGACATCA
>Ga0075423_10003588_pt1 | contig 14310 bp, 10 predicted proteins | sample SoiMethybrSBSTD2_FD_80114 | JGI IMG/M metagenome (GOLD analysis project Ga0075423, IMG submission 80114) | Bulk soil microbial communities from a Populus tree surrounding site in Tennessee, USA - Soil MetaG P. TD hybrid SBSTD2 | ecosystem: Environmental > Terrestrial > Soil > Tree plantation...
CATCGTCCTCGCCGACGACGTCCCCGCCCCGGAGGGGCCGTGCCCGCCCATCCAGAGCCTGCGCGAGGTGGAGATTGCCCACATCCGGCGGGTGGTGGCGGTCACCGCCGGCAACGAGAGCGAGGCCGCCCGTCTCCTCGGCATCCATCGCGACACGCTCTATCGCAAGCTGCGGCGCTACAACATCGCCGTCCGGCCGCAGAATACGACACCGCGCATGTCGTAAGTCGTCGGCGACCGCGCCGCGTCGCCCGCGCTTTCGGCACGTTGGGCGTGGCATTGCTCGTGCACTCCGCGGGGCCCCATGTCCAGCACCACGGCGTATGGGGTCGTCGCCCGCTGCAGCGCCTCGCTGCCGTGGGAGACCATCCAGCAGGCGGTCGCCGACTTCGCGCGCACGGTCTTCCCCCGGGCAGCCATCGCGATCGGTGAGGACGTCGATCACGGGTCGCTCGTCAGCCGGCGCCCCGAGCCGTTCGCCTTCGTCAACGTCACCGAGGACGGACGCTCGTTCGCGTTCTGCCGATTTCGGCGCTTCCCCGAGGGGATCGAGTTCGTCTTCAATCTCACCGAGAGCCGGCAATCATCGACGCAGATCGACCGTTGCCTCGTCACCACGCTGCCGCTCGCCCTCGTGCGGCGCGAGCTCTTTTGAGCGACGAGCCGCCGGTGAGCGCCTTCTTGCGCCGGCTGTGGCCGGTGTCGATCCGACGGCAGCTCGTCGTCGGCGTGGCGCTCGTTCACGTCCTGCTGATGACGGTCTTCGTGTCGGCGCTCGTGCACCGGCAGCGGACGTTCCTGCTCGATCGCGCCGAGCGACGCGTCCGCGTGCAGGCGGAGCTCCTCGCCACCGCCAGCCGACCGCACGTCCTCGCCCAGGACGGCGCCGGACTGGCCGAGATCCTGGCCGCGCTGGTGAAGGACACCGAGGGCGTCCGCTACGCGATGGTCACCGACCCCGGCGGCCGCGTCCTGGCGCACAGCCAGCCCGGCAAGACCGGCGGCGTGCTCGAGGATGCGACGAGCCGAGCGGTGCTCGACGGCGATCCGCATCCGCGGCTGGTCACCCACGGCGAGCACGGGCTCCAGGCGGCGGCGCCCGTCGTCGCCCGGGGCCGTCACGTGGGCTGGGCGTGGATCGCCGGCGACTTCGCGGCCGATCGCGCGCATCTCGACGGGGTCAGCACGACCGGCCTCGCCTACACGGCGGCGGCGGTCGTGCTCGGCTCCGCGTTCGCCCTGGGGGTGGCCCGGACCATCCTGCGACCGCTGAGCCTGTTGCGCGCGGGCACCGAACAGGTCTCGCAGGGCCGCTGGGAGCAGCCGATTCCGGTCACGTCCACCAACGAGGTGGGCAGCGTCACCCACGCCTTCAACACGATGGCCCAGACGCTGCACCAGCGCAACGCCGACGCCGCCCGCGCGGAGGCCGCGCTGTCGGCGCTCGCGCGCGATCTCGAGACGCAGGTCACTGAGCGGACGCGCAAGCTCACGCGCGAACGCGCACAGTTCGAGGCGATCCTGAGCGGAATCGGCGAGGGCATCTGCGTCGCCGACACCGCCGGCCGCGTTCTCATGTGGAACCGCGCCGCCGAGCAGATCACCTGCGTGCCGGCCTCGCTCATGGTCGGCAGCATCATCCCGGGGCCCCTGCGCCTCGTCGACGGCGACGTGGTCGTCAAGGACTTCGCGCGAACGCTCATGCAGCGGGCCATCGAGAGCGGCGAGGCGGTGTCGACGTCGGGCACCAAGCTGACGCGGCCCGACGGCAGTGTGCTCGCGATCGGGATCACGGCGGCGCCGATTCGCGACCACGCGGGCACCGTGCAGGCCTGTGTCAGCGTCTTCCGCGACGTGACCCGCGAGCGGGACATCGACCGCATGAAGTCGGAGTTCGTGTCGGCCGTCTCGCACGAGCTGCGGACACCGCTCACCTCGATCCGGGCCTATGCGGAGACGCTCCAGGACATCGTCGGCCACGAGGCGACGGTGCAGGAATTCCTCAAGGTGATCGAGGAGGAAGCCGTCCGCCTCACACGCCTGATCAACGACCTGCTCAACCTGGCGCGCATCGAGTCCGGCCGAGTCCGGTTCAAGGAGGAGTCGATCGCGCTGGCGCCGCTCGTCGCTCGCGCGATCCAGACGGCCGAGCCGAAAGCGGCGATGAACAGCGTGCGGCTGGCCGCCGACGTCGTCCCCGACCTGCCGCCGTTCCGCGGCGACGCCGACGGCATCCAGCAGGTCCTCACCAACCTCGTCGACAACGGCGTGAAGTACAACCGGCCGGGCGGGCGGGTGGAGGTGCGCGCCTGGCTCAACGGGGGCGTGCGGGTGGAGGTGCGCGACACCGGCATCGGCATGTCGCCGGACGCGATGCGCCGCCTCGGCGAGCGCTTCTTCCGGGTGGACTCGTCGGAGACGCGACGGGCCGGCGGCACCGGACTCGGCATCTCCCTCGTGAAAGAGATCCTGCAGGCCCACGGCACCGCCCTCGAGGTCGAGAGCGTGGAGGGGCAAGGCAGCGCCTTCCGGTTCGTGCTGCCCGTGGGAGGCGCCGCATGAAGCGCATCCTCATCGCGGACGACGAGAGCCACATCCGGCGGATCCTGGAGTTCAACCTCAAGCGGGCGGGCTACGAGGTGCTGGCCACCGAGGACGGCCAGGCCGCGCTGGCCCTGGCGCTGAGCGCGCGCCCCGACCTCGTGATCCTCGACGTCAGCATGCCGGAGCTGACCGGTCTCGACGTGTGTCGCCGGCTCAAGGCCGAGGCCACCCTCGCGGCCACCCCGGTCTTTCTGCTCACCGCCCGCGGTCAGGAATCGGACGCCGAAGCCGGTCACGCGGCGGGCGCCGATCAGTTCTTCACGAAGCCGTTCAGCCCCAAGCAGCTGGTCGAGCACGTCCGCCAGGCGCTGGGGGAGCCGTGAGCGGTCCCCAGTCCCCCGCCGATCGCTGCGCCGCCCTCGAGCACGAGATCGACAAGCTCAGCGAGGAGATCTCGGACTGCTACGAGGAGATGGCGCTCCTCTACGAGCTGACCGATCGGCTGCGGCCCTCCATCGACGTCGGCCGGGTGGCCGACGTGGTGCTGACGGCGCTGGTCGAGGCGCTGCGCGTGCGGCGCGCCTGCCTCCTCCTCGCCCAGACCGGTGACGCGCCGTCGTTGACGCAGTTCGCGTCGGTGCTCTTCCAGGATGGGGTCGGCCCGTGCGTCACCCTGGCCCACGACGGCCGCGGCGCGGTCGTGGGCGACGGGATCAGCGCGGAGGTGCTGGCCACGGGGGCGCCGCTCATCGTGAACGACGTCGCCGCCGACCCCCGCTTCCGCCCCTACGGCTTCCCGGTGGCATCACTCCTCGCGCTGCCGCTGAAGGGCGGGCCCTCCCGCGGCGGCGTGTTCGGCGTGCTGAACGTGGCCGATCGGCGCGACGGCGCCGGCTTCACCTCCGGCGATCTGAAGCTCGGCGCGACCGTGGCCGGGCTGGCCGGCGCCGCGCTCGAGAACGCCCTGCTGGTGACCACGCTGCAGCGGATGAGCCGCGAGCTGACCGAGGCGAATCGGCGGATCCTCGACCAGCAAGAGGCGATGATCCGGGCCGAGAAGCTCTCCAGCCTCGGGCGCATGGCGGCGGGCGTGGCGCACGAGCTGCGCAACCCGCTCGCCGTCATCAGCGGGCGCGCCGACATGCTGCGCATGGCCGCCCACGGAGAGCGCGCGCCATCGGCCGCCAGGGTCGACCGCGATCTGGGCATCATCCGCGAGCAGGCCCACCGGGCCGTGCGCATCGTCTCCGGCCTCTCGGCGTACGCGCGCGAGCGGCCCGCCCAGCTCAAAGAGCTGGAGGTCGGCAAGCTCCTGCTGGACACCGTCGAGCTCGTGCGCGCCCAGCTGAAGTTCGAGGACGTCGAGGTCGAGGTCGTGGCGCCGCCGGAGCTGCCCCTGATCCGTGGGAACGAGGACCAGATCCAGCAGGTGTTCATCAACCTGGCGATCAATGCCGTGCAGGCGATGAAGCGCGGCGGGCGTCTCACCATGACGGCGCACGCGGGCCCGGAATGGATCACCGTGAAGGTGGCCGACACGGGCGTCGGCATCCCGCGCGAGCACCTGGGCAAGATCTTCGACCCCTTCTTCACCACCAAGCGCGAAGGGGAAGGCACCGGTCTGGGCCTCAGCATCATCCACGCGATCGTCGACGCCCACGGCGGCCGGATCGACGTCACGAGCCACATCGGCGAGGGCACCGTGTTCACAGTGGAGTTTCCGATCGTGAAGGGGGAGAGCCAGTGAACGACGATGCCGACATCGTAGCCACTCTGCGCGAGCTCGCCGCCGGCGACGAGATCGTCTTCGACGAGCTCGCCACGTCGATCGCCGAGACTTCCGGGCAGCGGCTGGCCGAGCTGCGGGGGGCGATCGGCGCCGGCGATGCCGCCGCGCTCGCCGCGGGGGCGCACGCGCTGCGGGGGCTGGCCGTGCAGATCAGAGCGCTGGCGCTGGCGGCCGCGTGCACGGAGCTCGAGCTGCGGGGGAAAGCGGGCGACCTCGCCGCGACCGGCGCGCTGCTCGAGCGCGTGCAGCAGGAGGTCGCGACGCTCCGCAGCGTGCTCGGCCGGGACGCGGGCGATGCCGCCACCCGACCTCGCCTGACGCTGATCGCCGACGACGACGACGAGATGCGCGCGCTCCTGCACGACGCGCTCGAGGCCTACGGGCACGAGGTGATCGAGGTCGCCAACGGGCTGGAGGCCCTGTGGGCCATCAAGCACAAGCGGCCGGGACTCGTCCTCCTCGACCTCGCGATGCCGCGCCTCGGCGGGCTGGAGGTACTCCAGTTCATCCGGGACTTCGACGCCTCGATCTCCGTCATCGTCATCAGCGCCCGCGTGACCGAGGAGATCAGCGCGCGGCTCGGAGCGCTCAACGTCCCCGCGCTCGGCAAGCCGGTCGACCTCCAGCGTCTCGGGGCGCTGCTCGCGGGCGCGGGACACGCGTCCGGACCGCGCCGGCCGTCGGCCGCCGCCCCCCGACCGGCGCCGAGCGAGGCGCATGGCGCCCGGGCCACCGACGAGGGACCGCGGTCGGGGCCGCGCGAGCCGATCCGGGCGCGCGCGCTGCTCGTGGAAGACGACGCGACGACCCAGCAGATCGGCGCGGTCATGCTCAAGAAGCTCGGGTGCCGCGTCGACGTCGCCGCCAGCGGGCGTGAGGCGGTGCAGATGGTGATGATGGCGCCCTACGACGTGGTCTTCATGGACTGCGAGATGCCCGACATGGACGGGCTGGCCGCCACCACGGAGATCCGGCGCCGTCAGCGGGAGACGGTGTGGCGCGTGCCGATCGTCGCGATGACCGCCCACGGCAGCGTGGCCGAGCGTGACACGGCGCTCGGCGCCGGCATGGATGACGCGGTCGGCAAGCCCGTGCGGCTTGGCGACCTCGACTGGGCGCTCAAGCGCTGGAGCGACGCGCGGCAGCGCGACGGCGAGGCGGCGGGCTCGCCGGCGCCGTCGGCGGCGCCGGCGCTCGACGCCGACATCTTCGGCGGCCTCATCGATCTGGCGGGCGGCCCCGACGGCGCGTTGCTCGAGGACCTCGTCGGCACCTTCCTCACCGACGCGCCGGTGCGGATCGCCACCATGCGCGCCGCGGTGAGCGGCGGCGACGCCCGCGGGCTCAAGGCCGCGGCGCACGCGCTCAAGGGCGGCAGCATCTCCCTGGGCGCGACCACCATGGGCGCGCTCTGCCAGGAGCTCGAGGGCGTGGCGGCGACACCGTCGCTGGCCGCCGCCACCAACCTCATCGCTCGCGTCGAGCTCGAGCTCGAGCGCGTCCGCGACGAGATGGCGCAGCGGCGCCGGGACGCCGTGCCTGGGGACCGCGCGCGATGACGACCCTGCGACGGCGGCTCCCGTGGCGCGCCGTCCCGTGGCGACGCTATGGACCGGCCGTGACGACGCTCGTCGTGGGCATCACGGTGTCGGCGCTCGCCTTCTTCGCCGTCCGCAACGTCGAGCGGACGCGCCTGCACACGGAATTCCAGCAGCGCGCCGCCTTCAAGGCGGCCATGGTCCAGCACGAGGTCGACACCCGTCTCGAGGACCTCAATTTCGTCGGCGACCTGTTCCGGGTCCGCGGCTTCGGTGAGCGCATTCAGCTCGGTGGCTACGTCGACCGCCTCCAGTTCGGCGCCTTCGTGCGTCCGGGCCTCGCGCGGGGCAAGACCGCGGAGGCGATCTGCTGGGTCCCGCACGTGACGGCCGCTCGGCGCGCGGCCCACGAGATGGTGGGACGCATCGACATCGATCCGACGTACGGGATCGCCGAGTGGAATGCCGACGAACAGGTGATCCCGGCCGGCCGGCGCGCCGACTACTTCCCGGTGTACTACGAGCAGTCGCACGGGACGCCCGATCGCCTGACGACGCTGGGCCTCGACCTGGGCGCGGTCCCGGCCTGGCGGGCCGAGCTGGAGAACGCGCGGGACACGGCCACCGCCCGCGTCAGCGGCCGGGTCGAGCTGCCGTCGGCGACCGGGACGAGGACGGCGTTCTTCGCCTTCGTGCCCGTCTACACGTCCGACGTGGCCCCCGCCACGGTCGAGGAGCGCCGCCGCCACCTGGCCGGCTTCGTCCTCGGGGTCTATCCGATCTCGCGGGTGATCGAGGCCGGCATCGACCGGACCAAGCCGGAGGGATTCAACTTCAAGGTGATCGACGAGGACGCGCGCGGCATCCAGCGATCCCTCTACTTTCACAAGTCGCGCACCCTCGGCGAGCGGGAGTACCCGCTCGAGGACGAGCCGGAGATCCGCGCCGGCCTGCACTTCCCCGTCCCCGTGAACCTGGCCGGCCGGCGCTGGCAGCTCCTCTTCTATCCGACGCCGCAGTATCTCGCCGAGCGCACGAGCACGCGGGCCTGGGAGATCCTGGCCGTCGGGCTCCTGGCCACCGTGGTGGCCACGGCGTATCTCGCCTCCGCCGCGGGCCGCGCGGCCCGCGTCGAACGGCTGGTGTCCGAGCGGACGTCGGACCTGTCGCGGGCCCGGGAAGCCGCCGAGCGCGCCGCGCGCGTCAAGACCGAATTCCTGGCCACCATGAGCCACGAGATCCGCACGCCCATGAACGGCGTGATCGGCATGCTCGGCCTGCTCCTCGACACCGATTTGACGGCGCGGCAGCGGGAGTTCGCGGAGACGGGGCGCAGCAGCGCCGAGGCGCTGCTCACGATCATCAACGACATCCTGGATTTCTCGAAGATCGAGGCCGGCAAGATGGCGCTGGAGATGGTCCCCTTCGACCTCGCCCAGGCCGTCGACGAGGTGGCCGAGCTGCTGGCCGTGAAGGCGCGGGACAAGGGGCTCGATCTGGTGGTTCGCTACGCGCCCGACGCGCCCCGCCGCGTCGTCGGCGACCCCGGCCGCATCCGGCAGGTCTTGCTGAATCTGGCCGGCAACGCCGTCAAGTTCACGCCGCGCGGCCACGTGCTGGTCGAGGCCGAGGCCACGGCGGTGAGGGAGGGCGAGGTCGAGATCTGCGTGAGCGTCGAGGACACGGGGATCGGCATCGCCCCCGACAAGCTCGAGCACATCTTCGAGAAGTTCACCCAGTCCGACGCCTCCACGACCCGGCGCTTCGGCGGCACCGGCCTCGGCCTGGCCATTTCCCAGCAGCTCGTCGGCCTCATGGGCGGCCGCATCGGCGTGTCGAGCACCGTCGGCGCTGGCTCGCGGTTCTGGTTCAGCCTCACGCTGGCCGTCGTGCCGGACGCCACCCCGGTGGTGCCGGGGCCCGCCGCGGACCTGCGCGGCGTCCGCGTGCTGATCGTCGACGACAATCCCGTCAACCGCCGGGTCTTCAGCGAGCAGCTGGCGGCCTGGGGGATGCGCACGCTGGCCGTCGAGTCGGGAGCGGCCGCGCTGGACGCCCTGCGAGCAGCGCACGGCGCCGGCGAAGCGTTTCCGCTCGCCATCCTCGACATGCAGATGCCGGAGATGGATGGCGAGACGCTGGCCCGCCGGATCAAGGCCGACCCCAGCCTGGCCGCCACCACCCTCATGATGCTGACGTCGATGGACGACAGCGTGCGCGCGGCGCAGGTCATCTCCGCCGGGTTCGCCGCGTATCTCCTCAAGCCGGTCCGGCAGTCGCTGCTGCTGGAGGCGCTGGCCCAGGTGTGGGCGGCGCGGGGCAACGGGGCCCGGCGCGACGTGGTGACGCTCGAGACGCTGCTGGCCGCCCGGCCGGCGCGCGAGCGCACGGTGGCGGCGACGCGCGCCCCCATCGAGGCGCGGGTGCTCCTGGCCGAGGACAACCCGACCAATCAGAAGATCGGCGTGCTCATGCTCGAGAAGCTCGGCTGCCGCATCGACGTCGCCGCCAACGGCCAGGAGGCGCTCGACATGCTGGCGCTCGCCCCCTACGACGTCGTCTTCATGGATTGCCAGATGCCCGAGGTGGACGGCTACGAGGCGACGGCGGAGATCCGGCGCCGCGAGCGGAACGGCGCCCCGCGCGTGCCGATCATCGCCATGACCGCCAATGCCATGGAGGGCGACCGCGAGCGCTGCCTGGCGGCCGGCATGGACGATTACGTGAGCAAGCCCGTGAAGCCGGCCGCCCTCGAGAGCGCGCTCCGTCGGTGCCTGCCGGCCGCGGTCGGCTCCCGGGCCCTCGATCCCGCCGGCCTGGCCGAGTTCGTCGAGGTGGCCGGAACGGACACGGCGCTGCGCGACGAGCTGATCGAGACGTTCCTGAGCGATGCCGATGAGCGCGTCACCGCCATGCGGGCGGCGGCCGCCGCCGGCGAGCGCGAGACGCTGCGCAAGACGGCCCACGCGCTCAAGGGCAGCAGCGCCAGCCTCGGCGCTCGGGGCGTGGCCGCGCTCGCCGGGAAGCTGGAAGCCGACGCCGGCGCGCTGGCGTCGAACCAGGCCAGCGCGCTCGTCGAGTCGATCGGTCGAGAAATCGAACGCGTCCGGGTGGAGCTCGACGCCCTGCGGGGCAACGCCGCGGTATGACCCGGCAAGGAGAGATGACGACGATGGATGGTCAGGGCAAGCGCGTCCTTCTCGTGGAGGATGACCGGTTCCTGCGCCGCGTTCACGAGGTGGGCCTGCGCAAGCACGGCTTCACCGTCCTGACCGCCGTCGACGGCGAGGAGGGCCTGCAGGTCGCCCGTGCCGAGCGGCCGGACCTGATCCTGCTCGACATGGTGATGCCGAAGCTGCAGGGCTTCGAGGTGCTTCGCATGCTCAAGGCCGAGCCGGCCACCGCGTCCATTCCCGTGATCGTGCTCAGCAGCCTGGGCAGTCAGGGCGACATGCAGGCGGCGCTCGACTGCGGAGCGGCCGCCTATCTGGTCAAGAGCAACCTCGGCGCCCAGGAGCTCGTCCGCAAGATCCAGGAGACGCTGCAGGCGCAGCCGGGCTCGAGCGCGGGAGCCGTGCGGCCGTGACGACCGGCCTCCGCGTCTCCGAGGACGAGCTCCGCCGCTTCCTCGTGGGCCGTCTGGAGATCATGGACGCCGCCGACTTCGACAAGGCGTGCCGCATGGCGGCCCGCCTGCGGATTCCCCTCGAGCGCGCGGTGGTGGAGCGGGGCCGCATCCCCCTCGGCTTCCTCCTGGCGCAGCTGGCCGAGACGTGGGGCATCGACTACATCGACCTGAAGGTCAACGACGTGAAGCCGGAAGCCCTCGGCGTTCTCACCGAGGAGTACGCGCGCGCGCGCGTCCTCGTGCCGTTCGCCCTCGACGATCGCGTCCTCCACGTGGCGATGTGGAACCCGCGGGATCATCACGTGCGCGACGACATCGAGCGGATGACGGGCTGCAAGGTGATGCCCTATCTGGCCCCGGAGCCCGCCATTCGCCGCGCCCACCTGCTCTACAAGGGCGATCTGCGAGCCATGCTGGAGCGCGCCGGCGTGGATGCGGCGGCCCAGACCGTGCGCCGGGGCCCGGGCGGCGACGACGGCTCGGCGGTGGAGCTGGTCGACCGCATTCTCGAGTACGCCGCCGTCGCCCGCGCCTCCGACATCCACATCGAGCCCTACGAGCTGGAGACGCTGGTGCGCTACCGGGTCGACGGCGTGCTGCAGGAGGTCCTCAGCCTGTCGCCGGCCACCCTCACCTCGCTGGTGGCTCGCATCAAGGTCCGCGCCGGCATGCGGATCGACGAGCGCCGCGCGCCGCAGGACGGACGGTTCGAGGCCGATCTCGGCGGCGTGAAGATCGATCTGCGCGTGTCCTCGGTGCCCACCCACTGGGGCGAGAAGATCGTGATGCGGGTGCTCTCGAAGGAGGCGGTGCTCCTCGACCTCGAAGATCTCGGGCTGGCCGCCGCCAGCTACCAGATCATGCTGCGCAACCTCCTGCGCCCGCACGGCATGATCCTCATTACCGGCCCCACGGGCTCCGGCAAGACGAGCACGCTCTACGCCATGCTCATCCGCGCCGGCGCCGAGCGGGGCAACGTGGTCAACATCTCGACGATCGAGGATCCCGTCGAGTACACGATCCCGCGGATCGTGCAGATTCCGGTGAATCCCCCGGCCGGCGTGGAATTCGCCACCGGCCTTCGCGCGCTGCTGCGCCAGGATCCCGACATCATCATGGTCGGCGAGATCCGCGACCGGGAGACGGCCGACATCGCGATGCGCGCGGCGCTCGTCGGACGGTTGCTGATCTCCACGCTCCACACCAACGACTCCACCGGCGCGGTGCCGCGCCTGCTCGACATGGGTGTCGAGCCGTTTCTGCTGGCCTCCACCCTGACGCTGGTCGTGGCCCAGCGGCTCGTCCGCCGCATCTGCCTGCCCTGCCGCGAGAGCATGGCGCCCGACGACGCCGTGTTGCGAGGCCTGCGCGCGCGGCCCGACTTCGAGCAGACCGTCACCGTGCTGCGCGCCGAGGGCGTGCTGGGCGGCGCCGAGGATCCCCTGGCCGGCGCGCGCTTCTTCCGGGGCAAGGGCTGCGCGCAGTGCGGCGGGACGGGCTTCCGGGGCCGCCTCGGCATCTTCGAGCTCTTCGAGGTCGACGAGGGCGTGCGCGCGATGATCATGGACCAGCGCGACGCCAGCGCGCTCCGCCGAGAAGCCATCGCGCGCGGGATGAAGACGATGGTCCAGGACGGCCTCGCCAAGGCGTTCCTCGGCGAAACGACAGTGGAGGAGGTGCTCCGTGTCGCGCTCTAGGCGCGCGGGGCGACCGTGGCGGCCGGGCGTGCTTCTCGCGGCCGTGCTGGTCGGCGGGGTCGCCGGCGTGGCCGGCGGCGGCGCGGTCGACCTCGCGGAGCTCAAGCACGCCTACCGTCGCCCCGTCACCATTCCCTTCCCGGCCGACAACGCGTACACGCCGGATCGCGAGCGGCTGGGTGCGATGCTCTTCTTCGATCCACGCCTGTCCGGCTCGGGCGCGATGTCGTGCGCGACCTGCCACAACCCCGGCCTGGCGTGGGGCGACGGACTCCCCCAGGCGCTCGGGCATGCCATGCAGAAGCTCAGCCGGCGCACGCCGACGATCCTCAACCAGGCGTGGGGCGGCGCGTTCTTCTGGGACGGTCGGGCCGCGTCGCTCGAAGCCCAGGCGCTCGGCCCCATCAGCGCGCCGCAGGAGATGAACCAGGACCCGGCCCGGCTGGTCGCCACGCTGCGGACGCTCGACGGCTACCGGACGCGCTTCGAGATCGCCTATCCCGGCGAGGGCGTCACCACGGCCACGATCGCGAAGGCCCTGGCGACCTTCGAGCGGACCGTGGTCTCCGGCATCGCGCCCTTCGATGCCTGGGTCGCCGGCAGCGAGACGGCGATCTCCGAGCAAGCCAAGCGCGGGTTCCTGCTCTTCAACACCAAGGCGCGCTGCGCCGTGTGCCACCGCGGCTGGAACTTCACCGACGGCAGCTTCCACGACATCGGCCACCACACGAGCGATCCCGGGCGTGCCGCGCTGCTGCCGAGCCTCGTCCTCATGAAGCACGCGTTCAAGACGCCGACCCTGCGCAATGTCGACCGCCGGGCGCCCTACATGCACAACGGCACGCTGGCCACCCTGCGGGACGTCGTGGAGCTCTACGATCGCGGCGGCATCGATCGGCCGAGTCGGTCCCGCGAAATTCGCCCGCTCGGCCTCACCACCGAGGAGAAAGACGCCGTGCTCACCTTCCTCAAGACGCTGACGAGCCTCGATCCACCCGTGACGATGCCGGAGCTGCCGCGATGACCTTCTCACGTCTGCTGGCCATCGTGGCGCTGCTCGGCCTCGCCTCGGCGGCGGCCGCCGCCGATCTTCGCGTCGTCCAGCGCGACAAGAAGTTCCTCGTCAACCGGCTCGACATCCGCGTGGGCGACACCGTCCGCTTCGTGAACGACGACGAGGTCAGCCACAACCTCTATTCCGTCACGCCCGGCATGCAGTTCGAAGTCCGCATTCAGCAGCCGGGACAGTCGGACAAGGTGACGTTCAAGAACGCCGGCGTCGCACTCGTTCAGTGCGCCATTCATCCGCAGATGAGCCTTCGGGTCAGCGTGGCGCCGTGACCGCGCCGGCGCCGCTGGCACGCCCGTAGGGAGGGTGGAGATGGAGTCACTCCGACATCACTGGGGGTTCCTCGACGGCAGCGTGGATCCACGCCTTGCGCTGGCCGCGACGTACGATCCGGTGCTCGTCGCCATGTCGGTGCTCATCGCGTCGCTCGCCGCCTATGCCGTCCTCGGCCTCGCCGAGCGGATCAGCGCCGCCGAGAAGCCCCTCGCCAAGCGCTCGTGGCTCGGGGCGGGCGCGGTGACCATGGGCATCGGCGTATGGGCCATGCATTTCATCGGCATGCTGGCGTTTCGCCTGCCCGTGAAGGTCAACTACGACGTCGGGGTCACGCTGGTGTCGGTCGTCCCCGCGGTGCTGGCCAGCGCGATCATGCTGCACGTCATCAGCCACGCGCGAATCTCCACCAGCACGTTGATCCTGGGCGGCGCGCTCATGGGCGCGGGCATCGGCGTGATGCACTATACCGGCATGGCCGCGATGCGCATGGACGCCGTCATGCGCTACGACCCGGTGCTATTCGTGGTGTCCGTCGTCGTGGCCGTCCTGCTGGCGAGCACGGCGCTCTACATCAAGTTCCTGGCCAGCGGGGGAACGCGTCGCGGCTACCGGCACTGGGCGAGCAAGCTGGGCGCGGCGATGGGGATGGGCTGCGCGGTGGCCGGAATGCACTACACCGGCATGGCCGCCTCGTACGTGTTCCCGGGGAACGGCGCGCACCCGGTGGGGGCGGGGCTCGATCCGACGTTCCTGGGCGCCTGGGTGAGCGTGGCCACGGTGCTCATCACCGGGCTCGCCATCTTCGTCACCGTCGTCGACAGCCGCCTGGAAGCCGCGGCGTCGTCGGAGCGCCTGAGTCGCTCTCGCCTGCTGGAGGCCATCGAGTCCATCTCGGAGGCCTTCTCGCTGTACGACACCGACGATCGGCTCGTTCTCTGCAACAGCCGCTATCGCGAGCTGGCCTATCCCACGCCGCCCGACGCCCTGGTGGGCATGCCCTTCGAGCAGATCATCCGCGCGGCCGCCGAGCACGGGCGAACGCCCGACTCGAAAGGCCGCGTCGAGGCCTGGGTGGCCGAGCGCCTCGCGCGGTACTACAACCCCGGCGCCCCCTACGTGCAGCAGCTGAGCGACGGCCGCTGGCTGCAGATCAGCGAGCGACAGGTCAAGGAGATCGGCACCGTGGCCGTGTACACCGACATCACCGAGCTCAAGGAGGCCGAGGCCGAGATGGCGCGCGCCGTGGACGCGGCCCGCGACGCGCGGACCGCCGCCGAGGAAGCCAACCGCGCCAAGAGCGCGTTCCTGGCTGCCATGAGCCACGAGATCCGCACGCCGATGAACGGCGTCATCGGCATGACCGGACTGCTGCTGGACACCGAGCTCACCACCATGCAGCGGGAGTACGCCGAGACGATTCGCCGGTCGGGGGAAGGGCTGCTGGCGATCATCAACGACATCCTGGACTTCTCCAAGATCGAGGCCGGCAAGGTCGACCTCGAGCAGATCGACTTCGAGCTGCGCCTCACCGTGGAAGACGTGCTGGAGCTGCTGGCTGAGCGCGCCTACGGCAAGGGCCTGGAGCTGGCGTACCTGCCGGAGGCGAACCTGCCGACGTGGACGGGCGGCGACCCGGGACGGCTGCGGCAAATCCTCACGAATCTGGCCGGCAACGCCGTGAAGTTCACCGAGCGCGGCGAGGTGGTCGTGCGCAGCGCCGTCGTGGAAGAGACGGACCACGACGCCTTGATCCGCTTCGCCATCACCGA
>Ga0075423_10003589_pt1 | contig 14309 bp, 10 predicted proteins | sample SoiMethybrSBSTD2_FD_80114 | JGI IMG/M metagenome (GOLD analysis project Ga0075423, IMG submission 80114) | Bulk soil microbial communities from a Populus tree surrounding site in Tennessee, USA - Soil MetaG P. TD hybrid SBSTD2 | ecosystem: Environmental > Terrestrial > Soil > Tree plantation...
CGCCGCACACGGGGCACGCACGTGGTGCTGCCGGTCCGCGTTTCGGACCAAGCGTTGCTCCTGACGGCACGCCGCGACGGGCGCGTCTTCTTCGTGCTTCCGTGGGGGAGCCATTCGCTGGTCGGCACGACCGATTCGGACGACGAGGCGGATCCGGCGGCCGTGGAGCCGCGCCCCGAGGACGTGCGGTACCTCCTCGAAGAGGCGTCCCGTGCGATTCCGGGGACGCTGGCACGGGTCCGCCCGGTTCGTGCTTTCGCGGGAATCCGGTCGCTGGCGCGGGGCGGCGGGCGGCCGTGGGAGAATACGCGGGAGCACCGCGTGATCTCCGAGGCCGGCATGCGCACGATCGTAGGCGGAAAGTACACGACGCACCGCGCGCTCGCGGAGCGTGTCGTGGACGAGGCCGCGCGGTCGCTCTCGGCGCACGCCCGCGCGTGCGACACGGCGAACGCCCCGGTGCCCGACGCGAGCGCCGAGGCGAGGGGGCGGTTTTCCGCCGACTTTCCCCGGCGGATCGAGCTGAACGAGGGTTTTCTCCTCACGGAGGCGGACGTCGCACGCGGCGTCCGCGTGGAAAAGGCGCGCCGCCTCGACGACGTGCTCCTTCGGCGGACCCGGCTGTGGCTCGACGGCCGCGCCTTGCGCGCGGCCGCCGTGCCGTGCGCCGCCTGGATGGCGCCGCTCCTCGGATGGACCGACCGGAGGCGGTCGGAGGAAGTGAACCGCCTCCTCGCGAAGCTCGATCGCGAGGAAGCCGCGATCGCGGAGGGGACCTCATGAAGCGAGCGAAGGGTCGCATCCTGGCGATCGATCAGGGAACGACCGGCACGACGGCGCTCCTCCTCGACGATCGCGCACGCGTGGTCGGTCGCGGGTACGCCGAGCTGCCCCAGCACTTCCCACAGCCGGGTTGGGTGGAGCACCGCGGCGAGGAGATCTGGGCGACGTCGCTCCGGGCGATCGGCGCGGCGCTACGGCGGGCCGGCGCGCGACCCGCGGCGATCGAGACCATCGGGATCACGAACCAACGCGAGACGACGCTCCTATGGGATCGCGCCACGTCGCGGGCGGTCGCTCCCGCGATCGTCTGGCAAGACCGGCGCACGGCGGAGCGCTGCGCCGCGCTTCGGCGGGCCGGGTTGGAGCCCGCGATCGCGCGCCTCACCGGACTTCGGTTCGACCCCTACTTTTCCGCGACCAAGCTCGAGTGGATGCTTCGCCACGATCGTTCGCTTCCCGCGCGGGCCCGACGGGGCGAGCTCGCGTTCGGCACCGTGGATTCGTGGCTCCTCTGGAAGCTGACGGGCGGGCGCATGCACGCGACCGATCCCACGAACGCGAGCCGCACGCTACTGCTCGACCTCCGGCGCCTTCGCTGGGACGCGGGGCTCGCGCGACGCTTCGGGGTTCCCGAGGCGATCCTTCCCGAGGTGCGCCCGTCGGCAGGGGATTTCGGCGCGACGCGCGGCGTTCCCGGGCTCCCGGACGGAATCCCCATCCGCGGCGTCGCGGGGGACCAGCAATCCGCGCTCTTCGGCCAGGGCTGCGTCGCGGCGGGCGGAAGCAAGAACACGTACGGCACGGGCTGCTTTCTCCTGCTCCACACCGGGCGAACGCCGCGCGTTTCGCGCGCGGGCCTCCTCACGACGGTGGCCTGCGGGCCGCGCGGGGAGCCGGCCTACGCCCTCGAGGGGAGCGTGTTCGTCGCCGGCGCGGCGATGCAATGGCTGCGGGACGGTCTCGGCGTGATCGAGGATGCGGCGGAGAGCGAGGCGATCGCCCGTTCGGTCCCCGACGCCGGCGGCACCGTGCTCGTCCCGGCGTTCGCGGGTCTTGGGGCGCCGCACTGGAGGCCCGAGGCGCGCGGCATGTGGACGGGGATCACGCGCGGAACGACACGCGCGCACCTCGTGCGCGCGGCCCTCGAGTCGATCGCGTTTCAGACGCGCGACCTGGTCCGCGCGATGGAGCGGGACGCGGGGACCCGCATCCGCCTCCTCCGCGTGGACGGGGGAGCCGCCGCGAACGACTTCCTCATGCAATTCCAGGCCGACGTGCTGGGTGCCAGGATCTCGCGGCCGCCGATGCTCGAGAGCACCGCGCTCGGGGCCGCCTTTCTCGCGGGCATCGGCGTCGGAATCTGGGGCCGGCGCGAGGACGTGCCGCCCTCGACGAAGGCGGCGCGAGTCTTTCGGCCGCGGCTCACGCGGGCAGCGCGGTCGGATCGCGTCCGCGAGTGGGAAGCCGCGGTCCGGCTCCTGCTCCGCGGCTAGCCTCGCCCGCGTCGCATCAGGCCGGCAGCGCGGCCTCGAGCCAGTCGGCGAGGTCGGCCAGAACGCGGGCCCGACCCGCCTCGTGCAGCACCTCGTGGAGAAATCCGGGATAGGGGTGGAGCGTCAGACGTCCGGGCGCCGCCTCGCGCGCCCAGCGCGCGGCGCCCGCCGGCGCTGAGATCGGATCGTCGCCGCCCTGGAGGAGGAGCGTGGGGATCGGCAACCGGGACGCGCTTCGAGCGAGCGCTCCCCGCATCTTCGTAAACTCGAGGAAGAGCCGCGCGCTGATCTTGTAGTGGATGAGCGGGTCGTTCGCGTGGGCAAATATCATCTCGGGATCGCGCGAGAGCATCGAGGGAAGGATCATGTTGCCTTGGCTGAACCCCGGCCAGAAGCGCGCCGCGATCTGCGCCGCGCGGACCTTGAGCATGGACGGGCGGAGCACCAGGTCGAACGGAGGCGCCGAGAGGATCAGCGCTTTCAGGATGCCCGGATTTCGAAGCGCCCAATCGAGGGCGACGAAGCTGCCCAGGCTGTGACCGAGCAGCGCCATGCTCGCACCGCCCGGCTCCCGGGCCATCGCGGCCGTCCAGAGATCGAGCGCGATTCGGTACTCCTCCCAGGCGCCCACGTGCCCCCTCGCCCCGTACGACTTGCCGTGCCCGGGGAGGTCGATCGCCTCCACCGCGATCCGCCGCTCGGCGAGGTGGCGCGCCACGTGTTCGTAACGGGCTCCATGGTCGCCGAGGCCCGGGACGATCCCGAGGCGCCCTCGGGGTCCCTCCACGTCCCAACGGACGATTCGGATGGCGCCCTTGTTCGGCAATTCCAGGTGATATTCTGTCGGGGTCGGAGTCATGGGCTCGGGTGGTGTATGGGGAATGTTCGATCGTTCATGAGGGTGGCCACAATATAGTCGTTGTCCGGATTCCAGGAAAGGGTCCCTCCTCCCATTGCCCCGTGCTGGGGGTGGGACAGGGAACCTTTCGTGGTCCGGCCGCATCCAACTCTACTGCATGCCTTTGCCCGATCCGAACATCCACGGACTGGACGACGACGCGGAGTACCCGGCGCCGATCGATCCGCCCCCTCCCGAGACGCTGCTCGACGCCTACTCGCGCGCGGTGACGCGCGCGGTGGACCTCGTCGGACCGTCGGTCGTCGCCATCGAGGTGAAGGGCCCGGCGTCCGCCCGCCGGGCGCGACCGGGGCGGCCCCCACGGCCGGAAGGTGGTTCCGGATCGGGATTCGTCTTCACTCCCGACGGGTTCATCCTCACGAACAGCCACGTGGTTCACGGGGCGGAGTCGATCGCGGTGACCCTCGCGGACGGCGGCCGGCGTCGCGCGGATCTGATCGGCGACGATCCGGAGACGGACCTCGCGGTCGTCCGGATCGAGGCGCCCCACTTGGTGGCCGCCCGACTCGGCGATTCCCGGAGGATTCGCGTCGGCCAGTTGGTCGTGGCGATCGGGAACCCCTACGGATTTCAGGCCACGGTCACCGCGGGCGTGGTCAGCGCGCTGGGGCGGTCGCTTCGCGCCGCTTCGGGGCGTCTCATCGACAACGTCATCCAGACCGACGCGGCCCTGAACCCGGGCAACTCGGGCGGTCCGCTCGTGACCACGGACGGGGACGTGGTCGGGGTCAATTCCGCGATGATCCTGCCGGCCCAGGGAATCTGTTTTGCCATCGCCGCCAACACCGTGTCGTTCGTCGCCGCCCAACTGATGTCGCACGGGCGCGTCCGGCGGAGCCGGATCGGCATCGGCGGCGAGTCGATCCCGTTGTCGCGCCGCGTGGCGCGCTACCATCGTCTGACCGTCGAGAGCGGCGTCCGCGTCCTGAACGTTCAGGAGGGGAGCCCGGCCGCTCGCGCCGGCGTGGAGGCCGGCGATGTGATCGTGGCGTTCGGCGAGCACGTCATCGGCGACATCGACGACCTGCAGGCGGAGCTCACGGCTCAGGTGGCCGGCGTGTCGCGATCGCTGACCGTGTTACGGGGCGTCGAGCGACGAACGCTGGAGGTCGTGCCGGAGGAAGGGTAGAATCATCGATTCCTGTCACCGGCCCTTTGGCCGAGACGACCAATAGGGGGCTCCGTGACGCCAGACGCATCCTCGATTGCCGCACCTGAATCACCCGCGCCCGCGGGGGCGCGGCCGCCGCGCGGCCGCCCGGCCAGGCGCGCGGCGCTCGTCACCCTCGTCCTCTTGGCCGGCGCCACCCACGCGCTCTCCGCGCGCGCCGCGGAGCCGCGGCCCGGGGACATTCTGAAAATAACCGCCAACCCGGACAGCGCGCTCAAGCTCTCCCTCGCCTCCATCGAGGGGAGCCCGCTCTCGCTCGGCCAGGCGGTGGAGGCGGCCCTCAAGCAGGCCACCTCCGTGCGGGACGCTGAAGCCGCGTTCCGTGCCGCGCGCGGCGCCAATCGGCGGGAGAGCGGGGTCTTCGATCCCGAGCTCTTCGCCTCGACGAATCATCGCCACGAGGACCAGCCCGCGGCACCGCTCTTCTCGCGCGCGACCGTGCTCCACAACAAGGAGACGACCACGAGCGGCGGCGCCCGCGTGACGCTCCCCTTCGGCACCAAGCTCTCGCTCTCGCTCGACGCCGTCCGGTTCGAGAGCGACTCGGCCTTCACCGCGCTGTCGCCGCAATACGACGCCACCGGCACGCTCTCGCTCCGCCAGCCTCTTCTCAAGGGGTTCGGCCCCGGCGCGTGGGGGGAGCGCTCGGCGACCGGCCGCGAATACGACGCGGCGCGCGCCCGCTACGAGGACGCGGTCCTTGCCGTACGGTCCGAAGTGGAGCGGACCTACTGGGACCTCTACGCGGCCGAACGGGACCTGGCGGTTTCGCGGCTGATCCGCGATCAGGCCACAGCACTCCTCTCCCAGGCGGAGTTTCGTAACCAGGCCGGGCTCGTCGGTCCGAACCAGGTCGCGAACGCGCGCGTCTTCGTCGCGGAACAGGAGCAGACCCTGCTCGACCGCGAGGAGTCGCTGGACAAGATCTCGGACCAGGTCGCCTCGTTGATGGGCGCCCGGCCGCCGGGCGGATCATCGCGGTATCGCCCCACCGACGAGCCGCCGGGGGAATTCCCGGTGCCGGACCAGGACTCGCTCGTGGCGCGCGCCATGGCCAAGAACAACGGGCTTCGCGCGGCCGAGCACGACCTCGCCGCAGCGCGGGCGCGCCACGTCGGCGCCCGATGGAACGCGTACCCGCAGCTCGACCTCATCGGCACACTGGGTGGGAAGGGCCTGGCGGGCACGCCGCGCGACTCTAGCTTTTTCGGCGCCGGGTTCGGCCCCATGACGGCCCTTCCGACCTCCGATTTCGGGGACGCCTACGCGCAGACTCGCGATCGGAAGTACCCGACCTGGAGCGCCGGGCTCGAGGTGACGATCCCGCTTGGATTCCGGCAAGGAGCCGGCGAGCGCGACCGCCTCCGCGCGGAGGCCGATCGCTCGGAGCAGCAGATGATCGCCGCGCGGCGCTCGCTCGAGGAGCGCGTTCGCGCGGGACACCGGGAGTTGACGAACGCGACCAAGCGCCTCAGCGCGGCGCGCCTCGGCGTCGACGCGTCGATCGAGCAGGTGCGCATCGGCGTCATCGAATACCAGAACGGCCGCACGACCGCGTTCGAGCTGGTCCGGCTCGGCGCCGACCTGGCGTCCGCACAGCAACGATACTCGCAGGCCCTCGTCCGCACCGCCAAGGCGGTCGCGGAGCTGCGCCTGCTCACGTCCGGCGACTACCCGGGCACGACCGGAGGGAACGGCAACCAATGATCCGAACGAATTTCGAGGCTCGCCGCCTCGCTCACGCGGGCGTCGCTCTCCTTCTCGCCATGACGACGGCGCTGGGCTGTCAGAAGGGCGGCATGGGAGGGTTCACCCCGCCGCCGATGCCCGCCGAGGTCGCGGAGGTCACGCAGGGCCGCGTCTCGGACCGCTTCGAGGCGGTCGGCACGATCGAGGCCGGCGAGGCCGTCACGGTCGTCTCCGAAATCGACGCCACCGTCGAGAGCCTTCCGTTCCAAGAGGGACGAGCGATCGAGCGCGGAGGGGTGATCGCGCAGCTCGACGACGATCAGCTTCGCGCGGAGATGGAACGCGCCGAGGCGCTTCGGGATCAGAACCGCTCCACGTACGACCGGGTGCGTGCGGTGGTGGAGCAGAAGGCGGGCGCTCCCCAAGACTTGGACGACGCCGCGGCGGCGCTCAAGGTGGCGGAGGCGAATCTGTCGCTCGCGAAGACGCGCCTCGCCAAGGCGCGCATCCTGGCTCCGTTCGCGGGGATCCTGGGCGCGAAGCGGGTGAGCCCGGGCGCGTATCTCCGCACGGGCGACGTCATCACCGAGCTCGCGAAGATCGACGAGATCAAGGTGACGTTCTCGGCGGCAGAGCGCTACCTCGGTCAGCTGAAGCGCGGCGCGACCGTCGCGGTTTCGACCACGGCGTATCCCGGATACGAGCTGACCGGCCGGATCGACGTCATCGACCCCGTGCTGGACGCCGCCACGAGGAGCAGCAAGGTCATCGCCCGCGTCCGAAACCCGGGCGGCAAGTTCCGGCCCGGCATGTCGGCGAACGTGTCGGTCGTGCTGAGCCAGCGGGACAAGGCGATCACCGTCCCGAGCGAGGCCGTCTTCTCGGAGGGAGGGCAGAACTTCGTCTTCGTCGTGAAGCCCGACAGCAGCGTCACCCGGAGCGCGCTCACGCTCGGGACCCGCCTCTCCGACGTGGTCGAGGTGCTGACCGGCCTGAAGGCGGGACAGCGGGTCGTGCGTGCCGGCCACCAGAAGCTCTTCGAGGGCGCCAAGGTGATCCCGGTCCAATCCGGCGCGGGCGGCCCCGGCGCTCCGGAGGCGGCGAAGAGCGGGGGCGCTTCATGAAGCTGAGCGAACTCTCGATCCAGCGTCCCGTCTTCGCGACGGTCATGAGCCTCGCGATCATCCTCTTCGGGGTGATCTCGTTCTCGCGGCTTCCCGTGCGCGAGTACCCGGACATCGACCCGCCCATCGTTTCGGTCCAGACGTTCTACCGGGGCGCGAGCCCCAGCGTCGTCGAGACCGAGATCACGGACGTCATCGAGGAGCAGCTCGCGACGCTGGAGGGGATCAAGACGCTCACGTCCTCGAGCCGCGAGCAGGGCTCGGTGATCACGATCGAATTCGAGCTGGCCCGGAACATCGAGGAGGCCACGAACGACGTGCGCGACCGCGTGTCGCGCGTCCGCGGCACGCTTCCGCGCGAAGCGGATGACCCGATCGTCGAGAAGGTGGACACGAACGCGCAGCCGATCGTCTGGCTCGCGCTGTCGAGCGAGCGCCACTCGAACCTCGAGCTCTCCGACGTGGCGGATCGCGTGCTGAAAGAGCGGCTCCAGCGCCTCCCCGGCATCGGAAACGTGTTCATCGGCGGCGAGCGACGGTACGCGATGCGCGTGTGGCTGGACCCCGCGCGCATGGCCGCGCACGGGCTCACGACGCAGGACGTGGAGAACGGGATCCGCGCGGGGAACGCCGAAATTCCCGCCGGACGGGTCGAAGGCGAAGAGCGCGAGTTCTCGGTGCGCACCCGCGGCGACCTGTCCACGGCGGAGGAATTCGGCGCGATCATCGTGAAGCAGCAGGGGACCGAGCGCGTCCGGTTGGACGACGTCGCCGAGGTCTCGGTGGGCGCCGAGGACGAACGCACCGAAATCCGATGGAACGGCCGCCCCGCGGTCGGGCTCGGAATCGTCAAGCAATCGAAGGCGAGCACGATCGAGGTCGCGGACGCCGCGCGGAACGCGCTCGCGCAACTCGGCGCCGGCCTCCCCGAGGGGATGAAGCTGGACGTCGCGTACGACTCGTCGACCTTCATCAAGGACTCGATCAAGGAGGTCACGAACACCATCTTCGTCGCGATGGGGCTCGTGATCCTCGTCATCCTCCTCTTCCTGAAGAGCTTCCGGGCCACGATCATTCCGGCGATCGCGATCCCGATCTCGATCATCGGAACGTTCGCGGTGGTCTTCGCCCTCGGCTACACGATCAACATCCTCACGCTCCTCGCCCTGGTGCTCGCGATCGGGCTGGTGGTGGACGACGCCATCGTCGTGCTCGAAAACGTCTACCGGCACATGGAGATGGGGAAGAGCCGGTTCCAGGCCGCGCTCGACGGCTCGAACGAGATCGGCTTCGCCGTCCTCGCGACGACCATCGCGCTCGTCGCGGTGTTCGTGCCGGTCTCCTTCCTCCAGGGCAACGTCGGCCGCCTCTTCAGCGAGTTCGGCATCTCGGTGGCGGTGGCGGTGCTCATCTCGGGATTCGTCGCCTTGACGCTCACCCCCATGCTCTGTTCGCGGATGCTCCGTCCGCTCCACGGCGAGGGCCAGGGGGGCCTCTCCCAGTCGATCGACCGCTTCTTCGACGCCGTGAACGCCTCGTACGATGGCGCGCTCCGCTGGTTCCTTCGCCATCGCGGCGTCGCGCTCGGCGTGGCGGCGCTCCTCATCCTGGTCATCGGCGGGCTCTTCTTCCTTCTGCCGAGCGAGCTCGTGCCGACGGAGGATCGCGGCGTCGGATTCGGCATCGTGATCGCTCCCGAGGGCTCGACGCTGGAATACACCGACCGCTACATGCGGGACATCGAGAAGATCCTCCTCCCGCTGCCCGAGCGGGCGGGCCTCTTTACCGCCACGGGCCTCGGCTTCGGCGGGCCGGGACGCGTCACGAACGGGTTCCTCTTTCTGGGCCTGAAGCCCCGCAGCGAGCGCCACAAGTCGCAGCAGCAGCTGGTGCAGGAGCTCTTCCCGCAGCTCATCTCGATTCCCGGGGTGCTGGCGTTCGTCATCAATCCGCCCAGCCTGGGCGGCAGCTTTTCCTCGACGCCGGTCGACTACGTGCTCCAGGCGGAGAGCTACGAGGAATTGCAGCAGGCGGTCGGGGCAATGATGGGAGAGGCCGGGAAGCTCGGGTATCTGCTCAACCTGGACACCGACCTCCGCCTCAACAAACCACAGCTCGACCTCACGATCGATCGCGAGCGCGCCGCCCAGCTCGGCGTCTCGGTGACGGACATCGGCACGACGCTCGAGACCTTCCTGGGCGGGCGGGCGGTCTCCGAGTTCAAGCGCGGCACGAAGCAATATGACGTGATCGCGCAGGTGAAGGCGCGGGACCGCGCGACCCCCGACGCGATCGGCGACATCTACGTCCGGGGCACGGGCGGCCTGGTGCAGCTCGCGAACGTGGTCAAGGTGAACGAGACGGTGGCGCCGAAGGAGCTGAACCACTACAACCGCGTCCGGTCCGCGACCCTGACGGCGAACCTTCCGCCGGGGCTGCCGCTGGGGGTCGCGCTCGACGCGCTCGACAAGATCGCGAAGGAGAAGCTGCCGGCGGGCGTCAAGCACGAGCTGGCGGGCCAATCGCGCGAGTTCCGTGAGTCGAGCACCAGCCTCTACTTCCTGTTCCTCCTGGCGGTCGTGTTCATCTACCTCGTGCTCTCCGCTCAGTTCGAGAGCTTCATCCATCCGCTGACCATCCTGCTCGCGGTGCCGCTCGCGGTGGCGGGTGCCCTGATCTCGCTCTTCGTCTTCCGCCAGAGCCTCAACATCTACTCCCAGATCGGCCTCATCATGCTGATCGGGCTGGTCACCAAGAACTCGATCCTGATCGTGGAGTACGCGAACCAGCTTCGCGCTCGGGGAAGGTCCATCCTGGACGCGGTGGCCGAGGCGGCGAACATCCGGCTTCGCCCGATCTTGATGACGTCGTTCGCCACGATCTTCGGCATTCTCCCGATCGCGATCGGGCTCGGAGCGGGCGCCGAAGCGCGCCGCCCGCTCGGGATCGCCGTGGTCGGCGGGATGCTGTTCTCGACCTTCCTCACCCTGGTGCTGGTCCCGGTCGTCTACACCTTCCTGGCGCGATTCACCAAGGTGGTGGCGGCTCCCGGCGAGGCCGAGCCGGTCGCGGGCGGGCACCCGAGCGCCGGTCCGGGCCGCCCGGAACCCGTTCCAGCCATGGCGTCGCGGGGCCATGCCGAGTGACCGACCGCCGGGGACAAATCCCTTGCGGCATCGTCGCTTCGGCGACATAATCGGTAGCCGTATCCGCGAGGCACCCCCTTCGGAGGAGGCGAATGGACGTCGCGAAGGAACACCACTCCCACGACCCGGCACCCAGCAAGTGGCCGATCATCACCGCTTTCGGCGCGGGCCTCATCCCCGTCGGCCTGGTGGCGAACGCCCACGGCGTGAAGGAGGGAATCCCGATCATCCTCGCGGGGCTCCTCGTGACGATTCTCGGATCGGGACGGTGGTGGGGCGAGCTTCTCCGCGACAAGTTCGCCGGGCGGGACCTGCTGGACGCCGACTCGCGGCTGAAGACCGCGATGATTCTCTTTATCGGATCCGAGGCGGCGATCTTCGCCTCCTTCTTCGCGGCCCTCATCTACTCGCGCGTCCATGCCGCGACGTGGCCGCCGGCGGGCATGCCGCACTTCGAGCTGCTCCTTCCCGCGGTGAACACGGCGGTCCTCCTCGGGTCCTCGGTCACGTGCCACCTGGCCCACGTCGCGCTGGAAAAGGGACGGCGGGAAGGCGTGGTCGCGGCGCTGCTCATGACGATCTTTCTCGGAGCGGTCTTCCTCTGCGGCCAGGCCTACGAGTACGGCGTGCTGAACGGGGAGACCTTCACGATCAAGAGCGGGATCTTCGGCACGACGTTCTTCATGCTGACCGGGTTCCACGGCCTGCACGTGCTCCTCGGAATCGTCTTCCTGAACGTGGTCTACGGCGCGGTGATGCGCGGACGGATCACGCACGAACAGCAGTTCCCGCTCATGGCGGCGTCGTGGTACTGGCACTTCGTCGACGTCGTCTGGCTGTTCGTCTTCTCGATCGTCTACCTGTGGAAGTAGCCATGACCCTTCGAACGGCACACGGTCCTCGTGGAAACGGCGCCCGGCGCCTCGCCGGTCTCGTCGCCTTGGCGTCGATCGCCACGTCGCTCCTCCTGTCCGCCGCGGGATGCGACGAGCTCCAGACGAAGTTCTCGGGGAAGAAGGACCAGGGCCCGCAGCTCACCGCCCTCCGAAAGTCGATCGCGGACTATCGCGCCCGGTTCATGACGGCGGCCAGCGGCTCGGAGACCGGAGACGTGGGCCCGCTCATCCAGGAAGGCAATCGACTCCTCGATTCGGTCGAGAAGCAGGCCGCGCTGATGAGCTTCATGGACGGACAGGCCGTCAAGATCGACGTCGCTTCCGGCCGGACGATCCTGACCGCGGCGCGCGGATTCGTCGACTCGAACGACATGGACGGCGTTCGGAGCCACCGCGAGCGACTGGACGGCGTCCTCTTCGACATCGACAGCATCCTGGCGCGCGCCGCCATGATGACCGACAACCCGCCGCCGGCCGGCTCCTAGCCGTTCTCGGGAACGGCGCTTGGCGCGCCCGCCCGGCCCCCATCGCCATGACGGAATCCGACCCCGCAGCCGAGCTCGTTCGCGAAGGCGAGGAATCGCTCGACGAGGGCGATTTCGAGCGCGCTCTCGAGTGCTTCGAGGAGGCGCTCCGCGTGGATCCCGAGCACTACGGCGCCACCCTCGACCGCGCCGAGACGCTCCATCTGATGTGGCGGACGAAGGAGGCGCTCGAGTCGGCGCTCGACGCCGCGCCCCCGCCGGACGAGGAGGACGACCCGGACCGCGTCGACCTCGAGGGACGGATCCGGGAATCGGCGGGCGACTTCGAGGGCGCGGACGCGCTCTTCGCCGAGGCGCACGAACTGGATCCCGAGGAGTTCCCGCTCCCGGTCCGCACGACCACGGACGACTTCCGCTCGATCCTCGACAAGGTGCTCGAATCGCTGCCCGAAGCGATCCGGAGCGCCCTGGTCGAGGTGCCGGTGATCGTCGAGCCCAAGCCCACCATCGCGCTCGCCGACCGCGCGCCGGAGATCACGCCCGAGGTTCTGGGGCTCTTCGTCGGGAACACGGTCGGGGAGAAATTCCAGACGTCGGGGGGTTACCCGGACGTGGTGTTCCTCTTCCAGCGAAACCTCGAGCGGGCCGGCCGGAGCCGGGCCGAGGTGGCGAAGGAGATCAAGATCACGCTCCTCCACGAATACGGACACTATCTCGGATTCGACGAAGAAGAGCTGGAGCACCTGGGACTGGCGTAGCGCCGAGGCGAAGGATGCGACGAATTCGAATTGCGGTGATCGGAGCCGGGCCGACGGGCCTCGAGGCCGCGTTGGAGGCGACCCGGCGGGGCCACGAGGTCGTCGTGTACGAGGCGGGCCGGATCGGCGAGCACCTGCGACGCTTCGAGTGGGTGCGACTCTTCACTCCGTTCGGGATGAACTCGAGCGCCGCCGGGCGCTCGCGCCTTCGCGCGACGGGCGCCGGCCTCCCCTCGGAGGAGGCGATCGTCACCGCGGGCGAGCTGGCGAGCCGCTACCTCGAGCCGCTCGCGCGCCTACCGGAGCTCGAGGGTCGCGTTCGCGAGGGGACGCGCGTCACGGCGATCGGACGCGAGGGGCTTTCGAAGGGCGACGGCATCGTCGCCGCCGGAGATCGGTCGCGCGTCGGACGGCCGTTCCTCCTTCGCGTCGCGGAGAAGGCCGGCGCGGAGCGCTTCGAGCGAGCCGACGTGGCGATCGACGCGAGCGGCGTCTACGGCACGCCCCGCGCCACGGGTCCGGGCGGCCTGCCCGCCCTCGGAGAGGAGTCGCTCGGCGACCGCATCGAGCGCCACCTGCCCGAGCGGAATCGCGCGGGCCGCGCCCGACGCGCCGGCCAGCGCCTCCTCCTCGTCGGGGACGGGCACTCCGCGGCGACCGCGCTGCTCGACTTTCAAGCGATGGCCGGCGAAGGGGCGGCCGCCGCGGTGACGTGGGTGCATCGCGCCCGGACCCCGGGGGCCGATCCCTTCCGCGCCGTCGACGGAGACTCGCTACCGGAGCGCCGTGCCCTCACCGACCGGGCGAACGCGATCGCGCGCGAGGCTCCCTGGCTCTCGCGGCATCCCGGCGCCCTCATCGAGTCGTACGAGTCGCGAGGTGCGGAGATCCGGGTGACGCTTCGCGGCGAGACCGGGAGCGCATCCGTCCACGACGTCGACCGCGTGCTCGCGCTGGCCGGCTATCGGCCCGACACGTCCCTCGCGCGCGAGCTTCAGATTCATCACTGCTACGCGTCGGAGGGCCCGATGGCCCTGGCGACGGCCCTCCTGACCGCCCGCCTGGCGTCCCCGGGCGCGGCGGGTGATTGTCTGTCCCAGACGACCCACGGCGCCGAGACGCTCCGCACGCCCGAGCCGGGGTACTTCCTTCTCGGCGCGAAGTCGTACGGCCGGAACTCGGATTTCATCCTCGCCGTCGGGCACCGGCAAGTGGGGGAAGTCTTCGCGCTCGTCGAGGCGGACGCGGCGGCGACCGCCGCCGTCTAGGCACGGATTCCCGGTTGCGCCCTCCCCCCCGGGGCGTACAATGAAACTTGATTTCGTCGTGTCGCGCCCTGCTCGGCCAGTCCCGGGCAGGGCGCCGTTCCGCGAACGAGGGGGTATCCCGAATGAGTCTCGTGATGGAACAGGTTCACAATCCCTTCCAGATCGCCCAGCACCAGTTCGACCTCGCCGCGGACGCGCTCCGTCTCGAGGAGGGCATCCGGAAAAAGCTCCGCGTCCCGCGCCGCTGTCTCACCGTCTCCGTGCCCTTCGAGCGCGACGACGGCTCGTGGATGGTCGTCACCGGTCATCGCGTGCAGCACGACGTCTCCCGGGGTCCCGCGAAGGGCGGGATCCGATACCACCAGAACGTGACCCTCGACGAGGTGAAGGCGCTGGCCGCCTGGATGACCTGGAAGTGCGGCGTCGTCGACCTTCCGTACGGCGGCGCGAAGGGCGGCATCGAGGTCGACCCGAAGCAGCTGTCGCTCCACGAACTGGAGCGCATGACCCGGCGGTACACGAACGAGATCTCGATCATCATCGGCCCGGAGAAGGACATTCCGGCGCCGGACGTCTA
>Ga0075423_10003591_pt1 | contig 14308 bp, 17 predicted proteins | sample SoiMethybrSBSTD2_FD_80114 | JGI IMG/M metagenome (GOLD analysis project Ga0075423, IMG submission 80114) | Bulk soil microbial communities from a Populus tree surrounding site in Tennessee, USA - Soil MetaG P. TD hybrid SBSTD2 | ecosystem: Environmental > Terrestrial > Soil > Tree plantation...
CGATTACAGGTGGCGGCTGTGCCGCCCCATCCTTCGCCCAGGATCGCAGGCGAAGGATGCCCGCCGTAGCGCCGAAGGCGCGAAGGGGGGTGCCGACGATTTCGACGCGCCGGCCGCCGCGACCGCGCGGACGCGCGTGTCGACCAGAGACACGATCGGCGAGGACGATCAACAGGACGTACTGTTCGAGCCCGTCTCGCCATCGAGCCGTCTGCTCGGCATCGTCGTGCATCGGTTGTTCGAACGTGCCGGCTCGGTCGACAGCTCTGCTGATCTCAATGTGGGGGGTGCCCGTATCCGGGAACACATCGACGACCTGTGCCGGGGCAGTCTCCAACTCGCCGATGGCGCGCTTCCACCAGATCCCGACGCGTTTGCACGTGCCGTCGAGGACGTGTGGCGGCGCGGATGCGCGCGCGACGACGTGAGAGAGGCGCTCGCAGGACGCGCCCGATTCTATGAAGTGCCATTCTCGATGGCGGAGGGCTCGCACGTCGTGCGGGGCAGCATCGACTGCGTGGTGGAGAAGGACGACGGTTCGTTACTGGTCGTGGAGTTGAAGACGGGCCGTCCTCGTGACGCGCACCGCCGCCAGCTGGACCACTACGTCCGTGCCGCGCGTGCCCTTTACGACCCGGCAAAGGTATCCGGGCTCCTCCTCTATTTATGAAAGGCGTCCCGCCTTCGCGCTGCGCGCTACGGCGAGGCAGGCTGTGATCACACATCTGTGAGCGGCGACGAATCTGGTATGTCGCCGTGTCGCCACTAGTTGCCCTGACTGCGCGGAACGGGTCAGCCTGGTCGCCGCCGGTGCAACGGACCTTCGCCCTCCCTAACCCCCGCGATCAGAGCCGCTTCGAGCGCGCCTGCCGGGCTGGGCTGCCCCTGGCCAAGGGAAGCTGCCGCGACTTGTCCACTCCAGATGTCAAATCGCGGCTCCGCCACGGTTGCGCCAGGGCTGGACAATAACTGCAGGCGGTCCAGCATTTTCTAGGGCGCGGGGAACCAATGCGGCCGTACCTCGGTCTAACTGATTACTCGGCACCTGGATTGCAGTGAGTCGAGGCGACGGGAGGTGCGGTATGGCAGTTCCTGCGGGGGCGCTGAGTTACGTAAGACCAACGGCGACCATCTTCGAGCTCGAAGCACTCGAAGGTCTGCCGTGCGGGTGCGTGGCGGCGGCCTATCGCGCGCGGCCATGGGACGTGGCGGTCGTCTCGCTCGAGGCGAAGGGACCGTACTGCATTCTCAACGGGCACACCAACGGCCAGATTCTTCGGCTGGGCGATCCGGCGGAGTTCGACGACGACGAGGAGACCGACGAATAGACCCGCGTTCCCGGCTGCAGCCTTCCTTTCGACCGCATTCGACTTCTTCCGCAATTGAAATAATTCCTCGATCGGCCGGGACCCGCGCACGGCGCGGGCCCGGCCGCTCATCGGGCGTCCGCGATCGCGGATTTCCCGCAAGATCTTGATTGCGTACGCGAAATGGCTTCCCGTAGAATTCGAAGGTTTGCGATCGGAAACAAGAGGAGTGCCACCTAGATGCCGCTGACGTGTCCGAACTGCGGGAACGACCGGAACTTCCTGGTCAAGACCCTGCAGATGCATGTGGTGCAGTTGCGCGACGATTCCCGCGTCGAAGCCAGTGAAGAAGGGCGTCCGGCCGTTATCGAAGTGCTGTGCGATGAGTGCGAGAAGGAGCTGAATTTTGCGGACTTCGACGAGCAGGTCCGCAACGAGCTGCTTTTGACCCTCGGCGCCCGCTGACCCCCGGCTACTCCTCCCCGGTCTCCGCCTCCTCGAAATAGTCGCATTCCGGGCAGATCCACTCGCGCGTCACCCGTGCGGCGGACTCCGCGCCGCCTGGAATGGCGTCCCGGATCTCCCGGACACTGAGCCGCATCGCCTCTCCGCAGAGCGGGCATTCCTTCATCGCCGGATTGTAGCAACCCCCGGCTTTCGCCTGTGCGCCGGGGCCGCGGCGGCGCGCATTTCGCGTTATTGACTTCGCCCTGGAAGGGCGGCACTCTTTCTGCAGGATTCCGACCGGCCGTTTTATGCGCGATTACTACGAGGTGCTGGGCGTCTCTCCGGACGCCGGCGCCGACGAAATCAAGCGGGCCTACCGGCAGCTCGCGCGCCGCTATCACCCCGACATCTCCGGGGACGAGCGTGGCGCCGCGTTCCGGGAACTGGCCTGCGCGTACGACGTGCTCCGCGATCCGACGCGGCGGCGGGCGTACGACGCCAGCCTGTTCACCGAGGGGGCGGGCGGGGGCGGCTGGTTCGCCGACGAGATCGCCATCGATTTCCCGTCGGTCTCGAGCGTCCTCGATCGCATGCGCGACGCGTTCTTCACGGCGGAGCCGCCGGTCACGCTGTCGGCGGAGATGGTGCTCACGCCGCGCGAGGCGTTCGACGGCGTCACGGTGCCCTTCGACGTGCCCTTGCGCCGGACGTGCGGGCGCTGCGGCGGCCGCGGAGAAGTCTGGACCGAGTGGTGCGCGGCCTGCGGCGGGCTCGGCGAGGTCGCGGCCAGCCACCCGGTGCGCGTGCTGGTGCCGCCGCGGGTCCGCGAGGGCGCGACGTTCCGCTTCAGCGTGACACCCCCCGGCTCGCCCTCGACTGTCGTCGAGGTCCGCATCAGCATCCGCTGATCGACGGAGCGGTGTCGTCCCATCTGCATCTCCTGTGGGTTCTCCAGCGCGTGTGGGGCGCGATCGGCGTCCTGCTCGGCGCGTCGACGCTGATGCTCGCGGCCGGCGCGGCCGCGATCGGGTGGACCACCCAGGGCGATGAGGTCGCCGCGGGGGTCACGGCGGCCGCCTTTCTGATCTGCGCCGTGCTCCTGCTCGCGGCTGGAGGCGCGAACGCGTGGGCCGGCAACGCGCTCAAGCGCCGCCAGCCCAATGGCCGCCTGGCCACGCTGGCGCTGGCCGTGCCCAATCTGTTCATCCTGCCCTTCGGCACGGCCCTCGGCATCTACGCGTTCTGGGTCCTGCTGCACAACGACGCGCGCAAGAAGTTCGAGGGAGGGACGCTTCACTGATGGGAGAGGCGGCGCCCCCCGACCTGGGTACGACGGTGTGGGGACTCGATGCGAACGTGGCCGCGGCCCTCGCGTACGCGATCGGCTGGGTGTCCGGCGCCGTCTTCCTGCTGTTCGAGCCGAACAAGTTCGTGCGGTTCCATGCGCTGCAGTCCACGATCGCCTTCGGCGGCCTGTCGCTCGCGTGGATGATCGCGCTGTCGCTCGGTCCGCCGGGGTGGATTCTGGCCATCTTCGTCATCCCGCCGGTCTCCGCGGTGCTCTGGCTCCTCCTCATGTACAAGGCCTATCACGGCGAGCGGTTCAAGGTGCCGGTCGCAGGCGACATGGCGGAGCAGCGGGTGTAAGCACGTCAACTCTCAAGCTCCAACTCCCAACTCCCAAGGGAAACCGGCCGAGCAATGGGGGTGAACTCTGGGGAGTAATGCACCTTGGCAGTTGGAAGTTGGGAGTTGGGAGTTGACGTTCTGCGAGCGATGCTACCCCGCTGATACAATCACCCCTGGTAGTCATGAGCACTTCCGTTAGCGAAGCCGCCGTCCTCGACGCGCTCAAGAGCGTGCGCGATCCCGATCTGCACCGCGATATCGTGGCGCTGAAGTTCGTGAAGAACCTGCGCATCGTCGCGGGCCGCGTCGCGTTCACGATCGAGCTCACCACGCCCGCCTGTCCGGTGAAGGACCAGATGCGCGACCAGGCCAGGGCGGTCGTGCTGGCGCTGCCGGGGGTGACCGGTGTGGACGTGGAGATGACGGCACAGGTCCGTACCACGAACGCCGCGGAGATGGGCAAGATGCCGGTCGAAGGCGTCAAGAACATCATCGCGGTCGGCGCCGGCAAGGGCGGCGTCGGCAAGACGACCGTCGCGGTCAACCTCGCCATCGCGCTGAGCCAGTGCGGCGGCCGCGTCGCGATGATCGACGGCGACATCTACGGGCCGAACGTCCCGATCATGCTCGGGATCCACACGCAGCTGACCACGGACGGCAAGAAAATCGTGCCGGCCGAGCAGTACGGCATCCAGCTGGTCTCGATGGCGTTCCTGACCGCCGACGATTCGCCGGTGATCTGGCGCGGCCCGATGCTGCACGGCGTCATCCAGCAGTTTTTCAGGGAAGTGCGCTGGCGCGACATCGACTACCTGGTCGTCGACATGCCGCCGGGGACCGGAGACGTCGCGCTCAGCCTCAGTCAAAGCGTGCCGGTGGCCGGCAGCGTGGTGGTCACCACTCCGCAGACGGTGTCGATTGCCGACACGCGCCGCGCCATCCGGATGTATCAGAAGCTGAACGTGCCGACGCTGGGCCTGGTGGAGAACATGAGCCACTTCGTGTGCCCGACCTGCCGGCACGAATCGGACATCTTCGGCAGGGGCGGCGGCGAGGCGCTCGCCACCGAGCTCGCCGTGCCCTTCCTCGGCCGCGTGCCGATCTACGAGCCGATCCGCGTCGGCGGCGACACCGGCGTCCCGATCGTGGTCGGCGAGCCGGATTCTCCGGCAGCGCAGGCGTTCCGCGCGGCGGCGGAGCGGCTGGCTGCGCAACTCTCGATCGCGGCGTACGCAAAGAAACCCATCCCGCTGACGCCGGTGGTGTAGCGTCCGGTTTGCCGGACGGCGCCGATTGCCAGGAAAGCACAACACAGATGCTGAAGACGATTGCCGCAACCCTTTCGGGACTCCTGTTTGCCGCCGCGACCTTCACCGCGCAGGCGCCGGCCAGGCCCTCGACCGATGCTCTCCGCGCGATGCTGAAGACCTATCTCGAGGTGCACGCCCTGCTCGCGCAGGACAAGTTCGCCGACCTGAAGGGTCCCGCGGGCACGCTGGCGTCGCAGGCCGTGGCGCTCGGCAAGGAGGGGGGCGAGCTCGCGAAGTGGGCGAGCGCGCTGGCGTCCGCGAAGAACATCGGCGCCGCCCGCGACGCGTTCGGCCAGTTGAGCGAGACGCTGATCGAGAAGGTGAAGGCCGACGGCACGATCGATCTCGCGTCCGATCTCAAGGTTGGCTACTGTCCGATGATCCACAGGTCGTGGCTGCAGCGCGAAGACCAGGTGCGGAATCCCTACTACGGCGCCGCCATGTCGACCTGCGGGTACGTCAAGCCGGCGAACAGTTACTCGAAGCCCGCGAAGTAATGAACATCCCCTTCGTGCGCCACCGGCTCGGCAACGGGCTCGACGTCCTCATCCATGCGGACCGCAACTGTCCGATCGTGGCGGTCAACGTGTGGTATCACGTCGGGTCGAAGAACGAACGGCCCGGACGCACCGGCTTCGCGCATCTCTTCGAGCACCTCATGTTCGAGGGCTCGGAGCACTACGATCGCGGATACTTCCATCCCCTGCAGGAGGCCGGCGCGCTCCTGAACGGCTCGACCAACGCCGATCGCACCAACTACTGGGAAGTCGTGCCGTCGAACGCGCTGGAGCTCGCGCTGTGGATGGAATCGGATCGCATGGGCTATCTGCTGCCCGCGCTCACCGACGCCAAGTTCGAGAACCAGCGCGACGTGGTGCTGAACGAGCGCCGCCAGCAGTACGAGAACCGTCCCTACGGGCTTGCCGGCATGGCGATCGTGGCGGCGCTCTATCCGCCCGATCACCCCTATCACTGGCTGACGATCGGCGCCGCCGAGGACATCAGCGCCGCGAAGATCGAGGACGCGCGCGAGTTCTTCCGGACCTACTATCGGCCGTCGAACGCCTCGCTGTCGATTGCCGGCGACGTCCAGCCAGACGAGGCGCTGCGGCTCGCCGAGGATCACTTCGGCGGCCTCGACGCCGGCGACCCGCTGCCGCCGTTCGCGGTCCCCCCGCCGCCCGGTCGGGTCGAGGAGACGCGTCTGGTGCTCGAGGATCGCGTCGAGCTGCCCCGCCTCTATATGGCCTGGCACTCGCCCGCGTTATTCGCCCCGGGGGATGCCGAGCTCGATCTGGTCGCCGAGGTGCTGGCGAGCGGGAAGACGTCGAGGCTCTATCGCACGCTCGTCTTCGAGCAGCGGCTCGCCACCGAGGTGGCCGCCTCCCAGAACTCGCGTGAGATCGGCAGCTTTTTCCAGATCGTCGCCACCGCCGCGCCCGGCCGGACGCTCGTCGAGCTGGAGCACGCCATCGCCACCGAGATTGCGGCGTTCATCCAGTCGGGGCCGACCCCGATCGAGATGGAGCGATGCCGCGCCCAGGCCGAGGCGCAGTTCGTCTACCGGCTGCAGACCGTCGGCGGGTTCGGCGGCAAGGGCGATCAGCTCAACGCCTACAACGTCTTCCTGGGACAGCCGGATTACTTCGATCGCGATCTGGCCCGCTACCGCAATGCGAGCGCCGCGGCGCTGCAGCAGGCGGCCGCGGACTGCCTGCATCCGGAGGCTCGTGTGATGCTGAGCGTCGTGCCGCAGGGGCGGACCGCGGTGGCGCTCGCCGATGCGGCGCCCGCGGTGGTGGCCTGATGCCGGTCGATCGCTCCAGGCTTCCCTCGCCGGGGCCGCCCCTCAGCTTCAACTTTCCGGAGATGCGCCGGGCCACGCTCGACAACGGCCTCCGCATCTGGACCATCGAGCATCACGAAGTGCCGCTGATCACCTGCTTCGTGCTGATGCCGGTCGGCTCATCGCAGGATCCCGGGCATCAGCCCGGACTCGCCGCGATCACCGGCGACCTGCTCGACGAAGGCAGCGGCGACCTCGACGCGCTCGCCGTTCACGAAGCGCTCGGCCGCATCGGCGCGCACCTCGATACCGAAATCGGCGCCGACGCGACGCTGCTGGAGCTCACCACGCTCGAACAGTACGCGCCGCGGGCGCTCGAGCTGCTGTCGTCGATGGTGCGGACCCCGCGCCTGGATCAGCGCGACTTCGATCGCGTCCGCGAGCTGCGGCTCAACCGCCTGGTGCAGCTCCGCGATCTGCCGCCCGCGGTCGCCGACCGCGTGTTCACCCAGTTCCTCTACACCGATCATCCCTACGGCCATCTGCCGATCGGCACCGAGGAGGCGCTTCGATCGCTCATCGTCAGCGACATCGTCGCGTTCCACCGCCGGCTCTACACGCCCGCGCATGCGACCGTGATCGCCGTCGGCGACGCCTCGCACGATCGGCTCGCCGAGCTGGTGGCCGGCGCGTTTGGGGATTGGACCCCGGCACCGGATGCCGACCCGCCGCTCCTGAACGTCGCAGCCCTCGCGGTCCCGCCGCTCGACGGCGGCCGCGTCGTCACGGTGCATCGGCCGGGAGCCGCGCAATCGGAGCTGCGGATGGGCCACATCGGCCTGCCCCGCAGCACGCCGGACTATCACGCCCTGCTCGTGCTCAACATGATCCTCGGCGGTCAGTTCGTCAGCCGCATCAACATGAACCTGCGCGAGGAGAAGGGCTACACCTACGGCGCCCGTACGAGCTTCGAGTTCCGCAAGGGGCCCGGGCCCTTCGTGTTCCAGACCAGCGTGCAGTCGGACGTGACCGCTGACGCCCTCAAGGAGGTCATCGGCGAGATCGAGGCGATTCGCGGCGAGCGGCCGGTAACCGCCGGTGAGCTCGAGCTCGGCCGGGCGGCCCTGACGCGCGGGTATCCCCGCAACTTCGAGACGGCGGAGCAACTGGGCCGCGCCGCGGTTCAGCTTGCCCTGTACGGCCTGCCCGACAATTACTTCACGACCTTCGTGCCGCGAGTGCTGTCGGTGGACGAGGCCGAGGTGACCCGCGTCGCGCAGGACCATCTCGACCCGGCCCGGCTGCTCACGGTCATGGTCGGCGACTGCGAGAAAGTCGCTCCGACACTCGGCGCGCTCGATCTCGGCGAGCTGTCCGAAGTCGCGATCGCCTAAGTCGGGACAGGAACCGGCCCCGAGATCCCTCCGTCCAACACTGGAGTCCCGCGACCCGACTGAAGGGTGCGGGTGTAGACTGTCTCCGAGACTCCCATGACCGCCGCCCGCATCAGCCTGAGCCTCGTGGGCGTCGTCGGCGTGATGGCCGTCGCGCTTGCGGGCGCCACGATCTGGCTGCTCGTCACGCAGCCGGTCACGGTCGCCGACGCCGTGGCCCAGGGCGAGGTGTCTCCGCTCGTTCGCGCGCTCGGCGCGGCTCTTTACGAGGCTTTTCAGGGGTTGCTGAAGTACCTGTAGCTGGGTTGTTGATCTCTATAAAGATCTGTTCAGAAACCTGCAGATCGTTATCCCGTCGATCCACTTGAAGGGCGTGACGCCCGTGCTGTAGTGCCCGCAGGGGAGCACGTGCAGATCGTGAGTGATCTCGCGGCGCCTGAACTCGTCCACGAGCATCCGGGAAAGACGGACCGGGAACGTGAGGTCGTACCGCGCGTACACGAGCAGGATGCGCTTGTCGCGGACGCGATCGAGATACGGGAACGGCGAGATCGGCAGCCAGATCCGCCGGAGCTGATCGAGATCGATGTGTCCTTCGAGCCCGGTCCGCACGTGTTCCGTCGACAACCCTTCCCACACGACGTCGGCGAAATAGGGCGAGATGTGGTTGAGCGCCGCCGCCTTGACCAGCGGCTCGTGCGCGGCGGTCAGCATCGACAGGCAGGAGCCGAGGCTCGTGCCCAGGATCCCGATCGAGTCGTATCCTTCCCGCGCCAGCCACGCGATCGCGCGCCGCGCATCCAGCACCGCCTGCCGGCACACCTGCATCGTCCGGCCGATGTTGGCGCTGACGATGTAGTCGGCGCGCCGGAGCTCGGGGGGGCGGCGTTCGTCGTGGTAGGGAAGCGTGAGCCGCAGCGCGCTCAGCCCGAACCGGTTGAGCAGCTGGCAGAGGCCGACGTGACCTTGCGCGTTGGCGTTCCACTGCGGGAGGACCACGACCGCGCGGCGCCGGCCTTTCGGCGACCGACTGGGAAAGAACCGCGCCCGCACGATGTTGTTCTCCGCGTGCGGTGTCCGCACCGCGCTCGGGAACGTCAGCAGGTCGCCGGCGAGAGTGTAGTCGTTGGTCTGCGGAAGGGCGTACAGACGGTCGCTCTCGGCCAGCATCGCCGCGGCCCAGCGTTCCAGGCGTTCCGCATCCGAGCCCTCACCTCCGGCGTCGTGCAGCCAGTCGGTGCCCCATTCGAACGGACGGATGACCCGATCGGTCGCGGCGGCGGCGAGCCGCCGCTCCCATTGATGAAATACCCGTGATAACACCGAATCCGTGGCCTCCCGCGACCTAATGAATGATGCGCTCGAGCGCGGCCGCGACCTCGAGCAGGCGCGCAGTGCGGCCGCGATGTCCAACGAGCTGCAGGCTGCGCGGGAGTCCTTCCGGGCCCCGGCCCGCCGGCAGCGCGATCGCCGGGTGGCCGGTCAGGTTGAACAGCTGGGTGCGGCTCAGCATTGCCGCCCGGACCGGCATGTCGACGCCCCCGACCGAGACCGTGGACGCCCCCAGAGGCGGCGCCGGGATGGGAAGCGCAGGCAGCAGCAACGCGTCGCAGCGCTCGAGCGCGCGATCGACCGCCGCGGTCAGCCGGCCGCGCAGCCGCATCGCGCGGACGTAGTCCTCGGCCAGGATGTATCTCCCCATCTCGAGGCGAAGACGGACACCCGGTGAATAGAGCGCCGCGTGCTCCTCGAGCATGCGCGCGTGGTAGCAGGAGGCTTCCGGCAGGCAGATGTGCAGGTAGACGTCGGGCGTGGAGGCCGCGTCCGCAATGGCGATCTCGCGAAGGCCGCAGCCGGCCTCCCGCACGCCGGCCAGTGCGTGCTCGATGCAGGCCTCTGTGTCCGCCTCGAGGCGATCGAAGAAGTACGGCCGCGGCACGCCGAACGTGAGCGCCCCGCCGGCGGGCGCAATCTCGTGCACGGTGGTCCCTTTCATCGCCTGGAAGAGCAGCCCCGCATCGGCCACCGATCGCGCCAGCGGCCCCACGTGATCGAGTGTCGTGCTGAGCGCGACGACGCCGTCGCAGGGCAACTCGCCGAGCGTGGGCTTGAGGCCGACGATGCCGCAGGCGGCCGCCGGAATCCTGATCGACCCGCCGGTGTCGGTGCCGACCGATCCGAAGCACATGCCTTCGAGGACGGACACCGCGGAGCCGCCGCTCGAGCCACCCGCCGAGCGCGAGGTGTCGAGCGGATTGCGCACGGGCCCGAAGGCGGTCTCGTCGCTGGTCGTGCCGAACGCGAACTCGTGGAGGTTGGTCTTGCCGATGACGATCGCGCCCGCCTCCCGCAGCCGGCGCACCACCGGCGCGTCCTCGGCTGCCACGGCCGACGGCACCTTCGAGGCGGAGGTCGTCGGCGTGTCGGCCACGTCCATCAGATCCTTGATCGTGATCGGGATGCCATGGAGCGGTCCGCGATAGCGGCCGGCCGCGATCTCGGCGTCGGCCCGGGCGGCAGCCGCGAGCGCCGCCTCGCGCATGATCAGGGTGAAGGCGTTCAGCTCCGGGTGCGCCTCGGCGCGGGTCAGCGCTTCGGCGACGAGGTCGGCGACCGAGAGGTGGCGTCCGCGAACCAGCGTAGCGGCGTCGGCAATCGAGCGATGCGCGAGCCCGGTGGTCATGGCTGTGTCCCGGCGGGTTCCGCCGGCGGCGGCGCGTCGAGCTCGGCCTCGGCGCGGCGCAGCGCCTCGGTCGACCGGGCGAGCGTCTGGAGGAGCGGCTTCAAATCAGGAAGCCCGCGCCGGTCGGCGTCGGCGACGGCGGCGTTGAGCCAGGCCTCGACGGTCATGATCAGAACGTCACCACCCCGCGCACGGTGATCGGGACGGTGAGGAACCGGTGCTCGACCGGATCCGAGAGCGTATTCCACGCGAACTTCAGGCCGAGCTCGATGCCGATCGGCCCGACGTCGAGGCCGCCGCCCCCTTCGGCGAAGAGCCGGCTGCCGTCGCCGAGATCGCTGGTGATCCGGCCGACACCTCCGCTGACGAAGGCGTGGCTGCCGAGTCCCCAGCCCGGCGCGCGATCGGCGACCACCAGGCCGATGGCCCCGTCGAACGCCGTCGCGTCGAGCAGCGCATAGCGCGGGAATGGCGCGGGGCCGGCGAACTCCACCTGGATCCGCGGCAGCGGCGCGATGCTGCCGCGCAGCATCAGCGCCGGCCCGTTGCTCATGCCGAACGGATAGACCGACACCGCGACTCCGCGTTGACGCCGGCTGAACTCGATCACATCGATCAGCGTGGCCTCGTCGCGGGTCCGGTACTCGTACGCTTCGCGCTGGACGCTCGCGACTTCGCGGCCGACGAGATCCGAGAGCGGGTGCTCGGCGAAATGCAACGGCTCGGTGTAGACCGTGTCGTAGCTGAAGCTGACGAACTGCTTGCGCGGCTGGCGGGGCTCGTAGGATTGAGCGGCGGCGGCCGTGGCGGCGCCCAGCATCAGCAGGGCCAGAAAAGAGATGCGGGAGCGCACACCACAGAGTAACGTACGGGCGTGGATGCCCGCATCCTGGCCGCGGTGATGCCAGCGCCGCGCCGCCCGATCGAGATCAGAGAGTTCCCGCGGCCGGATCTTCCTCCTCAGAGTGCCCTCCTGCGAACAGCGCGGGCGGAGGTGTGCGGTACCGACGTGCACCTGTGGCACGGCCGGCTGAGCGGCGTGCCGTATCCGATCATTCCGGGACACGTCTCGGCCGGAACGCTCGAGGCCGTGCGCGGGCCGCTCGCCGGGATCGACGGCCAGACCCTGCGCGAGGGCGATCGCGCCGTGTTCTTCGACGTGCACCGCACCTGCGGCCGCTGCCGGGCGTGCACGGTGCACCGCACGCCGACCCGGTGTTCGTCACGCCGCGTGTACGGCATCACCGACTCCGCCACCGAGGGCTTGTTCGGCGGATGGGCGCAGGCGATCTACCTCGAGCCCGGCGTCGGTATTGCCCGGCTGCCGGACGCGATCTCGTTCGACGACTACATCGGCGCAGGCTGCGGCCTGCTCACCGCGGTGCACGTCCTCGAGCGCGCGGCGCTCCGGCCTGGCGACAGCGTGCTGGTGCAGGGGACCGGAGCCGTCGGGCTGAGCGCCGTGGCGCTCGCCCGCCTCGGCGGCGCCGGACTGGTCTCGGCGATCGGTGCGCCGCTGTCCCGTCTCGCGCTGGCGAAACGCATGGGCGCCGACCATGTCTACGATCTCGATGCGACGGAGGCGCCGGAACGCCTGGAGGACGCCCACGCGCGCACGCACGGCGAAGGATTCGATGTCGTGATCGAGGCGGCCGGATCGCCGCGCGCCGTCGAGGAGGGGCTCGATCTGGTGCGCGATGGCGGCCGCTACGTCATTGCCGGACACTACACGGACGTCGGTCCCTCCAGCATCAACGCGCACCGGCACATCAACAAGAAACATCTCGAGATCCGCGGCTGCTGGGGCAGCGAGCCTGGTCACTTCCTGCGGGCGCTTGCCATCCTCGAGCGCCACGCCGCGCGCGTGCCGTGGCGCGAGATAGGGGAGCGCGTTTACTCTCTCAACGCGGTGAACGAGGCGCTCGCCGACGCCGAGGCGATGACGATTACCAAGGCGCTCGTTGATCCCTGGTTGACCACGAGCCCCGAGCCTCGAGCCCCGAGTCCCGATCCTTCTCTCCTATGAGACACACCAAGATCGTCGCCACCGTCGGGCCCGCCTGCAGCCAGCCCGCCGTCCTCCAGGATCTCCTCGCCGCCGGCGTCGACGTGTTCCGGCTGAACTTCTCGCACGGCACGCACGAGTCGCACGCGGCGTCGCATCGCGCCATCCGCGAGGCGGCGATTGAGACCGGACGGACGGTGGCGGTGATGCAGGATCTGAGCGGTCCCAAGATCAGGACCGGACCGCTCGAGAACGGGGCATCTCTCACGTTGACGCCTGGCCGGGAACTCCGCATCGCGGCGGGCGACGGCGTCGGAAGCGCCGAGCGCGTGTTCACACCCTATGCGCCGCTGGTGGAGTCGGCGAACCAGGGCGACACGCTGCTCCTCGACGATGGGCGGATCGAGCTGCGGGTAGAGGGCCGGCGCGGCGGCGAGCTGGTGACGGTCGTGGTCAATGGCGGTTCGCTCGGCCAGCACAAGGGGATCAATGCCCCCGGCGTGGCGCTGCCGGCCTCGGCGGTCACCGCGAAGGACGCCGAGGATCTGCGCTTCGGCCTCGGGCTCGGCGTCGACATGGTGGCGCTGAGCTTCGTGCAGACCGCGGCCGACGTGCAGACCGCGCTCGACATCATGCGGGAGAGCCGGCGCCCGGTGCCGGCGATTGCGAAGATCGAACGGCCGGCGGCCGTGACGAACATCGACAGCATCCTCGGGGTCGCGCAGGGGGTGATGGTGGCGCGGGGCGATCTCGGGCTGGAGATGCCGCTCGAACAGGTGCCGCGCGTGCAGAAGCACATCATCCGGCGGGCCCGGGCGGCCGGGGTCCCGTCGATTCTCGCGACGCAGGTCTTCGAATCGATGCGCGTAGAGCCGCGGCCGACCCGTGCCGAAGTCAGCGACGCGGCCAACGCCGTCGAGGAGGGGGCCGACGCGATCATGCTCGCCGGCGAGACCGCGGTCGGCGCGCATCCCGTGCGCGCCGTCGAGACGCTCGATGCGGTGATCCGCGACGCCGAAACGGTTCCTGCCGAGCGCATCAGCCCCGCGTTTCATCCCGCCGGCAGCCTGCACGGCCGCGCGATCTGCGAGGCCGCGGTCTCGCTCGCGGCGGCGGCCCAGGCCGAAGCCATCGTGGCGGTGACCCGGGAGGGCCACACCGCCAGGCTGCTCTCGTCCTTGCGCCCGCCGACACAGGTGTTCGCGGCGACGTCGAGCCGCGACGTGGTGGGCGCGTGTTCGATTCTGTGGGGAGTGACGCCGCTTCTGACCTCCGCCAGCCGCCTTGACGAGCTGGTGCGGATGCTGGTCGGCTGCGGGCTGGTTCGGGCCGGGGCCGCCGGCGTCTTCGTGAACGTCAGCGACCAGCTCGATCTCACCGACGCAAACTACATCAACCTGCAGCGCTTCGGGTAGGCAGTCTCTTCGGCCGGCCGCCGCCAAGAGCTTTAGCGCGTTACTTTTTCCGCAGCGACTGCGCGTAGGCGACCACCGACCAGATCTGCTCCTTGGAGAGATCGTCCTTGAACGCCGGCATCTTCGGGCTGCGGCGGCCGTTCATCACCTTGTAGAACACGACGCCGTCCGGGTTGCGCTCGGCGCGCTTGGGGTTGGTCAGGTTCATCTCCTCGGCGTGATCCGGATCGGCGTCCGGGCCGTCGCCGAGCCCCTTCGAGCCGTGGCACTTCTGGCACTTGTCGCTGAAGACCTTCTTCCCGATCGCGAGCACCTTGTCGTCGACCGTCAGC